>Strawberry_p1__coassemble_3364_pt1 | contig 8375 bp, 6 predicted proteins | sample Strawberry_p1__metabat2_low_PE_004 | metagenome-assembled genome bin Strawberry_p1 | reverse complement strand
CGGAGTGAATAATCCCGATTAATTAACAGCCCCTTTTTCTGTATTCAGGGGATGGCAGATGTTCTGTAAATAAAACTCCATCGATGATGTCTTTTCCTGTCTGCATCAAGTCAGCGGTAAAGATGATTTGAATGAGAGTTTGAATGGAGATTATCTGATCTGAAGCAGCTTGAAGGACTGAGGAGCGAGGTCGACATGATTGTTAATCTCGATATCCGCGTCTTCCATCAGATCTTTGGCCTGTCCGTTCAAAGAAACAGGGATGGAAACAGGCTGGTCTGTCATATTGATAGCTGTCCAGAGGGTTTCCTGATCATTTGCTCTTTGATAGATGCACCAGCCGTTGTTGATGGCGATCTGGGTGTAGTCCCCATTGGAATAGGCGGAATGCTCATGACGGATTCTGGAGATCTTTTCAATCAGCTTTGTCAGCTCGTTGGATTCGGGCATCTTCACTTCGGGTCTGATATCTCTGTCCGCGTTTCCTTTATCGCCTTTGATTCCCCATTCGCTTCCGTAGTAGATGGCGGGAATGCCGGGCATGGTCATGACCATCGCCCACGCCAAAGGCAGATGGGCCGGATTTTGCAGGATGGTCGCAATACGGGGAACATCGTGGTTGTCCAGAAAGCACATCAGATGTTTTCCGGTGTACAGACACCATGGCTCCTTGCCAAACTGTCTGTTAAAGGAATACAGGATTTCATAGAAGTTCGTGCTGTTAAAAGATGAATAGATCCCCTTGTAACATTCATAGTTGGTGACGGAATCGCACATTTCAGGATTGCACCAGGTGTTGTAATCGCCATGGAGTGTTTCACCCATCAAAAAGAATTCGGGATCTCTGCTTTTAACATGATTGTGTAAAGCACGTAAAAAGTTCTGATCGAGGCAATACGCAACATCCAGACGCAGTCCGTCCACGCCATATGTATCTATCCAGTAATCCATGGTGTCAAGAAGATACTGAACCACTTCCGGATTGGCCAGATTGAGTTTGACCAGAGCGTCATACCCTTCCCAGTTTGCGTACCACAGGCCGTCATTGTAAGAATTGTTGCCGTTGAAATCGACCACAAACCAGTCTTTGTAGCGGGAACCTTCACGGTTTTTCAGAACATCCTGAAACGGCCCGAAATCACGTCCGACATGATTGAAGACACCATCAAACATGACTTTCATTCCATTCTCATGAAGCGTCTGCGTCAGATGCTTCAGATCCTGCTCATCCCCCAGACGGCAGTCCACTTTTCGGTAGTCGATGGTGTCATAGCCATGGGTGGACGATTCAAACAGCGGGTTGAACAGAACGCAGTCAACACGAAGGTCCTTGAGGTGGTCAATCCATTTTTCAAAGCGCGGCAGGCGGTGTGTAAACTGGTGATCATTTTCAAACGGGGCCCCGGCCGCGCCAAGCGGATAAATCTGATAAATCAATGCGCTGTCACTCCACATAGTTTCCATCTTCCGGATTGAGTCTGACTCAATCCGGATCTCCTTTCGTTTCAAACGTCTGATAAAAACAGACAAATCAGGTTTTTTCAGTTTAATCGAATTGTTCGCTGAGTGAAGAACAGATTTCGCTTTTCTAATTTAAAAAGAGGATGTTTTCAGACATCCTTACGAAACTGTCTGTTCTTTAGGCGAAGAATTTTTCTTTCTCATTATCCCCCGATTATCGGATTCGAGGGAAATCAGAAACCTGCTGCCGGTTTCAAATTCATTTTGAAGAGTCCCTGCTGTCAAAAGAACCCCATAAAAAGGACATGGAACGCACAAAAGGAAAGCGGTTTTTCCACAAAATTTCGCCTTTCGAAAGGCTGTTTGCTCTGTTTTTTGCTTACGAAGAAAATGAAGGGTGTGCTAAACTTTCTTTCGCGAACGAGCAGCTTCATGCGTAAGTCCAGTTAATTCTGGGCTTGCGCATTTTTTTGTTCGCAGGAGGTTCCTTTTGAAAAACGAAATCAATGATTCCATGGCCACTAAGCCCATTGGAAAACTGATGTTGTCTTATTCCGTTCCCTGCATTCTTTCTCTTCTGGCCGGTGCGCTCTATAACATCGTCGACCAGATCTTCATTGCCAACACGCCTGAGCTCGGATCCTTTGGCAACGCAGCCAATGCGGTCGTGTTTCCGTTAACTATCGTCGCTCTGGCCCTGGCAGTCATGATTGGAGATGGATGCTGCGCCTTTGTTTCTTTGAGCTTTGGGAAGAATGAACCCGCAAAAGCCTCTCATTCCACCGGAAGCGCGATTACCGCGACCATTGTGGTCTCCCTGATTCTTTGCGCGATCTATCTGATTTTCCCTGATCCGATCCTTTCCGGCTTTGGAGGACGGGTCAATGATCAGACCTTCGCTCTTTGTGAGGAATATTTCTTCTGGATTTCGCTTGGCATTCCCTTCTACATGTTCGGCCAGGCAATGAACCCGATCATTCGCGCCTATGGTTCTCCCGCCTTCGCAATGGCGGCTTCTCTGTCGGGCGCGGTTGTCAATGTGATTCTTGATCCGATTTTTCTGTTTGTCTTCCACTGGGGCATGATGGGCGCTGCGGTAGCGACTGTGCTTGGCCTGATTCTTACATTTGCCCTGTCTCTCTGGTCTCTGCACCATCTTAAACAGATCAGACTGAGCGGCAAGGATCTGCTGGTGGACTTTCCTGTTTTAATGCGCACGTTAAGTCTTGGTACCTGCTCCTTCCTCTCTCAGATCTCTCTTGTTGCAGCCACGGCCGCTTTGAACAAGATGATTCAGATCTATGGCGCGCAGGACCCGATCTTTTCCAATCCCGAATATGAGCAGATTCCTATGGCGGTTGTCGGCATTGTCATGAAGTTCTTCCAGATCGTCATTTCGATTGTCGTTGGTATGGCCGCCGGCTGCGTTCCTGTCGCCGGCTTCAACATGGGTGCCGGCCTGTACAACCGTATCAAGGATCTTTTCATCCGACTGCTGCTTCTTGAAGCTCTGACAGGCCTTGTCGGATTCATCCTTGTTGAGTTCTGCCCGGTTTATATTCTCGATCTGTTTGGCGCATCCAACGAAAGTGTCTACTACATGCAGTTTGGAATTCGCTGCTTCCGGATTTTCCTTTGCATGATCATTCTGGCCTGTGGGAACAAAGCCTGCTTCATCTTCCTGCAGGCCATGGGGAAAGCGATGGAATCCACCATGCTTTCTCTAGTTCGTGAGCTGATCTTTGGTGTAGATTTCGCGCTTCTTCTGCTCCGCTTCTTCGGACTGGATGGCGTACTCTATTCCATGCCGTTAAGCGATCTGCTGACCTTCTTCATCTCCGCCATCCTGATTGTGCGCACGCTAAAAACGCTCACTCACCTTGAAAAGGAAAAAGAACCGCAAAAACCCCTTCAGGAAGTACAGGCGGCCGCCTGATTTCCTAATTTCATACCTCTCTTTATTCCCTGCCGCCTCCAATAGCCTTCGCTTTCTGGAAGCGGCTTTTTCATATCAGGCACAGGAAAAAGGCATCTGTCTTTTTTCAGAAGCAGATGCCTGTGAGAGATCATTTGAGAAGAAACGTTATTCCGTCTTGAGATCAGCCGGATGAATGTCGAGTTCCTTTTCGACCAGAGAAGGATCAATTTCAATCTGCTCCCCGATCTTGCCGGCGGAAAAATAGATGGTCGGACAGCTTAACGCGCTTTGGTCAATATAAGTCGCGAACCGTTTCTTCATACCGACTGGTGAACAACCCCCATGAACATATCCCGTTAAAGGAAAGAGCTCCTTGAGCGGAAGCATTTCGATAGCTTTGACGCCAGCCGCTTTGGCCGCTTTTTTCAGATCCAGATTCGCGTTAACCGGAACAAGAAAGACGTAGTGGTTCTTGTCCTTGCCGGTGGTCACAAGTGTCTTGAAGACATGGTTGGGATCTTCTCCGAAAACCTCGGCAACATGCATTCCGTCGACATTGTCACCCAGTTCTGCCTGATGGAGGGTATAGGGAATCTTCTTCTGATCGAGCAGTCTGACTGCGTTTGTTTTTTTCGTTTTCATACAATCACCTACAGAAATCTACTTTAAACCTGATCCGAAATTTCGTTCATTCTGTAGCCGTGCAATTCAAAAATTCCGCCCAATTTTCAGCAGGAATTGACAGGCGCTTTTAAATCGCGTTAGGTTTCTTTTTGAAAAAGGAAAGAAAGGATTCTTTCATGACCCAATCACCAGTTGAATACTTTGGCCAGAATGTCTTTAACGATCAGACGATGAGAGACACGCTGCCCAAAGACACCTATCGTGAACTCAAGAAGACCATTGATGATGGTCTGCCTCTGAACCGTAAAATTGCCAACGCCGTGGCCCATGCCATGAAGATCTGGGCTGCCGAGCGCGGCGTGACCCACTATACCCACTGGTTTCAGCCGTTGAACGGCAACACAGCCGAAAAACATGATGCGTTCCTTGTTCCCGGCGAACATGACACCGTGTTAATGGAATTCAGCGGCAAGGAACTGATCAAAGGCGAACCTGACGCGTCTTCCTTTCCAAACGGCGGAATCCGCTCCACCTTTGAAGCCCGCGGCTACACGACCTGGGATCCCACATCTCCCGCGTTTATTAAAGATGGTGTGCTCTGCATTCCGACCGCGTTCTGTTCCTACACCGGTGCAGCGCTGGATGAAAAGACACCACTGCTTCGTTCTATGGAAGCTGTCAGCACGCAGACCATGCGCGCTTTACACCTTCTTGGAAACACGGATGTCAAACGTGTAAGAACCACAGTCGGCGCCGAACAGGAATATTTCCTGGTCGACAAGGATGTCTATTTACAGAGAAGAGATCTGCGCTATACAGGACGAACTCTTTTTGGCGCCACATGCCCCAAAGGCCAGGAGATGGAAGACCATTATTTTGGCACCATCAAATCCCGCGTTCATGGCTTCATGAAGGAGCTTGATGAAGAGCTCTGGAAACTTGGCGTGATCTCTAAAACCGAACATAACGAAGTTGCTCCCGCCCAACATGAAATGGCTCCGCTTTTTACAACAACCAATCTGGCTGCCGATCAGAACCAGCTGGCCATGGAGCTTATTCAGCGCATTGCCAAAAAGCATGGCATGGTCGCGCTGCTTCATGAAAAGCCTTTTGAAGGCATCAACGGCTCCGGCAAGCACAACAACTGGTCCATCTCGACTGATACAGGTGAAAATCTGCTCGAACCCGGAGATACGCCCGCCCAGAACCTTCAGTTCCTGTTCTTTTTAACCGCCATCATTCAGGCTGTGGATGAACACCAGGATCTGCTTCGTATTTCCGTTGCAAGCGCCGGCAATGATCACCGTCTGGGCGCGCATGAAGCCCCTCCGGCTGTCATTTCCGTCTTTGTGGGGGATGAGCTGCAAAGCATCATCGATGATCTTCTGATGGAACGCGATCATGAAGAAATCTCGAAAACCTTCATGGATACCGGATCTGTTGTCCTGCCCCATCTACCAAAAGACTCCACTGACCGCAACCGCACGTCGCCTTTCGCCTTTACCGGAAACAAATTTGAATTCCGCATGCCAGGCTCCTCTCAGTCCATCTCTTCTGTCAACATGATGTTGAACGCGGCCATGGCTGACTCTCTTGATCAGATGTGCACCAGGCTTGAGGCCATGTCAGATCTTCCTCTGGAAGAAGCGGTTCATCAGATCATTCTGAGTACTCTGAAAGATCATGAGCGCATCCTCTTTAACGGCAACGGCTACAGTGAGGAATGGCTTGAAGAAGCCAAAAGACGCGGCCTGTATAATCTGCCAACCACTCCGGATGCTCTGGCTCACTATACTGATGACAAGAACCTCCAGCTTCTGGAAAAATTCGGCATCCTCAGCCGCGAGGAAGTGTTCTCCCGCAAAGAAATCGCCCTGGAGGAATATACCAATTTCGTTCTGATTGAGGCGCGTACGATGAACTCCATGGCTCGCAAGGAGATCCTGCCGGCTGTCACCCATTTTCAGAAGGAGCTTGCTTCCACTGTTCATGAAATGAAGGAAGCCGGATTTGAAAGTGAATGTTTGTACCAGCAGCAGCTGCTTGGCATCATTTCTCCTCTGGTCGGAAAAGCTTGGACGCAGATTCGCGTCCTGCAGGAGTCGATAGACCGGATCGCACCAATGAGCGATGGAGAAACCAAAGCCTTTGAGATCAAGGACCTTCTCCTGCCTCAGATGCAAGCATTAAGAGAAAGCTGCGATGAGCTTGAACGAAACACTGAAAGCGCTCTGTGGCCTTTCCCAACTTACGGAAAGCTCCTCTTCGGAATTCTTTAATTCTCATTAAACAATAAGACCTTCGATCAGCCGTTCAGGCTTTTCGAAGGTCTTTTCAGTTCTGCTTCTGTCTTTTCACGATCCCGGATAAGATTGGATTTTCGGACCACCTCGATCTGGTCAAACAGATCTCCTCATTCATCCTGTATCAGTCTCATACACCTTTGTTCCGATCCTCAAAGAATGTGATATCCACCATTTTCGGGGACACCATGAGTAAATGAGATAGATAAGTCTCGAAATAAACGAGGCTTTCGATCTGAATCGATTATTTTTCGTTCAACCTTTCAACAATCCTTCGCAAAAGATTTACTTTGTCAGACCGCGTAACTTCAAAGTCTGCAACATTAGATAAGAACAGGAAACCGGGAGAAGAAAACATGTTTATTTGTAATGATCTTTCAAAGAGAGGAAGATGATCTCATCATTTTTGACCATATAGATGAGGCGGTCTTCATCATTAATCCGCCTTGACCATGCACCGGAGAACTGGTATTTCAGCGGCTCAGGCTTTCCCATCCCTGAAAAAGGTGAACGTCGAATCTCCTGTATCATTCGGTTGATTCGCTTAACTGTCTTCCTGTCCTGACTTTGCCGCCATAGATAGTCCTGCCAGGCATCATCCGTAAAGGTATATATGTTAAGACTCAATCAGGTCATGTTTTTCGAGCTGATGAGATTCTGCTTGTTTCATACCAGAGAGAACTTGCTTGGTCAGGTATTCATTATTCAGCACCCTCATGGTTTCCTGAATGCTGTCCCAAGTGGATTTTGAGATCACAACAACGTTTAAACCTGAATCTTTATTTACAACAAGCAATGGGTCAAATTCGTCATTAACTTTTTTCATATAATCTTTAAGATTGTTTCTGAATGTCGAATAGGCAACTGCTTCCATAAGTGACCTCACTTTCTATTTTTATCATAGGAATATTCAATATCTTGTACATATTCGCTGCTTTGGATATCAAACAAAGGTCCTTCCACCTGACATTTCCTTCAGAGAAACCTACAGAAAAGCCCCGCGCAAAACGGGACTTTCCATTTGATTCGATAGTTCTGGATCAATCCTTCAACAATCCTCCACTTGCTACTTGCGAATAAAGGAGTTGTCAAAATCAGGAAGAGCTTCAGTCACGCAGCGGGTCGCTTTCATGTGGAGATCGTACTTTTCGCGCAGGGCCGCAAGGTCCTTCATGGATTGAGAGTCGTGGTGCGCATCAAGAGCGGCCTGCTCTGTCCATTCATCAATGAGAAGAACAGATCCGTTTTCCTTGTAGGGCAAAAAGTATTCATAGCGAAGGCAGCCGGGTGCTTTGCGAATCTCATCCGCAATTCCCTTCTCTTCCATTTCGCGGACAAAAGAGCGCGCGGCATCGCCTTTACCGCTGTACTCGAGCAGCATAATCAAAGGCATAATCAATTTTCCTTTCTCTTTGACTCAGATGATGTAGCAGAAGAAGATCACGAGGATGCCAAGCACAATGCGATACCAGCCAAAGACCTCAAAGGTGTGCGTTTTGACGTAGTTCATCAGGGCACGAATCGCAAACAGGCTGACAACAAACGCCACAAACATGCCAAGCAGAATCAGTCCTGTCTGACCAAGGGTGATGGCACCGGCTTTCAGAATGAACTTCAGCAGCTTATATCCGGAGGCCGCAAACATGATCGGCACCGCGACAAAGAAGGAGAATTCCGAAGCCACGGAACGACTGCAGCCTTCAAACAAACCGCCAAGAATGGTCGAACCGCTGCGGCTTGTTCCCGGAACCAGAGAAAGGCACTGGAAGCAGCCGATCATGAAGGCGTTTTTATAGCTCAGTTTATTCAGGCTGGTGACAGTCGGTTTGGTCGGATGTTTGGAGACGAGAATAAAGATCACGCCATACACAATCAGAGTAACTGCAACCACAAACGGACTCGACAGATATTTGTCGATGATGTCATCAAGCAGCAGGCCCAGTATACCGGCCGGAATACAGCCGATGATCACCTTGATCCACAACTGCCAGGTCATCTTTTTCTGTTTCGCAGTTTTGGTCGGGCTCCACGGATTGAGCTTGTGGAAGTAAAGAACCAGAACGGCCAGA
>Strawberry_p1__coassemble_3358_pt1 | contig 8396 bp, 5 predicted proteins | sample Strawberry_p1__metabat2_low_PE_004 | metagenome-assembled genome bin Strawberry_p1 | reverse complement strand
CCGCAATTATATCCCGCCTGAATTTTTCAGACAAGATCCCGCTCTTTTCAGACCATTTCCATGGAAAGCTGAGCGTCCATTTTCGTACTTTCCTGATCCGAAGCGGGTTCTTTGATCGGTTCGAGTTTCTGCTGCAGGCGCTCTTTGAGATAGGTCTGTCTGATGCGCCTTGGGTTGAGACGGCAGGATTGTTCAAACTGATCGAGATGGCCGAGGATGCACAGCGAGCGCTTGGCCCGGCTGATTCCGGTATACAGCAGTCTTTTATCAAGCATCCATCTCGCCTGTGGATCGACCACCACCGCCACGCTGCGATATTCGGAGCCCTGCGATTTATGAATGGAGATGCACCAGGCATGGGTCAGGAGGGACACAATGATGTTTTCAAACGCGACCAGCGTGCCGTCAAAATCGACTTCCAATACCTTCGCTTTGGGATCGACCCGGACGACCTCGCCGATATCGCCGTTGTAGACATTCTGTTCGGGCATGTTCTGTTTGAGCAAAACCCGGTCTCCTTCTCTGTACACCACGTTGTTGAAGACGATCTCCGCCTTGCTTTGCGAGAAGGGATTGAGCAGTTCCTGCATCAGGGCATTGATGGCATCAATACCCGTCTGTCCTTTATATTTGGGCGCGAGAATCTGAAACTGCGCCGGATCCGGCGCGTTTTCCATCAGCTTTTTCAGACATTCCATCAGCTCCTCCCCTTCAGATTCAAAGAAGCTGACGCCATCTGTAAACTCAAGAGGCTTTTCCTGCCTGATTTCATCAGCCAGCTGGGCGATCCCGGATCCGCTGCTTTGACGAAAGAGCGTTTTGAGCGTGATGGTTTTAATGCGGCCCGAATCGATCAGGTCGTTGAACACCTTGCCGGGGGAGACACTTTCAAGCTGATCGCCATCGCCAATCAGAAGAATCCGGCAGTTTGGCTTCAAAGCTTTGAGCAGCGCGCTGAAAAGGTATGTATCGACCATGGAGGTTTCGTCCACAACCAGAAAGTCACAGTCGAGCGGATCATCCTCATTCATTGCGAACAGATTGTTGTCCATGTTCCATTTGAGCAGCGAATGGATGGTTTTCGCTCTTGTGTCAGTCAGAACGTTGAGCCGTTTCGCGGCTCTGCCAGTCGGAGCGCACAGAGCGATTCTTGCATCCGGCATCAGAGTACGAAGAATATCCATCATCCCTTTGACGGTGGTGGATTTTCCGGTACCGGGACCACCGTTAAGAATCATCAGCGAGTTTTCAAAGAAGGCGCGGATCGCCTGCTTCTGAATGGGATCGTATTGAATGGCTTCCTTTTCCTGTGTGGCTTCGATCAGCTCTTCCAGCCGTTTTGGATCAGGTTTATCCACTTCAAAGGTATGTTCTTCCAACAGCTCGGCGATCTTCTTTTCCTGAAAATACATCGCTCTTAAAAAGACGCGGTCTTCCTCAATAATGATGGCCCGCTGGGACTGTAGGTTGAAAAGCGCTTCTTCCAGCGTTTTGGTCTCAATGCCCATAAAGGGCGCGAACAGCTGCGTTTTTGTCATGTAGGTATCCCCTCTTTGATAGATCGTGCGTGTGATCTGATCAAACAAAGAGGCTTCCAGACGCCGGATGTCATGATCGGGCAGATGCATCCCATCCGCGAGCTTAAGCGCGCCTTCATATCCAAATCCCGGGATGAAGTAGAAAGGCAGAAACGGGTTCACGTTCAACATCTTTGGAATATCATCAACCCGGTTTGAGATCAGCTCGATTTCATGTTCACTCAGTCCCATGCGAACCAGCTGCAATAAGGAGCTGGAGTAACCGTCATAATCATGCAGGCCTTTTTCGATGATTTCCGCTTTCTCCTCACTCAGCTCGCATTTGCCTGACAGCACGGAAGAATCATCCCGAATGATGCTTAACGCGTCTTCTCCAAGGGTGTCTACGATCTTCTGCGCGGTTTTCTTCCCGATGCCGGTGAATTTGTCCGATGAAAGAAAGGTCACCAGAGAATCCTTGTGGGTCATCTCCTTGAGTTTGGCCGCCTTGATCGCGAACTGATTGCCATAGCGCGGATGAACGGTCCAGTTGCCATACAGTTCATAGCTCTGCCCTTTTTGAGCGTCCTTGATCAGGCCGCAGCCGGTGAAGCTTTCCTGCTTGCGGCCGGTTGAAAACAGGCCGACAAGATAGCCGGTCTGCTGGTTTTCAAAAATGATGCGCGCCAGTCTGGCGCTGATCTTTTCAATCGCGTCTGTGCTTTCGGGCATGTTCTTTTACCTGTTCCATCAAATCTGAGCCGTTCAGATATACCTCATCAATCACGCCGCCTCCAAGGCAATGGTCTTTGTCATAGAAGACCGCTTCCTGACCGGGCGCGATCGCGGCGATCTTTTGCGGATAGCGCACCAATGCGCTTGTCCCATCGCCAAGCAGTTCAATCTCCACGGGCTGATCGGGCTGTCTGTAGCGGAATTTGCATCCAAGCTTTTTGGGGATTTCATAGTCCTCAGGTTTTATCCAGTTGATGCCTGTGACCAGACAGGAATCGCTTTCCAGCCATGTTCTGTTGTCCGTTCTGGCGACATAGAGGATGTTTTCAACCGGATCCTTGCAGGCCACATACCAGGGACCGACCACATGATCGATATGCAGCCCCTTGCGCTGTCCGATGGTGTAGTAAAGAACCCCCTGATGGCGCCCGATGACCCTGCCCGTGTCGACATCGACGATATCGCCCTCTTTGGCGGGCAGATAGTTGCTTAAAAACTGGCGGAAGTTGCGCTCACCGATAAAGCAGATGCCGGTGGAATCCTTCTTTTTGGAGACGGAATCGAGATGCAGATCCTGCGCATATCGGCGCACATGCGGCTTTTCAAGATTTCCTAAAGGAAAGAGTGTCTTTTGCAGGGCGCTTTCCGGTACCTGAGCCAGAAAATAGGTCTGATCCTTGTTGTGATCAGCGGCCCGGTCCAGCCAGACAAAGTTTCCGTCCTCATCTCTTGCGCAATAATGACCGGTGGCGATCATGTCATATCCTTCCTTCATCGCGTACTGGAAGAAGGCGTCAAATTTGATGTGTTTGTTGCAGAGAATGTCCGGATTGGGCGTTCTGGCCTTTTTGTATTCACTCAAAAACACGGAGAAGACATCGTCCCAGTATTCCTGAATGAAATCAACACGCTCCAGTTCAATGCCAAGGGCTTCTGCAACCTTTTTCGCGTCGGCATAATCCTGTTCCTGAGGACAGGTGCCGTCCATGATGGTCGGATTGCCTTTGATATCGTTGTTGGTCAGAGAATCCCAGTTGCGCATGAAACAGGCGTGCACATCGTATCCCTGTTCTTTGAGAAGCCACGCGGCAATCGCGCTGTCCACGCCTCCGCTCAGTCCGACCAGAACGCGCACACCCCTGTTCTTTTCGTTTGTCTCAGCCATGACGACCCTCTCCTTTCCTGTATCTGTATAAAATCCATCCGTTTGAGTCGGATGGAAGATTTTTCGTTCAATTTTCTATTATACGATTTCATGCAAGCCAAAAAAGAGGGCGCGCCAAGGCAAAAGAAAAAGACGGGAGTCCCGTCATTTACTGTTGTTTTCCAATGATTTCATATTTTCCTCAATCTCGTCTTCATCCATCGGAACGAATTCGATCTTGAGTTTCATGTTCAGCCCTTTGGCCAGCCGTTTAAGAAGTTTGAGTGATGGATTTCGAGCTCCATATTCCAGTTTTGAGATATCTCCCTGATCTATTCCCGTGCGCCTGGCAAGTTCTTTCTGAGTAATATTCTGTTCAATGCGTGCTTCCAGTATCGCGCGGATGACTTCTGTTTCAGGCTGACAATTCTTTTCCTTGAGAGCTCTTTTGGCTTCTTCAAGACGTTCTTCTACCCTTCGATCCGCCATCATTGCCTCCTGTCATCCTATTCTCTGTTCAACTATTTTAATAATTGATACATTTTTTTCAACACCTGTCCTAATTAAACTAAAGCCTTTTTAAAGCTAAATCAAGACTAATTATCAAGCTTTCATTAAAACAGTATGAATGTGTCGTTAATAAAATGCACAAAAGACAAAAAAACTGCCAGATCCGGCAGGTAAAAATGACTGAATTGGTGCCCGAAATCGGACTCGAACCGATACAGTATCGCTACCGGTGGATTTTGAGTCCACTGCGTCTACCATTTCGCCATTCGGGCAGGCTTTATTAAAGTACACTGAACCTGCTCGAAAATCAACAGAATCAAAACGGAGCGCAAAAAAAACCGCCCGCTTCGCGTTGGAAGCGGACGGCCTGTTTGAAAGATTTTTATCAGAATATTCCTCAGACGTTGGTCGAATTGACTTTATCATCACGCACCAGAACGTCGTGCGCGCCGCCCTCTTCAATGGAGACGGAGGAGACAAGTGTCACTTTCGCGCCCTGCTGGAAACTTGGAATATCGGTGAATCCGCAGTTGCAGATGGTGTGTTTGATCTTGGAGATCGTCAGACCAACGTTGTCCGCCAGCGCGCCGGCATAGGGAACGTAAGAGTCAACGCCCTCGACAAAGCTCATGCCTGCCTTGCCGCCAACATCATATCTCTGCCAGTTTCTCGCTCTCGCGCTGCCCTCACCCCAGTATTCCTTCATGTAGCTGCCGTTGACAGTCACAATCTTGGAAGGAGATTCTTTGAAGCGGGCGAAGTATCTGCCAAGCATGACAAAGTCCGCGCCAAATGCGAGGGCGAGTGTGATGTGGTAGTCCAGCACAATGCCGCCATCAGAGCAGATGGGGACATAAATGCCTGTGTTGCGGTAGTATTCATCACGCGCTTTGGCCACTTCAATAGTCGCGGTAGCCTGTCCGCGGCCGATACCCTTCTGCTCACGGGTGATGCAGATGGATCCGCCGCCGATACCGATCTTGACGAAGTCCGCGCCGGCTTCTGCAAGGAAACGGAAACCGTCGGCGTCAACAACGTTGCCGGCACCAATCTTGACGGTGTCACCATAGTGCTCGCGCACCCACTTGATGGTGTCCGCCTGCCAGCAGGAGAAGCCTTCAGAAGAGTCGATGACCAGAACGTCTACACCGGCTTCGACCAGCGCAGGAATACGCTTTGCATAGTCTCTGGTGTTGATGCCTGCGCCAACCAGGAAACGCTTGTGGGAGTCAAGCACTTCGTTTGGATGCTCTTTATGCTGCTCATAGTCCTTACGGAAGACGAAGGATTTGAGGTGCTGATCATCATCGATAATCGGCAGCTGGTTGAGCTTGTGATCCCAGATGATGTCATTGGCCTCGGACAGGCTGATGCCTTCCTTGGCGTAAACCAGCTTGTCAAAGGGTGTCATGACATCCTTAACGTGTGTGTTGTCGAGATCGACACGGGTTTCACGGAAGTCGCGGCTGGTAAGAATTCCGACCAGTTTGCCATCCTTTTCCCCGTTATCGGTAACAGCCATGGTGGAATGGCCTGTCGCCTGACGCAGCGCGATGACGTCACGCAGTGTGGCATCCGGAGAGATATTCGCGTCACTGCCCACAAAGCCGGCCTTTGTCGCCTTGACTTCGCGGATCATGTTGGCCTGGCTCTCAATAGACTGGGAACCGAAGATGAAGGAAATGCCGCCTTCCTTGGCCAGAGCGACCGCCAGTTCAGGCCCGGAAACGGACTGCATGACAGCGGAGGTCAGAGGAATGTTCAGCGACAGGGCGGGTTCTTCACCCTTTTTGAATTTAACGAGCGGAGTGCGCAGGGAAACGCGCTCAGGAATCGAATCCGGTCCCGTATAACCGGGTACGAGCAGATATTCGCCAAATGTGCGGGAAGGTTCTTTAAAGAAATGAGCCATATCTCTCTCCTTTTGTCTGTTCAGCCTGTCAAATGAAGTCATTTCGGCTGAAATTTCCATTAAATTAAAGCCGATTCTGACGGATGTCAATCCCGCCGGTGCGAGGGGGAAAATATCCGTGAAAACCGGCTTGTTTTTCACAACTTACAATTCTTACATTATTTTCATCAGTATTTGACAACGACGGCGCTGATCGGTGCGATGATCACCCGGCGTGTGTGATGCACGTTGGAATCACCGGAATCAAAAAGCACTTCCCCTTCGTTGTCGATGATGTATTCGTAATAGGAGCCTGTCGGATTGAAGAACAGGATCAGACGCTCCGTGTCATCATGGACCTTGTAGACCAGCACCTGATCACTGATGGTCTCGGTACTGGTCTGATTGCGGATCTTGTCGACGGTATCCAGCCTGAGAACCGGATGTTCCTTTCGTATCCTGATCAGAGCGATGGTCGCGTCCACGATCGCTTTATGTCTGCCGGCACGGAAATAATCGATGCGGTTATAAGTGTCGGAGCGGTTGTAGGTGTTGCCCAGATTGATCTTGGTGCGGCCAAATTCCTGACCTGCATGCAGAAAGGGCACACCCTGCGCCATGAGCACCATGGCGTTGGCCAGAATCTGTCTTTTCTCGCGCATCTCACGGGTCTCATTCAGACACGCTTTGCGGTTCTTGTCCCAGAGGGTGTGGTTGTCGTGGCATTCAACGTAGTTGACAGCCTTTTTTGGTGTGTCAAAGCGGTTTTCCAGAACGGAGCCGACAATGACCTGTCTTGCATCCTCAATCAGACCGGTGTTGCCGCTTGAAAAGCCCTTACGTTCTAGCTCGCCATTGCTGCCTCTGACCACTTCACGGAAGCGGTCGGAAAACTGGCCGACATTTGGCATTTTTGCCTGGTTGTTCTGGCTGGCACGCAGATAATCCGGTACAAAACTGGGCATGTTCCAGCCCTCGCCATAAATCATGAAACCCGGTTTGATCTTGCGGCATTCTTTGGCGATTTCATTGATGGTCTCATAGTCAAGCACGCCCATCAGATCGAAGCGAAAGCCGTCCACATCAAAGATCTCCACCAGCATCTTGCAGGTATCAACCAGATAACGGCGGCTCATGGCCGGGCGGGAGTCGATGTCATTACCGCAGAAGGAGCCGTTGGAGAAGTCTCCATTGGAATTCATCAGGAAATAGTAGTTTGGCACCAGACCTTCCAGATTGAAGCGGTCGCGGTTGTAAACATGGTTGAACACCACATCAAGATTGACACGCATTCCCGCTTTATGGACCGCTGCCACCAGTTCGGCCAGTTCAACAACACGGGCCGCGCCATCATCCGGATTGGACGAATAGGAGCCTTCCGGTGCTCTGTAGTGCATGGGATCATAGCCCCAGTTGTAGAAGATGTTGGGATATTTTTCATCCACGGAGCCAAAATCAAGCACCGGCATCAGCTGAATGTGGGTGACGCCAAGATTCTTGATGTAGGAAAAGCCCGTGTTTCGGTTGCGCGTCAGATTGTTTTCTTCCACAAAGCCCTCAAAAGTTTTTGGATGAAGAACACCGGTGCCGGTCTGACTGGTCATATCGCGGATGCTCGCCTCGTAAATGATCGCGTCAGTCTCGCTTTCAAGAGGCGGCAGGGCGACCTTGCGCGGCATCTTCAGCAGCGAAAGATCTTCGACCTGGCTGTACGCGCCATTCGCCCCTGAAAACGGAGTATAAGGATCATTGATCTCTCTGTAGCGGCCGTTGACACGCACCAGATAGGTGTATCTGGCGTGCAGAAGATTTTCCTTGATTTCGGTCTGCCAAACGCCCTTGTCCTGGCGGATCATCAGATAATGGCGGTCTCCTTTGGGGTCGTGGATGACGACATCGATGGAATGAGCCACAGGAGACCAGAGTGTGAATGTAGTGGAAGCCGGAGAATAATCAATGCCAAGAGACACGTCTTCATCAGCCGTGAACTGTTCGGCGAATTCTTTGACTTTGGTGATATGGGAATATTCAACAGGAACGGACTGGCAGTGCTCATCAAAGATCATATACTCCTCACCCACGATCAGCGGGGAGTCGAGTGCAAGCTCATAATGGGTGTACTGGCCGATATCGTTCTTGTTTGCGATCGTCAAAGGCAGGATCGCGTCCTTCGAATCCTTGAGGTGGAAAATCTTGGATTTTCCGCCATAGTAATTTTTATTTATGTAAACGTTGACTGTGTTGAAGCCATCCAGATAGGCCTCAAAGCTGTCTCGCATGCGCATATAGTGAAAACCTCTTCGTTTTTTATTCTAACATTACGTTCAGCTCAGGGCAGGTCTGAGCCCTTTGCCTGATTCATAAAGGAAAATTCCCCGGAAATTATGAGTAATTACTCCTTTTGAGATACTTCCCGCTTTCAAATTAAAAATTGGCCGCTGAAGAATCAGAACAGAATAATCTGTCAAAATCCCTGTTCTTACCACCATCATGAAACATTTGTTTCAGATAAATCACAGGATGGCCAGATCAGCTCAAAAGTGAGCGCAATCGGTCTGTTTTGTTAAACGTTTTCACCCTTGTTTCCGCTGCTTCAGGA
>Strawberry_p1__coassemble_3352_pt1 | contig 8425 bp, 8 predicted proteins | sample Strawberry_p1__metabat2_low_PE_004 | metagenome-assembled genome bin Strawberry_p1 | reverse complement strand
TTTTCTTTTCAATTGAGCACTACTTTTGCCAGTTTTGCTTCTAAAGTCAGGTTTTGTATTTCTTTTCCTTTTTGGAACAGTGACATTTTTCTCATTCAGACAACAATCTGAAACAATTTCCATATAGACGCACTGTTCAGCACCATCAAATTACCACAATCATCGTTAAATTGGAACGTTATTTTTAGTAAAGCAAGAAACAACTGCGTAAATACAGGATTATTTCACTATCTAAAACGAATCTTAGACACCATCATCACCCGAAAACTCTATTAAAAAAGCGTCATAGATACAAAGGTCCTAACTATTCAAAGGACGAGCAGATTCTGGAATACAACAGTGGTCTATTCCTTTCTTTAAGTCTTAACACGCTTTTCAAGCTTTTTTATGATAGTTGGGATCCTATTTGGCTCTCTGGAGATCATAAACAGAGATTTCAGACCCTGTTTCGTGACTCTGAAACCTCTGTTTAACCTAATCTCCTGTTTGAAAAATTATTTCTGAAGTATTCAAAACCTCTAACATTGTCAATTCAGATTTTCTCCCGAAACAAATTTATATAGTCTGGTGTTTACCCCGTCAATTTCCAGATACCCTTCGTCCGAAAGCTCCGGATTTTTAAGATGAGCAACGAAACAGTATGGAAATTTTCCCTGATATAATTCATGATCGAAGCGCCAATCATCCTTATCCTTGTTCATGATTAAGTAAGCAACGGCGGGATCCCCGTCATAATTCAATCCAATCGCTCCGTATACGCAAACAGGTGCACTTTCTTCCAGTTCTCTGGCTAGTTCAAAAATCTGATTCTGGTCAATCCCTAAATCCATATTGCGAATATCTACTGGAAGCATGCCTTTTTTTAGGGTCATAATCACTTCTTCGGAAAAACCACTTTTATTCAAACGATAAAGTGCTTCTTCAAAAAGTTCATTCTGTTTCATTATTGGACTCCTTGATTTTTGCTGGTGGGTATTAAAGCCGGTAGAATAACTTATATACAAATTAATGCCGGTCACAAACTGTTAAGATAATATCCTGTATTTTATTAATCGGGAAAGAGGAAGTATTTTTTATCAGAATATCCATGACTAAGCTTATATCAAATGATCTAACTGCGAAGGCAATTCTTTCCAGCATTAACAGAGCAATGCCAGAGCGTATAATTTTCTAAAATTACCGAAAGTCATGAATTCAACTGATTACCGGCCATTCGATATATTACATACAGTTTCTCCCCAGAGTCGAGAGTATCCTCGTTCAATTTATTCTTTATAATTCATTTTCGATAATTTTTTGATCGAAAAGACTTGCTTAACTTCAGTTTTTGATTGAGTACCAATCACGATCAGTAGGTACTAAAGAATCTGTCAACATCCGGCGTTTTCCTAAGTTAATTCGGTACCTTGAACCCGTATTAGGTATAACTATAGTAGTGAAAGTTCAGTAGAGGATAACCTTATGGATTATACGGATCTCCATTCCCATATTGCCTGGGATGTCGACGATGGTCTTCAAACAAAAGATGAGGCATCTCAGGCCCTTGAGATAGCCGCAAAAGATGGAATCACCACAATTCTCTCCACCCCCCATTTTGTCCCAGCCCAAACGACGGGCAGCGAAGCCAAAGATATTACAAACAGACAGAGAGAACTTCAAAAGCTTGCCGAAGACTATGGTGTTCAGATCTACATGGGCGGTGAAGTACGCATCAACGACTCCATTCTTCAGTCCCTTCGTGAGGGATGGCTGCCCCTGATTCATCAGGGGCCTTACATGCTGGTGGAGTTTGGCCTGCATCGCGATTATTCCCAGCAGGAATATGCCCTTGACTATCTCTATGAGCTCTCTTTGCGCAAGATCAAACCAGTGATTGCCCATGTGGAGCGCTACTTCTTCAAAAAGCTCGACTGGAAGGTGCTCGAGGAATGGAAGGACTTCGGATACGTCATTCAGGTGAACTCCACCTCACTTCTTGGCTATGACAGCGAAGCCTCCAAAAAGAACGCCTGGAATCTGATCAAATATGGCTATGCTCATGTCATAGCGTCTGATGCCCACCGAATCTCCGGTGCCCGTATTGAAAATCTCTCCGAAGCGTACGCAGCAGTTGCTAAAAAATATGGAGAAGAGACTGCCCGTCTTCTCTTCAAGGAAAATCCTGACCGTATCCTTGCCGGGCAGCCTGTTATCGATCTGCCTGTCAAAAAAAGAGGATTTCTGTTTGGAAAGAAGCGCTGAAACTCTCAGGAAGACATCCTTTTTGAAACATGAAGCGCCGTTCCTTTCCTTTCTATCACCGCAAAACAGAGAAACACCATCCTGATTGAGATGGTGTTTCTCTGTTTTCATATCGATCTTCTTGACATCGATTCTTGTGCATTCTCTTTCGCGCAAAATCTTTTTAGTGGAGCGTCCGCTTCGTAAGCTTTTTTCAAATCCATCTGTTTTTCCAACAGACTGTGCTGTCTAACAGATTTCCATGGCCGCATCCGCCGTCAGATCTGCACCGGCCCGTCTGCCCAATTCATAAGCGATCTCTCCCGCGACCGCGATCATGGTCGCATTATCGGTGCAGCAGCGCATCGGCGGGACAGTGAAAGTGACATCCGGATATTCCTTCTCCAGTTCCTTCACGATTTCTCTCAGTCTGGAGTTGGCGGACACACCGCCGCCCACCACAAAGGATTGGACTTCCGGATGGGCGTCGAGCGCTTTTCTGACTTTGTCGAAGATCTCATCGAGCGCGACTTTCTGGAAGGATGCAGCCAGATCTTCGACTTTCCATTCCTTGTTCGCTCTGGCTTCCCTTTGCACAAACTGCAAAACCCCCGATTTCAGGCCGGAGAAGGAGAAGTTGTATTCCCCCTGCGCTTTGGGTTTGGGCAGCGGATAGATCGCCTCTCCCTGTTTTGCCAGCTTGTCGATGACCGGTCCGCCCGGATATCCCTGGCCAAGAACGCGGGAGATTTTGTCATAGGCTTCGCCGATCGCATCATCCTGCGTCTCGCCAAGCACCTCAAAGCTGGTTTCATCTTTCATATAAATCAGCTCCGAGTTGCCGCCGCTCACAAGCAGGGCGAGCAGCGGGTAGTGCATCTCGGTGACCAGCTCATTGGCGTAGATGTGACCAGCCAGGTGGTTGACCGGAATGAGGGGCTTGTCAAAGAGCAGAGCGAGTGTCTTGGAGGCCTGCACCCCGACATGCAGCGAGCCAATCAGACCCGGCCCCTGCGTCACCGCGATCGCATCGATCTCATCCCAGCTCAGGCCAGATTGTTTGATGGCTTCATCAATAACCCAGGAGACATTTTCCACATGCAGGCGGCTGGCCACTTCAGGCACCACGCCGCCAAAGTCTTTATGTGTATCAATCTGTGAGGCGACAATCGAAGAGAGCACTTCCTTCTTGTCACGCACCACAGCCGCGGCTGTCTCATCACAGCTGCTTTCGATTCCAAAAATTACCATATTATATATCCCTTAAAATACCTGCTTTCGATGGGCCAAACCCGCTCTTTACAGGCCGCAGCCAAGAAAGAGCGCGTCTTCGCCATTGGAGTAGTAACGCTTCTTGCGGTTGAGTTCAACCAGCCCGGCTTTCTTATATAAAGCGATCGCCGGTGCGTTGGACACCCGTACTTCCAGACTCAGAAACTCGCAGCCCTCTTCTCTGGCTGAAGCTTTGATGGCGTCCATCAGTTTCGATCCGAGCCCCCGTTTTTGCAGTGCGGGATCAATACCGATGCGCGCGATCTGCACCTGTTCAAAGGTGCACCAGACAATCGCGTACCCGGCCGCATGTTTTGGCTTTGTGTTTTCTGAAGACTGAGCGGTGTCTGCGGCTTTTTCCATTTCTTTAGATGGACTGTTTTCTTCGCCATCCTCTTCCATGATCAACCAGCGGGAAAACGGATTGAGATTTCTGTCCGCTTCCAATTCATCCCTGCCCCAGAATTCCTTGAAGCAGAGCTGTTCGAGCCGTTCCAGTTCAGGCTGGTCAGCCTCTGTGGCTTTGCGAATGATCATACCTTGTAGGAATCGCTGTCCTTAAGATAGCGGGGCACCAGTGTATGCGGCTGTTCGACTTCTTTCCAGAAGGGACGAAGCGCGATGGCGTTGTCCAGAAAGTCGGCTTCGGCGGCCTCTTTACCGATCAGTGACGCATCTCCATAGAGTACGCCGGGATGCTCATTGAGAAAGCCTTCGATCTGATCGACAGGAAGAATACCTTCCCAGATCATTTCTCCATTTTCTGTATGGGCCGCGTAGGCACGTTTGCCTCGTGCATCCATCAAAATGTTGGCGGATGGTTCAAGCCCTGCAAACAGCAGCAGTGTATCGAGTGTATAGAGCTTTGCTTTGGATTGTGTGGCCAGAAGCTTGGCGGTGGTCATCGCAATGCGTAATCCCGTATAACTGCCCGGGCCGTCGGTGACAACCACTTCATCCACATCCCGCAGTGTCTTTCCCGCATCCTGCAGGATCTGCTCAAGCACAGGGAAGAATTCTTCCGACTGCTTTTTGAAGGCCTGAATGCAGGCGCCTTCCAACAGTTCGTCATCCTCATACAATCCGATCATCAGATTTTTATAGGCGGTATCCAGTATCAGTGTGATCATTCCAGTCCCTCCAGAACCTTCTGTGCTTCAGGACCAGTCGCAATCAGAGTGACTGTTCGTGTCTGGTCCCCGTTTCCTTCGATCTTCATTTCAAGATGGTCCGCTGGCAGCTGATCCCTGATGAAATCAGCCCATTCCACCACGCAAAGACCTTCTTCAAAGCATTCTTCAAAGCCAAGATCCTGATGGGCCCCTTCCAGACGATAGGCGTCAAAGTGATAGAGGGGCATGCCATCGGCCTGTTTGTAGGGCTTCATGATGGTGAAGGTCGGAGAGTTGATCGTCTTTTTGACGCCCAGGGCGCGGCCGAAAAACTGTGTCCAGGTGGTTTTGCCGGCACCAAGATCACCATCGAGGGTGATGGTCAGAACCTTGCCCCGCACAAGATCGGCGATCCGATCGGCCAGAGCTTTGGTGTCGTCAAGATTTTGAAGCGTTATGGTTTTCATGATTCCTTTTTATCCGTTCTTTTCGCATCTGTTCCTTCATCTGCCTGATCTGCTCCATGCGCGCCGCCACTTTGACTTCACTGCCCAGTGAGCCGGGTTTGTAGTAGGTGCGGTTTTGAAGCGAGTCAGGCAGACAGGGCATGTCTGTCATATGATAGGCATAATCATGCGAATATTCATAGCCTTTGGAATAGCCAAGCTCTTCCATGAGTTTGGTCGGCGCGTTACAAAGATGCAGCGGCACCGGTGTTTCGAGTGTGGCGTGCGCGTCATCCCTCGCGGCGAAGTACGCTGTTTCCAGTGCGTTGGATTTTGGCGCTAACGCAAGATAGGTGATGGCATGGGCGAGATGGACATTGCACTCCGGCATGCCCAAATACATGCAGGCCTGATAGGCGGCGATCGCCACCTCAAGGGCGCGGGAGTCAGCCATCCCGATATCTTCACTGGCCATGCGCACGATCCGTCTTGCGATATAGAGCGGATCCTCCCCACCCTCCAACATTCTGGCCAGCCAGTACAGGCAGGCCTGCACATCCGAGTTTCGCATGGACTTATGCAAAGCCGAGATGATGTCATAGTGCTGGTCGCCTTTTTTATCGTAGAGCAGCGTTCTCTGCCCGAGCACCTGCTTGAGCAGATCTTCTTCGACATGAATGCCATCAAGATCATCGGCCGAGGAGTTGATGACCATCTCCAGGGTATTGAGCGCAAGTCTGGCATCACCATGGGCGAACTGGGCGATGGCATGCACAAAGCGATCTTCAATCTCCACTCTTTGCAGCCCGAATCCTCTTGGATCCTTCAAAGCTCTGTTGAGCAGGGCGTAGATATCGGCTTCTTCCAGCGATTTGAGCACGAAGACCCGGCATCGTGAAAGCAGCGCCGAGTTGAGCTCAAAGGAGGGATTTTCCGTTGTCGCCCCGATCAGAACCACACTGCCCTTTTCCACATAGGGCAGGAAGGCGTCCTGCTGGGCTTTGTTGAAGCGGTGGATCTCGTCAAGAAACAGAATCGTTCTCTTTCCGTTCTGCCTTCGCTCTTCAGCCTCGTTCATGATCTGGCGCAGCTCTTTGACACCGCTCGTCACCGCGGAGAGCGAGACGAAGGTGCTGTTGGTCTGCCTTGCGATGATGCGCGCCAGCGTGGTCTTGCCAACACCGGGCGGTCCCCACAGGATCATGGAAGGGATGGTGTCCCGTTCCATCATGGTTGAAAGAAGACTGCCTTTGGCCACCAGCTGTCTTTGGCCAAAGTATTCTTCCAGACTTTGTGGACGCATTCGATCCGCGAGCGGCCGGAAGATCCGCTCCTCTTCTTTCTTCTCTGTATCGTTTTCAAATGAACCGGACTTCGACTCATCCAATGAGGACAGGCGTGTCTGTTCAAACAGGGATTGTTGCTCCATATCCTCAAGTATATCAACTTGGCGGACCACCTGCCCTCTCTTCTCATTTCGCGCGCACACCCCCTCCTTTCTCTTTGCTTTTCCCGATTCTCTTTTGGGTTTCGTCTGATCTTTTTCTGGTTTTTGCAGTGCGTAAAAAGTTTCCTGTCATGCAAAAAAGGGCGGCTGATCCTGCTGCTCCTTCAAGTTTCCTGCAATTTTCTACAATATATATTATGCGATATATTGTGCGTGCATATGGATGCCTGATGATCCGGAGGTCTGGACCATCCTGCTCTTCACGCGCTTCTCTATTTATTACTCAGAATTTGTTACGCTGTTTGCTCTGTTCTCTGTGACTCATCGCAGTTGGCGGCTAGCTAGTCGTGAATCTTTCGTTCATGCACCATACGGATCAGATCGAGAGAGTCATGATCGATGATCAGGCTATTACCAAGATCCAGCGTGGCGATCTTTTCCATCTCCTCTTCGCTCAGTTCAAAATCCCAGATGTTGATGTTTTCTTCAATTCTGTTTTTGTGCACGGATTTGGGGATAACCACCACACCGCGCTGCACGTTCCAGCGCAGCATCACCTGGCCGACGGATTTGTGATGGGCGCTGGCGATCTCTTCAAGCACCGGGTTGGTGAAGATATTTTCCTTGCCTTCCGCAAACGGAGCCCAGGCTTCGGCCTGCACACCATACTCCTTCATGACTTTTAAAGCCTCGGGCTGCTGGAAGAGCGGATTGAGCTCCACCTGATTGACGGCCGGCACGACATCGACGGTATAGATCAGATCGACCAGCCTTGCCGGATAGAAGTTGGAGACACCGATCGCTTTGAGTTTACCTTCTTTATAAGCTTCTTCCATGGCCCGGTACGCTCCGACATAATCACCATACGCCTGATGAAGCAGCAGCAGATCGAGATACTCGACATCGAGCGCTTCCAGACGGGCGTCGATGGCTTTCTTCGCGTTTTCATAGCCGTAATCCTGAGGCCAGAGCTTGGTGGTTAAAAAGATCTCCTCACGTGCCACGCCGGATTTTTTGATGGCGCGGCCAACCGCTTCCTCATTCATATAGGAGGCGGCGGTATCGATCAGACGATAGTCTGCTTCCAGCGCGTCGCAGACCGCCTGTTCACACTGATCAAGATCTCTGACCCGAAAGACGCCAAAGCCCTCCATCGGCATTTTGACTCCGTTGTTTAATGTTGTGTATTCCATATCCTGTCCCTCTTCTTTCTTTTGACACCTGCATCATAAAAACAAAAAGACAGTCTGCATAATGCCGGATTGATTGAGGGGTATGCGCCAGACGCATACCTTTTCGCTTTTCTTTTGCTTCTGTTCTGGCCTGATTTACCGGATGGTCCTGGAGGATCCGCTCCCGCTTTTCTGCTCTTCCCTGCTCTCTTTTTTATCTCTGATCTACCGCTTTTCTTCTCCTGTCTGCTCTTCCTTTCTCCGTCCCTTCTTTTTTCTTTGTTCCTCTCATCCTGCTGACCGCACGCTTTTCCCGCGGTTTTTCTTTCTCCACTAAAAAAGCCCTGCTGCCGGATGTGTCCGGGGCAGGGCCTTTGTGCGATTTGTTCTGTTGTTTCTGTTCGATCCTGTTTTGATCTGATGGATGCGTCTGTTTCTTTTCGGGTTCAATTCTTGCTTCAGCCGGACTGCTTTTTGGCCTTCGTGAATTCGATCAGAGAACAGAAGCCGTGTTTTCAGTCGTGGATCTTGAGGCTGTGGAGCATCTTGATGAAGTCAACGGAGTTATGATCCACGATCTCGCTTTTGCCGCGATCGAGGCTGCTGATCTGCTTCATCTCGTCTTCGCTCAGTTCAAAATCCCAGATGTTGAAGTTTTCTTCAATTCTGTTTTTGTGCACGGATTTGGGGATAACCACCACGCCGCGCTGCACGTTCCAGCGCAGGATCACCTGACCGACGGTTTTGTGGTGGGTT
>Strawberry_p1__coassemble_3337_pt1 | contig 8503 bp, 6 predicted proteins | sample Strawberry_p1__metabat2_low_PE_004 | metagenome-assembled genome bin Strawberry_p1 | reverse complement strand
GAAAAATGCCAGCCCATCGCGGACTGACATTTGTATGATTCTGTTTTTACAGGGAAAAGCGAATGAGCGTTTCCAGGCCCTCTGTCAGGCGGCAGGCTGAGCCGCGCGGTTTCCATCCGGTGTTTCTTCGTGGATGGAGTATTTGATCTCGTAGTCCTTGAGCAGCTGCGTGTACTCGTTCTTGTTTTCTTCCTGATATTTGCGCAGGAAGCGGTGCACGTTGAAGTTCTTCTCATCGGATTTGACGATATCGAGCGCGATGGCGGCGCAATGGTCTACGACATGCTGCATGTTGGCGATGATATCCGCCTGCATGAAGCCCATCTCCATGGAGCATTCTCCCTGAGCCAGACGGGCGATATGATTTTTCTTGATGTCGGAGGCGTCGATGGAAACAAGCTCTTTGAGCGGGAACACACGCTTGACGTAGCGCGGATCATCCTCGATAAAGGACTGCACGGTGATCTCCACAGCCTCTTCTGTGGCGGCGGAAATGACCGCAAGCTCGTCGGTGGCGGCTTCCGTGAACTTCTCCTTGTTTGTATAGACCTGTTTGGCGTTGTCGGCGATGCGGCTTGCGTAGTCGCCGATATCCTCAAAGTCACCGATCGCCTGCAAAGCCTTGGAGATATTCTGGCCCTGCTCGACGCTGATGTTGCGGCCGGTCAGCTTGACCAGATACTTGCCCAGCTTATCTTCATAGCGGTTCAAAGAGTGCTCGACAGATTTGATCTTGTCATATTTTTTCTGATCGTAGTTTTCCAGAAGGCTGACAGCGCGCAGAACGTTTTTCTGAGCCTTGAGCGCCATACCGCTCATGACATCCATGGCGGCCTCATACGCAAGACGCGGGTTGGCAAGCAGACGTTCCTCGAGCTTGTCGAAGTCGTCGCGGTCTTCCTTCTCCTCGTCGCTGCGTTTGATCAGCACGTAGCAAAGCTGCTTGATCTGTTTGACGAAGGGCAGCAGCACGGTCATGGTCACAAGACGGTACACCGTGTTGACTAAAGCGATGGAGAAGGGATCCATGATCTGATCAGCGATGACTAAATGTGTCGCAAGTTCAATCGGATAGTAAATGCAGATGCCAAGAATCGCCGCGATGACAGAGACTACCAGGTAGACCAGCGAGGTGCGCTTGCCATCCTTGTTAGCACCGATGGCGGCAAGGCCGACCGGGAAGTAGGCACCGATGGCGATGCCCATGATGATCGGGAATGCGCCGGAGAATTTCACGGCACCGGTGACGGAAAGCGCCTGCACAACACCGACCGCGGCGGACGACGACTGCAAAACCAGAGCCACCAGAATACCGATAAAGATCGCAAGGAACGGGTTGTTCATGTGCTGCATGAACTCCAGGAAGGCTGGATTGGTCTGCAGGGGTTCCACAGCGTTTGACATCATGGACATGCCGGTCATCAAAACCGCCAGACCGAGCAGAATGTTGCCGGATTGTTTGAGCACATCCTTTTTCGCGAACATATGCCAGAGTGTGCCGATAGTTGCGAGAACGGCCACGATGGTGCTCGACGAGAAAACGGACGTCCAGCCGGCTCCCTCGACATAGGAGAGGGAGACGATCCATCCGGTGATGGATGTACCAATGTTGGCGCCAAGGATGACGCCGATGGCCTGGACGAATTTCATCATGCCTGAATTGACGAAACCGACAACCATGACGGTCGTCGCGGAGGAAGACTGAATGACGCATGTGACAGCAGCGCCAAGCAGGAACCCCTTCAAAGGGGAGTTGGTCAGCCGGTACAGAATCAGCTCCATCTTGTTACCGGCAACCTTCTTCAGGCCCTCGGACATGCTCGACATGCCAAATAAGAACATGGCGATGCCGGTCAGCAGCCCGAGGATCATAGAGAATGTTTCGCTCATCACTTTCTCCTCGTCTGTAAAACAGATGCAAAATTCCTATTAATACAGAATTAAGTATTTCAGAATCGAACGGGGCTTTTCAAGAGATTTGGCGTCCTATTTGTTAAAAAATAGGGGACTCTTTGCCTAATCTCTTTCATCCCTGCCATAAGCACCATAAATCCAGGAATTTAAAGAGGGAGCGGATCTTTCTGACCGCCGCTCTTTTCGCATACCGTTCACATCAGGGCGAACAAAAAGCCGAAGAACGGCAGGATAGGCAAACCGTTCTTCGGCAGTTCGTTTTGAAATTTTAAGGACAGAGAGTGAGAAGAAAGACAATCAGATTGAGCCTGATTCAGTCAGATTCAGTCCTTGCAGTCCTCTGTTTCTTCAACAGCCGCGCTCTCATCCGCGTCTTTTGTCTCTTCTTTGGCTTCGACAGCAGTTTCCGGTGTGCGGCCGTAGAGGTCGGTCAGATGTGCGAGCTTTTCAGCAAGTTCATCATTGAGCTGTTCGCCATCTTTCAGACGCCACTGCCAGTTCTTGCCGACTGTGGAGGGCTCATTGATGCGGCTTTCGGTGCCAAGACCGAGAAGATCCTGCGCCTGAATGACAGTGGTGTCGGCCGGAGAAGCCATCAGGGTTCTGATCATGTCCCAGTTGAAGTCCTTGAGATCCTTGCAGTTGATGAAATCTACAGCCATCTCGGCATCTTCCCTGGGGGCGGTGTTCAGCCAGCCCATGATGGTGTCGTTATCGTGCGTACCGATGTAGGCGACGGAGTTTTTCGGATAGTTGAACGGCAGGTAGTCGTTGTTGGCGGCGTCGCGGGAGTCGAAGGCGAATTCAAGCACCTTCATGCCGGGATAACCGGAATCCTTGAGCAGTTTGCGAACGGAAGGTGTAAGGAAGCCGAGGTCTTCGGCGATAATGTCCCGCTCGCCCAGCGCGTTGGTGATGGTATGGAACAGATCCATACCGGGGCCTTCCTGCCATGTGCCGTTTTTGGCGTTGGTATCGCCAAAGGGAATCGCGTAATAGGAGTCAAAGCCGCGGAAGTGGTCAATGCGCAGAACATCGTACATCTGTGTCAGAGCATCCACTCTCTTGACCCACCAGTCGTAATCTCGCTCTTTGAGGGTCTTCCAGTTATAAAGCGGGTTGCCCCACAACTGGCCATCAGCGGAGAAGCCATCAGGCGGGCATCCGCCGACAAATTCAGGACGGCCGTCTTTATCAAGCGCGAAGATTTCCGGGTTGCTCCAGGCATCCGCGCTGTCCATGGCGACGTAGATGGGCACATCGCCGATAATCTTGACGCCCTGCTTGTTGGCGTATTCTTTCAGGGCTTTGAACTGTTTGAAGAACAGATACTGCAGCACTTCATAGAAGGCCACATCCTCCTTGTATTCTTCACGAAGCTCATCCGCCTTTTTGGCGTCGTATTTCTTGATGGACTCATCCCATTCAAGCCAGGGTCTTCCGCCATTGGCATCTTTGAGCGCCATGTACAAAGCGTAATCAGGCAGCCAGTCCGCGTTCTCTTCCAGGAATTTTGCATAGCCCTCTTCAGGGTTTTTCAAAAAGTTTTCTGCGGCCTTGCGAAGAACCGGGAAGCGCTTGTTGTACTGAAGACCATAGTCCACGTATTCAGGAGAGGAGTACCACACCTCATTGGCAAAATCAGCCGGATCGAGCAGGCCGTCTTTTGCGAGCAGATCAAGATCGATGAAATAGGGATTGCCCGCGAACGTCGAGTAAGACTGGTAGGGCGAATCCCCATAGCTTGTCGGACCAACCGGCAGAATCTGCCAGTAGGCCTGTTTGCCCTTCTTCAGAAAATCGACAAAGTTGTAGGACGCCTGGCCAAGCGTTCCGATGCCGTAGTTGGAAGGAAGGCTGGAGATGGGAAGAAGCACGCCATTTTTGCGCATAGTATTTCCTTTTCTAACTCTCAGGCAGAGCCTGAGTCATAGTCCATAAATAATCTCTTTTTAAAAGATCATAATAGAAACAGGCCGTCCGAAAGGGACGGCCTGCATAACAAATCAATTCGAATTTGACCCGGGAGCGGAAACCGACTCTCCCTGAAGCAGGTAGAACTGAGTTTCCTCGTACACAGGATTTCCGGGATTTTCAATCTGTTCAAGAAGCAGATCCACGCTGCGTTTCGCGAGCTGATCAGTATCCTGCCTGATTGTGGTGAGTCTTGGAATCGTGTAGGCCGTCAACATGATTCCATCGTTTCCGATAATGGAAATCTCCTCGGGAACTTTCTTGCCATGATCCGCCAGACAGCGCACAGCCCCGAGGGCCATGACATCCGACATGGCGTAGACAGCGGTCAGATCAGGCATTTTGTCGAGCAGTTCATCCATGGCGCGGTATCCCCCGTCAATGGAGAAATAGTCCGATACATACTGCAGATTGGGATCGAATGTCTTCTGACGGTTGTAATAGGCAAACTGCACACCCTGATAACGGGATTTGGCCGCCTGGCTGTCTGACAGAAAGCCGCCTAAAACCCCGATGCGCTCATGGCCTAAGGAGAACAGATACTCGAGCGTGAACTGCGCCGCGGCGGCGTCGTTTGTCGAGACGCTGGAGAGGTTTTCGAAGGGAAGACCTTCGGCGCTGTTGGTGACCATGATCGAAGGGATGTGAATCTGACGAAAACTGCGGCGGAAATGTTCTCTGGTGCTGCCCAGAAACAGCAGTCCGCGCGGGGAGCGCTGAGAGATCACTTTGATCGCCTCGATGACTTCATCGCTGGTTTCGTCGATATAGTAGACACTCGTGTTGTACCCCTTTTTCTGGCAATAGTGCTGAATCTTTTCAAGCAGTTCCGCGAACAGCATGTTGTTGCTGCCTCGGATCAGAATGACGATGCCTTCCGGCACGCGCTGCTTGAGAAACTTGGCGTTTGGATTCAGTTCAAAACCGTATTCCTCAACAACTTTCAGAATCGCTTCACGCGCCGAGCTCGACACGCCAGGCTGGTTGTTGAGAGCGCGGCTTACAGTGCCAATGGAATACCCGGATTCCCTGGCGATGTCCCGAATGGTAGTCCGGGCCATAGAGGTTTATCCTTTGACAGCGCCCGCCGCAACACCTTTGATGATGTACTTCTGACCGGCGATGTAGACGATGATGATCGGGATGATCGTCAGCAGGATGGACGCCATCATAGAGCCCATATCTACTTTTCCGTAGGAACCGCGGAAGTACTGAATCAGCATCGGGATGGTTTTGTATTTGGTGATGTCAAGAACCAGAGTCGGCAGCAGGTAGTCGTTCCATACCCACATGGCCTGCAGGATGGTAACGGATACCAGAGTCGGTTTGAGGATTGGCAGAACGACTTTGAAGAATGTCTGCACGGGAGTGCATCCATCGATCATGGCCGCTTCTTCAATATCAATAGGAATGGATTTGACGAAACCCGCGAACATGAACACCGCAAGACCGGCACCAAAACCGAGGTAGATGATCCAGATATTGTAGGGCGTGTTCAGCTTCAACATATCGGCTGTCTGAGAGAGGGTAAACATAACCATCTGGAAAGGAACAACCATGGAGAAGACGAACAGGTAATACAGGAAGTTGTTGAACTTGGTCTTCACGCGGGTGATATACCATGCGCACATCGAGCAGAACAGGATGATCGCAGCCACACTGGTCACAGTAATCAGAGTGGAATAGCCAAGGGATACAAGGAAGCCCTGGGAATTGATCGCGTTGGAGAAGTTGGACAGTCCGCCAAAGGTCTGAGCGGTCGGCAGATCGAAGACGCCGCTGGTCGTAATGGCGTTGTTGTTTTTAAAGGAGTTGATCAGGATCAGGTAAACAGGATAGATCCAGGCCAGAGCCAGAAGGATCAGGAAGACGAACAGGATAATGCGTCCGACAGACGTTTTCTTTTTCATTAAGCTTCAACCTCCTTGCTTCTGGTTGCACGCAGCTGCCAGAATCCGACAAGGATCAGCAGAGCAGAGAAGATCACAGCCTTGGCCTGTCCAATACCCTTCCAGATCTTGCCGGAGCGTGCGTAGAACGTGTTGTAGATGTTCATCGCGAGCATTTCGGTTTCGTGGTTGGGTTCGCCGCCTGTCAGAGCCAGGTTCTGGTCGAACAGCTTGAAGCTGTTGGTCAGGGTCAGGAAGATACAGATCGTGATGGAAGGCATCATCATCGGAAGTTTGATCTTCCACAGAATCTGCCAGTCGGTCGCACCGTCGATCCTGGCCGCTTCAATCAGATCATCGGGGACGTTCTGAAGTCCGGCGATGTAGATGATCATCATGTAGCCAATCTGCTGCCAGCACATCAGGATGATGATGCCCCAGTAGCCGGCGGTGGGGTTCAGTTTGAGCAGAGGCTGCGCGGCGATGGAAAGAACACCGTTGATCAGGATCTGCCAGATGTAACCCAGAACGATACCACCGATCAGGTTAGGCATGAAGAAGATGGTACGGAAAAAGTTCGTGCCCTTGAGCTTGACAGTCAGAGCCATGGCCAGTGCGAAGGCGAGCACGTTGATGGCCAGCACGTTCATGACAGTCACCATGATGGTGAACCAAGTGCTCGACCATGTCGATGCGTCCGTCAGGGCTTCCACATAGTTGGAGAAACCGATGAAGGATGCGTTGCGCACGGTTGTGAACTCACAGAACGAAAGGTACAGACCTTCAATGAAAGGAATGATGAAACCGATCGTAAAGGCAAGCAGTGTGGGAAGTACGAAAAGCCATCCGTATTTTTTCAAGGCTTTCTGCATAGTTGCTCCCTTGGCCGATTATCCGGCCTGTTCCCGTCTTCTTGAAAACATTTCCGATGGGAAATGTTTCGAAGAAGATGGGAATATTGTCTGAATTAAATGTTTGACCGCTCACTGGTCGTCTCCTTTTGAGAAGCCTGAGCCAGCAGTTTTTTTCAGGACAATCAATCAATATACCGACTGAACTGTCATTTGTCCCGTCTTTCAGAAAGAAAACCAGGCAGACGGTTACCGCCTGCCTGGGGAGTGAACAGGTCAGCTCACTTTTAAGGTAAAACGAATGTGTGATTCTTATTTGTTAGCGAGATCGTACTCGGTCTTCCAGCCGTCTACGAATGCGCTGACAACTGCATCCCAGTTAGCGTCTGTCGGATCAGCAGCGTACTGAGTCAGAGCTGTACCAACACCGTTCTTCCATTCTTCGGAAGGAATAGTAGAGAAGGACCAAGCAACGTCTTCTTTACCATTGTTAACGTTCTCAACGTAGACTTCAGAGAATTTGTTCTTCGGAGTCTTGGCATCCTTGAACGGGCAGGTGAAGCCCATCTCATCAGCCATTGCAGTTGTGCCGGTATCGGAAGTAGCGCACCAGTTCATGAATGCCAGAGTAGCCTGGATATCATCTTCGGAAGCTTCTTTGTTTACGCACCAGTAGTTCTCAGTACCAGTTGCCATGTTCTTGTTTTCTTCGCCGTCAACACCAACAGCGATAGGAATCATGGTCAGCTGATCATCAGTCATGCCTGCATCGATCAGGTTCGGGTATTCCCAAACACCGTTCTGATAGAAGACAGCCTGTCCGTCAGTGAATTCGTTTCTGGAGTCATCACCAGTCTTGGCAGCCAGACCTGTGGGGTCAACTGTGGAGTTGTTGATGTACAGATCCCAGATCTGACGATAGTTGTCGAGGTAAGTACCCTTGATTTCGCCTTCGCCTACCAGAGGATCGATGCCTTCTTCTACATATTCGTAGTAGATGGGGTAGTTAGCCAGGTGAGTTTTGAAGCGCCAGTCAGAGGAGCCGTCCATACCAGCGGATGTGAAGGCAGCGAAGCCCAGCTCATCCTTGCGGGAAGTGATGTCTTCTGCAACTTTCTTCAGATCTTCGAAAGTCTTGATGTCATCAGTTGTGTAGCCTGCTTTTTCCAGCAGCTCAGTGTTCACGATCAGACCATAGGACTCAACTGCGAATGCAACAGCAGCAACATCTTTGTCAGCCTTGTCGCCTACATACAGAGCGTAGGAATCGGAAGTCAGATCATTGTAGATGTCTGTGCCGTACAGGTTGTAGCAGTAGTCTTCCCAGTTCTTCAGACCAACGGGGCCGTTAACCTGGAACAGAGTCGGAGCGCCGGACTTGCCCATTTCAGACTGCAGAGTTGTCTCGTACTGGTTGGAAGCGGCTGTAACAACTTTTACAGGAACACCGGTCTCTTCGGTGTACTTCTTAGCCAGATCCTGCCAAGCCTGATCAGCTTCGGGTTTGAAGTTCAGATAATAAACAGAGCCTTTGGAAGCATCGCCTGTAGCGGAATCATCAGTCTTTGCTGAATCATCAGAGCTGGAGCATCCAGCCAGAGCGGTAGCGGCCAGTGCGGCTGCTGCGGCGAGAGTTTGCCATTTTTTCATGTGGTTCTTCATCCTCCTTGAACACACGGGTTTTTGGAACGTCGCTGTAAACGTTTCCAGTTACCCACATCATACAGCTTGAACCGTTTGAAACAAGCACTTTTAAACATTTGACGCTCGAGGACGCCAGAATGACCGATTTGGACCGATTTTTTGCTAAAACGTTTCCAAATGTCGCATTTTTCACGTGGTTTGAAAGGAATCTTTTCTTTTTTCAAACTGAAC
>Strawberry_p1__coassemble_3289_pt1 | contig 8746 bp, 6 predicted proteins | sample Strawberry_p1__metabat2_low_PE_004 | metagenome-assembled genome bin Strawberry_p1 | reverse complement strand
GCTCATGAACAGGGTATAAGATTTTTATCCCTCCTTAACTTAATGACATTGGTTTGCGAATAATAAGAAAATCAGAGCTCTGGCCGTACTGAATTGACCGGGCTCACAGGGTGGGTAAGGACATGAACGATCATCAGGCAAAATATCTGGCACTTCTTTTAAAGGCCCGACGAAAACAGAAGGGATGGTCGCAGGACTCCGTCTGCAAAGGCATCTGCGCAGTTTCCTACTATTCCAAGATCGAGTCGGCTTCCGTCATCCCGGCCTCATCCGTCTATGAAGATTTTTTCCGAAATCTTGAAATGACGCTGCCCTCAGAGGATCCGGATCCACAGATCGAAAAGATTTATCAGCTTATGGAAAGCGGACAGACAGAACAGGCCAGAGCGTCTTTTGAAAAGCGTGTTAATTCCCGTCCTTTACAGACGCATTTTGATCTGTCTGATCCCTGTCCGGTCGATGAACTTCTGCTCATGCTCCTTTTTGAGACTGCTCCTTCAGGTGAATTGTTTGAGATGGAAAATCTCATGGTCTGTCTTGATCCGGAGCAGAAGGCCATCTGCGCTCTGGCAAATCAGAAATATGAACTGGCTGCCTCTTTCAGCCATGCCGGATGGATTTTATGGCTAAGTGCCTTTGGCATGTATCAAAAGCGTGTCAGTGATGCGCAGGTTTTGCTGCATCTGGACCTGGCCTATAAGCAGGCTGCCAAAGAGGGATATCCCTTTTTGATGGCGGAGATCGCGCATCAGGATGCGATTATCTGTTCCAATATGTCTGAGCGGGATCGGGCTTATGCCAGTTATAAGAGGGCGTACCGCCTGTATGAAGCGCTTCATGACGAGAAGGCGCTTGATCAGGTTCGATATAACCTGGGCTGCACGCTTCTGGAAGACGAACATTTTGAAAAAGCGCTTTACTGGCTGGAAAAGGTGCGTACCTGTTCGGTGATGGATATTCACAAGCAGGTGATCTGTCTTGAAATGCTCGGCCGCAAGGGGGAAGCGCTTGAGAGGATGAAACTGTATCCGTGTGCAGATCCGGTGGGATGGGATTTAACAATGATCGATCGTATCTTTGAACTCATCCATATCAGACTGACAACTCTCAACTGGATTCATGACAAGGACTACGGTCATCTGCTGATGGAAATCTTTGAAAAGCTTTCTGCCATGGAAACCCATAAAGGTTTTGCAAAATTCTATCTGCCCTGGGTGCTTCAATACCTCAAAGCGAACAGGCAGTACGCCAAAGCCTGCCAGATTCTGGAAGATTTTCCCGGAAAACCGGCTTTCAGACTGCCTGAACCTGACTGAGCAGCGCTGATTTTCCCACTAAGAACAAATTGTATTGGATAAAGCCCGCCATCAGAATAAAGGCATGAATAAAACAACCCCTCATTTAAACCAAAAGGCATCCAGACAGGTCTGGAACCGGAACTTCTCTTTATTGATGGTCGCGACCGTACTTGGATGTGTCGGATCGATCGCCGGGACCTACGCTCTTTCATTTGTGGTCTATGAAGAGACGGGCTCAGTCTTCGCCTAAGCACTGTCCCTGGCGATGCGTCTGCTTCCATCGCTTTTTCTGCCGCTGTTTGCCGGACCGTTGTTCGACAGACTTCCACGCAAGCCGGTTCTGGTTTTTGGCGATCTGTGCAACGGAATTCTCTATCTGATCATGGGATTCTGGTTGTTCTGCAGTCCGTTTTCCTATACCGGTTATCTGCTGTTCTCGCTGTTATTAGCATGCGCGCAAAGCGTGGATGAACTCGCCTTTGATTCGATTCTGCCGATGTGTCTGACAAAGGGCATGGAGCAGAAAAGTTATGCGGCAAGCGGGATGGTCTATCCTTTGTTGAATCTGGTCATGATGCCGCTGGCGGCGCTGTTGATGAAATGGATCGGCGTTCCGGTGATTCTGATCGGACAGGGCTTTCTCTCTTTGTTGGCGGCTTTGATTGAAAACAGAATGCGTCTTGATCATGATCTGCCGGGTCGTCTGGAAGAGTTTTCCTGGAAAAGATGGATGGACGATCTTGCCTCTGCCCTGCGCTATCTGAAACAGGAACCTGGTCTGCTTTCCTTCTTTACGTATTCCGCCTTCTCCAACGGACTTGCAAGTGCCTATTCTCCCATTCTGGTCGCGTTCTTTTCCTCCACAAAAGGTCTGGGTGTCGTGGCGTACTCGTTTTTTGCGGTTGCTGAAAGCCTGGGACGGCTTCTTGGCAGCGCAACTCAGTACCTTAAGGAAATGGCCGCTTCCAAAAAATACGGATTCAGCCTGATGGTGATGATCATTTATAACATCCTGGATGGTCTGCTGCTTCTGTTCAGCTATCCTCTGATGCTGGTCAACCGGTTTTGCGTCGGAACACTTGGCTCCATTACCTACGCGATTCGCACACCGGCTATCCAGACCTATATTCCGGAAACAATGCGCGCAAGGCTCAACAGCTTTCAGACGCTGCTGTTCTACGGGGTTTCCTCCCTGCTGATTCTGGTTTTTGGATGGCTGGGAGATCTGTTAAGCGCGCCGCTGGTCCTCATTCTTGGCGCCAGTCTGGACCTGGTCGTTCTGGCTCTGACATGGGTTGCGCATAAGAAAAGCTGCCAGAATATTTTTCTGTATAAGGCTCAATAATGCGCCTGCTACAAAAGCATTCATTCGGTCTGGATCCTGAGATTCAGACCTTTTTTCAGGAAGAATGCCGCATATTTTCCAGTGATATTCGGCGATCCTCCCTCTTTCTTCTCGGGTATTCGATTTGAAGGGGTTGAAAGCGGGCGCATAAGATAAAGAAAAAGCGATTGCTTAAGCCTTCATAACGGAAGAAAGGAGACTCGCTATGGATTGGAAAGAAAGTTTTCAGCCTTCTGTGCTTCGACAGGGCTGGCAGCTCGCCGCAAGCGGAGCGGTTGCGGAACCTGTCAGACAGGGAAATGTTTTCAGTACGGTTGTTCGTGATGGCAATCAGAATTATCTGGTTGAAGCCCGAATTCCTGAGGGAGTGATTGAGACGATCACCTGTTCCTGCGAGCCGGCCATGCATGGACGTCTCTGCCCGCATGAAGCCGCCTTTCTGTTCACGCTCGAAAATTTGGACAGTCTTGATTCTGTCAAAGAACTCAAGCCCGATGATGAACCTGAAGAAGAGTCCTTTGAAACAGAGAACCCCGCATCAGAAGATGTGGAAGACGCGTCTGAGCCTGCTGATGATAAACCGGCAGAAACAGAAGAGACAGAAGAGACAGAGTCCGAGCCCGGGCAGCCTGCACCGGTTTTGACGGAAAAAGAAACAGAAGAGCCGGATGATGATAAAGATGATAAAAAGGAAACTGCAGACTCCTCAACTTCTGATGAACCAAAACAGGCAGTCAGACCATCCACACTCGACGAGTATCTGAGGGCGGCCAGTCCTGACCAGCTCAGAACTGTCATTACAGAATATGCCAAAACCAACACGGATTTCCGTCATATGGTTCTTCTGAAACTTTGCGAAGAGTTCCCGGACGAAGTCATGGACGAGATCTTCCATCAGATGGATGAGACCGCGCGCAAATACGCGGATGAGCAGGGCTATATCCCCGCTTCAAGATCAGGCGCTTTTCTGGAAGAGCTTGAATCTCTGACAAGCCGCAAATGTGATGAAGCGCTCGAACAGGGATTCACCGGACAGGGTCTGGAAATCGTGCGTTACGCCATGGATCTTCTGAAAGACACCTTCTATTCCGATCCAAAAGACGCGAGCGCTCTGATGGTCGACACTCTGCTTGATCAGGTACAGACCATCATGGAGATGGATCCGGAACTGTACGCGATGGATATTTACAGCTGGTTAAGCGGCCTCATTCAGGAGCGTTCCTTCCATCATGGCAGGGAAACAGTGGAAGACTTTTTGCTCACCCACTTTGATGAAGAGCCCTATACCAGCCTTCTCAAGAAAGCGCTGGATGATCAGATCCTCAAAGAGGAGAACGGATCGAATGAACCGGCTGCCCGCGCGACACTTCTTTTAAAGGAAGCGGAACTGCTCAAGCGCACCGGCCAGTTCTCCGAGCTGGAAAAACTCGTGTCGGAGCATCTGGAAATCGGCGGTCTCTGTCAGATGTGGATTTCCCATCTGATGGAAGACAAGGAATATACCAGAGCGCTTGATTTCATTCTCGATCTGCGCAGAAAACAACTCGAAACCCCGGTGCAGGCCAGATCCAATTCCTCCTCTCTTGTTTTCCTGTATGACAGACTTGGACAGGAAGATAAAGCGCTGGCAGAATTGTCCGAAATGGTTCATACAGCCACGCAGAAGGATATTCAGACTGTGCTGGACTATGCAAGACGAGTGGGTATGGACAAGTTTGTTCAGGAAGAGGATTCCATCCTTGAGAATATGAACCTGCTCGATCAGGCGCGCATCGCGCAGCGCCTCGAACAGAAAGACAGACTGTTTGATCTGGTCAAAAGCGATCCTTCCGGACTGCTCGCGCATGAATTTGACGCGGACCTGCGGGAATATGATCCGAAAAGACTTCAGAAAGTCTGGCTGGACTGCGCAGAATATCTCTGCTCCGTCGCCAAAGATCGGGCCGACTTTTTACAGGCGGCTTCCGCGCTGAGTCAGGCCGTTGACCTTGGCGCCGCAAAGGAAGCATCTGATCTGGTGGAGCGCATGAAAAAGCGCTATCCCAGACGCCATTCCATGATCGCCATTCTTTCAGCTGCTCTTGGCTGATTTCAGACAAGCAAAAAGGTATCCGCTGATCGTCACCCGATCAAAGGCGGATACCTTTTTATGATTGCTTATTCAGTTTTCAGAGCGGCGCAAAGAGCGTCAAGATCAGGCTTTTCAATGTGGTTTTCCACAAAGGAGAAGCCGTCCTTTTCCGGATTGTCTTTATAGCGGGGGATCAGATGAACGTGGAAGTGGTCAACGGTCTGCCCGGCCGCTTCGTTGCAGTTGGCAAGAATGTTGATGCCGTCCGCATTCAGAACATCAACCAGACGGTTGGCCATTTTCTGGGCGACTTCAAAGACGTGATTGCGCATCGCTTCATCTGTTTCAAGGAAAGATTTGGAATGCTCCTTTGGCAGAACGAGCGCGTGGCCGCAGGACAGCGGGTTGATGTCGAGAATGACACGGACAAGATCGTCCTCATAAATTGTGTTGCTTGGAATGTTGCCGTTTGCGATTTCGCAGAAAATGCAGCTCATAGATGGGTCCTTTCCGATCACTGATCCCTGTAAAAGAAAAGTCAGGCTAAGGGGATGCCTGACTTCTCTCTTAAGGGGATAGAAAAAGTATGAATACCAAATGATATACATACCGGCAAGGCAACGCTTGCTCGACACGATTATAACATAGGGGTCGGATGTGAAATAACGGAAATATATTAAATCTGTACGCTAAAATGTGGGAATAATGTCTGAAATTACGTGATGAAGGCGAACTGAAGGCGTTTACATACCACAAAACCTATTTATTTGGACCCGGTTGGTTTAATGGTCCTCGAAAAGATGCTTCCTTTTCTCTGCTGCTTTAATCGGGGATTGTTTTCACAAAGTCCTTCCGCCCTTTTATTTGTAAGGCTCCGGGCAAAAGTCTGAAGGAAAAATGAGCCCTTTTCTGAAGAGGGGAAGAGAAAATCCGGTCTGAACAGGCATCGTCCGCTTCCGCCGGTCTTCATCAGGAGTCTGTCCGGTACTGTTTTGCTCATCTGTGTTCACATTCAAGGGAGAAGAGCCGAAAACGCTCGAGATCTGGACGCTGAAATATGGACGTCCTGTCTGAAATTGCGGAAAATGAGAGGCCTGAATGCGGTTGTACAGGGGGAAATCCGATTATTTTGACGGACAAGTTCGATCTGTTTCCAAAAATGAATCAGATCCTCGGCGCGTAACCCCTGCCATAAGGGTGGTGTTAAGAGCGAATGATATAATTGCTGAAACGAGGTATTTTTCTCATGCTACAGACGACTCTTGAAAAGGCGGCTTTTGGCAGCCGCGGAACTTTATACGTCCCCGAAACGGCGCAGATTCCGGTAAGCGGAATCAGTACGGATTCCAGAACCGTTCAAAAGAGCAATCTTTACATCCCTCTGATCGGTGCAAGAGCGGACGGTCACGATTATCTGGACTCTGCAGTCAACAATGGAGCCGCGGCCAGTCTGTGGCAGAAAGACCACACTCCTTACCCTGAAAATGTTCCTTTAATTCTTGTCGACGACACGCTGGAGGCCATGCAGAATCTGGCAGAATTCTGGCTGGCTGAAGTCAATCCCGTCGCGATTGGCATCACCGGTTCCAACGGGAAGACAAGCACGAAGGATATGACAGCCGCTATTCTGTCCAGACTTGGCAAAACACAGAAAACACAGGGCAACCATAATAATGAAATCGGACTTCCGATGACAATCCTCGATCTCGATGCGGATACGAAATACGCCGTTCTGGAAATGGGCATGGAGAACTTCGGCGAAATCGCCTTTTTATGCTCCATCGCGCCGCTGGACGCGGCCATCATCACCACGATTGGCAGCGCCCATCTTGAAAATCTTGGCAGCCGGCTGAATATCGCCCGTGCGAAAGCGGAAATCATTGATGGTCTTCATGATCAGGGCATCCTGGTCTATATTAAGGAAAGCTGCGAACTGCAGCAGGCCATGCAGGAAAAAGAGATTCCTGAAGGCGTGCGCACCGTGGCGTTTGGAGAAGGAACAGACTGGAGCGCGCAGAACATTCATGTCAGCCGTGACGGTCTGAGCTTTGAAACAGATCCGGTTCGGGGAGAGATTTCTCTGCCCTGTCTTGGAGAGTTTCAGATTTCCAACGCCTTAGCCTCCATGGCTCTGGCCAAGAATCTTGGAGCTACGGATGAGATGATCATCGATGGTCTTAAGGATGTTGAACTGACGCCGATGCGCGGACAGATCGTCCGGGCCGGGGAAACGGTCATCGTGGATGATTCCTACAAGTCCAATCCGGAAGGTGCCAAAGCTGCTCTGGATATGTTGATGAGTGTTCCGGGAAGCCGGCATGTCGCGCTGCTTGCCGACATGCTCGATCTTGGCAGGGACTCCGCCAGTCTGCATGCGCAGGTTGGTGAGTACGCTAAAGAAATCGGCGTGGATGAACTTCTCGCCTATGGACCTGAAAGCGTGCATACTGTAGACGCATTTGGAGAGGGCGGATACCACTTTGAAACCCGTGAAGATCTGACTGAAAAAGCCAGAGACTATCTGCAGCCGCATTATGTCCTGCTTGCCAAAGGCAGCCGGGCAATGAGTATGGATAAAACGGTCAGAGAACTGGCCGGTCAAGGAGATTAACTGAATCTATGAAGAAAAAACTGGGAGTGCTCTTCGGTGGACAGAGCAGCGAATATTCTGTTTCGCTCCATTCCGCCGGCTCGTTTCTCAAACAGCTGCACTCGGATAAATATGACACAAGCCTGATCGGCATCGCGCAGGATGGAACATTCTATCTCTATGAGGGCGATATCGATCATATCGAACACGACAACTGGAAAGAGGGCGCCAGAGTAATCGCCTGGATTCCCGGCGGCTTTGTGACCATCGACGATGGCAAAAAGCACCCGCTTGATGTTGTCTTCCCTGTATTGCATGGCAAGAACGGAGAAGACGGTTCCATGCAGGGCCTGCTGCAGGTTCTTGATCTGCCCTATGTCGGTTGTGACGTTCTGTCTTCAGCCATGTGCATGGACAAGGAAGTCATGCATCAGATCTGCCAGGTGGAAGATATCCCCGCGGCAGAATGGATCAGCCTGCATGAAGGCGAGAAACAGCCTTCCTTTGAAGAGATCAAAGAAAAACTGCCGCTGCCCTGGGTTGTCAAACCCTGCAACGCCGGCAGCTCATATGGTGTGCACTTTGTAGAAACCAGAGAGCAGTTTGAAGACGCCGTCAAGGACGCCTTCTTCTATGACGGCCGCGGCAAGGTGCTCGTTGAAAAAGCGGTTGAAGGCTTTGAAATCGGCTGCGCCGTGATGGGCAACAACGATGTCTTTGCCGGCAACGTGGATGAAATTGAAACCAACGCGCCGATCTTTGATTTTGACGGCAAATACCAGATGGTCGGCTCCGCCATTTACTGCCCGGCCCGCATCGGACAGGAAAAGCGTGATGAAGCCAGAGCACTGGCCAAAAAGGTTTATAAAGCTTTGAACTGCAGCGGCATGGCCCGAGTGGACATGTTCTACCAGCCTGATGGCACGATCATTCTCAATGAGGTCAACACCATCCCGGGCTTCACCTCCAGCAGCCGCTGGCCGACCATGATGAAGGAAGCCGGTGTGGCGTTCCCTGATGCGATTGACAGACTGATCGAGCTCGCTCTCGAAAAGCCTGTAGGACGGATCTGATGGAGACTGACACACTCAGAGCCTGGCTGGAAGTAGACTATTCGCTGATCCCGCATAACGTCAAGGAAATCCGCCGGTTGATGGGCTCGACCCCGATCATGGGCATCGTCAAGGCAGACAGCTATGGTCTTGGCGCCGTTTCCTGCACGAAAGCGCTGCAGGCCTGCGGAATCCACACCTTCGCGGTGGCGACCATTGAAGAAGCCATTGAACTGAGAAAAGCCGGAATTGAAGATGACATTCTCATTCTTGGCAGCACCCCCGAAGCGTCTTTTGACAAGCTGGCTCAATACAGCCTGATTCAGACCATTCTCTCTTTACCCTACGCAAAGAAGATGAGCGCATGGGGTATGGAACATGGCGGCACAC
>Strawberry_p1__coassemble_3215_pt1 | contig 9105 bp, 8 predicted proteins | sample Strawberry_p1__metabat2_low_PE_004 | metagenome-assembled genome bin Strawberry_p1 | reverse complement strand
TCTGGCCATGCTGCCGATCATCTGGCTGATCGTCGCCATGATGGCGCTCAAATGGCCGACATGGAAAGCCGCGCTTGGCTCCGCGCTGATCGCCGTGGTTGAAGCGCTCGTGTTTTGGCACACCTCCGTCCATGTGGTGGCCATGAGTGTGGTGGAAGGTCTTTGCATGGCGCTCTGGCCGATTGTTCTTGTCATTATCGCCGCCGTCTTCCTCTATAATCTTGTCGTTAAAACCGGCGGTATGGATGTGATCAAGCAGATGCTCATGGGCATCTCGTTCGATAAGCGTGTTCTCGTTTTGCTGGTAGCCTGGTGCTTTGGCGGTTTCATGGAAGGCATGGCCGGGTTTGGCACCGCGATCGCGATTCCGGCCGGGATGTTAACGGCGATGGGCTTTCCCGCCCTGTTTTCCTGCCTTGTCTGCCTGATGGCCAACGGTTGTCCGACTCCCTGGGGTTCAATTGGGATCCCAACCGTCACTCTGGCTAATATGGTCGACTTTCCGACCACAACTGCTCTGTCCACCATGCAGGTGATTCAGCTGGCTCCGTTTTTCATGCTGATCCCGATTCTGATGGTCTTCATGACCGGCAAGATGGTCAATGGCAAAGGCACTGCCGCCTGGAAGGGGATGTGGCCTTTGATGATCGGTGCCGGACTGTCCTTCATTATTCCGATGCTGATCGTCTCTCGCTTTGTCGGCGCGGAACTTGTCATGATCGTTGCTTCGATCTGCTCCTTCGCGGTCTGCATTCCTCTGGCCAAAAAGATCAAACCGGATCCTCTTTATGAGATGAAAACGGAAAAGAAGCATGTCTCCGTGCATGATCTTCTGATCGCGGCGGCACCCTTTATCTGCGTGTTTGTTTTCCTGCTTCTGACATCCAAACTGGTCGCTCCGATCAACACCTGGCTCTCTCAGTTCTCGACCACCGTGCACTTTGTCAATGACGAGTCCGCGACGACCTTCGCCTGGGTGAACACTCCGGGGATCTGGATCTTCTTATCCGCGCTGATTGGCGGCCGGATCCAGAAAGCGTCCTGGCCCGTCTTTGGAGAAGTATTCAAGGCGACTCTTAAACAGATGGCACCATCTGTCTATGTCATGCTTGCGGTTCTGGCCTGCGCGAAGGTTATGATTTACTCCGGCATGATCAGTGACATCTCTGCCTTCGCGATCGCCATGACCGGCACCGTCTATCCGATCGTCGCTCCATGGCTCGGTTTCCTGGGTACGTTTGTCACCGGAAGCGGCACGACCTCTTCCGTTCTGTTTGGCCGTGTGCAGCTTGATGCCGCCATCGCCCTGAACTTCGACAAGTACTGGGTTGTTGGTCTGAACTCACTTGGTGTTGGCGCCGGAAAAATGGTCTCCCCCCAGTCCATTTCCATCGCTCTGGCCGCTGTCAACAAACAGGGAGAAGACTCCAGACTGCTCAAAGACATCATGCCTTACGCGCTGGCTTTCCTGATTCTGATGTCCATCATCGCCGAAGTTGGAAGCCTGCTGATCCATGGTTAATAGATTGACCCTTGCAACATTCCCGATATGAACAAAGGACCCGCGATTGCGGGTCCTTTGTTTTTGATGATGGAAATGAAGAATATACTGTCCCGTAAAACTTAGAGCAGGGAGCCAAAGCCATTCCAGCCCGGTCTGTTGGACAGGGCGAAAAAGTCGGCTGTGCTTTCAACAGGCTGACTGATCCAGCGGCTGATAACGGAAGGATCGGGCATGGAAACCATCAAAGACTGACAGGCTTCAAAAGGTGTGCCGGTCAAAGCTTCCATATTCTCGGAGCCGGAGACCTGAACAAGCATAGGTCCATAGGTCTGAATGGCATACTCGAGCAGATCGAGAATGGCGGCCGGATCGGTGTAGATCAGCTGGCCAAGAACGGGCTTTTTGCCTGATTTGACGATGGCCATGGCTGCAGGCGCGCCTTGAGAATCCAAGGCGCAAAGAACGTCAAAACCGGACTGCCTTGCCTGCTTCAGGCAGTTTTCAAACTGCTGGCGGCTGACGAACGGGGACGTGTCAAAAAGCATTTTGAAGGCCTGAAAGAGCGGCCAGAGATCCGTTTTGCCATCCCATTTGGCAATGGAATAAGCATTCGGAGCCTGAAAGGCAAGATCAGTAATGAAAGCCTGGGTTCTTGTCTGCACGCGCATGAAGCCAAGATCTTCAAAGACCTTCTGTCCTTCAAGGCTTGTCGAAACAAAGATCAGAGGACTCGACAGGGACGCGGTCTTCAGTGCGAAGCGCATCAAAGACTCAAAGAGATCCTTCTCGGAATGTTCTTCATCGGGCAGAATTGAGATCATGCGCAAGAAGAGCACGTCGATGGTCTTGCCATCAAAGACAAACGGAACGCTTTCCATCTGAACGCCCGCGAGAAGCTGGCCGTCTTCCATCAGACCATACCAGCGCTCCGGATTGAAGCGGTTTTTCATCCAGGCTTCCGCCTGTTTCTGGGTGAGATTGGGGTGCGTTTTTAAAAGAAAGGACAGAACTTCCTTGGAAAGTCCTGTCCCGAGAACTGTTTTCATCATTGGTTAATTCCTCTAATCCTCTGATTCATGTTCTGTAAATTCAACATCGATAGAACCTTCCTTTGGAGGACGGGTTTCGATCTGTTTGGTGGTGTTGTTCTGACTCCACGTCTGTGTCTGGTTCATAAAAGGGTCGTACTGGCCGCCATGAGCAGATTTATTAGTATATGTTTTTGTATAAACACGCACATGCGGGCGTGTGAACAACGAGACAGCCCACAGAATGAGAATCAGGGGCAGAAGGAAAGGCGCGAGGCTGAAAAAGCCAAAAATCAACAATGCGCCTAACGCGAGAAATGTCAGCAAGTAAAACATTTTCAGATTACCTCCCTGAATTTTAGTCAAAATTCTAACAGCCTGCTGTCTATCAAACGTGGCTCAGATGTGTGAAAGGGTGGGACAATCCATCCACATCGTCTTTAAAAAACCGCATTCTAACCGCCCCGATGAAAGCTCTTGCAGCTCATTTTGGGGATTTTCCAGTAAGGCAAGCAGGTAGTGAGCGCTCTGCGCTCCGTAGTCGACGGAGATCGGCTCGACATTCTTCTTGCGAAGCCAGGCATCTACTTTAGGACAAAGATCATAGGGACAGTCCATTTCATAGACACCCATTTCTTTTCGCTCACTGACAATGGCGTTTTCAAGCGCAAGCTGCACGCTTGAACTGTACGCCTGCACCAGACCGCCTTTTCCAAGCAGCGTGCCGCCAAACCAGCGCACAACCACCGCCGCGATCCCGTCGAGTCCGCTGCCTTCCAAGACCCCAAGCATGGGTCTGCCAGCGGTGCCGGAAGGTTCGCCATCATCATTGCTTCTTTTAATATCCCCGCACACCAGCGCAGTGCAGTGGTGCGTGGCGTCAGGGTACTCCTTTTTGACACGGACAAAGAAGTCTCGTGCTTCCTGTTCGCTTGAAACGGGTTCAAGCAGGCACAGAAAGCGGCTTTTCTTGATTTCCTGTCTTGCAATGGCCGGTTCGGCCAGTTTCTTGATGGTGCTGCTCATGTCTCACATTATACGGGAACCAGTGCGTTTGGCGGCCTGAGCAATGTGACAAAGAAGCAAATTGGAATCTGGCCGGTTGTGGCTGCAGGCCTTAAAGAAGGGAATCAGACGAGGCCTGACCAAAATATGACATCGAAGGGACAAAATTCGAAGGAGAGAAAGCGGTAAAGAACCAGGAGATCCTGTTTCTGACCAAGATGTGACATTGAAGTGACTAATTTCAAAGATGAGAGAAAGCAGTAAAGAGCTGCCTGGTTCTGGCTGTGACGAGGATGTGACAACAAAAGGACAAAATTCAACGATGAGAGAAGGCCGTAAAGAACCTGCTGGTCGTGGTCGTGACGGAGATATGACATCGAAAGGACAATTTCGGAGGAAAGAGAAGGCAGTAAAGAATCAGGAGATTCTGGTTCTGACCCAGATGTGACACTGAAGTGACAAAATTCAACGATGAGAGAAAGCCGTAAAGCGCTCCCTGGTTCTGGCTGTGACGAAGATGTGACAAGAAAAGGACAAATTTCAAAGGAGAGTGAAGGTCGTAAAGAACCGGCCGGTCCTGGTCATGACGGAGATGTGACATCGAAAGGACAATTTCGGAGGTAAGAGAAGGTGGTAAAGAGTCAGGAGATTCTGGTCCTGACCCAGATGTGACAACAAAGTGACAAATTCGAATCCTGACCAAAATGTGACATCAGAAGGACAAAAACGGAACTGACCAAAACGTGACAACAAAGTGACCTTTTCGCTGGTTTCAGCACGTACCGCTAAGTCTGGCTTGCCGGTTATGACGAAGATGTGACACAAAAGTGACTGTTTGAAAAAGCACAAAAAGACTCAGGCATAATCAAGGTAGACAAAAAGCCTTCCACTTATACTTTTTGACATGAATGACAAGAAAAGATCACTCTACCAAAACGCCTTTCAGGCACTGATTGTCGCATCTGACTACGCGCAATACTGTGAGACACTTCACAGCCCCGTCTATGACGCGATCATGGAAGTTCTTGATGATGAAATGCTGGCCGACGGCATCATGGATCTCAACGGAATGACCAACACCGAATGCTCCGCCATTTACTCGCATTGCTTTGATGCCTGCGATCTGACGGAAGAATTCGAAAAGTGGTGCGAAGAAGAAGGAGACGCGAACGCTGTTCTGGACTTTGTGGTTGAACAGATGCGTAAGAACGCGCGCCAGTATGCCAGCAACCCCGCCGTGCAGGCGATGTGCTGAGAAACGATTCACGTTTCTTGTTTTCCATTTAAATCAACCGGGAAGAAAGGCCGGTAACAGACGAACGATTGAGGGCTGAATGGTCCTCTTTTTTTTGCGGGAGTGGAAAACGGGCTGTTTTGTTTCTGAAACCGGCAGGACAGGCACCAGCTTTGTCCTGCTGGTCGAAGAATTTTGCTGAAATCTTCAGAAATAGAAAACGACTGTTTTCTAAGTCTGAGTGCCTGATTGTGTCCGGATCAGAGAAGAAAACGCGCTGTATGTGCATATTAACAATACTGAAAACAGAATGAAACATTGAAAATTCATGACAAATAATCTGTAAATAGTTTCAGAAAGATTTTCAAAATCGTTGAATTTGTCCGGGCCATTCTCTACAATGAAAGCACTTTGATTGTCATCGGCATGGACAAGGACGCAAACCAGAGAAGAAGGGCTTCAGAAAGCAGCCGGGAGATGCGAGGCTGTGCCTGTCGACGGTTTTACTCGCCTTCGAGCCGGGATGCTGAATACCAGTAAGGATCCCCGGGATTTCCCGTTACAGAAAAAGCGCTTGTCAGAGCGTTAAGAGGCTGCAGATTATTTACGCAGCAAGAAGAGTGGTACCGCGGAGCCCGTCCCCGTCTCTTTGGCCTTATGGCTGAAGGGACGGGTTTTTTTACAGGAGAGAGCGGACATGATGAATCCAGACAAATACAGACCGGGTTACTTTCCGGTTTCAAAATCCGAACACCGCTGGGTGGAAAAAGACCATATCGAAAAGGCACCGGCCTGGTGCTCCGTCGATTTAAGAGACGGCAACCAGGCGCTGATCGTGCCGATGTCTCTGGAAGAAAAGCTTGATTTCTTCAAGCTGCTTGTCGAGATCGGCTTCAAGGAAATTGAAGTCGGCTTTCCGGCCGCCAGCGAAACCGAATATGAATTTTTGCGCACACTGATCGAGCAGGATCTGATTCCTGATGATGTCACCATTCAGGTTCTGACACAGTGCCGCGACCATATTATCCGCAAGACGTTTGAAGCCATTCAGGGCGCACCAAGAGCGATCGTGCACTTCTACAACTCCACCTCCAAAGCGCAGCGCGAACAGGTTTTCCATAAGGACTGCGAGCAGATCAAACAGATCGCCGAAGAGGGCGCAAGACTGGTCAAGCAGCTGTCTCAGGAATATGACGGCAACTTCCTGTTTGAATATTCCCCCGAATCCTTCACCGGCACCGAACCGGATTTCGCTCTGGAAGTCTGCAACTCCGTTATCGAAATCATGGAGCCAACCCCCGAAAGACCGATCATCATCAACCTGCCGGTCACTGTGGAAATGTCCCTGCCGCATGTCTATGCGGATCAGATCGAATACTGCTCCGACAGACTGGTGCACCGCGATTCCGTGATTCTGTCCACTCATCCGCATAATGACCGCGGAACCGGTGTGGCGGATACCGAACTGGCATTACTTGCCGGCGCGCAGCGCGTGGAATGCTGCCTGTTTGGCAATGGCGAGCGCACCGGCAACGTGGATGCTGTCACACTGGCGATGAACATATACACCCATGGTGTAGATCCCAGACTCGACTTTTCCAACATGCCGCATGTCGTAGAAGAATATGAATGCCTGACCCGCATGCACGTCCATGAAAGAGCGCCTTATGCGGGAAGCCTGGTGTTCGCGGCATTCTCGGGCAGCCATCAGGATGCCATCGCCAAAGGCATGAAGTGCAGACAGGAGAGAGAAGACGACCGCTGGACCGTGCCGTATCTGCCGCTTGATCCGACCGATATCAACCGCACCTATGATTCGGATGTCATCCGCGTCAACTCCCAGTCCGGTAAAGGCGGCATCGGCTACATTCTGGAAACCCGCTTTGGCTGGAACCTGCCGCCCAAGATGCGCGAGGAATTCGGTTACGCGGTGAAATCCGTTTCCGACCACCGTCATGCCGAGCTCAAGCCGGATGAAATCTTCGACATCTTCAAAACCCGCTACCTCAACCGCAAGGAGCCGATGCTTGATCTGCCTGAAGCCCACTACAAACAGCAGGATGGCAGAATTCTGGCGCAGATCAGCGGCGATCTCAATGGCAAACCCTTCTATCAGGAAGCCTGGGGCAATGGCCGCCTCAACGCCGTCAACAACGCCCTCAAGGAACTGATGGGCGTGCAATACACACTGGAAACCTACACCGAACACGCTCTGGAAACCGGTTCTGATTCGCAGGCGGCCGCCTATGTCGGACTGGCCTGGCCCGATGGCAAGAGAACATGGGGTGCAGGAAGTGATCCGGATATCATGAAAGCTTCCATCAAAGCGCTTGTCTCCGCTTTAAACAACCGGGCGCTTATGGAAGATGCTCCGTTTCCGACCATCAGCTGTGCAAAAGAAGCGGCTGTGATCGGCGCGTAAACAAGGATTAAGAAAATCAGGATCGAAAGATCATAAGAATAAAACAGGAAAGGGAACTGCACTATGGCAATGACGATGAGCCAGAAGATTCTGGCAGCGCATGCTGGCAAGGATTATGTCAGCCCGGGCGAGCTGATTCTCGCCAACCTCGATGGCGTGCTCGGCAACGACATCACCACACCTGTCGCCATCCGCGAATTTGAAAAACATGGTTTTGAGGGTGTCTGGGATCCGGACTCCGTTCATATCGTTCTGGATCACTTCACCCCGAACAAGGATATTCAGGCGGCCAGACAGTCCGCCGCCTGCCGCAACTTCTGCAAGAAGCATGAAATCACCCACTTCTTCGATGTGGGCAAAATGGGCATCGAACACGCCCTGCTGCCTGAGCAGGGTCTGGTCTCCGCCGGCGATCTGGTCATCGGCGCCGATTCGCACACCTGCACCTATGGCGCTTTAGGCGCGTTCTCCACCGGTGTTGGCTCCACCGATATGGCGGCCGGTATAGCCGCAGGCAAAGCCTGGTTCAAAGTGCCGGAAGCCATTGAAGTCAGACTCACCGGAAAACTGCCCGAACGTGTCAGCGGCAAGGATGTCATCCTGAGCCTGATCGGTCAGATCGGCGTGGATGGTGCGCTGTACAAGTCTCTGGAATTTACAGGGGAGGGCGTGGCGAGCCTGAGCATGGATGACCGCCTGTGCATCTGCAACATGGCGATCGAAGCCGGCGCCAAAAACGGGATCTTCCCGGTGGATCAGACCACGCTTGATTATCTCAACGGCCGCACGCAAAGAGCGATCACCGTTTATGAAGCGGATGAAGACGCCCCTTATGTGCAAAGAGTCGAGATTGATCTGTCCGCACTGGAACCCGTTGTCGCCTGGCCGCATCTGCCAGAAAACACCAAACCGGCCAGTCAGGGAAAAGGAGTGGCGATCGATCAGGTTGTGATCGGAAGCTGCACCAACGGCCGCATGGAAGACATGAAAGCCGCGCATGATATTCTCGCCGGCAAGAAAGTGGCCGACGGTGTGCGCTGCATCATCATTCCGGCAACCGTGGATATTTATAAAGAATGCATTCGCAACGGCTATCTGATGGACTTCATCGAAGCTGGCGCGATTGTCTCCACGCCGACCTGCGGTCCGTGTCTGGGCGGTCATATGGGCATTTTGGCTGACAACGAACGCTGCGTCTCCACGACCAACCGCAACTTCGTCGGCCGCATGGGTCATACAAGTTCTGAAGTATATCTGGCAAGCCCCTATACGGCTGCAGCCAGCGCATTGACAGGGGTCATTACCGATCCAAGAGAGGTGGCATGATGGAACAGGTCAAAGGAAGAGTCTTCCGCTACGGAGACAACGTCGATACAGACGTCATCATTCCCGCACGCTATCTGAACACCTCCGAGCCTTCTGAACTGGCGGCGCACTGCATGGAGGATATCGATCTGGATTTCGTCAAGACCGTCAAACCCGGCGATATCGTCGTAGCCGGCTGGAACTTTGGCTGCGGCAGCTCGAGAGAACATGCCCCGATCGCTTTGAAAGCCAGCCAGGTTGGGTGTGTCATCGCCAAAAGCTTCGCGCGCATCTTCTATCGCAACTCCATCAACATCGGCTTTCCGATTCTTGAATGCGAAGAAGCCTGCAACGCCATTGAAAATGGGGATGAAGTCTCTGTGGACTTCGATTCCGGTGTCATCACCAATCTGAGCAAAAACGAGACCTATCAGGCGATGCCATTCCCGGAATTCATTCAGGAAATCATTGCGAGCGGCGGCTGGATGAACTGGCTGCGGGAGTCGCAGGCATGAAAAAGCAGATCGGTGTGATCCGCGGAGACTGTTCGTCCCGCGAGATCGTCAGAGAAACCCTCAAGGTACTTGATACCATCGCAGGCAAGTAT
>Strawberry_p1__coassemble_3200_pt1 | contig 9157 bp, 10 predicted proteins | sample Strawberry_p1__metabat2_low_PE_004 | metagenome-assembled genome bin Strawberry_p1 | reverse complement strand
TAACCACCTGAGCTACAGGCCCATCTCATTGATTGCTCAAAGAATATAACACGGCCTTGGGGGTAAACACAAGTATTTTGTTAATTTTATTTTCAGGGATCCGCGCTTCCAGACAAAAAGGCACAGCTGCAGCTTCTGTATTGCTGCAGCTGTGCCGGATCATTCAGACAGCTTCAATCAAGCTCGATGTAATCCTTAATTCCGGAGAATTCCTGATTCCCTGTCGAAAGAGAAATGCGGCTGCCTTCCTCTTCAATCTCCACTTTCAGATAAAGCGGTTTTCCCTCCACACTGGTTTTAAAATAGGCTGTTTCGCCTTCCTGGCACCATTGACTGATGTTAAAGGTTCGCTCATAGACATCCAGCAGGACTTTGCCATCCACAATGCGGACATCAACGGCTCTGTTTTCCAGAACGTCCTGCGCCGACAGCGGCGTTTCATTTCCAAACCGATCGATTTCAACACCACTGCCGCCAAATTCCGCTTCATCCTCGCCCTGTTTGTAAAAGTCGTATCCGTGACCGCCATTGGGAACGGCCTCAAAATCTTCTTTTTCTCCTTCAAACCATCCGGACACTGCGCTGCGCACACCGCCAAGATCGGAAGCGTACACGCCGGCACCAGTCATTAAAACAAGCGCTGCCGCAGCGGCGGCCGCCATTTTTTTACCCATCCAGAAGTAATTCATATTTTTCATCTCCTTGTTCAGATTTACGGAAGCAGGAATTTTCATGGAGGAAAATGCCTGTCTGTAACGCTGCTGGTTTCTTTTTTCCTTTTCTGAAAGATTCATATCTCCCACTCCTCATTTAATTTGTTTTTCAGAAGCGTCCGTGCGCGGGACAATCTCTTCTTCACAGCGCTTTCGCTGATCGAAAGAATCTGAGCGATTTCACGGATGCTGAAATCCTCGTAGTAATACAGCTGCAAAACAGAACGGTAATTGGCCGGCAGCGCGCTGACGGCCTCGAACAGATCGAGATCCTTTGGCTGCTCGAAGGACATGTTCTGGATTGTTTCACTTAAATCCACTTTGTTGCGATGCCAGAAGGAGCGCCGGATATCCTTTGCTTTGTTTAAAACCGTCCGAAACAGCCAATGCCGGACATGCTCTTCACTTTCGAAGTTCTTTTCCTGCCGGACATACTGAATAAATGTCATCTGCACGGCATCCTGCGCTTCGGCGCGGTTCTGAAGCGCTGAATACGCTGCCTGATACAGACTGTTCTGATATTTCCAGATCAGCGTCTCCACCGGTATATCCATGGACTGTTCCTCCTTTCTGCTTTGTCTGTTGATACGTACTGCCTTGAAGGTCCTTCACTATAAATTCGATCGGGTAGCTGAAAAGGTGACATCCAAAACAGATCACTTTTGAAATTTTTCACCCGTAAAACTGCAGCGCCTGCTGCAGCACTGATGAATAATTCTGATGATCGCTGTTTTAAACCGCTTCCTGTCGTACACTTGCAAAAAAAGAACGAAAGGAACCCGACCATGAATATTCTTGAAGAAATGGCTTCCGGATCCTGGTATGACGCCTGCGCACCCGAACTGCTCGATCTGCGCGTGAAGGCCAAGGATCTGTGCTTTGACTACAACAACACCAGACCTTCAGACACTGAAAAGCAGAAAGAGATTCTTGACAAACTGGTTGCCCATATGGGAAAGGATTCGGAGATTCTCTCTCCCTTTGTCTGCGACTACGGCTTTCTGATCTCCATCGGAGAGGGCACATCCCTTAACCATGGCGCGTATCTGATGGACGGCGGCGGGATCACCATCGGAAACCACTGCTACATCGGCCCGTTCTGCGGCATGTATACCGCCACTCATCCGCTCGATCCTCAAACGCGCAATCAGAATTTTGAAAACGCCAGGCCGATCGTGATCGAAGACAACTGCTGGCTTGGCGGGAATGTGTTGATTCTTCCGGGTGTCACAATCGGAGAAGGTTCTGTGATCGGCGCGGGCAGTGTTGTCACCAAAGACATCCCGCCTCACTCTCTGGCCATGGGCAGCCCCTGCAGAGTAAAACGCGAGCTCACTGAAAAGGATCGCGCCATTCTTCCTCACAACTGATTTTCATCACGGGCGGTCATCAGATTTTCCTGATCTGTACCCATCAAAAAACGCTGACAGACGGTATGGTCCATACACCACACCATCTGGCAGCGTTTTGCGTTATGTATTGTTTCTATTTTGGGGATTTCATGGTCAGAGAAATCCGTTTGCGTCTTTCGTCAGTTTCAAGAACCCAGCAGGTCACGATATCGCCGACGCGCACCACTTCCTTGGGATCCTTCACAAACCGGTTGGACAGCTGGGAGACATGCACAAGGCCGTCTTCATGCACGCCAATGTCCACGAACGCACCAAAACTGGTCACATTGCGCACGGTGCCCTGCAGCTGCATGCCGGGTTTGAGATCCTTGAGTTCCATGACATCAGCGCGAAGCAGCGGTGCATCGAGGGAATCACGCGGATCGAGACCAGGAGACAGCAGTTCATGCAGAATGTCACTCATCGTATAGGGATCGGAACCAAGATCTCTTGCCAGTCTGACGGGACTGACTCTCATCAGCTTGTCCCGGAAGTCTCTGGAATGCAGATCGTTCAGACTCAGGCCGCTTTTTTCCAGGACTTTCATGGCCAGATCATAGCTTTCCGGATGGATGCCGGTGTTGTCGAGCGGATTGGCCGATTCAGGAATGCGTAAAAAGCCGATGCACTGCTCATAGGTCTTCTGAGAAATACCCTTGATCTGCGCGATTTCTTCTCTTGAACGAATCGGAGAAGAAGACTTGTAGGCGTACAGTTTGGCGATTGATGTCTTGTTCAGACCGGAAACATACTGAAGGATGCTTCGGGAAGCCGTGTTGATGTTGATACCGACTTTGTTCACAACTTTTTCGGTTGTGAAGTCGAGCGCTTCAGCCAGTTTCTTCTGGTTGACATCATGCTGGTACTCACCGACGCCGATGGATTTGGGATCAATCTTGACCAGTTCCGACAGCGGATCCTGCAGTCTTCTTGCGATCGACACCGCGGACCTTGTTTCAATCGCAAGATCCGGGAATTCTTCAGCCGCTAGAGGAGACGCGGAATAGACAGACGCACCGGCCTCCGACACAATCGTATATTTCAGTCCCGGATGCTTCTTGCAGATTTCCGCGACAAACTGTTCGCTCTCTCTGCTGGCGGTGCCATTGCCAATGGCCACAATCTGCAGCTGATATTTGCGGATCAGATCCTCCATGACGCGGGCCGCTTCCTTCTGCTTGAATTCGCTCTGGGTCGGATAGATGACCGCTGTTTCGAGCAGGCTGCCCTTTTCATCCACCGCAGCCAGTTTGCAGCCATGGCGGTAGCCCGGATCAAAGCCAAGCACACGCTGTCCCTTGATCGGACGGGTCATAAGAAGGTGCTCGAGGTTGTCCGAGAAGCTGGCGATCGAAGAGTCTTCCGCCTGAGTGCTCAGTTCCGAGCGGATCTGTCTTTTAACGGAGGGCAGAATCAGACGCTTGAGCGCGTCTTTGATGCACTCTTTGACAAACGGTGCGGAAGGGGAAGACTTGGAGCGTATGAACATGCCTTCAAGATGGCGCACGATTGGCTCATCATCCGCGTCGAGCGTGACGGTCAGAATTTTGAGATCCTCACCACGGTTGAGAGCCATGATTCGATGAGGCGGGATGCGTTTGACAGCTTCTGAAAAGTCGTAGTACATGGCGAAGCGGTCTCCCTCGTCCTGAGCGTCCTTCTTCTTTTTGGAGGAAAGGATCCCGCGATCCTTCAGGTAGTCTGCGATCCATTTTCTGGCTTCGGCACTGTCGCTGATGTGCTCGGCGATGATATAGCCGGCTCCTTCCAGCTCCTTCTCATTTCCCATCTGCTCGAGAGGCGTTTTGGAAAATTTCATGATCTGATCAGCGAGAGGACCAAGGCCTGCCGCAAGAGCGGCGGTCGCTTTGGTTTTCTTCTTTTCCTTGTACGGTCTGTACAGATCTTCAACATCCACCAGTCTGGAAGCGTCAAGAATCTGCTTGCGCAGGGTGTCATTCATCAGGCCTTTTTCTTCGATCAGGCGGATGATGTCTTCCTTGCGCTTCATCAGGGACTGCTGATAGGCGTACTGCTGCTCGATGGAACGGATGGCGTCCTCATCGAGGTTGCCGGTTTCTTCTTTGCGGTAGCGGGCGATAAACGGAACTGTCGCGCCATTTGCGACCATGTCTAAGACGGTCTGAATATTCTTTGCGGGAATGTTCAGGGATTTTTCAAGAATAGAGATTAATTGCTGGTCCATAGTGTGTCCTTTTTTCAGATTCTCATTCTACCAAACGCCTTCCATTCCCTGTGCAAAGCTTTGCCACAGGTAAGAAAAAGGATTCTGAATCGGATCATTCATCCCTCAGAATCCCTGCTTTCTTATTCTGTTTTCCAGACAAATCCGGCGATATCATCGTCCTGCGGATCATAGTTCAAAGGCTTGCCATAGGCTTCTTCATACGCTTTGCAGCGCTGTTCATAGTCCTTTTTGGCCATCTCGATCGAGTTGATGCGCACGCTTTTTTCAGGATCAGGCCAGATCGGATCCAGCACATGCACCCGGTAGCGCACATCATGAAAGTTTTCATCATCCATGGACGGCTCATCGATCATCTCGGTAAACAAAGAGATGACAGGCGTGTTGAACTTGGCCGCGTAGTAATAGGCGCCGCGCTTGCACGGACGGGGCTTGCGGTAGTTGAACCACATCTCCTGCTCCGGATAGATCAGCACATAGTCCTTTCCTTCAAGCACTTCTTCCAGCAGATCGGGAAAGTCCTTTTTCATGTAATCGTAATTGTCGGTGATGGGAATGGTGTTGCCATTGGTCATCAGAAATCCGAACAGGCCGGGCAGGGCGAGATTGGTCTCTTCAATCACCACGTAGACGCTCTTTTTGTCCTTGCGGCGCACGAAGTTGGTGACCACCGTGCTGTCGAGCTGGTTGAAATGGTTGTGGGTAATGATGGCGCCATCCGTAATGTCCTTCACTTTGTCCAGGCCGACATATTCGGTTTTGCCATTCATCGCTCTGGCATAATAATCCGTCACCGCAGCGGCCATTTTATGCTCCCGCTTGTAGGCTTTCGAGGCGCGGTGAGCCTGCCAGTCTTTGACAAGCTGCATCTTCTGCTCGTCACTGACATTGGGATCGTCCAGTTCCGCCTTGTCATTCAGTTTTCTTTCGGCAGCCAGCTGTCGAATATGCCTGACAACAGCGGGCCGGTCAGCTCCAAGAATCATAATCTTTCTTCACTTACTCCGATGATGTCGATCATCCGGCCATGATCGCGGTTTCGAATCTCCATGCCCTGTTTGACGAGCGCTTCTCTTGCCGCGTTGTCCGAATCAATCTGTTCCCTGCCATAGTGTTCCTTGAAATCGCGGATCTCCTTTTCGAAGCCGGATTTCTTCGCGTACTTCCAGAAGTAGTCTTCGTACTTGATGTTGTCGTAGCACCACGGTTTGTCAAAGAGGTTATAGTGGATCAGCTGCGGGTTTTCGAACTCATCAAGGTGGCAGGGCATGGAATCCCAGGTGTGATCGAGATAGTAGACGCGGTCCTTGCACATCGCGTTGAGATAGTCCTGGTCGGGTGCGATGGTATCAAACTTGTAAGTGTTCTGCAGCTCAAGGAAACGGCCGGCCAGATTCTTTTCCCGCAGCTGTTTGAAATCCATCAGCAGCACACCGGAGTTGAAATAGCGTGTATGATCGACACCGATGGCGTTTTCAATGTAGTCCACCAGAGGCGGCACAGCGGCGACGGAGTAGTCGTTGACCACGCCAAGCAGGTTTCCTTCCAGATCGGTCTCATACAGTCTGGAGATATCGCCTGGTACGACGATGTCGGAATCGATATAGATCGCCTTGTCGTACTGTCTGAACAGTTCCGGCAGAAACAGGCGGTAGAAGATCGTCAGCGTGAAGTAGTCGGCACGCAGATAGTTGCCCTTGCGGTCCTGAATGCTGGAAAGATCGCTTGGCAGCCTGTCGATGATGATTTCAAAATCATCGTCTCCGATCTCTTTGAGTCTGGCTTCTGTTTCAGGCGTCAAATCCGTCTGAATGACATGCACGTCATAATGGTAGCCGCGCGAAGCGTTCTCCTTCATTGAGACAAGCGCGACCGCCAGCCAGGGAGCGTAGCTTTCATCGATTGTAAAAAAGATTGGAACAATTGGTTTTTGACTCATAACTCTCCTTTTTCCTTCAAATCTGCCAGCTGCCTGTACAGAGGATCGAGTTCATCGTAGTGAAGAATATCGTGCACACCCTGCTCATTCCACGGCTTGACTTTGACAAGATGAAGATAGGGCAGAAGCCGAAAGCTGGTTGTAAAGTGCAGAAACACCGTCTGATCATCAAGGCGGCGCTGTTCGTTATACTGTCTTGGCCAGAGCCGTCTGGCGCTGACCAGTTTATTGATCGCGGACTGATCGGGCATGAACATCGCTTTGCTCATGCACATCTCCCGTGCTTTTCCAAACAGGTCTGTTTTGCGAATCTGCTTCATGTTAAGCAGCAGAACGCCGGAATTCATGTAGTCGAATTCGAGTTTGTTCTGATGGAACAGAAAGCGCCCGTAATTGTCGAGAACCCCCGCCAGCTCCAGTCCTTCAAGATCCTGCTCATAAAAATATGTGGGATCTTTCAGACAGATCACATCCGTATCCAGATACAGAATCCGATCAGGAATCTCATCAATTTCATCCGCGTACAGACGAAGCATGCAGTAGGGGGTGAAGCGGGTGTTGAGATTGTGCTGAGGCAGTTCGCGTTCAAACAGCTTTCCCACGTCAAAGATTTGGACCGTGCTTTCAGAATTGGTCTGCTTCAGAACCTTTTCCAGATCAGAGGCAAGTTCCTCAGGCAACGGCTGATAGTCCTTGCCATAGAACTGCAGGGTCATGGTCAGCACATACAGATGGAGAGGCTGATCGGTCTGCCTGGCGAGGGAAAGGGCGGACAGGTACAGTCCGTCCCGTACGTTTTCATCTCCGCAATAAAGTAGATTCATCACTCAACCTTTTCATACATTATATAAGACTGCGTGTTCAGCCTGGCTCTGTTTTCCATCGCCTCATGAACACGCCGGTTCAGATCATTTCTTCGCGCCGGTCTTTTTAAAGCCGGATCGGGCTCAAACGGTCCGTCAAGCCAGACGGACACAGACGGTTTGCGCCGCTTTGATTTCTGATAGGTCACCGTCGCGCAAAAGCAGATTCTGTTTTCATCCACCGGATACTGGAAGGATCCGGGCACAAACGGCCGGATCATCGTACACCAGGGCCACAGATGCGCTTCGGGATAGATCACAATCCAACTGCCTTCTTCCAGACGCTGATGAACAGCTTTGCGCATTTTGCGCATGCCCTCCAGAGTGGACGGTAAAGGCAGTGCTCCTAATGAGGGCAGCAAAGGGCCCAGAACAGGGACCTGCAGGTTCTTCGGAGCGCAGATGGAGTAAAACTTCTGATTTTTCAACAGCACATCCGGCAAAAACGGATCTCCAAAGGGCTGGGTGTGGTTGATGAACAGAAAAGCGCCTTCGCCTTTATACGGCTCCAGCACCTCCGGGTTCATCACCCGCGCATGCAGCGTGTATTTCCACCAGAAGCGGCCAAGAGTCTGAAACACCTTTTTGAGTTTTGACTCTTCGCAAATCCAGTCATAATCCTGCGGCAGAACACTGTTTCCTTCATCCGGATTGACCGGATCATAGTCGTAGTCCGTAAAACGCACGACTTTTCGCCCGCCTTTTCCTGTATGAACGCTCATGTCCTGCTCCCGGCCAGAACGACCAGATGGCCGTTCCATGTCATCGTTCCCAGCCACACGTCCTTCATTCCATCCGGTGTTCTTTTTGCAAGCATCTTTTTGCCTGTCAGTTTGAGCAGCGCTTCTTCTTCCATCAAAAAGGCAAGCGCTCTGTCATTGCCCTGCACGCCAATCCTGTTTTTCAGCGGATCATGGATCACCCGCGTCAGTGATTCCAGATCAATCGCGCAGGGCCTGTCACTGATCATGACCGCGCAGGCATCCTGACAATGGCTCAAAGAGATATAACGGGGATCATCTTTGAGAAACGGCTTTCCGTTTTCATCCACCACAAGCTCGAAATCTTTCTTTGTATCAGCGTCCTTTAAAAGCAGCTGATACATTAAAGACCAGGCCTGTGCGGACTGTTTTTTCTGATGAGGTCCATACTTGTCAGACTGTCTGGCAAAAGAGGCGGGCAGATCAGAGATCCTGAAAGGATCATGTGCGAGAGCCACCTTAAGCATTGGCTTCAAGCCAGTCTTTGATGTCCTTCACGGTGTGGAAGGATTTGACATCCTCATCGGAAATCTCGACATCAAAGGCGTCTTCAAACGCCGCGATCAGATCCAGCACATCCAGACTTGTCAGTTCAAGATCCTTGATCAGATCCTTGTCCTCCGTGATGTCTGAAGCGGGCACTTCGGTATAGTCGGCCAGAATCTCGACAATTTTCTTATTGTTCATTGGAACCCTTCCTTTTGATTTTCATCGCCGCTGTCTTCTCAAACGGCTGGTCGCGCAGCTCAAGCACCTGAATCTGCCGGTACGTCGGCTGCGTCTGATTGTATTTCGCGATCACCTGGTCGAAGTATTCAGGCTGGTCTCTGTACTCCTCGGCCGGATAGATGATGGCGGTGATCCGCCCGTTGCGGCCAAGAACGAGAATCTCTTCCACGCCCTTCTCTTCCATCAGGGCGTCCTCGATCAGTTCAGGAGAGACATTTTCACCGCTTGAAAGAATGATCAGATTCTTCTTGCGGCCTTCTATATAAATAAAGCGGTCCTCATCGATGCGTCCGAGATCACCGGAGTGAAACCAGCCGTCCACAAACGCCTCTCTGGTCTGCTCTTCGTCTTTGTAGTAGCCTTTGGCCACAATAGAGCCTTTGATCAGAATCTCCCCATCGGGCGCGATCTGAATCTGCGCTTCATCCATCACCCGTCCGGAACTGCCCGGTTTGATGAAATGGTTGCGGTTGACGCTGATGACCGGTGAACATTCTGTCATGCCATAGCCCACGAGAATCTGAATGCCCCAGGCATGAAAGTCATCAATGATGT
>Strawberry_p1__coassemble_3171_pt1 | contig 9314 bp, 8 predicted proteins | sample Strawberry_p1__metabat2_low_PE_004 | metagenome-assembled genome bin Strawberry_p1 | reverse complement strand
GAACTAAGGTGGTACCGCGTTTAAAACGTCCTTAGAGTGAGGGCGTTTTTTTATTGATCAGGAGGGCGAAACTCATGTACGATCACAAGACCACAGAGAAGAAGTGGCAGAAATACTGGAAGGACAATCAGACCTTCGCGACAGACACCAGCGATTTCTCAAAACCGAAGTATTACGTTCTGGATATGTTCCCATATCCATCCGGCAACGGCCTGCATGTCGGCCATCCGGAAGGCTACACGGCGACGGATATCGTTGCCCGCAAAAAGAGAATGGAAGGCTATAACGTTCTCCATCCCATGGGCTTTGACTCCTTTGGTCTGCCCGCTGAGCAGTTCGCACTGCAGACAGGACATCATCCTGAAGAATTCACAAAGCAGAACATTAACCACTTCCGTGACCAGATTCAGTCTTTGGGCTTCTCCTATGACTGGAACAGAGAAATAGCGACCAGCGATCCTGAATACTACAAATGGACACAGTGGATCTTTGAACAGCTCTACAACATGGGTCTGGCTTATGTCGCCGAAATCCCTGTGAACTGGTGCCCAGAACTGAAATGCGTTCTGGCCAACGAAGAAGTTATCGATGGTAAATCCGAGCGCGGCGGCTATCCGGTTGTGCGCAAGCCGATGCGTCAGTGGGTTCTGAAAATCACTGAATACGCGGACAGACTGCTGGAAGATCTGGATCTGGTTGACTGGCCGGCTTCCACCAAGGAAATGCAGAAGAACTGGATCGGCAAGTCTCAGGGCGCCAATGTCATCTTCGATGTTGACGGCCACGATAAGCAGTTCACTGTCTTCACGACACGCTGTGACACCCTGTTTGGCGCTACCTATTGCGTTCTGGCTCCCGAACATCCTTTCGTGGATGAGATCACTACTCCGGAGCAGAAAGAGGCGGTCGATGAATACAAACGCGTCTGCGCCACAAAGTCAGATCTGCAAAGAACAGATCTGAACAAGGACAAGACCGGTGTCTTCACAGGCGCTTACGCTATTAATCCTGTCAATAGCAAAAAGATTCCGATCTGGATTTCCGACTATGTTCTGGCAAGCTATGGCACCGGAGCGATCATGGCCGTTCCGGCTCACGACACGCGTGACTATGAATTCGCAAAGAAGTTCGGACTGGAGATCATTCCTGTTCTCGAAGGCGGAGACATTGAAAAGGAAGCCTGGACGGAAGACGGTGTGCACATCAATTCCGAATGGCTCAACGGTCTTGGCAAGCAGGAAGCCATCGACAAGATGATCGCCTGGCTGGAAGAAACCGGAAAGGGAAGCGCCAAGACAACATACAAACTGAGAGACTGGCTGTTCTCCAGACAGAGATACTGGGGCGAGCCTATCCCTATTATTCATATGGAAGATGGCACAACACGCACCGTGGATCTGCAGGATCTGCCGCTAGAGCTGCCTGCGACTGATACTTATCAGCCCGCAGACAATGGTGAATCTCCTCTGGCGCACTGCACCGACTGGCTGAATGTTGAAATCGATGGCGTGAAGGGTGTGCGTGAAACCAACACCATGCCCCAATGGGCTGGCAGCTGCTGGTACTACATGCGCTATCTGGATCCGCATAATGACAAGGCTCTGGCAGACAAGGAGATCCTCGATCACTGGCTGCCTGTAGACCTCTATATCGGTGGTGCCGAACATGCAGTTCTGCATCTGCTCTACAGCCGTTTCTGGCATAAGGTTCTCTATGATCTGGGAGTTGTGTCCTCCAAGGAACCCTTCCAGCAGCTGTTCCACCAGGGCATGATCCTGGGCAGCAATGGCGAGAAGATGTCCAAGTCCAGAGGCAACGTCGTCAACCCTGATGAGATCGTTGAGAAGTATGGTGCTGACTCTCTGCGCGTCTATGAAATGTTCATGGGCCCGCTGGAAGCTGGTCTGCCCTGGTCTGACACCGGTATTGTCGGCAGCCGCAAGTGGCTGGAGCGTGTCTGGAGATTTTTCACAGAAGCCGGACAGATCGTCGATGAAAATGACGGCAAGCTCGACAAGGTTTACAACCAGACTGTCAAGAAGGTCTCCAACGATATCGACACTCTCAACTTCAACACGGCGATTTCTCAGATGATGGTCTTCATCAATGACGCGTATAAGAATGGCAAGATGCCGCGCGAATATGCAGAGGGCTTCGTCAAGATCCTCTCTCCGTTTGCTCCGCATATGTCTGAAGAGCTGTGGACAACCGTTCTTGGCCATGAAGGCACTCTGGCCTACGAACCATGGCCGACATGGGATGAATCCAAGCTGGTTGAAGCAACCCACACGGTTGTCGTTCAGGTCAACGGCAAGGTGCGCGCCAACTTCCAGGCCGCTGCAGATGCGGATAAGGAAGAGCTTGAGAAGACCGCGCTCGCTCTGCCGGAAATCCAGAAATGGATCGAAGGCAAGACGATTAACCGCGTCATCGTCATCAAAGGAAAAGTTGTCAATATCGTTGTGAAATAACGGACTGTTCACGATTTGGCTTCATTTGTTTGGAATGATGCTTTCAATTGTGTACAATCTTGAATATTCGAAGCAATGAAAAGACAGAGTAGGCAGAAATGGTCCTTCAGAGAGCCGGCGGCTGGTGAAAGCCGGCAGGAATCCACCTGCTGAATACACCTTGGAGCTCGAAGGCTTTCCGCCTTTATCGGAAATTGAGTGTCCGGCAGAGTCTGTCGGAAACCAAGGTGGTACCGCGCTTATACTGGCGTCCTTGTGATAAGGACGCCTTTTTTCTGTCTGAAAAGGAGAATCGACATGAATTTTTATGATGAGCTGAAGTGGCGTGGTCTGATTGACAACACCACAAGTGATGATGTGGAAGATGTCATCAACAATGGAAATGTGACATTTTATATCGGCACCGATCCGACCGCTGACTCTCTGCATATCGGCCACTATTCTTCTCTACTGATGGCCAAGCGTCTGCAGCAGCATGGTCATCATCCGATTATGCTGGTGGGCGGCGCGACCGGATTTATCGGTGATCCCAAAGCGACCGGCGAAAGAAGCATGCTGACGCCGGAGGTGCTCGAGCATAACTATCACGCTCTGCACGATCAGATCGAAAAGCTCTGGGGCTTTGACATGGTCAACAACCTGGACTGGACCAAGGATCTGAGCGTCATCGACTTTTTAAGAGACTACGGCAAGCTGTTCAACGTCAACAACATGCTCAACAAGGAAACTGTTCAGAAGCGTCTGGCTACAGGCATCAGCTATACGGAGTTCTCTTACCAGATCCTGCAGTCCCTCGACTTTTTGAAGCTGTTTGAAAGCAGAAACTGCACGATGCAGATTGGTGGCCAGGATCAGTGGGGAAACATCACAGCCGGTCTTGATCTGATCCGCAAAAAACACGGCGCGGATGCTAAGGCTTACGGCTTGACCATGCCTCTTATCACCAAGGCGGATGGAACCAAGTTCGGCAAATCCGAAAGCGGCACTGTATGGCTCGATCCGGCAAAGACCTCTCCGTACGCTCTGTATCAGTTTCTGATCAACACCGGGGATACGGAAGTTATTCAGTACCTGAAAAAGCTGACCTTCCTGAGCGTGGAAGAAATTGAAGCGCTCGAAAAGGAACTGGCAGAAAACGCAGGCGCGAGAGCCGCTCAGAAAAAGCTCGCTGAAGAAGTTGTCCGAGACCTGCATGGGGAAGAAGCGCTGCAGTCCGCTTTGAACATCACTCAGGCACTCTTTAAAGGAAAGCTCAACGATCTGACGGAAGATGAGCGCCGCGAAGCCATCAAGGGTATGGAGCATCGCGAAGCGCCTGAAGGCAAACTCGAGGATGTTCTGGTTCAGAGCCATATCGCCTCCAGCAAGCGTGAAGCCAGAGAATGGATCAAAGGCAACTCCATCGCCATCAACGGCGTCAAACACACCGATAACAATGAGATCATCACACCCGAACTCGCATACGTCGATGATGTACTGATCATCCGCCGCGGCAAGAAGAACAACTACGCCCTCACGCTTCAGAAGGCTGAGTAAGGTACACACGCCAGCCAACAACAAACACGAAAAAGGCGGAAACTCTCTTCATCGAAAGAGACTTTCCACCTTTCTTTGTTTTATGTTTCTTTTTCTTGGTGAGCCTGTTCAGAGTTCGACTCTGATGTCTCGCCGGACTCTGAAAGTCCGGCAGGGAAGTGAAACCTTCTTTTCAGACATTTCTTTCAGGCATTCTGTTCCGTCCTGAACAGCCTGCCCTGAAAGGAATCTCGCCTGGCGAGTGTCTGTCTGATCACGTTGCGCACATGACCTTTGTTTCTGCTCCAGTCCGGGGCGAGCAGCTGATTTTGCAGGCCGTCTCCGCTGAGCCTGGCGACCATGATGGAGGGATCAAGCAGCTCGAGCTGTTTTGCAACCATCAGCGCGTAGTCTTCCAGACTCATCATCGGCCAGGGCTTTTCCAGCCACTTTTGGGCCAGCGCGCAGTCCGGCTGGAGATATAACATATGAATCTTGATGGCGTCAGGGTGCAGCGCGTTAACAAAGCGGATATTTTCCAGCATGTCTTTCTCACTCTGTGCTGGCAGTCCGTTCATCAGATGCAGACAGGTTTTAAAACCGGCTCTCTGGCACAGTTCAACCGCTTTTTGAACATCTTCTGTCGTATAGAGACAGTTGAGCTTTTGAAGAAGATGATCCTGTGCGCTTTGCAGGCCCATTTCAATCCAGATCTCTTTGGACTGCTTCTTTGCCTGTTCAGAAAGCCAGTCAACGAAGTCCTGGTGCAGGCAGTCCACTCTGGTGGCGATCATCAGAATCGGTGAGTTTGGATCATCAAGAAAAGGCTGATACAAATTCTTCAGCCTTTCAAGTGATGCATAGGTGTTGGAAAAACTCTGAAAGTAGCAGACGGGAAGACAGTCCGACCATTTGGCTCTCGCTTTGACAAGGCCTTCCTGATACTGCTTTTTCAGATCAGAAGTCTTTGCGATGGTGTCCCCGCTGCCGCTTGATGAGCAGAAGGCGCAGCCGCCATATCCTTTTGATCCGTCCCGGTTGGGACAGGTGAAGCCGCCATCCAGCGCGATTCTTGCGATGCGCTTTCCATGGCGCTTTTTCATCTCGACGGACCATTCCCGCCATCGTTCTCCATTTTCAAACAGATCAGAGTTCACGTCCGATGACTTCAGCGATTTTGCGGCCTTTTTCCATCAGGTCGTTGAACTTTTCAGGTTTCAAGGACTGGGCGCCATCACTCCAGGCGTGGGCCGGATCATCATGCACTTCGATCATCAGACCATCCGCACCGGCCGCAATCGCCGCAAGAGCCTGCGATTCAACGAGCTTCCAGTCGCCGGTGGCGTGGCTTGGATCGATGACGATGGGCAGGTGGGTTCTTTCCTTGATCAGAGGGATGACGGCAAGATCGAGAGTGTTTCTTGTCCATGGCTCGAAGGTGCGCACACCGCGCTCGCACAGAATGACATTGGGATTTCCCTCGGACATGATGTATTCCGCAGCCATGATCCACTCTTCAATGGTATTGGCCAGACCTCTTTTGAGCAGGATCGGCTTTTTGGTTTTGCCGACCGCTTTGAGCAGGTCGAAGTTTTGCATGTTGCGCGCGCCGATCTGAATGATGTCGACATTTTTCACGAATTCATCAAGGTGCTCCACACCCATCAGCTCGGTCACAATGGGCAGGCCTGTTTTTTTACGGGCTTTGACAAGGGCCTCAATGCCTTCGCTGCCCATGCCCTGAAAGGAGTAGGGGGATGTTCTTGGCTTGTAGGCGCCGCCGCGAAGCATACCGGCGCCAGCTTCCTTGACTTCTTCAGCAACCTTCAATAAGGGTTCTTCGCCTTCGACCGCGCAGGGACCCGCGATGGTGACGATCTTCTTGCCGCCGATTTTCTGTCCGCACACATCGACGATGGTGTCTTCCGGATGGAACATGCGGTTGGCAAGTTTGTAAGGCTGGGCGACGCGCTGAACGGCGTATACAACGGGATTGGCCAGAATGCTGCGATCGTCCAGTGTGGCGGTATCGCCGACCAGACCGTAGACGTCGTAGTTTTCGCCGACGATCTTGGTGGCTTTGACGCCTTTTGATTCAAGATCCTTTAAAAGCGCCTCAGTCTCCTTTGGATCAGCGCTTTTCTTCAATGTGATAATCATGACTGCTTACACACTCTCTTTCTCGAAATAACTCTGTCTTGTTCTTAAATGTAACAGGAATTGAAACCAAACAGTTATGAAATGTGTCGGCTTTTCCAATTCGTCCTTAGAAGTCGGCTTTCTGTTTTTAAAAATCGTCCGAAATGATGATCTGAGAATCGAAAAAGGAATACAGAGAGAGCCTGAATTTGCAAGCGAAATCCACTCAGGACGCGCTTATGACAAAGAACGCCATTTTTATCAAGAGTTCGCGGAAGAAGAAGGGAAACCGATAAAATATAGATGAAAGATAAAAAGATCTTTCCCGGATCATATCTTTCCGGCAGGGTGTGATCCCGCTTGACGTGCCGGACAGGAGGTCACATATGAGAATCACCATTACAGGCAAAAATGTCGCAGTTACTCCGGCCTGGGAGAACCGCATCATCAAGAAGCTCAGCGGCCTGGACAAGTACTTCATCATCAGCGAAGACGATGAAGCGAAAGTTCTGCTGAGTTCTCACCCCAGCAAGCAGAAAATCGAGGTGACCATCCCGACCAAATTTGCGATTCTGCGTGCAGAAACCACTGCCGCAGATATGTTCGACGCCATTGACGAAGTGATCGACAAACTGAAAGATCAGATCCGCCGTCAGAAAACCCGCATTCAGAAGAAGAGCAACACGCCTCTTGCCGAAGCGTTCCTGGAAATTGACGAAGAGGGCATGCCCATTGAAGAGGACGAAATCGTCCGCACAAAGTCCGTTCATCCTGAAACGATGTCTCTCGATGAAGCCATCGCCCGCATGGATCTGCTTGATCATTCCTTCTTCATTTATACCGATGATGAGACTGGAAAGATCGCCGTTGTCTACTGCCGAAACGATGGCGGATACGGCCTGATTGAAACTGAATAATCTCTTTAAGCAGGAGTATGTAAGCGCTCCTGCTTTTTTATGCCTTAGAACAAAAAACCTTCAATTCGAATTTTCCTTCTCTTTAACAGGGAAATTGTTTCGTGAATTTTAGAAAACGTGACACACTGTAGAAGAAGAAAACCGGCTTCTCGCATGACAGACAGGTAAGCCCCCTGGGTGGTTTTTTCACTTGGATGGGCATGTTATAATAGCCGGGCTTGAACTTAAGGAGATCGATTAACATGGCATTTAAAGATACATTCATGAACTGGGTTTCCCCAGAAGAAGAATATGAAGAAGAAGACGTTGTAGAAACAGCAGCGCCCAAGGAAGAACCGGTGGTTCAGAAATCCAGCACTTATGAACAGCCGAGAAATTCTCAGCCCGCTCAGAACCTGGCCGCCAACACCAAAATGGTTCTGTTTGAGCCCAGAAGCTACAGCGAAGTGGAAGAAGTCGGCCAGAGACTGAAAGACGGCAAGGCCGTTGTTGTGAACCTGCACAAACTGAACACGGAATACTCTCAGAGAACCATCGACTTCCTGACTGGTGTTGTGTTCGCGCTCGATGGCAACATTCAGAAAGTCGGCACAAACGTTATCCTGTGCAACCCGTCCGAGATCGGTGTGGCTGGTTCCATCAACCTGAACAGCCCCGCTGAGGACTGATAAACCGGATACTTTTCGTAAAACTGTGAAAAATAATTTCCGTACCAGAGAAGGGGATATTTTTCACCGGTATTTTCTCGATATAATAAAACAGATTTAAAGGAGACTTCGCTTATGGGATTCATGGATAAAATCAGAGACTTCGTTTCACCGGAAGAAGACGTTGAAGAAGATGAAATTGTAGAAACAGCAGCACCGAAACAGGCAGAGCCCGTTCGCCAGAACACCGCTCCTAGAGCCGCAGCCGCTCCGGCAGCACCGAAGGCTGCCCCTGCCACTCAGCTTGTTCTGTACGAGCCCCGCAGCTTTGGAGAAGCTGAGGAAGTAGGCAAACAGCTCAAAGCCGGCAAGGCGACTGTCATCAACCTGCACAAACTCGACAAGGCCTTCTCTCAGAGAACGATCGATTTTCTGACCGGCGTTGTCTTCGCGCTTGACGGATCAATTAAGAAAATCGGACAGAACGTCATTCTGTGCTACCCGGCTGAGATCGGTGTTTCCGGCAACATCAACCTGGATGCTCCGGAAGCTGCAGATGACGACGAAGAAGACGCAGCCTGATCAGGCTGTCCTTTCCGAACGACCATTAAACATGAAGGGGCACGAGCTCTTCGCTGCAAGAACCAGAGATCTGATCGACTCTCTGGACTGGCAGCCCTGGGTATCGACCTCTTTTTTAACGCCTGCCGAGCAGCAGCTGCTTGAAAAGCTCGCCGGCTCTTTGCATGTGGAATTTTCCGGCGGGTATCCGGGCGCGGAAAGGAAACTGGCAGTTTTGTCCGAGCTGCCAGAGGATGTCGATTTTTCTGAATGCTTTGTCTGCCTCAAAAGCCCGCTTTCCCCGGAAGATCCAGTGCCAGAACACCGCCATGTCTTAGGCGCTTTGATGCATCTTGGACTGGAACGGGAAGTGATCGGCGACATTGTCATCGACAGGGACGCGGTTCATGTCTTTGTGCTCAGCCATATGGCTGATTTTGTCAAAGACTCGTGTACGAGAGCGGGCAAAAGCAGTCTGCATTTTGAGATCAGCGACACAACGGATCTGAAAGGCATCGAGCTGTTGCCAATCCGGATCAACGTCTCCAGCCTGCGACTGGACGCGGTGGTGGCCGCGCTGGCGCACTGTTCAAGATCGTCCGCTATGGACAAAATACGGACTGGTGATGTGAAATTAAATGATGTTCAGGTTGTTCAGAATGATACTCTGTGCCATAATGACCACGTTTCAATTCGCCGGTGCGGCCGCTTTCTGATGAACGGCATCGTTTCTTCGACCAGGAAGCAGAGGCTCGTACTGGAATTTCTTCAATACGCATAGGCAATGAGAAAGACACGTTCCATCTGTGCAAAGGTGACAGAGACCGGTGGCTGGTGAAAATCCGGACTGGAGGCAGATGGAGTATCCCTTTCAAGCCGGACGGGGGAAAGATGAGTAACCCGCCCCGGATTCGGACCGTTATCCGCAAGTGTTTCGCATGAGCTTTCATGCGGAAAATGAAGGTGGTACCGCGCGCAGTCGTCCTTTGGGATGGCTGCTTTTTTTATTTCATGCCTTTTCAGGAAGGGGGAAACTATGGAGAAACAGGATTACAAGAACACAC
>Strawberry_p1__coassemble_3149_pt1 | contig 9413 bp, 8 predicted proteins | sample Strawberry_p1__metabat2_low_PE_004 | metagenome-assembled genome bin Strawberry_p1 | reverse complement strand
CGACCAACGCAAACCCTTCACTAATCCCACACGCTTTTACAGAGAGCCTTTTAAAATCTGAGGGCAAGAGAGGATGGATCGAAAGATCTGTCCTTTTTTTGAAAAATGTCATCAAATGACAATTTATGAAAAAAAAGAACCCCGCAGTTCAGTGTTCAGAAAATTTGTTTTATGATAGCATTTGTTACTTTGAATTCGATCTATTGAACATATTCAAACAGAAAGGAAGGCCAACATGAGCAAAATGAGCTTTAACGATGTGGTCAAACACATGCGGGACAATGGTTTCGTTTACCAGGGTTCCGAAATTTACGGCGGTCTCGCCAACACCTGGGACTTTGGACCTCTGGGCATTGAACTGAAGAACAATGTCAAGAACGCCTGGTGGAAACGCTTCATCCAGGAGGATCCTAACAACGTGGGTCTTCAGTCCGCAATCCTCATGAACCCGAATGTCTGGGTCGCTTCCGGACATGTCGGCGGCTTCTCCGATCCTTTGATGGACTGCCGCGAGTGCAAAACCCGCGTACGCGCAGATCAGCTGATTGAATCCGCAACCAATGGGGAAGTCAATCCGGCTGGCTGGTCCAACGAGGAAATGGAAAACTATATTAAAGAGCATAACATTCCCTGTCCAACCTGTGGAAAAACAAATTTCACTCCGATCCGTCAGTTCAACCTGATGTTCAAAACATTCCAGGGTGTTACGGAAGACGCGAAATCCGAAATCTATCTGCGTCCGGAAACCGCGCAGGGTATTTTTGTCAACTTCAAAAACGTTCAGCGCTCCATGCGTAAAAAGCTGCCCTTTGGTATCGGCCAGATCGGCAAATCCTTCCGTAACGAGATCACTCCGGGCAACTTCATTTTCCGCACCCGTGAGTTCGAACAGATGGAGCTTGAGTTCTTCTGCAAGCCCGGCACCGATCTGGAATGGTTCTACTACTTCGAAAACGCCTGCGAGCAGTTTTTGCACGATCTTGGCATTTCTGAAGAGAACCTGCGTCTGCGCAAGCATGATCAGAAGGAACTCTCCCACTACTCCAATGCGACAACTGATATTGAATATCTCTTTGGCGCGCCCATTGGCTGGGGCGAGCTGTGGGGTATCGCGGACCGCACAGACTTCGACCTTAATGCCCATCAGACCCATTCCAAACAGTCTCTGGAATACTTCGATCAGGAACAGAATGAGAAATATCTGCCCTACGTTGTAGAACCCTCTGTTGGTGTTGAACGTCTGATGCTCGCTTTGATGTCTGAAGCGCTTGAAGAAGAGCAGATCAACGAGAAGGAAACCAGAACCGTTCTGCGTCTGCACCCCGCTTTAGCTCCTTACAAGGCCGCTATTCTGCCCTTAAGCAAGAAGCTGTCCGACAAGGCGATGGAAGTTTACAAGGATCTGTCCAAGTATTTCCCGGTTGTTTACGATGACAGCCAGTCCATCGGCAAACGCTACCGCAGACAGGATGCCGTCGGCACACCCTTCTGCATCACCATCGACTTCGATACGGAAAACGATGGCGCGGTGACCGTGCGTGATCGCGACACGATGGAACAGGTGCGCATTCCTTTGGAAGAAGTTCGCAGCTACGTTGAACAGAGGATTGAGTTCTAGCCATGGCGATGATCCCTTCAAAAGACGTTGAGGCGATTCTCGCGCAGACCGACATCGTGGATGTTGTCAGCCGCTATGTGCCGCTTCAGAAAAAAGGAAGGGAATATGTCGGACTCTGTCCGTTTCACCCGGACCATGACCCGTCGATGCGGGTCTCTCCCGAAAAGCAGATTTTCAAATGCTTCGTATGCGGAACGGGCGGAAACACCTTCACCTTCCTGCAGAAAATTGAAAAGATCAGCTTTCCGGAAGCCGTGATGCTTCAGGCAAGGGAACTTGGCTATCCGCTTTCCGTTTCCGAAGCCTCTTTTGAAAAACCCAAACTCAAAGAACAGCCGCTCTATGACGCGATGGACGCGTTTTTGACATACTGTTCCATGACGCTGTTCTCGCCGGATGGTCAGGCTGCCCTTGACTATCTGCATGAACGCAAATTTAGTGATGATCTGATCCGCGACTTTCAGATCGGTTTCGCGCCGGCCTCCTTTCGCTCTCAGGCTTTCTTTCGCACAAAAGAAGGAAAGATCAGCCAGGAGGATCTTGAAAAGACCGGATTGGTCAAAGAGGGGCGCGTCTTCTTTCATGACCGGATTGTGATCCCGATACGGGATGGCAGAGGGCATCCGATCGGCATCACCGCCAGATGTCTGCCGGCCGATCAGAAGGATCAGCCCAAGTATCTCAACACCTCCGCCACCGAGCTCTACAACAAAGGCAGCGTTCTGTTCAACTATGACAGAGCCGCCAAAGCCGCACGCAAAAGCGGGCGGGTGATCATCGTGGAGGGCGCGATGGATGTGCTCGGTCTGGAAAAGGCCGGCATTTCGGAAGGCGTGGCAGCCCTTGGCACCGCATTAACCGATGAGCAGATGGAACTGCTGAGAAGGCTTCAGGTTCCAATTACCGTGCTTTATGATGCGGACCGGGCCGGGCAGGACGCCGTCTGGAAATTTGGCCAGAAGGCGCTGGAAGCCCATGTGCCTTTCAGTGTCGCCAGACCGGTTTCAGGCAAGGATCCTGATGAAGTGTTCATCACCTCCGGTAAGGAAGGTGTGGAAAACCTGCTTGGGCGCACACAGTCCTTTGTGGATTTCACGTTTGACTATCTGAAGAAGGACTACAACCTTGACAACTATTCGGACAGACAGGAGTACTCCTCCCGTCTGTCCGCTCTGATCTTTCAGTCCCTTCCGGCCATTGAGCAGACAGCCGCTCTCGAGAAGCTGCGCTCCATCACCGGCATGGACTATTCCATGCAGATTCAGGAGTGGCGCAGCCAGGAAAAGAGAGAGCGCAATCAGTCCAAGCGCGGTCCGATGATTGTGGAAGGTCCGCAGTCCGGCCGGCTTCAGGCTGAAAAAGGTGTGCTCTGGGCCATGCTGATCAGCTACGCGAACGTTGAAAAATTCAAAAGCAGAGTCGGATTCTTCAAGGATCCGGACTGTCAGAGCCTGTCGCTCTATATTTACGATGCCTATCGCAAGAGTGATCATATTGACTTTCAGATGCTGCTGAACGCTCTGCCCGATGACAATCTTCGCTCGCTGCTGATCGATATCACGGAACTGCCGCTGTATGTCAAAGACTGCGACGATCTTCTGGAGGATATGATCCGCCGGATCGAGCGCAGCTCAGTGGAAATCAGCGTGAACAAGATCAACGCGAAGATGTCGGACGCCCTCAGCGATGAGGAAAAACTGGATCTTCTGATGAAAAAAAGAGATCTGATCGCAAAGAAACACCAGCTGGGAGAAGAAATCGCTCCCGCTTCAAAACAACCCGTTTCAGAGCCGGCAGTGGACTGGAACGGCACGCCTGATGAAACCATCAGCGCACCCAACCAAGATTGAAATTCTGAAAGGAGCACTCTATGGAAGAAACCAAACTGCCCGTTTTCCGCACGCTTCAGGATGCCAAAGACTATCTTGAGGAATCCAAAGACCTGCAGAGAACAGTCAGCGAAAGTGCCTTTATGGAAAATCTGGCCGCTCTTAACCTGAGCGATCAGGAAAACAGTGACCTGTTTGAATGGATCGAGGAAGAAGAGATGCCTATCGCTTTGGAAAAAGCGGAGGATGATCTCGATGACGAACTGGAAGAAGCTGAAGAGGAAGAAAGCCTCAGCAGCAAAGAGGATGAAATCTCCGAGCTCGAGCGCACTTTCGCTTCCAACTCCAACGCCAAAACCTCTGATCCGGTCAAAATGTATCTCAAAGAAATCGGTCAGATTCCGCTGCTGACCGTCGAGCAGGAGCGCGACGTCGCCAAGCGGATCACCGAAGGCGATATAGAGGCCAAGCAGATTCTGATCAACTCGAACCTGCGTCTGGTTGTCTCCATCGCCAAGAAATATGTCGGACGCGGCATGTTGTTTCTGGATCTGATTCAGGAAGGCAACTGCGGTCTGATCAAGGCCGTCGACAAGTTCGACTACACCAAAGGATTCAAGTTCTCGACCTATGCGACCTGGTGGATTCGTCAGTCCATCACCCGCGCGATTGCCGATCAGGCCAGAACGATCCGCATTCCCGTGCACATGTGTGAGACCATCAACAAGATGACCCGCATCCAGCGTCAGCTTGTCCAGGAACTTGGCCGAGATCCTCTTGCCGAGGAGATCGCCGAGCGCATGGAGAACTTCACACCTGATAAGGTGCGGGAAATCCAGAAGATCGCCATGGATCCCGTTTCTCTGGAAACCCCGATCGGTGAAGAGGATGACTCCCATCTTGGAGACTTCATTGAGGACAAAGTCACGGTTTCCCCCAATGACTACACCTACAACCAGCTGCTCAAAGAGGAAATTGACGCGGTCCTCGAGTCTTTGACCTCCAGAGAAGAGCAGGTTCTCCGTCTGCGCTTCGGGCTGGTAGACGGCCGGACAAGAACACTGGAAGAAGTGGGCAACGAGTTTAACGTAACTCGTGAGCGTATCCGCCAGATTGAAGCCAAAGCTTTGCGCAAGCTGAAACACCCCAACCGCTCCAAGCGGCTGAAAGACTTCGTCAAGAACTGATATGGCTTTATCCGTCCGTCTGCGCAGTGTGCTTGATGAAATCCATTGCAGCGCATTGGCTGATATCGGCTGTGATCACGGTCAGGTGGCCGTCAGGGCTGTTGAAGAAGGCCGGGCTGATAAGGTCTATGCGTGTGATGTGAAAGAAGGTCCTCTTTCAAGAGCGCGCGCACTGATTGAATCCAAAGATCTGCAGGGAAAAATCACCTGCAGGCTGCAGGATGGTCTGAAAGATCTGCCCGTAGATGTAGACCAGGTTGTCATTGCCGGAATGGGCGGGGATCTGATCGCCGGATTTCTCGACGATGTCAAAGAGCATCCTAATCTGAAGACGCTGATTCTTCTGCCCCATAAGGATGCGCCCATCCTGCGCAAAGCGCTTGCAGAACAAGGGTTATCCATCCGCTTTGAGAAAATGGTGCAGGAAGAACACCATTTCTATCCGCTGATGATGGCAGACACAGGCCAGATGATGGAGCTTGCTCCCGAGGAAGAGCAGTTTGGAAAAAATCCTGTCCATTCGCCGGAGCGCCGGGCATTTTTAAAGGCAAGAAAGCAGCAGATTGAAATGCTGCTTGATTCCATGCCGGAAAATGAACGCAAAAAGGAGCTGCTTGCCCAGAACGCCATGCTTGAAACTTTGATGCAAAGGGAAGAGCGGGCCTGAAACAGCAGCGGATATCAGCTGATCAAAAGCAAATGATCACAATCCAAAGAACCGCAGGATCTGTCTTTCAGGATCCTGCGGTTCTTTTTCCTTCTGATCTGCCCTCTTCAGTGATTAATCTGCATATCATCGACACGCTGTTCAAATTCTTCCCTGGAGATTTTTCCGTCCAGGAAATCCTGAGCGATCGACAGCTCCTTTTCACTGACGCTTCTTCCGCCCAAAGAGGCGGTATTCAGTACTTCGCGCACGATCATTTCGCGCTGTGATCTGTTCTCTGCCATAATCTGCTCCTTCTTCCTGAACTTATTGTTGTCTAAAACGGGAAAAAGAAGCTCTGCTTTGACCGCTCCGCTCTGCTTTTTGATTCCCGGTACCGCTTTTGGCCCGGCTGCTCTCTTGTGAAACTGTAAGGGATCAGGAGCTGGCATGGAGAGCAAGATTGCTATACTGAAAGCATGTATAAGATTTTAATAGTTGAAGATGATGAAGGTGTTTCCTCAGCCTTGAAGCAGACGTTGGAAACATGGGGATATGAGGCGTTTTCCGTCAGCAATTTCAATGATGTGATGGCTGAATTTGACAGGATTCAGCCGGATCTGGTGCTGATGGATCTTTATCTGCCCGGACGGAACGGTTTTTACTGGACTGACCAGATTCGCGCCGTCTCAGGCGTGCCGGTGATTTTCATCTCCTCCGCAGATGAAAATATGAATATCGTGACGGCTCTGGGCAAAGGAGCGGATGACTATATTACCAAACCGTTTGATATGACCGTTTTGATCTCCAAAATTCAGGCGTTGATCCGCCGCGCCTATGCCTACACGCCTTCCAGCAGCTATCTCGAACATGGAGGGCTGCGCGTTTATCCTTCCCAGTTTTATGCGTCCTACAAGGATCAGACCATCGAACTGACACGCAACGAGATCAAGATTCTGGCCATCCTTCTGCGCAAGAAGGGGGAAGTGGTCAGCAGAGAAGAGCTGATGGAAGCGCTGTGGCAAACGGACTGCTATATCGATGAAAACACATTGACCGTCAACGTCAGCCGTTTAAGAAGCAAACTCGAAAACATCGGAGTCACCGGGTACATTCATACAATCCGCGGAGTCGGATACCGTGTATGAAGATCGTCTGGAAATCAAGCATCCCTGTCTTTCTCTTTGTGCTTGTTTGCATGCTTTGTATCTTCGTTCTATGTCTGCTGTACAGGGTCCCGCTTGAATTTCTTGTTCTGGCAGGGATTGTGATGATCCTTCTGGCCTGTCTGCTGCTTTATTACTATTTCCACAATATGCGCAGGGCATTGAGAGCTTTGGAAAGTGCCAACTATAACCCGGATGAATATCTGCCCGAGCAGCAGCCTCTGGCCCGGATGCTTGAGAAGAAGGAAGACCAGATTGCAGATCAAAGCTATCAGCATGTCCTGGAAAAAACAGACCTGCTGGATTATTTCTCGTTTCGTTATGGGCGCATGATTGCCAAACTACCGCTCGCTGCCATGAAGCTGCAGCTAGACGGGGATGAGCTTTCCCGGTCTGACTTGAAAAGACAGCTTTTACGCATCGACCGCTCTGTCAGCAATGCCATGGCCTACTTGCGCACGGAAGCGGACAGTACGGATTATCTGATTCAGGAAATCGATCTGAATAAGGTTGTCCGGCCCCTGATGCGGCTGTTCGCACCGGAATTTATCGCCCGCCGCATTCAGATGGATTATCAGATTCCGGAGAATGCACGCGTACTCAGTGATGAAAAATGGCTGTCCTTTGTGATAGAACAGCTGCTTTCCAACGCGCTGAAGTATACGCCGGCAGGCGGAACAATTACGATCAGCTTTCAAAACGACATTCTTCATATCAAGGACACTGGACCCGGTATTTCGAGGACTGACCTGCCAAGAATTTTTGAAAAAGGCTACACCGGTCAAAATGGGCATGACAAAACATCTGCATCCAGTGGAATGGGTCTGTATCTTTGCCGCAAAATCTGTATGCAGCTGCGCCAGCCTTTGACAATCACATCAAAGAATGGAACGGATGCTGCCATCAATCTTTCGCGGCGGCATCTTGAGCTCTGAGTATGACAATCCCGTAAGAACAAAGCCAGAATGGTAAGGAAAACCGATGGCAGATGTTTTACGGGATTTTTATGATGGAAGAGCAAAAAGCAAAGGAGCAAATATGGCGATTCTTGAAGTTTCTCATTTGAAAAAGATCTATAACTCTCGCTTTTCCTCAACGCAGGTCGAAGCGCTCAGTGATGTGACCTTTGAGGTTCAGCCGGGAGAATTCGTCGCGATTATGGGGGAATCCGGATCCGGCAAGACAACGCTGCTCAATATTCTCGCAGCGATCGATAAACCAACCAGTGGGGAAGTGCGCCTGAAAGGCCATGTTGTGCAGTCCCTGTCCAAAAGAGATCTCACGGCTTTTCGCCGCAATCATCTGGGGTTTGTCTTTCAGGATTATAGTCTGCTTGAAACCTTCAACAACGCAGACAACATTTTGCTGCCGCTCGTTTTGAACGGAGAAAAGGAACCGCTCATGCGGCCCAAATTGAAGAAGGTTTCCAGAGCTCTTGGACTTGCACCGCTGCTCAAAAAATATCCGTATGAAATCTCAGGCGGTCAGAAGCAGCGGGTTGCGGTTGCCAGAGCCATGATCACCGAACCGGAAGTACTTCTGGCCGATGAACCCACCGGTGCCCTGGATTCGAAAAGCAGTGAGCAGCTGCTGGAACTCTTTTCCGAACTGAACGAGCTGGGACAGACGATTGTCATGGTTACCCACTCTGCCAAGGCGGCCAGCTATGCCTCGCGTGTGCTGTTTATTCAGGATGGAAAGATCTTCCATCAGATTTTCAAAGGCGATTTGAGCCGCATGCAGTTCTATGAAATGATCAACGACACGCTCAACCGCATGGCCGGAGCAAGCCATGTTTAGAATTACTCTGAAACTGGCCTGGAAGACGATGCGGGAAAACGGCCGGGTTTACCTGCCCTACATTCTGGGCACCTCGGCCATGACGGCTCTGTTGTTTTCCATCGGGCTGCTCAAGGATTATTACCAGACCGGCCAGTCCTTTGGCGTGACCACGATGGGCACCCTGCTTTTAATGGGGGAAGGAATTTTGAGCTTGTTTGCGCTCTTCTTCTTCTTTTATATCAACGGTTTTTTGATGAAGACACGCAGTGAGGAATACGGACTGTTTGCCATTCTTGGGATGGAGAAGAAACACCTGCTGATGATCCTGTTCTTTCAGAGCGCGATCTGCTGGGCATTCTCTCTGATCCTTGGCACGCTGGCAGGCTTTCTGTTTTCCAAAGTCATGCTTCTTCTGTCTGAACAATTGCTGACCAATTCTGTTCCTCTCGGATTTACGTTTTCAATCGAGCCGTTGATCTCAACTTTTGTGATCATCAGTGCTCTGTTTCTTCTCGTTTTTCTCTATACAGCCTGGTTTGTTTTGAAAAACGATCCACTGGAGCTGAAAAATGCCGCGCAAACCGCTGAAACAGAACCGAAAAGTCAGCCTCTTCTGACCATTCTGGGACTGGCAAGTCTTGGCGCCGGTTATTATATGGCTATGACGACGACTGATCCGATCAACGCGATGATGCTGTTTTTTGTCGCAGTCGCGCTGGTCATTCTTGGAACATATCTTCTGTTTGTGTCCGGATCGATCAGTCTTCTCAAAATACTGCAGAAAAACAGACGGTACTACTATCAGACCAACCGCTTTCTGACGGTTTCCACCATGAAATACCGGATGAAGCAAAACGCGGTGTCGCTGGCCTCCATCAGCATTCTTTCCACGATGATTCTCGTTGCGCTGCCTACAACAGTTTCTCTGTATGCTGGGATCGTGCCGACTGTTGAAAAATCATATCCGACCCAGATCAGTTATGCGATGATGTATTCGGATGAGACGGACGCGCAGGATATCGCCAGAGCCGGGACTGAGATGGAAGCTATTGTCGCGCAATACCAGCCGTATAACGAATCGCTGGTCATCACAAAGCGGTTTGTTGACCAGGATCAGGGCATCTTTCCTGACGACGTGTTCATCGATGCGTTTTGCCGTGACGAGTTGAAGGATCACCAGAATGA
>Strawberry_p1__coassemble_3139_pt1 | contig 9469 bp, 7 predicted proteins | sample Strawberry_p1__metabat2_low_PE_004 | metagenome-assembled genome bin Strawberry_p1 | reverse complement strand
GCGGCAGGGATCTTCGCCGCCCAATATGAAGGCCAGAATAACCGAAAGCAGCTGGCAAAATCCGCCTCGGATATCTTCTGGATCAGCCTGGTGTGCGCTTTGATCTTCCTGGTGGTCGATCTTTTCTTTCCTCATCAGGTGCTTGGCTTCTACACTCCGGAGCTTCCAGTCCAAAGGGAAGGCGTTCTCTATTTACGCATCTACATCTGGTCTCTTTTATTCAGCGTGATCAATGCGATGGTCTCCGTCCTGCTGCGAACATGCGGATATCCCAAAATTCCGCTCTATATCTCCGCGGCAGGGATCCTGGTCAACACCACTCTGAACGCGCTGCTTATCTTCGCCTTCCACTTGGGTGTGATGGGTGCCGCGCTGGCCTCCCTGATCTCGATGGGATTGATGGGATTCTTGAATATTTTCTATCTGAGACAAAAACTGGCGTGGTTTCATCTGGACAACCCGAACCGCACGCTGTTTTCAAAGAACATCTGGATCGTGCTCGGACCTCTGCTGGCCACGGAATTTTTCTGGGGACTTGGCGAGACGATCTATGGCGCGGTTTATGGGCGGCTTGGCACCGCTGCCTCCGCGGCCATGACAATGACCGTGCCTTTGCAGTCGACGATTATCGGAATGTTGTCGGGTCTTTCTCAGGCCGCGGGCATCCTGATCGGCCAAAGACTTGGCGCCGGTGAGATGAAAAGCGCCTTTCATGACTCAAAGCTTCTGAGTGTCTATTCGCTGATCGGATCAGTCATCCTCTCCCTCGTCCTGATTCTGGCTGCCCCCTGGTATGTCAGCCTCTATTCCGTCTCTGCTGAGGTGAAAGAGCTGTGCATTCACCTTCTGATCGCCTTCGCTCTGTTTTCCATCGTCAAGGTTCAGAACATGGTGGTCGCAGGCGGGATTCTTCGCTCCGGCGGTAAAACCGCGCTGGTTTTAGGCATCGATCTGTTTGGCACATGGTGTCTTGGCGTACCGCTCGCGCTGTTCGCCCTTCATCAGGGATATTCCATTGTCGGCGTCTATTACATCCTGTCTTTGGAAGAGGTGGCAAGACTTGTCATCACGCTGATCATCTTCTTCAAAAAGAGCTGGATGCAGATCCTTCCGGCCAAAAGCGAAACAAACTGAACACATTGAAAAAGGACGCCAACCGCGTCCTTTTTCAATGGATATTCCCCATATCTTATCTCATATCTTATCGAGCTCATATCTTGTTCCATGATGCCGATCTTATGGTTCTAATATTCTGATTTCCCATCTGCCGCTCAGACAGAAAGATGAAGAGGTGGCCATAAACCGACTCAGTCCGCTTCAATGAGACCCATCTTAATCAGAGCCTTTTCCAGACCATCCTCATCAATGGAGTCCGTGATAAGATCCGCTTTTGCTTTCACCTCATCATCGGCGTTACCCATGGCCACGCCGATCCCGACGGTTTCAAGCATCTCCATGTCATTTTCGCCATCGCCAAACGCCGCGCTCTCTTCTTTTTTCAGACCTTTTAAAGCGAGAAACTTTTCAATCGCGGCCGCTTTGCCGCCTTCTCTGGAGATGACATCCACCGCATAGTCGTTCCAGCGCGTGATTGCGCATCCGGGAAGCCTTTGGGCCAGTTCTTCTTCCATTTCTTTATCGGCGAAAATGATGGCCTGATAGATTTCACCGCCCTGATAGTCTCCAACATCCGGCAAGGGAGTCGAGATCGCTTTCTGGGCGATGATGACTCTTTCATCGATGAAGTTGTTATAGAGGGCGTCCTTTTCGATCAACATAACAGGGATGTTTTTTTCTTCAAACAAAGAAAGAATTTCTTCTTTTTCCGCGCCTCTGATCGGATTGGAGAAAAGGATCTGGCCGTCATGATCAAGACAGAGCTGGCCATTGAGCAGGATATAGTCCTCAAATTCCAGCTCCTGCATAGGCAGCAGATTGAGTTCAAGCAGATGCCTGCCCGTGGCAAGAACTCTGTCAATTCCGCTGGCTTTCAGCTTTCGCAAAGCGCGCACAGTTCCATCGGGTACCGCCCCCATTGAATGAGAGACCAGCGTGCCATCCACATCGAAAAAGACTGTCCTGATCATAATTCCCGCCCCTTTCTTCCTCTCCATTATAGGCGAAGGCGCTGTGACAGAAGACGGCTTTACAGAAAACAGAGCATGTACAAATTCCATATATAAAGAAGATCTCTTCCTGACTTCGCGATGAAAACAGGCGGTCCAGAACAGACAGCGCTCTTTCAAATTGTCCAAAAACCAGTTTTGCGGGATCAGGCCATCTTACATTTGCAGGCATTTTGTCCCGCTCCTGAATCCCGTCTTGGTTGCATTTTTCTAACAGAGGTACTTACTATGGATAATCGATACAATCAGGGATTTTCCACCACAAATCAGCCGGAAGGCCTGCATACCTCCAACTTTGGTCCATTCCCCGGAGGTCCGGGCGGATTCGGACCCGGTCCGGGTGGTCCAAGAGGACCGAGAGGATTCGGTCCGGGACCTGGAGGACCTGGAGGATTTGGCCCGAGACCCGGCGGGCCCAGAGGTTTTGGTCCCCGCTTTGGCGGTCCAAGACGATTCGGCCCCGGTCCGGGCGGCCCGTATGGTCCCCCTCCCGGTGGTCCATGGGGACCACCCCCGCCACCTCCTCGCGGAGGATGCGGCGGATGTCTTGGCCCTGGCTGCTATGTCGCCACGGCTATCTATCAGTCCTATGACTGCCCTCAGGTCTGGGTTTTGCGCCGCTATCGCGACAACGATCTGGCAAAGACAAAAGCCGGCCGCGCCTTCATCCGCTTCTATTACCGAGTGTCTCCAACCTGCGTGCGCCTGTTTGGAAACACGAAGATTTTCCAGAAGACCTTGCGTCCGATTCTCGACCACAAAGTGGCTCGTCTGAAAGCCAAAGGCTATCTTGACACCCCCTATAAAGATCAGGATATTCATCTTTAAACACGAAAGGATGCTTTCGCATGAGAGCATCCTTTTCTTGTTTGATCAGTTTACGACTCAACCATCCACCCCGTTCATGGAAGGTCAATTTTGTAGAACCCGCCCTTGCACGTTTTATGCAGGCGAAGATAGATTCTCCAGAGCGCTTTGAAGACGTTCGGTTCCTGTTCCAGAACCAGAATCGCGTATTCCGAACAGGTCGGCTTGCACAGACAGCGCCTGCGAATCTTTTCCGGAGCGTAATGTTGATAGAGGCGCACCAGTCCGACCCGCACTCTGCGCGCTTCAAAAAGACAGGCGATCAGAAAGAACAGCGCGAAGCACAAGACCCAGATCACCCAGATATGCTCATGAAACCAGATCGGCATCCAGGACGGGTTTGCCAAAACAGAAACGTCACAAGACAGGCAAGAGCGGCAGGCAGAATGGTACGGGGAAGAGCGAAACGTAAAGCGGATAGCAGGTTGGTTTCCGGACGGGGCAGCGGTCTGTACAGGACATAGTTCGCCGCTTCCCACTGCTCTTCGATTGAGGGGATCTGTCCATTTTGATCCGTCCTCTTCTTTTCGCTTCTTTCTTTCATATCTATATACCTGCACTATGCTCATTCATTCCTTTTCAGTATACGGGCGTTCAAAAAGGCAGGTCAGATTATCGACTGAATTGTGAATTTGTCACAGCTTGTCCATTTTATGAACACGGCTGCTAAAATCGTGTATCATAAAAACGTTGCGTGAGGTGGACGTTTTCGGACTCCACCGTGGGGGTTACTTTGTAACTCCCAATTTTTTATTTGCGCACCATTCAGGAAAGCAGGCAGTCCGCGCACCTCTCAAACAGATCCATCCACTCCGGAAATCCTTCAACTGGTTCCCTTCTTCATGTCCTCCAGTTCGTCTTCAATCGAGAGTTCAATCATCTCAAGCATGAACTCGATAAACAATGTGGACTGTCCTGTTCTGTGACTGGCGGCGATGGCGGCGTAGTAGTCCTGCTGATGTTGTGCGATCGCGCTTTCCAAAGAAATGAATTGAAACAGCGGATCCCATGTTTCCAACAATGCTCTTTGCCACAGTCTGGCCATCCAGCCGTTTCCATCTGAAAACGGATGAATAAAGGCAAATTCATAGTGAAAGATGCTGCTCAGGATCAGGGGATGAACAGCGCGTCTGTTCTCTTTCATCCAGAAAAACAGATCCTCCATGAACTGCGGCACAAATCTGGCGGGCGGGGCGATGAAGATACACTGTCCGCTTTCAAAGACACCTTCTTCTCCTTTGCGAAAACGCCCGGACTCATCCACCAGACCATCCATCATGATCGCGTGCACCTTTTGAAGCTGTGACAGATCATAAGGATCCGCATCCTGCCGCAGCTCGTAGGCCTTCCAGGCGTTTCTGACTTCCTGAATGTCCTGTTCTTTTCCGGATACTTCATTGCCGTCAATCACATCGCGCACTGTTTCAGGTTAAGAGGATTGGCTTCGATTTTCAAAGACGCATGGATGGAACGCGTCTGCACGTCCTTCAAAGGCGCAGAGGATTGAGGAAAAGCTGCAGCAGCAGAAAGCTGTTCCAGCATCGTACAGATTTCTTCAATCTGATCGAGCATCTTCTGACTCACTTTATAAGGTGGCTGGTATCTCTCCATAGTTGTCATCCGTTTTTCTCTTTTTGAAGTGACATACGTCTTATCTTCCGTCCTCTTCTCATCAAAGTAAGACAGACATCCTGATTCAGAAAGTGACTGCGATCTTTCAATGTCCTTTAAATTATCGAACAAAATCCGTTCAGTCAGGAAGAACAGCAAGACAGAAATCCCTCTGATCCCACCGTTCGCCAATTTTCTTATCCGGTCTATGGACTGGCTGCTCTTCTCTCAGATCAGGATTGCAGCCTGTATTCTGTCCGTTCAGATCCCCTCTTCTGTCGTTCTGTTTTCTCTCATCCGCTTCGGATACTAAGATAAAGGTAAATAAAGCCCGGAAGCCCCAATCTGTGATACATTGACAGGCAAAACAGAAAGAAAGGACGCGTGACTATGGCGGAATTTGGACGTTTCTATCTCGATCAGGAAAAGGATATTGTCATCGATCTCGACAGGCAGGACAAGGTGCTGACCTATACATTGCGCACCCCGAACCATCACTCCGGAAACCTGATCCGCAATCTCGCATCTCTTTGCGATCTGCCGTTGACCTTGGATGAGCAGGGGCTTTTGCAGATCACCGGTACAATTCCCGCGTACGTCAACGACAGAAACCAGAAGGTCTACATCTTCCGTCTTGGCGGGATCAAATGCGCCAACATCAATCCTGATGGAACGATCGAAAAGAAAGCTTCCATCCCCGCCATTTCCAAAACCCTGATGTCTCAGACCAAGCATTACCATCTTGATCTGGAGCAGACCATCATCAAATCCTATATCCGTGAAGACCTGAAGTTTCGCACGGATCTGCACACCCATATGAACGCCAACCTGCCTGCCGACACATTGATCGCTTTAGGCATCGTCCATCAGATCCGCTATCCGCTTTACTACATCAAAAAGCTTGGCCTGCGGCTGAGTGAAAATCAGAAAGAAAGCCTTGCTCAAAAGAGGGCGAAAACGGAAAAGCTCTTTGATAACAGCGGACTGACCGGCAAGTATCTCGACCGTAAGATCGATGACAACACCGATCTCAACTTCGCGGATCTCATCCTGAACAATCTGGAAAACGCCGATTACAACCTGCCAAAGATCCGGGCCTCTCTTTCCATCATGAAAGACGGACAGGCGGTCTTCACCAATCTGGAAAAAGTCTATCTGTACCGCTATGTCTTCTCCAAAGGCATTCCTAGTGACGATAGAATCCCGCTTGAGCATTGGAAACAGATCCCCGATCCGGATATCGTCTCCACTGTCGACCAAATGATCTTTGACAACAAAGATCCAAGGTTCGCCCACTTCTCTCTTTTCCAGGACAAGCTGCTCTGGGTGGCCAGGCAGTATGCCTCCAAAGGAATTACCTGGGCGGAAATCTCCGATACCAGTCTGGTCAAAAAGGATCTCGCGCCAAAGATGTTAAAGGAAATCCATGAGGCGATGCCTGCGATCTATGACCAAACCGGTGTGCGCATCCTCTTTCTGGCCGCGCTTCGCCGCATTCCTCTGACCATTGTGAAGGATCAGATTCAGCAGGCCGACTATCAAAGCAGCATTGAAACACTTAAAGCCGTGGCCATGGATCCCTATGTAGCAGGCAGTGACATTCTGGGTGAAGAGATCAACGACATCCGTGATCTGAAGCCTGTTCTGCACCAGCTTGTCGAAATCGCCGCAAAGGAACCCTCCTTTGTCATCCGCATCCATGCCGGAGAAAACGACGGGATCCGCGACAATGTGCTCAATTCGATCCTCTGTGTGGAAGACTGCCTGCAAAAAGACCAGCCCATGCCTCATGTGCGCATCGGCCATGGCCTTTACACCGCCAATCTCTCCAGTCCGCAGGGCAAGAAGCTTTTGAAAAAGCTCAAAGATGATCATGTCGTTCTCGAATTTCAGATCACATCCAATGTGCGTCTGAACAACCTCTCTTCTCTGACCAGCCATCCTTTGAAGACCTATCTGGAAGCCGGGGTTTGCTGCGTGCAGGGAACGGATGGCGGAGCCATTTATGGAACGGACTCCTTTGACGAGCAGTTCAGTCTGGAAAGACTGCTCCACCTTGATCAGAACGACTTTCAAAAGATGCGCCAGACGGAAGATCTGTTAATATGCCAAGGCGAGCAGGCATTTGAGCAAAAGCTTAAAGTTTACGATGAGAAAGCACAGGGTCAGGATTCCGCAGCATTCTATGCCAGCCGGATCGCCGCTGAACATGTCAGTCAGGTCATCCCGTATTCCCATCAAAGAAAGCCCGCCCTTCAGGCCTTCGAGAAGGAAATCCGGCCGCTTCCAGAAAAGAAGCTGCCCATCATTCTAATGGGCGGATCCTTCAACTCGGATATCAGACGCACAAGAGTACGCCCGGAAGGACTAGATCTGATTAAGGATCTTCTGAGCAGACTCGATCCCGATCAGACATTCTTTGTGGTTGGCCATAAGCTTTGCGGCTATGAGAAATATCTCGTGGATGAAAACGCGAAACTGGAAAAGCCGTTTGAAATCTTCGCCTTTGTTCCTGGCGCGGTTTCCAGCGCGGATGAATCCAGACTCCGCGCCAGCAAAATTCCTATCCGTGTGGCTCTCGAACCGGAAGCACTTGGCATCTACAAGAGCGTCACATATGAGATCTTCAAACGAAGACCATCCGTTCTGATCGCGCTGGATGGAAACAGTGCGGCTTTGAATATGATTCAGGATGCGCGCAATGCGAGATATCGCGGTCCGATCCTGTTATTCGCCAAATGCCGGGCCTTTAAAAACAAGGCGGCCAGTCTGAGCGGCTATATCGAGCTCTTTGACAAGCCCAAAACCGCAGCCGCTTCTATCCTGTCTTTCGCGAATCACCACAGCACCAGTCAGCCAGAGGAAACAGAGCAATAAGCAAGCACGAGCAGGAAATAGCAGGCACAAACTCGCAGCAACACCCGCTAATCAGCAGCCAACAACCACAAACAAGGGCAGACCGGATCAGCCCAAGAAGTCTTCTCCTTCCTGATTTTCCGCCCGAAACGCAGGAGGTTCCGAACACGAGTCAGGCATCATTCATTTTTACTTAAGGTGCATTTTTTATAATGAAGATACAGAAGGAGGAGTCCAACATGAACGAAGAAAAGAAACTCGAATCTGAACTTGAGGCTCTTGGAAAGGAACTCGATCAGTCCGAAACTGTTGATAAAGAAGAAACAGCTGAACTGAATGACGAGCCCGCTGGTGTTGAAGCAGCTGCTGAAGCAACAGAACAACATGAAGCCGGAGTAGAGAAATTCCTTGAAAAAATGATTCACAAGAAATAACCAATCCCCCAAAATGAAATGCCCATCCACAAAACCCGGCGATGAATCCTGGACACCGATTCATTCTGCCTGTCTTCGGACGGGCTTTTATTTTGGAAAAAGAGCAAAGTGTTCAACGCGTTCACTTCACCCTGATCACTCATAAGGCTGAAACGGTCATTCGATCATATTCATGACATGAATTCCTTTATCACTGAATGTCGGATCCTGTTCAATGTATCAGGCGGACTAAACGGTACACTCTAGCGTTTTGAGCGGTACACTCTAGCGGTGAAAATGGTACATCATAGCGGCGGAAACGGTCCGCCGCTTTTTCGTTTTCTTTTCCCGATTATCTAGGTGCTTGCTATATTTGCAAGGCAATAATTTACCGTAGTTATTTCACAAGACAGCATTCCTTCTGCATCCTCGAGCGCCATATGATCGACAGTTATCATTTCTCAGTATCCGGTTTCAGCCTGGCATGACCTGTTTGAAAACCATATATGCCGATGTGGTTCTAGACCGACTTCTCAGCCATGCCTACCGATTGGAACTGACTGGAGAAAGCCTCCGTTCAAGAACGCCTAAAGATGGTGCACAGTTGCCTGAATAGTGTTTCGCCTTTCGCCGGCTGGGCGGCTCACTCGCTCCGAAAGAAGAGTAAGTCTTCCCCCAACGCTTCACTCGCGCTCCAGAATCTCAAAAGTCCAGGAATCTGCCAAGGGCCGCTGCGCTTAAACCCTTGTCAGAACCCCGAACTTTTGAGAGTCCTACACTGCGAGCGATGCGACGGGGGAAGACTTAGGCCCCCTTCTTTAACATTCAAAACTTAAGGAGAAGAGTTCCAATGCCATTCGGTTAAGCGGATAAAAGAGTCTTTTGACCGCTTGTATGGCCCTCAAGCCTGATTTCGCTTAAATAAACATTGCCGACTTCCCCATAAGCAGTCAGAATATTGGATAGAAAACGACTGATAAATTCTTGTTCTGAAATTAAGGCGCACTAAAAACAACTATGTGAAAAGTGGATTGTTTTGTAACCCTCTTCGGATATTGTCTGGCTATATCAGCCGATGCTGATTTGAGTCCGGCTTCCGCAGAACGTGTCTTTCAAATTTTCTGACGGGTTTAACCGGCGTTTTCTTTTTTTGTATCATCCGAACGAAGGCCTTTTCGTCCCCTTCGAATCTCCAGGTGAAGAAGTCACGGCACATCTCAATAGCATATTTACGGTTAAGTCGATATTCATACTTGGTTCTTCGGCTTTCCGCTGCCCTGCTTTCTTCGCAATACCTGATAACGCAGTTGCTCAGGTTGTAGAGGGTCAGCGCGGCATAGATCTCCTGACGGACGCTGTCCATTTTCCTGGCGTGGACAGCCAGCAGGCCAATTACGTACTTCAGCTCCAGAAAGCTGGTCTCAATCAGCCAGCGCATATGATAGATCTCTTTGATCTGCTCCAGCGTATAGTCTTCTTCCCTGAGAGTGGTCAGAACGTATTCCCATGAATCGTCATCAAGCTTGATCTTAAGGAGCCGGAACCTGTAGGAATACTCACCGTTTTCGTTCAAAAAGGCCTTGTCCTTTCCACTGT
>Strawberry_p1__coassemble_3103_pt1 | contig 9702 bp, 8 predicted proteins | sample Strawberry_p1__metabat2_low_PE_004 | metagenome-assembled genome bin Strawberry_p1 | reverse complement strand
ACGCTGATGTGGTCTGAGAAATCTTAACTTAATGACATTGAATATTCAGCTTTAAAAAGCTGTATCCGCACTTTTGAAACCCGATTCAAAAATCTTCAATCTTCAAAGGCAGATATCATCTGGCCTCTTGCGGAAAAAATGATGGGCAGTCCCGGCCAGGACTGCCCATCATCATTCAATCTGAAACTTTGCCTTCGATTGCTCAAAGCACTAATCCAAAGGCTTCATGGTCGGGAAAAGCAGCACTTCACGAATAGAAGTCTGATCCGTCAGAAGCATCACAAAACGGTCGATACCAAGGCCGACACCACCGGTTGGCGGCATGCCATATTCCAGCGCTTCAACATAGTCAACGTCCATATCGTTGGCTTCATCGTCGCCAAGATCACGCAGCTCAAGTTGTTTAACGAAACGCTCTCTCTGATCAATCGGATCGTTGAGTTCGGAGAAGGCGTTGGCGTATTCATTGCCGGCGATAAACAGTTCATAGCGGTCGGTGAATCTGGGATCTTCATCATTCTTCTTGGCAAGAGGAGAAATCTCAATGGGATAGTGGTAAACGAATGTCGGCTGTTCAAGCGTCTCTTCGACATATTTATCAAAGAACAGAGAGATGATGTGGCCGACAGAGTTATGCTTCTTCTCCACCACGATGCCATGCTCTTCGGCGAGTTTTTTCGCCTCTTCATAGCTCATTTCCTGTTCGAAGTCGATTCCGGTCTTTTCCTTGATGGCGTCTGTCATCTTTACACGGCGGAAGGGCTTGGACAGGTCGATTTCTGTACCCTGATAGGTGATGGTTTCGGTACCGAGAACTTTGTTGGCGGTAAAACGGAACAGACCTTCAATCAGATCCATCATGCCATGCAGATCGGAGTATGCGATATACGCCTCGACTGTGGTGAACTCAGGGTTATGCGTGGCATCCATGCCTTCGTTTCTGAACAGACGGCCGATTTCATAAACACCTTCCAGACCACCTACGATCAGACGCTTCAGGTTAAGCTCGGTCGCGATACGCATATACATATCAATATCGAGTGTGTTGTGGTGTGTGATAAAGGGCTTTGCAGCGGCACCGCCAAGAATTGTGTTCAGAACCGGAGTCTCCACTTCGACCAGACCCTGTCCGTCGAAATATTCCTGAATGGCGCGGATAATTTTCGGTCTTGTCAGCGCAATGCGTCTGGCCTCATCATTCATGATCAGGTCAACATATCTTCTGCGGAAACGTTCTTCCGTATCTGTCAGACCATGATATTTTTCCGGAAGCGGACGCAGAGATTTGGACAGATGTGTATATTCATGAGCGCGGACTGCAAGATCGCCATGATCCGTCTTCATCAGAATGCCGCTGATTCCGACAAAGTCACCAACGTCATTCTTTTTGAAGATCTCATACGGCTCATCACCGATGACATCCTTGCGCACGTAAATCTGAATGCGTCCGTCCCGATCTTGCAGATGCATGAATCCGGCTTTACCCATCCGTCTTTTGGACATGATACGGCCGGCAACGGTGACAGGAATCTGCATTTCTCCGAGCTCTTCCTTGGTCTTGTCCATATAGACAGGAACAATCTGACCGGACGTATGGGTACGATCAAAACGATGTCCGAAAGGAGCCACACCCATGTCTTCAAGATCTTTCATCTTCTGGCGGCGGACTTTTTCCTGATCGGTCAGTGTCTGCGTATTTTTCTTATTATTTGCCATAAAAATCCTCTTTCCTCTCCTGCCGAAAAGCAAAAAAAAAGGCGCCTGAGGGACGTGCATCGCACGTGGTACCACCCTGTTTCACCGGAATCCCGGCCTCATTGACCTTCTGGTCTGCCCATAAAGCAGGTCTGCGTCAGCTCGCGGGCCTTTCTTCCCCAGATCTGCGGACTTTTCTCACCATCCAAAGCCTCTCTGTACGCGACCACTGGTTCCGTTCCCGGTCTTTGCCTACTCAAAATTTAAGGAGTTGTCCGATTTCTGTCAACAACGGGGCTGCTGAACTTTTTTCGCACTGTCAGGTGAGGGTCAAAACCGACTTTCTGCTGTGTTTCCAGACATTTTGAAGGAGTCAGCCCTGTTCAAAAAATCAGAGAAATCTTTTTGAATCAGTTGACGAATGCGGACGCACTTTTTACTCTTAAATCGAAATTTCGGGAAAGAGGTTTACCGAAGATTACTATGGATAATTTTGAAGGTCTCAGCCAGACGGTGCTGGGTCAGTTTCTTCTCATCAAACAGATGCATGATCAGTATCTTGAAGCTCTGCAAAGCAAGTGGAACATGTCCAAGATTGAAGTGCAGATTCTTCTGTTTCTTTACACTCATCCGGATCTCAACACCGCAACAGCCATCATCGGCTCGAGACATTTTTCCAAATCCTATGTCTCCACAGCCCTGAAGGATCTGGAAAAGAACGGGTTTATTGTGCGCTACTATTCGGGCAGCAACCATAAGACGATCTTTCTGTCTCTGACGTCCGCGGCCATGGAAATGGCCAGAGAAGGACAGCGTGTGGAGTCCCGTTTCATTGAACATTTAATGAATGGAATTGATCCAAAAGAACTCGAACACATTCAGGAAGTCATTGATAAAATGACCAACAACGCCGCGTTCCGTCTGGAAGAAATGAAAGGCCGCAGACAGGCAGGCTGATTCCGCGAATCAGTCCGCTTCTGCGGCTTTTGTATCAATTGATAATGCTAGCTTTGCAGTGCTGCTTCTATCTCCGCTTTTTCCACACTGCCCTGCCGAAGGATGGCAAGATCCGGACTGGTGCAGTCGACGATGGTGCTTGGTTTAAGAATCTGGCAGTCGCCAAGAGCGATTCCATCAAGTCCTGGCAGCATCTTTTCCACCTGTCCGGCGCTTAAGGCAGGTTCTTCTCCGGAAAGATTGGCGCTTGTCAACATGACGGGCTTTCCCAGAGCGCGCACAATATCGAGCAGAAAAGGCTGATCAGGGATGCGCACCGCGATCGTATCCTTTCCGTTGGTAAACTCAGATGGAACGCTTTTCTTTCTGGGAAGAACAAGTGTCAAAGCTCCGGGAAGCATGGTTTGGGCAAGCTTTCTGGCCCGCTCATTCAGATCAGCGATGCTTTCCATCATCGCCAGATCACTGACCAGAACCGGAATCGGTTTGGTTTCCGGTCTGTGTTTGAAAGTGCGCAGACGTTCAAGATCTTCCAGATCCCCATATTGAACGCCAATGCCATACACTGTGTCTGTCGGAAGAGCCAGAATGGCATGATTGGCAAGCGCTTTTGCCGCATCTACCGCTTCATTGGATGCATAGTATTTCATGAATCTTCCCTCCAATATATAGAAGTACAAAATATAAAGAACAAATCATCGGTTGTTCATTGTGATCATCATTGATAACCGGCGCCAAACGTCGGAAAGGAGTCTGTTATGAGTCATTATCAGGAGACAATAGCCGCGATCAGTACGGCCCTTGCACAGGGAGCCATTGCCATTGTACGGCTTTCCGGCGACAGAGCCATTGAAATCGCCGACTCCATTTTCTCCGGGTCTCTGAAAGAGAAGGAAAGCCACACAATCAGTTATGGCTGGATTATGGATGCCGGCGAAAAAGTCGACGAAGTCCTCGTCTCTCTGTTTCGGGCTCCGAAAACCTATACAAGAGAAGATCTGGTGGAGATCAACTGCCACGGCGGTCCATACGCCGCAAGAGCTATCTTAAAACTGCTGCTTTCCAAAGGAGCCAAGCTGGCCGATCCGGGTGAATTCACCCAGCGTGCTTTTATCAATGGCCGCATTGATCTGGCGCAGGCCGAAGCCGTTCAGGCGATGACTGAAGCCTCCAGCAAACAGACCGCCCGCATGGCTGCGGAAGGTATCAGCGGCAGTGTGGCCTGCCTGCTCAATCCGTTGATCGATGATCTTCTGGATCTGATTGCTGTGATTGAGGTCAATATCGACTATCCCGAATACGATGATGTGGAGCAGATGACGGCCACCAAGCTGCTGCCTCCAGGTGAAAAACTGCTGGAACGTCTGGATGAAATCATTTTGCGTTCGCGCAGAGGCAAGCAGATTGTAGACGGCATCAGCGTCGCCATCATCGGCAAGCCCAATGTTGGCAAGTCTTCCCTGCTCAACGCTTTACTCGATGAGGACAAGGCGATTGTGGCTGATCTGCCCGGCACTACGCGCGATTTGGTTGAAGGACAGATTCATATTGGCAGCACACTGCTTGCCCTGACCGATACCGCCGGGATTCGGCACTCCTCCGACGCGATCGAACAGATCGGTGTTCAGAAGTCTCTGGAAAAAATCGATGACGCCCAGTTGGTTCTTCTTGTTCTCGATGGATCAAAACCGCTGGATGATCAGGATCAGGAGCTTCTGGAACGGACCAAGGATAAAAAGAGAATCATTGTCATCAACAAGTGTGATCTCACACCGGCTTTTACCGCCCCTGAAGGAGCCATCACCATCAGCGCGGCCAACGGGCAGATTGAAGAACTGGTCGATGCGGTGGAATCAATGGTCCTGCAGGATGATCTGAGCACGCCTCCCCTGCTGTCAAACGAAAGGCAAATCGGTTTAATGATGACTGCACGAACTGATATGTTAAGAGCAACAGAGGCGATGAAAGAGGGCACGGAACCTGATCTGATTGAAATTGATCTTCAGGACGCGTACGAAAACCTCAAGGAGATTCTTGGTGAAGTCAGCCGGGATGATCTTCTTGACACCCTGTTCTCTCAGTTCTGCCTCGGCAAATAGAAAAGGGGTCCTGACATGAATCCGCTAGTTCCTTTTGTTGCCAAAGCGGCGGAAGATGATTATGTCTCCAACATCACCCGCATTACAGATCTGATCGTCCGGGATTTCGCGGGCTTCTCCATCAACATTCTTGAACTGCTCTCTGTTCTGATTATCGTCTGGACCACTCTGGCGGCCTTCTTCAAACTGATCCGAGGAGTCCCCTACGCACGGGTATATCTGCTGCATGGTCAGTCCATTGGTCTGACATTCAAACTGGGCAGTGAGATCTTGCGCACCATCACCGCACGCAGCATCATGGACATCTGGGAGGTTTTCCTTTTGATCGTGATCAAAGCGCTGATGGTCTGGCTGATTGAATGGGAGCTCAAGAGCGTCAACAAGTTTGAAGACGAAAAGACACACCCTGGCCAGATTCAGGAATCCAAACCTCATACCAGTCCGTTCTATTTCATGGGCACGCACATCCATCAGGGCACCGACTCTGATGAGATCAAAACACTCAAGCAAAAGATCGCTCAGCTTGAAAGCGAGCTGCATCCGGACCAGAAGAATCAGACTTCTCCAGAACCGGATCAGTCAGCCGCTTCCGGAGAGAATGCTGAGAAAACTGAATAAAGCAATTTACTAATATAATGCCAAAAAAACGGCCTCATCCTCTTGCCGATATAGCAGAAGAGAATGAGGTCATTTTGACTTTATGAATAAGTATGAATAATCAGGCAGACACGAGTGCAAATTCCGCCTGCTGCAGATCATCAAGGCCCTGCACAAATTCCTCCTTCATATGCAGGTAATCATCGAGATCATAGAGAATGTGATAAAGGATCGCTCTGGACTCCGTTTCCTGAGCATTCTGAGGAACTGGCAGCCGCTTGACCTGAGTAAAGATCTCGCTGAGCTTCTTTCTCTGGCAGACCGGAAACTCCTTATTCGGGGAATGCGCAGCGAGTTCCTGCATGAACTGGACAACCTCCCGGCTTTCGGGGAAAGAACCTGTTCCTTCCAGTCTGCTGTTGAGAACTTTCAGAATGGCAAGCTGCAGCTGTCTCATTCTGAAATAGTCTGTGTAGACAATTTTCTTGTTTTTAAACAGATGCTCCTCATATTCCTTCGCCTCCTGGCAACAGAAGATCAGGTGGTTTTCAATCTGATCCATTTTCTGGCCGAGCTCTTCCCGCTCCTGGCAGCTGCAGGGCTCGCTTAAGGAGTTTGCCAGTGATGTCAGAAGCTGCTGAAAATCACTGTCTGTCTGGCAAAGTCTTTCGTGCAGATCTTCTTTCATACCGGCGTAGTCGTGGAAGTAGTTGAAGACCCAGGCGATCACAACGCCAATGCACAGAAGATACAGTTCATTCAGAATGATCGGCCAGGTAAACCCATGCGTGATGGTCAGATGCGTCGCGATCAGCGCGCTGACAGAAAGCGTGTTCTGAACATGGGCGAATTCCGAGATCGCCACCGTAACAATCAGGATCAAAGCAAACGCGATGAGCTCATCCCGGATAAGAGGCATGATAATCAGACAGGTCAGAACGGTTGTGGCAAACGTCCAGAATCTGTTCGCGATCAGACGCAGGGTCTGTTTTCTGGTCGTCAACAGAGTCAGAAGTGTAATAGTTCCAGCCGATACAGCGCTTTCAAGCTGAAAGGCGGAGGCGATAAAAATGGCCAGCGCGCTTCCAAAACCGATGCGCACAGATAACATCAAAGCTTTTTTCGTTTTCATGACATCCATTTTATTAAGACGTTAATTGAAAGCGCAACGAAAAATTAATAATCTGATTTAGATTGTTTCATTTGTTCAATGTTTAACCATGAAAAAAATCCGGAAGGCTGCATTTTGCATGAACCTTCCGGATTTGAGTTTTATTTGAACAGGAAGTCCAGGACAGGTGTCATCTGAGTGAGGACAGGAGCCAGGATCAGGGAAATAACGGACATCAGTTTGATCAGAATGTCCATGGCAGGACCGGCCGTATCTTTGAACGGGTCACCGACAGTGTCACCTGTGACGGCAGCCTTATGAGCTTCAGAGCCTTTTCCCCCAAATTCACCGGATTCGATGAATTTCTTCGCGTTGTCCCAGGCACCGCCAGAGTTGGCCATGAAGACAGCCAGCATGATGGAGGAAACCAGCGCGCCGATCAGCATACCGCCAAGGCCCTGACAGCCAAGCAGAATACCGACAACGATCGGAGATACCAGCGCGATACATCCGGGAACAACCATCTCATGCAGAGCAGCTTTTGTAGAAATGTCGATGCACTCTATATAGTTAGGCTTGGAAGTACCCGCAAGAATACCAGGATCATTTCTGAACTGTTCTCTGACGTTTTCAATCATCTTATTTGCTGCGGAGCCAACAGAGCGGATAACCAGAGCGGTGAAGTAGAAAGGCAGCATACCTCCAAAGAGCAGAGCAACCAGAACACCGGGCTGCAGAAGAGAGATAGCGCTCAGATTTGCAGCTTCCGAGAAAGCGACGATCATGGCCAGAGCGGCAAATGCGGCAGAACCGATGCAGAAGCCCTTACCGATCGCAGCAGTTGTGTTACCAACAGAATCAAGATGGTCAGTAATCTTTCTGACCTCAGGATCCATATCAGCCATTTCCGCGATACCGCCAGCGTTATCAGCAATCGGACCATAGGCGTCTACGGAAACGGTGATGCCGCATGTGGACAGCATGCCGACCGCACCAAGAGCGATGCCATACATACCGAAGAACATGTAGCAAAGAGCGATGCCAAGAATCAGAACCAGAATGGTCGACAGAGTGGACTCCATACCGGAAGAGAAACCGGCAATGATGTTGGTGGCATGACCTGTCTGAGATTCAGAGGCGATTTCACGAACCTTTGGATACTGATCAGATGTGAAGTATTCTGCGATCTTACCAAGAGCGATGCCAACGCCAAGTCCGGTCACAATCGCCAGTGCAGGAGCGAATGTTCCAAACAGCCAGGAAGAGCAGATGAAGGAGCAGATCACAACAACACCCGTGGCGATGTAGGTTGCCAGATCAAGCGCAAGCTGCGGTTTGTCCCATTCTTTCATACGAACCGCAAACTGTCCGATGATGGAAGCCAGAATACCGATACCGGAAATGATGAACGGAAGCATGATGGCTTCTGTAGCATAGCTCTTACCTCCGATTACTACGGTCAGGCCCAGAGACAGAGAAGAAATGATCGCGCCTACATAGGATTCGTTCAAATCAGATCCCATACCGGCGATGTCACCCACATTGTCACCAACATTGTCCGCGATAACTGCGGGGTTTCTCGGATCATCTTCAGGAATACCGGCTTCAACTTTACCAACCAGATCAGCGCCGACGTCGGCAGCTTTGGTGTAGATACCGCCGCCGACACGGGCAAACAGAGCGATCATGGAGCAGCCAAGAGAATAACCTGCCACAACAGGTACAGATTCAATCGGATCACCAAGAATGAAGGTGAACAGCAGATACAGGGTGCTCAGGCCAAGAAGACCAAAGCCAACTACGGAAATACCCAGAACGGATCCACCGTTAAATGCTACACGCAGAGCGCGGGAAATGCCGCTGGCACGGGCAGCTTCAGCAGTTCTGGCGTTCGCCGCAGTAGCCGACTGCATACCGATATAACCAGCGCATCCGGAGAACAGAGCACCAACGATGAAGCAGATCGCACCGTTGAGTCCAACACCGTCAATCCCTTTCAGGGACGGTACATAACCAAGTCCGGTCAAAAGGGCAGCAATGACCAGAATGAAAATAACGATGATTTTGTACTCTCTTTTCAAAAAGGCAAGCGCGCCTTCATGAATAAAACTCGAGAGTTCCTTCATTCGTTCTGTTCCCTGGCTCTCGGCTTTAACGGCAGAGTACAAAGAGAGAGCGTAGAACAGGGCGATCACAGCCACCGCGATGACGATGATCAGAATTGTTTGCATGATTCCAGAGTTCATATTATTTTTCCTCTCTTTTGCGAAATCCCTTTCATCCTAACAAAACGTCAAAAAGAAAGCGATTACTTACGCAAATTGCCGCTACATTTTTCACATATTTTTCAAAGATCTTTTACATTCTCTACACTGTGACTATGTACTTTCGAAAACATTCCAATCTCTTTGAAGACAACTATGTTGTTCTCGATCTGGAGACTACCGGTCTTAAAGCTGAGCGCTGTGAAATCATTGAAATCGGAGCAATCCGCGTCAGAAACGGACGACCCGTCAGTCAGTTTTCGACTCTGGTCAAACCTAAGGATGGCATCGTTCCCTCTGGTATCACTGCGATTACGCACATCACCACCGAGATGGTCGCAAACGCTCCATCGATCGATGATGTCTCCTGGTGGCTCTGGGATTTCATCGGAAACGACCCCATAGTCGGCTACAATATTCGCTTCGACCTGTCATTCCTGTACCTTCATACAAACTCGCACTTTACCAACACCTATATCGATGTCCTGCCTCTGTGTCAGGAACACTTTCCCGGAATGCGTCATCGTCTGACCGATATGTCCGCTTTGTTGAAGACACATGCCAATACGCATAGAGCTACAGACGACTGTCGCGCAACTATGGAGTTATTTGAGTTATATAAAAAAGGCTGGCCCAGGTTTTAGAAGACCAGTCACTGAAAGAGAACTTGAAAGACTAAATGCAACTTTTGATTTTTGAAAGCTCGAATAACTATTTCAATCTACGTACGTTACCTCATTTATGAATTTTATGCGCCTCTATTGCCATTAAATTCAATCGTATGGTATAGTATCTGAGCACATGGCGCGTTCGGCAAGCGGTTGAAGCCACAGCCCTCTCAAGGCTGCATTCACGGGTTCAAATCCCGTACGCGCTACCATATGATTAATTTCCCTTCCGGTCTACCTGAAGGGTTTTTTATTTGTCTGCTTCTCTTTAACAGCTTCAAAACGCACAAAAAGAGATGGTTGAAAGTTTA
>Strawberry_p1__coassemble_3085_pt1 | contig 9787 bp, 14 predicted proteins | sample Strawberry_p1__metabat2_low_PE_004 | metagenome-assembled genome bin Strawberry_p1 | reverse complement strand
GGTGAATTGAAAGACTACACCTTCTGTCCTTCGGATACCCGAATGCTGGAAAGAGCCGATCTGAACAAACTCTTTCTGGCCGAATAACACTGATCACTGACACACAAGCCATTCAGCCCGCCTGTTTTACGACCGGCGGGTTTTCAATGGGTTTTTAAACGGCTTTAAAGGGATCTGAAACGATTCTTCTAGAGCTGTGAATGGAAAGATGCGCCGCTTTGCGCAATGATTCTTATATATGACAAACGAAAACGAAAACACTCCCTATATTCAAACCGCTGAAGAAGAATACGCCTCTTTAGCCGCGGACGCCGTACTCAAAGCCGGCTGCATTCTGATGGAAAGCAGTGCCGAGGTTTATCGTGTGGAAGAGACGATGACACGAATCGGCAACGCCTGTAAGGATGTCGAAACCTGTGAAGCCTACGTGACCCTGACCGGTGCAATGGTCACCATCACCACCAAACACTGCACCGTCACCAAAATCGCCCGCACCGGAGAAAAAGGCCGAAATCTTCAGAAAATCGACAAGATCAACCAGCTCTCCCGCATGGTCTGCAGAAAATCCACGGATCCCGAGCAGCTGGTCGAAGCTTTAAACCAGATTGATGCGCTGACAACAGTCGATCCAAAGTCCCAGATCTTTTTCGGGGCGCTTGCCGCTGTGGGCTTTGGCATCTTCTTTTTCTGCTCACCAGTCGAATGGCTGATCATCTTTGTCGGCGGGGTATTGATTCAGGTTGCGGGTCTTTGGATCAACAAGCTGGAGGTCAACACATTCCTGATCATCTTCATGCAGTCGGCGCTGATCGCCCTGTTCTACTCTGTCGTTCACGCCACAACCCATGTGCTGAATATCGACAAGATGATGCTGGCGGATCTGATGCTGCTCGTGCCCGGATTGACACTGACTAACGGATTGCGCGATATTATCAGCCGCAATTATCTGTCCGGTATCGTGCGGATTGTTGAAGCGATTCTGATCGGTGCCTTCATCGTGCTTGGTGTCGCCGTTGTCGCCGGAATCGGGGTGCTGTTATGACCATGAACTGTCTTCAGGCCTTCATTGGCGGCTATCTGATCTCCTATGGATTTGGCATCCTCTTCAACATCAGCGACCGTAAAGCGCTGCGCATGGCCGGTATGACCGGAGCGATCGGAACGTTCATCTATCAGGCGTCCATGGAATTTGGATTTGGCGATTACATCGCCAACTTTCTGGGTTCTCTGGCCTTCTCCTGGTTTGCGGAAATTCAGGCAAGACGCCTGAAAAAACCGGTCACGGTCTTTTCAGCCCCGGCTCTGATCCCTCTTGTTCCCGGAGGCACGGTCTTTCAGACCCTGCTCGCCTTCTCCAAAAACCAGCTCTTTACCGGTTTGAATCTGTCGATCAAGTGTCTGACCATCTCGGCCATGCTCGTGCTTGGTATTATGGTCATCTCCACCATCTACACCCTTGTTTCCAAAGCGAAACGAAAGAAGGAACCGGATTCCTGCGAAATGAAGTCTGAACTCTGACTTTCCAGAATGACCGGACAGAAAATGTGATACGGTTGCACTATGAAACGAACCACGAACACAAAAACAAGAACCAACGAATACGGCCTTCCGGGCACTTTCCGCCAGAGCGGCGCGTTCAATGCCGGCGGAAAACCCGTCCGCATCTTCCTCAACAACAAAACAAACGAACTCGCCTTTGTCGAAGAGGAAAAATGGGTGCAGGATCCAACCCGTCAGGCAGAGCTGCTCGCGCTCTTTCTCAAGGCCAACCAGCCGGAAGAGTAAAGCACTCCATTCAATGACCACAAGCGAAAAAGGAAGCAGATCACTGAAGTTTGAAATCTTCGGATCTGCTTCCTGTTTTTTCTTGTCTTCCATTCCTGATGGAATGTCAGCTTTTTTTCCTGTTTTTGAGATTGGCCACCTTCAGGCGGACCATGGCTCTTGTTCTTGCCCGCTTGGCTCTAGGAATATCAATTTCTTCTGTGGGATGCGCCAGTTTGTCTTCCGCTCTTTGCAGGGCGGCTTGCGCGCGTCCCACATCGATCTGATCTTCCGGTTCAAACGCGTCAGTCAGAAGCGTCGCCTTATCCTCATCAAAGTAGAGAAAGCCGGTCGACATGGCGAAGTTTTCCTTTGTGCCATCTTCTTTAGTCAGAGCGATCCTGCAGGGGACCATCTGATAGACCACGGGCATATGCTTTGGAAGAAGAGTGAAGTCTCCGAGCACGCTGGTGCCATAGATGGATTTCACTTCTTCGTTGACGATGGTGCCTTTGGGGGTGACTGCCTTGAAGGTAATCACTTGCCCTCCTCAGCCTCGATCTGTTTCGCTTTGGCGACAGCCTGGTCGATGGAACCGACCATCATGAACGCCTGCTCGGGCAGATCGTCATATTTGCCGGAGAGCAGCTGTTCAAAGGAATCAATGGTTGTTTCCAGAGGAACATACTCACCGGGAATGCTGGAGAAGACTTCCGCCACATGGAACGGCTGAGAGAGGAAGTTTCTGACACGTCTTGCGCGGTTGACGATCTTCTTGTCTTCTTCGGACAGTTCATCCATACCCAGGATGGCGATGATATCCTGCAGCTCATTATATTTCTGCAGAATTTCCTGCACACCGCGAGCAACCTTGTAGTGGCGTTCGCCAACCACCTGCGGATCAAGCATTCTCGAGCTGGATTCCAGAGGGCTGACAGCCGGGAAGATGCCCAGCGCCGCGATGGAGCGGTCAAGAACCGTTCTTGCATCCAGATGGGAGAAGGTTGTCGCCGGAGCGGGGTCTGTCAGGTCGTCGGCGGGAACATACACAGCCTGAATGGAAGTGATGGATCCATCCTTGGTGGAGGTGATGCGCTCCTGCAGCTGGCCCATTTCGGTAGCCAGAGTGGGCTGATAGCCTACAGCGGAGGGGACACGTCCAAGCAGAGCGGATACTTCAGAGCCGGCCTGCGTGAAACGGAAGATGTTGTCGATGAACAGCAGAACGTCCTGATGTTCAACATCACGGAAGTATTCCGCCATAGTCAGGCCTGTCAGGCCCACACGCATGCGCGCGCCGGGAGATTCGTTCATCTGGCCGTAGACAAGAACGGTCTTGTCCAGAACGCCGGACTCCTTCATTTCCCAGTACATATCGTTGCCTTCACGGGTTCTTTCACCAACGCCGACCACGACGGACTTGCCGCCATGCTCGCTGGCGATGTTATGAATCAGCTCCTGAATCAGAACGGTTTTGCCGACACCGGCGCCACCGAACAGGCCGATCTTACCGCCCTTGGCGTAGGGAACCAGCAGGTCGATGACCTTGATGCCGGTTTCCAGAATCTGGCTTGTGGTGGTCTGCTCGTCAAATTTGGGAGCGGGTCTGTGAATGGGGTTTGTTTTGTTTGTGCCTACGGGGCCCAGACCATCGATCGGTTCTCCAAGCACGTTGAACATGCGGCCTAAAACTTCATCGCCAACAGGGGCCTGAATGGGCTTGCCTGTGTCGATGGCGTCCATGCCGCGCACCAGACCATCGGTGCTGCCCATGGAAATGCAGCGCACCATGTCGCTGCCAATTCCCTGTGCCACTTCGACAGTCAGTGTTTTTTCTTCGCCGTCTTCCGTCTTATACGGAATCTTGATGGCGGTCATCAGGTCCGGAAGTTTCCCGGCGGGAAACCGGACGTCTACGACAGGTCCGACAATCTGGACCACTTTACCAATATTTTCTCCTGCCACGAAATATCCTTTCTATTTAAGAGCATTCGCACCGCTGACAATTTCTGTGATTTCCTGCGTGATCGCACCCTGTCTGATCCGGTTGTACTGCAGGTTGAGATTCTCAAGCAGTTCTTCGGCGTTGTCAGTCGCGCTTTCCATGGCCATGCGTCTGCTGGCCTGTTCACTGGTCTTGCTCTCCAGATATTTGGAGTACAGGGCCGATTTCGTCACCATCGGCATGATCTCAGAAAGCAGGGTTGAACGTTTCGGTTCAAACAGCACCTGCTTGTTGATGCGGCCTTTGGGCGTGATTTCACTTTTCTTTTCCGGAGGGAGCAGGGTCTCGATCTCCGGGATGAAGGTCAGGGTGTTCTTGTAATGGGTATAGGCCACTTTGACAGAACCCACCGTACCTTCCTTGAACAGCTCAAGCGCCACGGACATTTCATCCGCGAGCACCGTATAGGCGTCCTCTTCTTTCAGATCGACAATGGCGGTGCGCACAGGAATGCCCCGCACTTGAAACCAGCCGGCTCCTCTGCTACCGATCACGACAATCTGATCGCCTTCCTTAATCCAGTCCTTCATGTTGCGAAGCATGTTGGCGTTGTACGCGCCGCAAAGTCCCATGTCGCTGGTGATGACAAAGATAAAGGAGGGTTTGTTGGGATCGCCTTTGAGCATTTTTTCACTGGGAGCGGAACGCTCCAGAATCAAAGCGAGCAGATCAAGAAGATCCTCGGAGTAGTTGGCATGCTGTTCCATGCCGGTGCGCGCTTTGGCCAGCTTGGCACTGGCCACCAGCTGCATGGCATTGGTAATCTTCTTGGTCGAATCAACCGATGCGATTCTGGATTTGATGGCCTGTTTGCTGGCGGTCATGCTACTGGCCTTCCGATGCCAGCCAGGTCGTCGTGAATTCGTCGAGCGCGCTCTTAATGCGGGCGATCAGATCGTTGGACAGAGCTTTCTGTTCCTTAATCTCGCTGATGAATTCAGGATGGTTGGCTTTCACCCATGCCAGCATGTCATCTTCGTATTTCTGGATTTTCTCAACCGGGACGTTCTTGAATGTTCTGTATTTTCCGGTGAACATCGCAAGCACTTCTTCCGGCATGCTTAACGGCGCGTACTGCTTCTGAATCAGAAGCTGTGTCAGACGGTCGCCATGATCGAGGATCATCTTGGTGGAAGCGTCGAGGTCGCTGCCGAATTTGGAGAAGGATTTCATCTCCGCGTACTGGGCGAGTTCGAGCTTCAGGCTTCCGGACACCTGCTTCATCGCTTTGACCTGGGCGGCGGATCCGACACGGGATACAGACAGACCGGAGTCAACGGCCGGACGCTCACCGGCATTGAACATGTCGGTCTTTAAGAAGATCTGGCCGTCCGTGATGGAAATGACGTTGGTCGGAATGTAGGCCGAAATATCACCAGCCTGAGTCTCAATGATCGGCAGAGCCGTCAAGGAGCCGTTTCCGTTGTCTTCATTGAGTCTTGCCGCTCTTTCAAGCAGTCTCGAATGCAGATAGAAGACGTCACCGGGGTACGCTTCACGTCCTGGCGGTCTTCTTAAAAGCAGAGCCATTGCGCGGTAGGCCACCGCGTGTTTGCTTAAATCGTCATAGACAATCAGAACGTCTTTGCCCTGGGCCATCCACTCTTCGCCCATCGCGCAGCCCGCATAGGGGGCGATGTACTGCAAAGGAGCGGGATCACTGGCGGTGGAGACAACAACGGTCGTGTACTTGTCCGCGCCGGTCTGTTTGAGCTTTTCAACAATCTGAGCGACCGTGGAAGCTTTCTGACCGATGGCGACATAGATGCATAAAACGTTCTGGTCTTTCTGGTTAATGATCGTGTCGATGGCGATGGCGGTCTTGCCGGTCTGGCGGTCGCCGATGATCAGCTCACGCTGGCCGCGTCCGATCGGAATCATCGAGTCGATGATTTTCAGACCGGTCTGCAGAGGTTCGGAAACGGACTTTCTGGTCATGACACCGGGAGCGACCTTTTCAACAGGACGCTGTGTGGTGCATTTGATCGGTTCGCCTCCGTCAATCGGCTGGCCGAGGGCGTTGACAACACGGCCGATCAGAGCGTCCCCGACCGGGACCTCCACAACGTGGCCTGTACGTTTAACAACATCGCCTTCTTTAATATCGGGATTGTCACCAAGCAAAACGGCGCCGACCTGGTCTTCCTCCAGGTTCATGACCATGCCGTACACGTCATGAGGAAAGAGCAGAAGCTCTGACATCATCGCGTTTCTCAGGCCGAACACATTGGCGATGCCGTCACCCACGGTGATGACAGTGCCGCTTTCGTCCATTTCGACGTCCTGGTCAATGTTTTTGATCTGCGCCTTGATGAGCTTGGAAATCTCAGAGGGATTTAAACTCATTCAATCACCTTTTCTTAATCAGGCATGAATCAGCTGCGCAACAGCTTTTCACGCATACTCTCCAGACGGTTGAGATAACTGTTGTCCAAAATGGAGTTCTCCGTCTGAATTTTCAGTCCGGCGATCAGTGCCGGATCCGTCTGTGTAAACAGGCGGACTTTCTTTTGAAGTTTCTTTTCCAGAAGCTTTGTCAGCTTCTCCTTCTGTTTGGAATCAAGATCCACAGCGGAGGAGACGAAGACGTTTTCGATGTTGTTGGCATCGTCATACAGCTTGCGGAAGTTTCTGAATATGGAAGGAATGCGGCCGGCCATGCGATGCTGGCAGAGCACCTTCATGAATCTCCAGAGGGTGGGATCCATGTTCTTTGCCGGTTCAAGAACCTGTTCAAGAACATCGACCTTGCTTTTGGAGTCAATGGCCGGATGGGACAGATAATCCTTCAGTTCCGGATTTTCCCTGTAGATGTCATTGATCCATCCAAGCTGTTTCAGGAAAAGATCTTCCTTTTGTTCTTCGCGGCCGAGATCGATCAGTGCCTGAGCGAACGGAAGAGCCTCATTCTTCATGGTGCTCACCGGACTCTTTCAGGAAGTCATCAACGATCTTTTTCTGTCTGCTCTCGTCCATTTCTTCCTGCAGAATCTGACCGGCGGCAGCCAGAGCGACATCCGTGATCGCGGCTTTCATCTCGTTTTGAGCTTTCAGGCGTTCACGGGCAATCTGCTGCTTGGCGGAAGCCTGAATATGTTCGGCTTCCCGCTGTGCCTGGGCGACAATTTCCTGCCGCTCAAGACCAGCCTGCTTTTTGGCGTTTTCAATGATGCCGGCCGCTTCAGCGGACGCGTTTTTGATCCGGGCCTGATATTCGGCCTTCTCCTTGAGCGCGTCTTCTTTGGCCTGTACGGATTCATCAATATTGGTCTGAATCAGCTTTTGGCGTTTGGCGACAAATTCGAGCAGATTGTTCCAGAAGAAATGTTTGCAGACGACCACGATGATGGCGCTTGAAATACATACCAGCAGCACGTCCTGCCAGGAGATGCGCAGGTAGTTATAAATATTGAAATCGATCATCGCGGATCACCGGCTTTATCCCTTTAAGAAGATCAGCAGGATAGCGATGATCAGCGAGTAGATGCCTGTTGTCTCGGCAAGGGCGATACCCAGAACCATGATGGACTGGATTTTGCTGGAAGCTTCGGGGTTGCGGGAAACGGCTTCTGCACCTTTACCAGCTGCGAAGCCCTGGCCAATACCCTGGCCGACACCGGCGAGCATGGCGATACCGGCTGCGAGAACCGCAAGACCTTTCACGAAAAATTCATTAAATTCCATAAATAATCTCTCTTTCTATTCTTCCTCCGGTTTTTTGACCTGTTCACCCAGGAAGTAAGTGCCCAGAGTGAAGAAGATATAGGTCTGAATAACACCGGAGAACACGTCGAAATAGGCGTGGATGAAGGGGGTGAGCGTCAGGCCCAGATATCCCCACGGAGCGATGTTCTTGATCAGGGTGTACACCAGAATGGCGATGACGGATCCGGCCAGAATGTTGCCGAAAAGACGCATCGTCAAGGAAACGGGCGTTGCCAGATCACCGATGATATTCAAGGGCGTCAGAAGCCACATGGGCTCCGTCAGCTCTTTGAGGCGGTTTTTCAGGCCGCCTTTTTTCACGGCGTTGAACTGGATCATGAAATAGAACATCAATGCCAGCGTGGCGTTAAACGAGATGTTGGAGGTTGGGTTCTGAAACCCGACCAGACCGCTCAGGTTGGCCAGCAGCATGCACACCATCAGCGTGCCGAAGATGGGAATATAGTGGTTTGTGGTCTCCCCCAGATTTCCCTGGATAACCCAGAGAATCAGGTTATAGAGCTCCTCGGACCAGTACACCATGCCCTTAGGGGCTTTGGCCGGGTCCGCTTTTTTGATCTTTTTCCCGGCGATGTAAGCCAGGATGCCGACAATAAGACAGATCACCAGCCAGACAAGAATTGACTGGTGAATTTCAAAGGTAAAGGAGCCTATCTTGATGACAATCTCAGAGACGCCATTCATTCAGCTGTCCTTTCTGTGTAGATACGTATAAATCAGAAGACTGGCCTTCTGAATCAGAATGCCAGCCATCATCGCAAGGACGGGCAGTTTCCACTTCAAGCCCATCCACAGACAGAATCCATACAGCGCAAAGCGAAGCATGTAGCCTGAAAAGCCCTGCCCCTTTGTGGTGGATGCGTCAATCCGGCTGACCATTGTGCAGATCATGGCCAGACCGGCCAGTGTCATCGCTGTTCCGTACAAAATCCCTTTGGCAAAAGGAATTCCGTTTCCATTGGGAACCAGTCCTGCAATCAAAGATGAAATGCAGCACGCTGACACGACCGATATCCAGGCGCTCTCTTTGAAAACGCTCCAGGCATCAGCCTGTCCGATCAGGTCAGGATCCTTCATGCTCAGTCAGACCTTTTTCCGTTCTCTTTTTCTTTTTCCTTGCGCCTGTTGCGCCAGATGAGGATAAAGAAGCTTCCCACAATGGCGTAGATGACAAGAATGATCATGAATAACGGTCTCTTGCCGGTCCAGTCATCGAGCAGCCACCCGATCCACAGGCACACAAGCAGGTTTGCTAGAAGATATCCGCCAAACTTGGACGCGTTCATTTACTTGGTTCCAAAGATACGGTCGCCCGCGTCGCCAAGTCCCGGAACGATATAGCCGTTTTCATTCAGCTTCTCGTCGAGGGCAGCAAGGTAAATGTCGACATCGGGGTGCGCTTCCTGTACAGCTTTGACACCATCAGGCGCGCCAACCAGGCAGACAAGCTTGATGTTTTTGGCGCCCTGTTTCTTGACCATTTCAATAGCGGCCACGGCGCTTCCTCCGGTTGCCAGCATCGGATCGGTCACGATGCAGACAGCGTCAGCGATGTTTTTCGGGTATTTCTCAAAATAGGTGTGCGGCTTAAGCGTTTCCTCATCACGATACAGACCGATATGAGCGACTTTCGCGTTCGGGATCAGAGCCAGCACGCCGCTTGTCATGCCAAGACCGGCACGCAGAATGGGCACCAGGACAACGTCCTTGGCCAGGTGCTGAGTCGTCATCGGGCAGATCGGTGTTTCAATATGGACGTCTTCAAGAGGCAGATCGCGGGTCACTTCATAGACCATAAGGGATCCGATTTCGTCCAGATTGTCTCTGAAATCTTTTGTACTTGTGTTCTTGTCTCTCATAATGGAGAGTTTGTGTTTAATCAGAGGATGGTCAAACACTGTAAGCATGTAAATCACCAGCCTTCCTAGGGTTTATTTACTTTTCTGATTATAACAAATCCGCATGATTCCCCTGCACGAAGAGTATTGTGAACCAACGAAGGCAATTATTGGGCCTTAAATATATAGTCAAACTGATCATACCGCCTGACAAGCTTGTCGTTCCAACCGTATATAAAGCATTTGTCCACGGATTCTCAAATGTCTTATGACCGGGGGTCGTTTGGCTTTCACGGGATTTTTCCCCTTTGTATTCCCCTTTCATTTCAGGCCTGTTGCCACTCTTGCCAGATGATGGATCACCATTGAAAAAAGCTGCTTTTTCGTTTTGAAAGAAGCGCAATGTCATTAAGTTAAGGAGGGATAAAAATCTTATACCCTGTTCATGAGCGTT
>Strawberry_p1__coassemble_3065_pt1 | contig 9958 bp, 7 predicted proteins | sample Strawberry_p1__metabat2_low_PE_004 | metagenome-assembled genome bin Strawberry_p1 | reverse complement strand
CATCACTGCTTAACGCTGATGTGGTCTGAGAAATCTTAACTTAATGACATTGCTTTCGACCTATAGAAAAAAGGAAACGTCCGCATGAGTCTATACGAACGCTCCTTCGATTTTTTAGGTCTCTATGTTTACTTACAGCTTTGCCACTTAGTCCGAATTTTCAAGGAAGGCTTTGGTGTCAAACGGATACCAGCCTTCGCCATTTTCAAGATAGAGGCAATAGCGAGGCGTTCCGTCTTCATCAAGTGGTCCGTAATGCATCCAGCTCTCGCCATATTTGTCGGCAATTTTGAGGATGTCACTCAGGCACTGCGGGAAGAAGGAGCGGTCGTCATAGTGCGTGCCCCAGGCGGCCCAGATCTTGTGGTTGGGATACTGAGAGAGAACTTGATCGATGACCTTGTTGTTTTCATCGATCCAGGCCTGATTGGGCATTTCATCAAGCTCATCAAGATGCGTGGCTCTTTGCGGATAGAGGCACAGAATGATCCAGCTGTCATAGCCATAATCAGCAGCGATATGACGGACAGTTCCTACGGTGGAGGAGGTCTGGGTTGGAGAGCCAACACTCGGGTTGATGCTCATCACGATCAGAGGATTTGAACCTTTTGTTCCAAGTACATAACGGGCAGTATTGTCAGCGTTTGTCTGGTAAATGTATTGTTCGTCCATAGTTTTATTCCTTTCTTTCGCTCAAAAAGTGAACGGAATAATGCTGACTTCACGATAACACACCCTTAATCAGGGAAAATTCATCTGCCCGTTTCATTTCAGAGAAGCTCTTTCAGGAAAGAAGTTCACTTGTCTTAGAGGATTAGTAATCTTGGACGGATTGTTTGCGTAATATAACCGTTTCCCTGTGAGAAAAAATTTGACAACCCAGAGCTGGTTGTTTATTATGAATAAGCTATATGGCGGTTGTGGTGAAGCGGTTAACACAGCGGATTGTGGCTCCGTCATGCGCGCGTTCGAATCGCGTCAGCCGCCCCATTTATTGCAAGTTCAAACGTGTCAGTGTAACAGCTGGCGCGTTTTTTTATTCTTATCTAGATAACTTCAGGTCTATATCACTGTCTTTTTCGTTTTTTGAGTGAGAGGTCTGCTTTAGCTATTCATAATAGCCGCCTTGTTAGGTAAAGCCTTGCAGCTATCATCTTCAGATCTGACTGGTCAGTGGTTTAGATTTGAACTTTCTCTTTGATAGTTTGAATATAGGTTCTTTTGATTTGTCTTACGCTTTCCTTTCGACAACAAAAGCTGCCTTTTGTTTTTGACTGAAAAAGGATGGGATGGCATTTTTGATGGATGCAACGGCTTTCGATTGCGTCTGTTTCGTGCCACTCTGATGATGAGAAAGTGGAACGCGATGGTCGTGATAGACTGTACAAAGACTGACGTCTGGAAAGGACGCGCATGAGCACTTATAAATTCATTACTGATCTCGATCAGAACCGATATGACACCTTTGTCAAAAACCATCCCTACAACAACCTTCTTCAGTCCTGGAACTGGGCGAAGGTTAAATCTAACTGGGATCATGTGTATACCGCCGTGGAAGATGAAAACGGCGAGCTGCAGGCCGCCGGTCTGCTGCTGATCAAAAAACTGCCTGCCAACTTCGCCATGGGTTATCTGCCAAGAGGTCCGATCATGGACTATAAAAACGGCGAACTGCTGCGTTTTTACATGCAGGAGCTGAAGAAACTGGCCAAAAAGCACCATATCCTGTTTGTCAAAATGGATCCCGCCATTCATGTCAACGACTACAAAAGCAAGGACCACAACGAAAACAAATATCCGGATACAAAGCTTTATCTGAAAAACTTTGCGGATGCCGGCTGCATTCATCAGGGCTATACGACCATGATTGAAGAAAGCATTCAGCCCCGCTATCAGTCCGTTGTTTATAAAACGGATGATCTTGACGGATCACTGCCCAAGCACACCAAACGTCTGATCAAGGACGCTGACCGCCGCAACGTGCAGATTGTTCATGGCGGGATGGAGCTGCTCGATGAATTTTCCCGTCTTGTCTCTTTAACGGAGGAACGAAAAGGCGTCGCGCTGCGCAATGAGAAATACTTCAGACATCTTCTGGAAACCTATCCGGAAGACTCCGTGATCTTCCTGGCCAAATGCAATCTGAAAAAGCTGCATGAGGACGCGAAAACAAAGATCGAACAGCTGGAAAAAGAACTGGCCGCCACACCGGAAAACGCTAAAAAGAAGATCACCCGGCTCAACGATCAGCTCAACTCCACCCACAAGTCCTATGCGGAATATGAGCAGATGATCAAGGAAGGCATGCCGGAAGGGGAAGTTGCCATCGCCGGTATTCTGAGCATTCAATATGGAGACATCTGTGAAATGCTGTATGCGGGAATGGATGAGCGCTTCAAGCAGTTCATGCCCCAGTACAAGGAATATGTCGAAAACTTCCGCTGGGCGTTTGAGCGCGGCTGCCGTCTGGCCAATATGGGTGGTGTGGAAGGCACGCTTGATGACGGTCTGACACGTTTCAAGGACAACTTCGATCCGACCATCGAGGAGTTCATCGGTGAGTTCGATCTGCCGGTCAACACCCTGCTCTACAAACCCTCCAAAATCGCCTACGAAAAGGTCAAAGGCAAGATGAGAGGGTAAGCCTGTCTGATTGCGCAAAGGAGAATGGATATGCCTGTGATCAAGAACCACTCCCGCTTCACTCCCGCGAGAATCACTCTGATTTTCCTGATGGTGCTGCTGGTGCCGGCAGGATGTTCATCCGCCGAATCCTTTGAAAAACCGGATGCAAATCAGGAAAGCAGCGCAATCATGGCCTGTGATTCCACGCAGGATTGCGCAGAGAAGGAAGGGGAAGAGGACAACGGCTTTATCCATATGAACATCGAAGACTTCATTGACGGATATGACTCTTTGAATGATGGCATCTATTTCTTCGGCTTTACCGCCTGTCCCTGGTGCCAGCAGCTCAAACCGGTCTTAAATGAGGTCAGCCAGGAAGAAGACATCCGGGTCGTGTACATCAAAACCCGCGATGAAGACAAAAACAAAACCTACACACCCGAGCAGCTCGCCCTTCTCAAGGAGTACTTCACGCCTTATCAGGAGGAAAACAATATCGTTCCCCGCTGGATCCGTGAGGGCAGCGACGGCAGTGACAGCCTGTATGTTCCTCTTGTTCTGTCCATCAAAGATGGTCAGATCGTCGCCGCCCATCAGTCGACTGTCGAAGGCCACGATGCCAAGGAAAGCGAAATGAGCGACGAGCAGAAAAGTGAGCTCAAAGAGGAACTGATTGAGGTTTTTGAAACACAGAAGTAATCAGAAAAAATCTGAATAAAGAAGCGGTCTGTCCTTTGAATCTGAGGAACAGGCCGTTTTCTGATGGTTTGGCCTATGAAGAGGAAACAGAAAAGAGGGAGAGTGGAGCTTTCAAAGTCCACCTGAAATCTCTCTGTCATAATCCGCCTGAAATCTCTCTGTCATAATGAAACTGAAAAAAGCGAGGGGATGTCCATGGACTATTCATTTCAGATCACAGAAAACGGGTATACCGTCTGGATCACCAAAGAAAGCTTCGATCAGCTCAATGAAGCCGAACAGAAGCGCATTGAGTGCATTCGCAAAGATCCCTGGAAGGAACTGCTTGAGATCGGTATGGAAAGCAAAGACGAAGAGGATCCGGTGCTCTCCTTTTTGCGGGAGTGCGCCTCCTCTTTTGTCGATGATCTTTTGCGCACAGCCGGTCTGGAAGAACAGCGTGAAAACGCAGAGTGCCAGCCGGATGAAGAGCGCATGGAGCAGATCAAAGCGAGCGTGCCTTTCGTCAAGGAAGCCGGCCTGGTCGCGGACGCATGGATCAAAAACCTCTACGCCTCTCTTCTTGATGTGTTTCATCAGGAAATCAAAGACTATCCTGGCAGCGTCAAAAAGTATTTCAACGAGAAGAATCCCGCCCTCAACCCGGCGGAAAAAGTCTTCTTTCATCTGGTCGAACATCGGGAGGGGGACTATCCCTTCGCCTTTCTGGCAACCTATGCGCAGAAAATGGAAGACGGAAGCATCCGCCACTTTCCTTTACACCATGCCCTCGAACAGTATCAGGGCGATACGCCCAAAATTCTTGAACTGCTCTCCTGCCTGAATCAGGCCGCGAAAGCCTGCCCTCTGATCGGTTCCTTGATGATTTCCGGCGAGCTGTTTCATCCGGTTGGACTGGAAGCTTCGGAAGCCTATGAATATTTATGCAGTGTGGATGAACTGGAAAAGCTTGGTATTGTCTGTCGCATCCCTAACTGGTGGAAAAAGCGTTCCTCGAGCATTCATCTCAATGTCTCGATCGGTGAAAAGAAAGAGTCTTTGCTTGGTCTGAAATCGCTTCTCTCTTTGCGTCCCTCTTTGAGCGTGGATGGCAAGAAGCTGACCAAAGCGGAGATTAATCAGATTCTCAACAGCAGCGATGGTCTGGTACTGATCAAAGGACGCTGGGTGGAAGCCGATAAAGAAAGACTCAGAGCGATGCTTGATCAGCTCGACCATCTGCCAGAAGATATCACTCTTGGTCAGGCCCTGCGTATTCAGGCCGGACTGGAAAATGAAAACACGCTTGGACTGGATGAATCCATTGGAACCATCACCAACGGAAAATGGCTGGCCTCCTTGCGAAGCAAGCTCTCCGATCCGTCCATCCTCCGAAACACCGCCATGCCAAAAGGCTTTCAGGCCAAACTGCGTCCGTACCAGACGGATGGCTACAACTGGCTCAACACCTTGTCGTCCATGCAGTTTGGCGCTCTGCTTGCCGATGACATGGGTCTTGGCAAGACGGTCCAGACACTGGCCTGGCTCGATAAGGAACACCAAAGCAATCCTGATGCCAAAGCACTGCTGATCGTGCCGGCTTCTTTGAGCGGAAACTGGAAAAAGGAAGCCGCTCAGTTCGCTCCGGACCTTGATCTGCAGATTCTGCATGGACAGACCGCAAAAAAACTCAATGAACAGCTCGAAGAGCAGATCAAAGAAAACAAGCTGCCCTTTCTGACGATCACCACCTATAACATGGCTTCAAGACTTGAGGCTTTAAAAGAGACCCATTGGGATTTTCTGATTCTCGATGAGGCGCAGGCCATCAAAAACCCGACAACCAAGCAAAGCACCACCATCAAGAAAATTCCCGCCGAGATGAGACTGGCCATGACCGGAACCCCGATCGAAAACGATCTGATCAATCTCTGGTCGATTTTCGATTTCCTCAACGCTGGCCTGCTCGGTTCGCTCAGCCAGTTTCGCAAGTTCGCCAAAGATCTGAACGAGGACACCAGAGAAAGCGCCAGACTGCAGAAGATGATTTCCCCGTTCATGCTGCGCCGATTGAAAACAGACAAGAATGTCATCAGCGACCTGCCGGAGAAGGTGGAAACCAATGAATACGCCAAACTGAGCGCCAAGCAGAAGGTGCTCTACAATCAGGCTCTCGAAGATCTGAAGATGGCTCTGGCCAAGGATGGTTCTGATGATGATAACGGCATCGCCCGCAAGGGTCTGGTGCTGGCGTCTTTGACCAAATTCAAGCAGATCTGCAACCACCCGGTCCAATACCTTGGCCAGACTGATTTCGATCCAAAAGACAGCGGCAAGTTTGAACTGCTGCGCCAGATCTGCGAACCGATCGCGGAGAACCATGAGTGTGTGCTTGTGTTCACTCAGTTCAGGCAGATGACCAATGTGCTGGATGACTATCTGGCTTCCATCTTCAACGCCCGCGGCTTTGTGATCAACGGCCAGACGCCTGCCCAAAAGAGACAGGAAATCGTGGACGCTTTCCAGAAGCAGGAAACCTACATTCCCTACGTGGTGCTCTCTCTTCGAGCGGCCGGAACGGGCCTGACTCTGACACAGGCAAGCCATGTCATTCACTTTGACCGCTGGTGGAATCCCGCGGTGGAAAATCAGGCCACCGACCGTGCGTTCAGAATCGGTCAGACAAAGAATGTCATGGTGCATAAGTTTGTCAGTGAGGACACGATCGAAGAAAAGATCGACGAGATGATTACCAATAAACAGGCTCTTGCTGATTCCATCATTACGGACAGCACGGAAAGCTGGCTGACCTCGCTTTCCGATGATGAGCTGCTCTCCATCATGAGGATGAAATTATGAGTGAATATTACAGACAGCTCAGCGCTGAAGAGCTCAGAGAAAAAGCCAGAAAGTCCGCGGCCTCCGCTTCCAAAAAAGGACGACGCTATGAACCGCTTGTGGTGCAAAGCACAGGACGCAAGCTTTGTACAAGCTGGTGGGGGCAGGCCTGGTGTGACAATCTGGAATCCTATTCCGACTATTCCAACCGTCTGCCAAGAGGCAAGCGCTATGTGCGCTCCGGTGCGGTCATTGATCTGGTGATTTCAGAAGGTGTGGTCAAAGCCAAAGTGCAGGGATCACGCGTGAAGCCCTACACTGTCACGATCAAGATCGATCCGCTTCCCGAAAAAAGCCGGAAGATCATTGAAGAACGCTGTATTTCCGGTATTCAGTCCCTGGAAGATCTTATGGCCGGCAAGTTTCCCAAGGATATGCAGGATCTGTTCCGCTCTCAGGATGGATTGTTTCCATCCCCGAGCCAGATTCACTTTGACTGCTCGTGTCCGGATTGGGCGTATATGTGTAAACACGTCGCCGCGGTCATGTATGGCATCGGCGTGAAGCTTGATGAAAATCCGTTTCTGTTCTTTGAACTGAGACAGATCAATCCGGAAAAGCTCGTGCAGAAAGCGGTGGCCAACAAGCTGGAAGCCATGCTTGAAAACGCCGACCGCCCCAGCAAACGTATTCTCAAAGAAGATCCCGACCAGTTGTTCGGATTATAAAGACAAAGAGCACCATTCATCAGATTCATTCGATAGATCTGATAGATGGTGCTCTTACTTTATGCGCAGAAGATTCGGACAGGGACGGGGAGTGAATGCAGTATCTGCCAGAGACTGTTGGGAAGACACAAAGTCTTCGGAAGTATCCATTCTGGCTCATTCGATGGTGGCGACTGTTGATAATATGTCATCTGATTTGCAAAAAAAGCAGAAGTTAAAATGCAGATAGACCATCAATTCATCCAAAGACCTCCCGAGCCGTGGTTCAGCCCGTCTTGAAAGCCCATACAGAATCACCTATCATTAACTAATAATGTTCATTCATTTTTACGGAGATTTTAATCATGGCTAATTCATCCATTGATTTCGTGAACGATGGCTATTATCCATCTGAGCCGGTCAAGCAGGAACAGGGCGATTATGCTAAAACCGTCTTTCTCTGGTATGTCCGTCTTCCTCAGCCACTCCATCCTTCAGAGTTTTTTCCTTCTTATATCCAGTGGGAACTCGGAATTCGCGACGCGGAAAAATATCAGAGAAGGATGATTGCGGAAAAAATGCTCGTTCCTGCCACGTATCGTGAAGGTCTTTCCTTCCTGAAAGGAACTGAGCTGAAAAAGATCTGCAAGGAACTCGGTCTCAAGCAGAGCGGTCTAAAAGATGAGGTCATCTTGCGCATCCAGGAGTCGGCCACTGAAAAGCAGCTTGCCCCTTTTTTTAAAGAACCGATTTATAAGCTGTCTGAAGCGGCTGAACAGTTTCTCGAAGAGAACAGTGATCTGATCTACCTTCACAGGAATAATGATCTGATGATTACCTATGAGGATTACCAGACTCATTGCAAAAAAGGGGAGAGCCTTGAATCTTTCATCAAAAGAGTGAAGTTTGCCGAGATGTCAGATCGTGAAAACGTGCACCCGGACTGGACTGCCAGAACTCTGGGTGTATTCCTACTCGATCATGGCCAGCACGCGGATGGTCTGGACCTTCTCATTCTTTCTGTTTTTCTGTCGATTAATGACCGCCGTTGGATCAACAGCTTCGCTTTTCATACCCTGCAGGATGTTGAAGATCACTTCAACCAATGCAGAATGATCGGGGAGAAAACGCTGGATAGAATGCGGGAGGCTTCTGCTTATTATTCAAAACTGAGCACCGGAATACCCTATGAGAAATTTTTTACGATCACTCCTCCATTACTTCATCCCGACAGTTTCGAAAAGCTGATTGAAGAAATCCTCTTCAACGATATGGATGCCGACACTGTCAATACCATCATAAAAGAGATTTATCTCGGGGCTCTTGAACAGTCTTAAGAAAGGAGGGACAGAGGATGAAATGGAAAAACCGATTTGAAGCTTCTGCTCTTAAAGCTGCTCAGGATTATGTCGATGCCGGCAAAGTCACGATCACGCGTCAGAAAGAGAATGTGATCGAAGGAATTGTTGACGCGCTGCAGCCTTATAAGGTCAAGGCTGTCTTTCGCCTTGGAGAACTGGAAGGCGGTTCCTGCGGATGCCTGTATGGAAGATCAGACTATTTTTGTCGCCATATTGCGGCTTTGATTTTGCAGGCTGGCATTGAGGATGAAACCGCACTGCCCAAGTTCCCCGATATTCCCAATATCCCCGGAGTGCCCAATGTTCCCGGCATGCCGAGTATTCCTGGCGCACCCAACACTCCTGACATTCCTCAGGCCCCTGAACAGGGAAACAGACAGCTTGATCCTGCCGGAACGAAAGATTCCGATGAAGCATATGATGGTGGAATCCTGATGATGAAGGCTGAAAAAAACGGGGTTGTTCTGCAGGCTGAAGGAACCCCTGTTATTTCCTATGCCCTGTTGTACAATCGGCTGCCGGTCATCGAAATGGTCAAAATCAGCTCAAATTCAGAGAAGGATTTGAAAGAACTGACGCTGACGATTTCTGATTCCAAAGGTTATCTTGAACCATTTGAAATCCAGATTGATCTTCTGCCCGCGCAGGACTACCGAGTTCTTTCCCGGCCTGTTATTCGCGGTGATCTCTCCAAAATCATCCAGATGAATGACAGCGACAGGACGGATCTGGAAATTTCCGTCAAAAAGAAAGAGCGCATTCTGGTCCAGACAAAAGCAGAAGTCCAGGTGCTGCCTTATGACCAATGGCCTGGCCTGAGATATCATCCGGTTCTGCTGGCTTCTTTTGTTCAGCCCACCCATCCGGCCATGCAGATGTTGATTCATGAAACTGCGGATCTTCTGGAAAGCTGGGGTCAGGATAGGGCCATTGAAGGATACCAGTCCGGAGATATCAACCGGGTACGGACGCTTGCGGCTGCTGCTTATGGCGCGATCCAGAAAAAGAACATCACATATGCCAGTCCGCCATCAACCTATGACATGGTTGGCCAGAAAGTCCGTCTGGCAGACGCTGTCCTTGATCAGCGCTTAGGCAACTGTATGGATATGACGCTGCTTTATTGCTCCCTTCTGGAGGCGATGAAGCTGAATCCTTTCTTTGTATTTGTCAAAGGCCATATCTTTGCGGGTGTCTGGCTGAAAGACCAGTCTTTTGAAAACACCATCATGGATGATCCAAGCCATCTCGATAAACGGATGGCGAGCGGTATGAATGATCTGCTGGTTGTTGAATGCACAGCCATGAATTCGAACAAACAAGCCATTTCATTCGAAAACGCCTGCGAAAGCGCCAGATTGTCTGTCATCGACTACCGGGATTTCCAGTTCGCGATTGATATCCTTCGCGCCAGAGACCTTGGAATTCGTTCCCTGCCGCAAAGAACCAGAGACAATGGGGAATATAAAGTTGAAGTCCTGGAACTGGAAGAATCGCAGATCACCAGATCTCCCACAACCAGTTTGGAAAGCTATGACCTCCCGGACCAGTTTGAAGAACAGAAACCGACGAAGCTTCTCCAATGGGAAACAAAGCTGCTCGATCTGTCCGGCCGGAATATCCTGCTGAATATCCCTCAGAACGGTTCCATCATTACTCTGCTGACTTCTGATCTTGCAACTCTGGAAGATGCGCTGGCAGACGGTCATGATTTTTCTCTTCTGCCGGTCCAATGTCATTAAGTTAAGG
>Strawberry_p1__coassemble_3046_pt1 | contig 10084 bp, 8 predicted proteins | sample Strawberry_p1__metabat2_low_PE_004 | metagenome-assembled genome bin Strawberry_p1 | reverse complement strand
GGGCGATCACCAGAATGGTGGTCAAAGAAGAAGCGGCGATGGCGATCGTGGAGATGATCTCATTTTCCATCGTGCCGGCTTTCACGCCCGCCTTGTCTCTGGCATCCATGGCGCAGGGAATCTTCATATTGATCAGGTTGCCGGTGATAAACGCGAGATAGCCGCCGCCTGATCCGACCATCGGGGTATAGATCAGAAACTCCGCGACGCTCGAAACAATCCAGACAATGCCCACGGAAAGCAGGCCGCGCCCGACGGCGCCAAGATCCGGCATGGCTCCGGCCATCAGACCGATGACAAAAGGCGCGATGATCAGAAGAAGCAGAACAATGCCTGTCAGAACACGGCCAAAAAGATGCGTTTTCGAGGAATAGGCGGCATCGAGTTTTTCTCTGTTTTCATTCGTTGTCATTGATACTCCTCCTTCAGATCAGGCCGGCTAAAACAGCCATGGCCATTCCAAAAAACATGCTTCCCGCCAGGGAAAAGTTTTCCAGCCAGCGAATATTCTTCTTCTCACAGAGCCAGATGAAAAACGCCATGGCTCCGCCTGAGCACAGGCAGACCACCAGCGGCAGCCAGTCTCCTTTAAACTGCAGAACACCGTTTCCGGACACCCATAAACCGATGTAGCTGCCGATATAGCAGCTGACCAGACCGATGAACATCGCGTCCATCGCCTTGTCCCCAAAACCACCGGATGATTTGGATCCGCTCGCGAGCTTCTGAGAATATTTCTTGTTGAAGAGAACGGAGAGAAGCATGCCCCAGATAATGCAAAGAGACATCAGAAGGCAGATCGTCGCGAAAGAAGAAGGCGTCATATCTGCCGCGCTCAGACTCGCCATTCCGGTCTGTTCCGCCGCAGCGGCCGCCACCTGCATTTCATAATGCAAAGCGCCCACCACGGAAAGACGCAGCCAGGGCCAGGGAATGCCCAGAGCACCGGAGAGCGCGATCACTCCAAGAAGAATGCCGATGCTTGGCAGGATGGAAAAAGAGATGCTTGAAGTCACCACGTTTTTAAGCACGGAGCGCTCCATACCGATGGCCAGCCCGTGTTTCCAGGCTCGGATTAAGAAGATGAGGCAGATGATCACCACAAAGGCGATGATCGATCCGCAAAGCAGATACATCCCCGCCGAGTTCATTTGTGCAAGCATAGAAAATCCTTTCCTTATTTTATTTCTGTTTTTCCATCCTATCAGACAGGACTAATCTTAAAAACATTTGATCCACTCCAAAAAGTTAATGATCTCATCTTCCAAATAAAAGAACGGCTTTCATGCCCGCGAAAAAAGCCCGCCCTGCAAAATTCAGAGCGGACTTTGATAAAGACAGGAATATTCGATTTGTTTATTGCCGGCTGATCAGCCGCTTTCCGCACTCAGGCGTCTTTGCCCTTTTGGACACGCAGAATCCAGAATCCAAGATCTCTGGCCACGCGTTCCACCTCATAACCAAGCTGCTGCAGATGCTTCATGGCGCTTTGTGCGCCATGTTGCTTGCGCATGACCACCCACATGCTTCCGGATTCGGTCAAATGCTTCGCACCCTGCTCCAACATGGCGTAGACCACGCTTTTTCCCGCGCGAATCGGCGGATTGATCAGCACGCATTCATACGTGCCCAGGTTGTCGAGATTCGTCCCGTCCTGATGAAGCACTTCGCCATCGACTTTGTTTCGTTCATAGTTGGTTCTGGCCAGATCAGCCGCCCGGCTGCTGACTTCCACACCGATGACTTTGCACTTCCAGAAATACGAGCAGACCACACCGACAATCCCGATGCCTGCGCCCAGATCAAGCACGGATTCCGGTTTTGGCTGATGTTCAAGCACGGTGTCCAGCAAAATGCGGGTGCCGGAATCGAGCTTGTGAGAGGAAAAGACGCCGGCATTGCTTTGCAGAAGGAAGGTGTGCCCGTCTATTTCAAAATCCACCTGACAGGGCTCGTCTTTTGTATTCTCGTTATCCGTATAGTAATGATCCATGTCTGATCCTCCTTCTGAAAAAAGCCCTGCGTGCACAGGGCTTGAAATCATTGTTTGACTTATGCAGCTTTTTCTTCTGCGGGTTGGGCCGGTTTTTGCTCCTGAACCGGTTTGAGATCTTCTTCAGGTCTTGCCACCTTGAGGATGACGGAACTGAAGGCCGGAACCTCAACCTGAATTCTGTACGGCTGATTGTTCAGAGGCAGACGGATCGCCTTGAATGTTCTTGGTGTCTGATCTTTCCAGTTGCCGCCGTAACGCTCCCACTGCGTGTTCATGATTTCGTGGTATTCACCCTTGAACGGGGCGCCGAACTGCAGTGTGTAGGTGTTGGTGGAGAAGTTGATCAGGAACAGGAAGAAATCCTTACTGCCCTTGCGCATGAAGGAATACATGTTGTGATCCCTGTCATCCGCGTTGATCCACTGGAAGTTGGTCGGATTATAGCCGTACCAGAAGGCGTCGTTTTCCGCGTAGATCGCACTCAGTTCCTGGAAGAACAGTTCAAAACCGGCATGCATCGGATACTTGCGCAGGAACCAGTCGTTGCCCTTCTGCTCGTCCCATTCACGCAGCTGTCCAAGCTCGTTGCCCATGAAGTTCAGCTTCTTGCCCGGATGACCGAACATGTAGCTGTACAGAGCTCTTGCCTGAGCGAACTTGTCCTCATAGGAGCCCCACATCTTGTTGACGATGGTCGCTTTGCCATGGACAACTTCGTCGTGGCTGAGCGGCATGATGAACTTCTCGCTGTAGAAGTACGCCATGGAGAACGTGATCAGGTTGTGGTCATACTGGCGGTAGATCGGATCTTCCTTCAGATATTTGAGGGTGTCGTTCATCCAGCCCAGATCCCACTTGTAGTCAAAGCCAAGTCCGCCATCGAGCGTACTTTTGGTGACGTTGGGGAAATCGGTGGAATCTTCGGCCATCAACATGATGCGGCCCTGATATTCCTGGTTCAACATGAAGTTCATGCGCTTCATGAAGTCGGTCGCACCCTTGTTCTCGCCGTTGTTCTTGTTGCCCTTCCAGAAAATCGCGTTGGAAATGGCATCCATTCTCAGACCGTCGAAATGGTATTCCTTGATCCAGTAGTTGGCGGCGGACATCAAAAAGGAGCGTACGCTTTCCTTCCAGAGGTCGAAGTTGGATGTGCCCCATTCGGAATCCGCGTCGTTATGGCTTGCGTATTCATACAGCGGGGTGCCGTCAAAATAAGCCAGCGCGTAATCATCCTTGACAAAGTGCACGGGAACAAAGTCCATGATGACACCTATACCGGCGTTATGAAGCTTGTTGACAAATTCCTTCAGTTCTGTCGGGGTGCCAAAGCGGCTGGTCACAGAATAGAATCCGCTGACCTGATAGCCCCAGGACCCGTCGAAGGGGAATTCAGACAGAGGCATGACCTCAACGTGGGAGAAATGGTACTTTTTGCAGTGCTCGATCAGCTCGTCAACGATATCGCCATAATGAACGAACAGTGTGGTCTCGTTCTGACCGGGATCATTGGCCAGCTCTTCGACGCGCTCATTCTTCTCACGCCAGCTGCCGATGTGCATTTCATAAATGGAAACGGGATCATCGTATCCTTTGGTTCTGTTCTTGATCCATTCTTCATCCGTCCAGCCATCCCAGCTCAGATCCGCGACGATGGAATCGTGCTCGGGACGCAGCTTGGCCTGGAAGCCATAGGGGTCAATCTTGTCGACTTTGCGGCCGGTGGACTGCGTCACTCTGTACTTGTACGCATCACCGATTTTGGCCTCAGGAACCAGCGCGGTCCACACTCCGAAAACATCCTTTGTCATCGGGAAGCCCGCATCCCAGTTGTTGAAGTCACCGGCTACAGTGATATCCTGAGCATGCGGAGCATACAGGGTAAACTGAACACCTTCCTTGAGCGGATGCGCGCCAAAATACTCAAAGGCATTGAGCTCCCGGCCCTGGAAAAAAGGCGTTAAATCCTTTTCAATCATGGAAAAATCCTCCAATAAATGTTTGTTTTCTACACTTCATTTTAACTGATCATTCCGCTCTTCAGTCTGTTCAAATGGAAGATGGTCTGATTCTTTCTTGCTTTCCTGGCTGAGGATAGCAAACTCATCGAGGATTTTGTTCAAATCCTCCAAAGTGTCTATATGAGAGAGGCGCTCCTTAAACAAATGGCTGCTTCTCAGGCCTTTCAAATACCATGAGGCAAGATTGCGCATTTGTCTCATTGCGATTGTTTCACCCTCATCTTCGCATAGTAATTTAGCGTGTTTTCGACAAGCTTCCAGTCTCTGTTCAAGAGTAAATTCATGATGATCGCCGCTGAAATAATCCGCGCACTCCTGAATCAGAAACGGATTGCCGATGATGCCCCGGCCAATCATGACCGCGTCACATCCGGTCTCATTCATCATCTCAACCATGTCCTGAACCGAGCGGATATCACCGTTTCCGATCACCGGAATGCTCACCGCGTCTTTGACTTTTTTGATCCAGGACCAGTCGGAGTGGCCTTCATACATTTGGCTGCGCGTTCTGGCATGCAGCGTGATGGCGCTTGCCCCGGCCCGCTCCATCGCCTGGGCCATTTCCACGCAGTTGATGTGGTTGACATCCCAGCCCAGACGCATTTTGACGGTCACTGGTTTATGGACATTCTCCACGATCATGCGTACAAGCTCTTCGGCTTTTTTCGGATCCTTCATCAGGGCGCTGCCGCTGCCGGTCTTGACGACTTTGGGCACCGGACAGCCCATGTTGAAGTCGATGATGTCGCAGTCCGTCTGTTCATCAAGCAGCTTCGCGGCGAAAAGCACCGACTCCGGATCACTTCCAAACAACTGGAAAGAGACAGGATGTTCGTCTTCATCACTTTTGAGCATCCGATGGGTTCTTGCTGATCCATAGTAGAGCGCCTTGTCCGAGACCATTTCGTTGCAGACAAGCCCGGCTCCAAATTCTCTGGCGATCGAGCGAAACGCTCTGGTGCTCACCCCGGCAAGCGGGGCGATGATGACGGGCGGATCAATGGAGATGTTCTGGATCTTCATTGACGTGCTCTTCCAGCTCTTCGCTGACTTCGAGATTGTCAGCGTCCTTATTCAGAATTTCCCTGAGTTCTTCTTCGGAGAAGGAGTAAATCGCGTTGCAGAAATTGCAGGTCACTTCCGCGCCATGATCCTCATCGATCATTTTCTGAATTTCAGAAGGCGCGAGCGAGGCGATAACTTCTTTGGTGTGTTCTCGTGAGCACGGGCAGAAGAAGCGGATGTCCTGGGTTGAGAGAACCTGCGTGTCATCAAACAGATCGTCCACAAACATGGACATGGAGGCGTCATCATAGTCTTCAATGATCTTCGACATCGGTTTCAGACCGGACAGGATATGTTCGCAGATCGAAATATCCGTATCGGTCGCATCCGGCATCATCTGCAAAACCAGACATCCGGCGGAAACCACCTTGCCGTCGCGGCCGATCTTGACACCGACGCTGACAGCGGTTGGGGTCTGCTCGCTCAATGTGAAGTAGTAGGCGAAATCCTGTCCGATTTCTCCGTTTTGCAGCTCGACCGTCCCGGACCAGTTTTCTTCCATCGAAAGGTCCTTGGTCACGGTCAGAGTTCCCTCAGTTCCGATGATCTGGCTGACGGCTGACTGCTTTTTCTCCGGATCAGGCAAGGCGTGGGGGTCGGAGACAAATCCGCGCACATTGCCGTTGGCGTAGGCGTCAACAATGATGCTGCCAAGCGGCCCGCCGCCGTTGATGTTGATCGTCAACATTTCCTTATCGCTCTTGAGCATGCCGCCCATGATCGAAGCGATCGAGAGCACGCGGCCCAAAGCGTCCGTTGCCCCCGGATAGAGGTTGAAGCGGTCCTGCGCTTCCTGAACCAGATCTGTGGTTCTGTCCGCATAAATTCGTACGCGTCCGTCCAGCGCGAGAGCTTTTACTAATTGATCTTTCATAATTCACCTGTTTCCTGCTTACTTAAATTCGTTAAGAAAATTATAGTCACGCTTTCATTAATCCCGCCCTGGTTCGCATTCCATCTCTGATGCGGCCGTCCAAAAGCGCGGGCATAAAAAATTCCGCCCTGCCACACAGAGCGGAATGAATGAGTTCAATTCAGTGTTTCAAAAAGGACTGCGGATCAGTCGGGCTTTTTGGTCAGCTCGTTGAGTGCTTCATCGAGACTGCTCTGATCTACCTGATTGGGAACAGGCGGAATATCATCCGGCTTTTCTTCAGGCTTCTCTTCAACAGGAGCCGGTGCCACAACCGGCGCGTTGGGATCTGTCAGAGTGCCGTAGTTCATCAGGTTGGTGATCTCTTCGTTGGTCAGAGTCTCATGTTCATAGAGGTTCTGGGCGATCAGATCAAGAAGGTCTCTGTTTTCCGTCAGAATCTTTTGGCAGTTTTCGTGGCAGTCATCCACGATCTTGCGCACTTCCTGGTCGATTTCGGTCGCGATACCGGCGGAGTAATCGCTGCCCTTGGTGTAGTCACGGCCCAGGAACACGTTGCCCTGCGGATCAGCGTACTGGATCGGGCCAAGGCTCGACATACCGTAGACGCGGACCATGTTCTTGGCTAAAGAGGTCAGCTTTTCGATATCGTTGACAGCACCCGCGGAAATTTCATTGAAGACGATTTCTTCGGCGGTGCGGCCGCCAAGCAGACCGGTGATCTGAGCGATCAGCTCGGATTTGCGGTGGAAGTACTTCTCTTCACGCGGAGTCATCAGGTTGTAACCGCCTGCCTCACCACGCGGAATGATCGTGACTTTCTGAACCATGTCCGCATCCGGAAGCTTCAGACCGATAACGGCATGTCCCGCTTCATGGTAGGACACGAGCCACTTGTCGGATTCAGTGTATTTCTTGGACTTCTTGGCCGGGCCCATCATGACACGGTCAATCGCTTCATCCAGATCGTCCTGTGTAATCTGTTTTTCCTTGTTGCGCACTGCGAGGATCGCGCCTTCGTTAAGCACGTCGGCAAGATCGGCACCGGAGAATCCGGGCGTGCGTTTGGCAAGACCATCGAGGGTGACACCGGGAGCGAGAGGTTTATTTCTGGCGTGAACAGCCAGGATGGCTTCACGGCCTTTGACATCGGGCAGGTTGACAGTGACGCGGCGGTCGAAACGGCCGGAACGCATCAGAGCGGGGTCAAGAACATCAGGACGGTTGGTCGCGGCGATGACAACGGTTCCGTTGTTGTCGGTCATACCATCCATTTCAACCAGCAGCTGGTTCAGAGTCTGCTCACGCTCATCGTTGCCTCCGCCCATGCCGGCGCCTCTCTGGCGGCCGACGGCGTCGATTTCATCGATGAACACAATACAGGGCGCGCTCTTGGCGGCTGTCTTGAACATGTCGCGCACACGGCTCGCACCGGTACCAACGAACATTTCAACAAAATCCGAGCCGGAGATGGAGAAGAAGGGCACGTTGGCCTCACCGGCCACGGCTTTGGCAAGCAGTGTCTTACCGGTTCCGGGAGGGCCGACCATCAGGATGCCTTTGGGAATATGGGCGCCCATGTCGGTGAACTTCTTCGGGTTGCGCAGGTAGTCAATGATTTCTTTGACTTCTTCTTTTTCTTCATCACATCCCGCTACGTCCTTGAACCGTGTCTTGACGTTGGACTCCACATGATGCTTGGATTTTGCGAATTCAAAGGCTTTGTTATTGCCTCCGCCTCCCATCCTGGAAAACATGAAATAGAACAGCAGGATGATCAGAAGCATCGGCAAAACATTGGCCAGAATGTTGACCCAGATCGCGCCGGCTGAGGGGTCTTCGATGTTGACAACACCGCCGCCCTTTTCAACCGTATCGGTCAGCCAGGTCAGATCCTGATTGGTATTGGGGATCATGACGGAGAAGGAACTGTCCTTGCCGTCGAGGCGGTAAACACCTTCCGCCTTGATCACCGTGTCGCCGATCTCAAGATTGGCGGAACGGAAGCTTGCGTCTTCAGCAACCTTCTGGAACTCGGTGTACGTCATTGTGTTGACGGAGCCCTGAGTGCTGTAGGCGATAATTGAGATGACAATGGTAATGATGAACAGGGTCGGCAGGTAATTCAGCCACTTTTTCATGCCTGTTCCCCCTTTCTCTTATCTGAACGGCTCCATTCAGACTCAATCGCTGTACACTTCCGGCTTTAAAACGCCGATGTAGGGCAAGTTGCGATAGAGCTGATTGTAGTCAAGTCCATATCCAACGACGAATTCGTTGGGAACGGTGAATCCAACATAATCGGCTTCGATATCAACGACGCGGCGGCTGGGCTTGTCAAGCAGAGCCACGATCTTTACATCTTCAGCGCCTTTGTTGTAGAAGAGCTGGCGGACAGCCTGGAGCGTGCGTCCGGTATCTACGATATCTTCGACAAGGAGAACGTTCTTGCTGTGGGCGGACAGATCCATGTCCTTGTCAATGCGCACATCTCCTTTGGATGTGGCTCCTTCATAGGAGCTGACCGACATGAAGTCGATTTCAATCGGTTCCTTGAAGTATTTGATGAGCTCGGCCATGAACGGCACACTGCCCTTGAGCAGTCCCACCACAATCGGGGTGATCCCCGCCTCGATATAATCTTTTTCAATCTGTTCGGCAAGTTCGCGGCAGCGCACTTCAATTTCATTTTCACCGATCAGAATGTGGTCGATATCTTTGCTGATTTCTGACATTGAAACCTCCATCAGGCATATTTATACATGTCACACATTTTAACATAGGATTTTTGACCGGAGAACGGCGGCCCGCCAACATTCCCTGTCAGATATGGATTGTTTGCATGGAAATCTGTCCGTTCAATATTCTTTTTTCCACCGGCTAAAAATGCCCGTCAGCCGGGCATTTTCTTATCCTGTTTTGAATCTGTTTTTATCCTTCTTTGACCTTGATCGATCCCATGCCGCATTCGGCCTGAATCAGACGGGAGGAAGAAGGATTGTTATAGCTGATGCTCTGTGACATCGCACCGGAAGCCCGGAACCCTTCGCAGCGCACATCCCCCATTTTGGTGCTGAGATCGAGGGAGTATCTGGAAGGCTCCACATCCGTTTCCACGCGAATGTCGCCCATATCCACTCTGGCGTACAGGCTTTCGTCAATATGACCTTCAAAGCGGATATCACCGGTGCTCACATGTATATGGCTGGCGGCGATGGAAGAGTTTTTGATCGTGATTCCTCCGGTCTTGACCACCATATCGGCGCGGCCAAGATTCAGATCTTTGACCTTGATATCTCCGGCAGCCAGACGGGCGGAAACGGCGAACACTTCAGGAGGCACCGTCACCTTCATCTTGACGGAACCCGGATCGATGAAGACCGCTCTTTTCGGTTTTTCCACTGAAAGCAGCAGGGCATCATTCTGCACCTGCCAGTGCAGATCGGGCAGATTGCCTCCGCCGATGTTTTCCATCTGCACCTGCAAAGCGCGTCCGGGTTTGAGGGAGATCGTGCCCGAGCTGTTCTGCAGATCAAGCATGCGGAAATAGCCTTCCGGCAGGGTATAGGGCTGTCCTTTTTCAGATTCGGACTGTGAAAACTGATCACTGATCACATCAAAAGCCGTGCTCAGACCATCCATAACCGTTTTGCCCACTTCAGAAAGACCGCTCAGTGCGCTCTGGGCGAAGCGTCCAAAGCCTTCTTCAAAATCCTTCCACTCCTCATCTTTGCCTGCTCTGACCTTCGCCTTCTTCTTTTGATCGGGTAGAGGCGGAAGATCGGACTGTGTGGAGGACTTTGACGTGCTGGTAAAGCGCTCCTGATTAGACGTTTTTGGCTCGACAAAGCGGGCGGCCAGTTTCTGGGGAGAGCCAAGCATCGAGATCACATTCTGCTCTCCTTCCGGACCGGCTTCTTCAAACTGTTCATCCACATATTCAAGAATGGAATCCGCCTTGTCGTCCTCAAGATCGTTGAGACAGGAAGACAGGATCCTGACATATTCATTTCTGTTCATGGTTCCAACAATACAGGATATTTGTCTGTTTCTTCATGACATCCATGCGTTTTAGCCAATGTCATTAAGTTAAGGAGGGATAAAAATCTTATACCCTGTTCATGAGCG
>Strawberry_p1__coassemble_3028_pt1 | contig 10196 bp, 8 predicted proteins | sample Strawberry_p1__metabat2_low_PE_004 | metagenome-assembled genome bin Strawberry_p1 | reverse complement strand
GGGGAAGGCAACATCCCCCTGCTTTTATTCAATTTGACAAGTATTTGTATTTGAAAAAGGAGATCACTATGGATTTCGTAACTCTGGAAAAAGACAATCACGTTTCCACCATCACTATTAACAATCCCAAAGCTCTGAACGCTCTGTCCACCGCTGTCCTGAAAGACCTCAACGAGGCTGTTGAGACAGTCGCAAATGATGACGACACCTATGCAGTCATCATTACCGGTGCAGGCGACAAATCTTTCGTAGCCGGCGCGGACATCGCTGAAATGAAGGACAAAAACGAAGAAGAAGCTGCTGAATACGGCCGTTTCGGCAATGAAGTATTCCGCAAGATCGAAGCCATGGACAAACCCGTCATTGCTGCAGTTAACGGGTTCGCATTAGGCGGCGGCAACGAACTCGCCATGTGCTGCGACATTCGCCTCGCTGCTGACAATGCAGTTTTCGGTCAGCCTGAAGTTGGTCTGGGCATCACTCCGGGCTTTGGCGGCACACAGCGTCTGGCAAGAATCGTGCCTGTTGGCATCGCCAAGGAAATCATCTACTCCGCAAGAAACATCAAAGCACCCAAGGCTCTTGAAATCGGTCTGGTAAACGCTGTTTATCCTCATGATGAACTGATTCCTGCTGCCAAGAAGATGGCTAATGGCATCGCCAAGAACGCACCCAAGGCTGTTGCTGCCGCCAAACGCGCTATCAACGATGGTCTGCAGGGCTCTATCGATGATGGTATTGCCATCGAAGTGAAGGAATTCTCCAACTGCTTCAACACAGAAGATCAGACTTATGGTATGGAGTGCTTCCTGAACAAAGTTAAAGACAAAGAATTCAAGAACAAATAAGCAGGGAAGAGAACAAATGGCAAAGATCATTACTCCCCAGGAAGCGGCTGAACTCGTTAAAGATGGTGATCGTCTGGTCATGGCCGGTTTTATCGGCATGTGCCATCCTCAGGAAGTCACCTACGCGATTGAAGACCGTTTCCTGAAGACCGGACATCCGAAAGACGTCGATCTGTTTTTCCCGACAAACGTCGGTGACGGAACAGACAGACTCGGTATGAACCATCTTGCCCACGAAGGACTGCTGCGCAGTATCGTAGGCGGCCACTGGAATCTGGTGCCCGCACTGCAAAAACTCGTTACAGAGGAAAAGGTTCAGGCGTGGAACCTGCCGATTGGCACGCTGGCACAGCTGCTGCGCGAAATGGCCGGTAACCGTCCTGGTGTCTTCACCAAGATCGGTCTGAACACCTTCGTTGATCCGCGTCTTGAAGGCGGCAAGATGAACTCCATCACCAAAGACGACCTGGTAGAACTGGTTGAAATCGATGGGGAAGAGTATCTGAGATACAAATCCTTCAAGAACCTGGACGTGGGCGTTATCCGCGGTACCATCGCTGATGAAAACGGCAACATCTCAATGGAAAAAGAAGCGGCCTTCCTGGAAGCTCTGGCCATGGCTGAAGCCGTCAAGAACAAAGGCGGTATCGTGATCGCGCAGGTGGAAGAGATTGCCAAAGCCGGCACACTAAACCCCAAAGATGTCAAAGTCCCCGGCATTCTTGTCGACTATATCGTCAAAGGCACTCCTGCCAACCACTGGCAGACGTACATGGATCCCTATCGTCCGGAACTCTCCGGCCAGATCAAGAAACCTCTTGCGGCGCTTGAGCCCATGCCATTGACCCCGCGTAAGGTCATCAGCCGCCGTGCAGCCATGGAGCTGTCCAAGAACGCGGTTGTCAACCTGGGGATCGGTATTCCTGAAGGCATCGCCAATGTCGCCAATGAAGAGGGCATTGAAGGCATGAAAATGACGGTCGAAGCCGGCAACATCGGCGGTGTTCCCTCGAGTGGTGTCGGATTTGGTTCCGCGACCAACCCCGAATGCACGATCGATTCTCCGGCCATGTTCGACTTCTATGATGGCGGCGGTCTGAATCAGGCTTTCCTGGGTCTGGCAGAATGCGATTCCAACGGAAACATCAACGTGTCCCGTTTCGGACCCAAGATCGCAGGATGCGGCGGCTTCATCAACATCACTCAGTCCACTCCGGTTGTTGTATTCTGCGGAACATTTACAGCCAAGGGTCTGAAAGAAAAGATTGGTGATGGCAAGCTTGAAATTGTGCAGGAAGGTCAGGTTAAGAAGTTCCTCAAAGACGTGGAACAGATTACCTTCTCCGCTGATTTCGCAAGAAAAGCCGGTCAGAAAGTGCTCTATATCACTGAGCGTGCTGTTTTCGAACTCAGAGACGGTGTCTTCACACTGACTGAAATCGCACCGGGCATTGATCTGCAAAAAGACGTGCTCGATCAGATGGAGTTCAAACCGGCAATCGCCGAAGATCTCAAACTCATGGACGAGCGACTGTTCAAAGACGAAGTCATGAATCTGAAAGAAAATCATTAAAACAATTACGAAGGACTGCCTATTGGATGAGGCAGTCCTTTCTTATGGTGGGAATGGGTGTGAATTCGAGATGGCATCAGGGATGGGCCTGCTTTAAAAACAGAGGTTGTCAATGTCCGTTGTAAAATGGGATATGGCAGAAGCCGGCTTCATGAGCCAGTCGAAATTGGAAAAATAATCATTACTTCGATGTTGAAACGTCTTCTGTTTCAACTTGAAAATTGACCATAATTTCGGACGCTTCTTTTGCTTATAATAATTAAGGTGCAAACCTTCCAAGGGGAATTATTTTGAGAAAAACACTCTCGATCGCGCTGAGTGCCTGCATGTTGATAACATGCTTTGGCTGTTCAGCCCATCAACCAGACAAAACAGTGACAGCCGACGCGCTGTCTTTAATGAATAAAGTCAATACATCGAATTTTCCGCATACGGATGATGCTTCCAGAATCTGGTATGACATTAATCCGACATCCTTCGCTGATTCTGACCACAATGGTTCCGGTGATTTGAAAGGAATAGAGCCGTATCTGGTTTATCTCAATGATCAGGACGCCTCCAGAATCGATAACGATCTCAACATTACCGGCCTGTTGCTGACCAATCTGGCCGCCAGAGACAGTTCCGGCAATATTCTTGGATACGATCAGATGAGACCGGAAATCGGAACGATCGATGATCTGCAAAGTCTGATCTCTGCCGCGCATGAGCAGGGCATGAAGGTCATGATCCGTTTTGATTTGTCTCCTCTTTCTTCAGAAAGCACGCTCTTTCGCTCTTTGATCGACGCATTGAAGGAGCTGACGGAAGAGCAGAGCCTGGAGGATCTTGATCCGGCGCTGCGCGATTCCTTTGTTTTAAGTGAGGAGCAGCAGGAGAACTATATTCATGTTCCGGAAACGCGATTCTACTACCTTCCTGCCAATGAAAGCGGATCACCTGAACTGAACACCGATGGTGAGGCGTTTAGACAGGCCGTTTTAAGCGGGATTGATATGGTCATGCAGGCCGGAGCTGACGGCCTGTATATTCCGGACGCCATCGCTGCAGCCAATGGAGACTATGAAAAAGCAGCCTCTCTGGTTTACTGGATCAATGATCAGGTCAAAGCTTATAACGAGCAGGACTTCATCCTTGTTTCCGGTTCGCAGGACTTCAAGGAACAGATTCCGGGGCTCTCTTTTACCGATCAGTCCTATAAGGGAGCCGAAGGCGCGGTTGCCACAGCTGTGACCGGAAGCATGAGCGCAAGGGAACTCGGAGAGTACCTGATTTCGCATGACAATGACGCATATATTTTAAATAACGATGAAAACACGATGGATCTGATCAAATCGGAATCCAGACAGGCGCAGTTCAAGATGGCTTTAGCCCTTCATTTGTGGATGAGTCATCAGGTCTTTGTTCTGGCCGGTGATGAAATCGGTCTGCCGGCAGAAACCACCGCTCTGATCACGGATGCCTTCTCCACAGAAGAGAAAGACAGGAAGTCTGATCAGAACAAGGATGAGACAAACGATAATGCGCAGGATGTGCGGCTTGGATTTGGTGATCTTGCCGGACAGCTCAAGGATGGAAACTCTATTCTGCGCTTTGTTCAGCAGGCAATTTTCCTGCGCGATTCCTACAACGCCATCTCTTCGGGTCAGATGAGTCTTGAAAGCGATCTGACAACTGACCAGGTGCTCACAATTCGCAAAGTGACAAGCGGCAGTGAAGTTGTCCTTGTTTTCAACCTGTCCGATTCTCAGCAGTCCGTGAACACGGAAAGCATCCAGATTCAGTCGTTGCCGGCTGAACTTGGCGGTATTCTGCTTACTAGCGATCAGACGGTTGATTTTGAAGACAATCTGCTTGTTTTGCCGCCTTACAGCGCAGCAATTTTGAAGTAAACGGGAAGGAGATTCGATATTATGCTGTTTTTCCGCAACGACTACGGGGAAGGATGCATTCCTTCCATTATGAAACTGATGCAGCAGGCCAATCAGGAACCTCATCCCGGTTATGGAGAGGATGAATACACCAGAAAAGCCTGTGAAGTTTTACAGTCCAAATTTCCGGATACGCCCTGTGACATTCACTTCGTAGTTTCTGGAACGCTTTCCAATATCGTCATGATCAAGAACTCTCTGCGAACCATTGACGCGATTTTAGCGACCGACACAGCGCATATCAATATGCATGAAGCCGGTGCCATTGAATCGATCGGGCATAAGATCATCGACTGCGGCAACGTCAACGGAAAGCTGACCGCGACTTTGATTAAAGAGAATCTTCGCCGTGTGGAAAACACGCATGGCTTTTTGATGAGACCCAAAATGGTCTACATTTCCAACGCGACGGAAATGGGCACCGTGTACTCCCGCAAGGAGCTTGAAGAGATTTCCGCTGTCTGCAAGGAGAATAATCTCTATCTGATGATGGACGGCGCCCGGATTGGCTCCGCCCTGATGAGCGGGGCGGACTATACCCTGAATGACATCGCCAAGTGGTGCGATCTGTTCTCTGTTGGCGGCACCAAAAACGGCGCTCTGTTTGGAGAGGCGATCGTTATCACCAACAACGAGCTCAAGCCCTGCTTCCGCTCTGTACAGAAGCAATGCGGCGGGATTCTGGCCAAAGGCTGGCTGCTTGGCCTGCAGTTTTTAGGGCTGTTCCAGGATGATGACTTCTACAAGTACGCCAAGAAGATGAACAACCTGGCTGGTGAGATCCAGAACTATGTAACGGATCTGGGCTACCCGCTGTTCATGAAGAGCCAGTCCAATCAGATCATCCTTGTTCTGACACAGGCTGAATACAACTACATGAAGGACAAGGTTGATTTTGAGATCTGGGAAAACTGGGATACCGGCATCGTCATCCGTCTGGTCACTTCCTGGCATACCTCTCAGCTTGAAGTGAATGAGCTCAAACAGATTCTCAAGGAAGCGATTGACCTGTCCATTGAAGAACAGGCCAGAAAGGTCAAAGAGGATCTGGCGGCCGCTAAAAAGCAGACTCAGGAAGAACTCACAGAAGAGATCATTGGCTGATCAACAATTTGTTCGCAATATCAAAGCCGGAGGCTGAACCATCAGGGACAGTCTCCGGCTTTGATTATGGTATTTATGAATGGAGAGAAGTGATTTCAGGAGTTTGGCATCAGAGTGGAGGTAGTCTGAGGTTCAATATGGTCAAAATCCAGAACGGAATTGATGACCCAGCCCATGCGGCCATTTCTTTTAACCATGGAATAGTCCGGTCCTTTCCAGACCAGACCGACTTTCTCACCCTTTAAAACAGACAGGTGATCATTGGTGTAGCCATTGGCTTCATCCTGATCATTGAGCCACGCATTCTCGATCCAGAAGGTGCGGTTGAGATAAGGGGAATGGACCAGACTGACATTTGCTTCACGCTTGAGCACATCCATCTTTCTTTCATCCCAGGTGATGTAAAACGGATGGCCGGTCTTCATGGACCAGTCTTTCAGAACCGGCACCTGATCGAGCAGATCCGCGAAATAGCTTGTCGCTTCGCTGCCTTCAAAGACCAGCGCGTTGAGTTGGCCGCAGACGCCTTTGACCACATTGCCGCCATCAATTGACCAGACATGATTGGAGGGGTTGTAGAAGGGGGAGCAGTCCATGCGGTCCTTGCGGTATTCGCTGACCGGCATATGGCCCACCACCAGATCCCGCGTATCGATCCGATCGGTCATCGCGAAATAGTGCGGAGTCAGCACATCACGAAAGTCATCCGCAAAATTGGGCTGATCTTTGACACCCGCGTGCGCATATATTCTCTTTGGTGTGACAAGCACATGCGGAAAGTCATTGATGAAGATCATTTCCTTTAGATAGTGTTCACGCAGTGTCCAGGCCAGCTGATCCATATCGGTCGTTTGTGAAAGAGGCGGCAGGTTTAAAGATGCGATCATTTCATGGATCAGAGAACCTTTACGCTCCAGGAGCACTTTTTTAAGAAAGGGCAGATTGTAGCCGAACAGGATGTTCTTGGCGATGAAATCGCAGTTGCCCATCAGGCAGATCACATCGTATTTCTGATCGAGATTCATGATGAAGTGGATCAGATCGAGATTCTGGAAACCTTTTTCCATCAGATCGCCCAGCAGTATCAGGCGGTCATTTTCTCTTGGATAGTCGATCTTTTCTAAAAGGCGTTTGAAAACATTGAGCGATCCATGCAGATCACTGATGACAATTTCCCGGCCCTTCGCGCTTTCTCTTCTGATGACGTGCACACTGCGATCCATTCCAAGTCCTCTTTCGTGATGCACCTATCATAATCCGCTCAATTCTTTTAAAAAAAGTAGAGTCTGTAAATTTGGCCGGATTTATGACGATCATCTGCCATCAAAACATGCCCGATCTGAAAATCCTGATGGGAAAGCGGCATTTGATAAATGCGTGGAGCAGGACGCGATCAGGCGATCGAAAGTCAAAGATCAAAAAAATCCCGTCTCCACTGGGAGGCGGGATCGTTGGTTTAATGTGTGTTTGATTATCAGGAATGTTTCTGATGAATCAGAAAGTTGAGAAACAGCGGAGCTTCCTGTTCCCAGGCCGCTTCATTGTGCTCGCCTTCATGGCGGACATGGAACCAGGCAGGCACGCCTTTTTCCTGGAGGATGTTGGCGATCTGAGTGCAGGTTTCCGTTTCCCGAATGAATTCATGCGCGCTGCCACCTTCTCTTGCGCCCCAGCTCATGAAGACAGAGGAGGGAAGCCGGAAGGTTGTCTCATCAAGCATTGCCAGAAGGCTTCCTTCCATCACCGTCACATACGGAGAAAGAAGGACGGCCTTGGAGTAGACGTTTGAGGCCTGCATCAGTCCCTGCAAAGCCATGGTGGCGCCGCAGCTGCTTCCGCCAATCCATGTCCAGTTGCGGCCCTTACGGGTTGGGAAATGGGCGTCGACATAAGGTTTAAGCACTTTAGTCAGAAAGGTCAGCGTCTTTTTACCGTCGGCTTTGAAGCTTTGATGAAAGTCCGCGTCATAAAACGGACAGGGAGAATACTCCGCAAGACGGTCCAGTCCCTCTCTGCTTGATTCAATGCCGACGACGATCATCGGCTGATCAAGCTGCTGGAGCGGGGTGATCAGTCTCCAGGAGCGGCCGAAACTGGCGTCCTCATCGTAGAACAGGTTCTGTCCATCCAGCATATAGAGGACAGGATAGCTCTGACGGCTCGCCATGTAGTCATCAGGCAGATACATGGCGATGGGAACCTGCCGTTTCAGAGATTTGGAGTCAAGTGAAAATTTGATGATCATGCCCCAATAGTAGCGTGTTCGAAGGTATCACGGAAGAAATTGTTTCTCTCTTCCGCATTTTCGAAGCGTGCTTTGATGGTGACATCGCCCATTGTAGCCGCAAACGCGGGCGGCAGAACCTGCACGCCCAGAATGCTGCTGCCATAGCGTCTTTGCAGCTCGTTGAGAGAAACGCGGTAATCCACGCTGGAACGGCGGCCGACAAAGCCCGCGGAATGGGGCGCCTGCTCCATGAGTGTGATATCCTGACCCATCAGAGCGCGGGCCCACAGATCATAGATGTTCACATCATAGGAGTAGTTGATCAGATCCGGTGCGAATCCTCCTGGTGGTCTGAAGTTGACTTCGAGGCCTACAAGATCACCCTTGCGGCCGACGCCTTCTTCATCCTGCGGCAGGCGGAAATACTCGCCGTGGAAGAAGCGGTTCTTCAGTCCGAACGCGTCCACGACATTCTGCGCGAGAGCGCGGTTTTCCGGGCTGACGCCGAAGGTGTAGTAGCATCCGATAGAATCCTGATTCTGCACGGAATCCATGCAGTTGGAAACATATTCAAGAGAAGCGATGAATTTGATACGGCCATCCGGTCCTGCCACGCCATCAAGCGTCACTACATCACCGGGAATGAATTTTTCCAGAATCATCTGGGTGCCAAGCGGCTCGGCCAGATCCCAGAAGTGTCTGAGTTCTTCGGAGTTGTGGATGTGGTAAGTGAAGGAGGCGCCGACACCATGATCGGGTTTGAGCACCAGATTGTAGCCGTAGCGGCTGCCAAAATGGTCCGCTTCCTCAAAGCTTACAGGCAGGCAATACGGTGCGACGGGGATCCCCGCTTTCTCGTAGTACTTCTTCATGCCGGCCTTGGACTGGAGTTCCTGGATTGTGTCGTGGTTAAAGCCTGTTTTGACATTGAAGTCATCGCGCAGTCTGGCGTCGAGATCGAGCCAGGCTTCGTTGTTGGATTCGATCCAGTCGATTTTCCCGTACTTCCAGCTGAAATAGGCAACTGCTTTAAAGACTTCGTCATAGTTGTGGAATGAGGAGACTTTAAAGCACTCGTCCATATTCTCTTTCAGTCCCGGATGGAGGTTGTTGTAGTCTGTGTCGATAATGCACAGAACGCGTGCGCCGGCCTTTTTCAGACCCTGCACGAACAGCCAGTAGTTGTCCGGGTAGTTGGGAGAGATAAAGACAAAATTTGTCATGCATTCACTTCCTTTTCGTTTTTCTTCTTAATCCGGATTCAGTGTGTTTGTTTTCTTCTCTTTGGAGAGTGTCCTGTTTTCAGGCCTGGCAGCCGGCCTTTTCGTTTAACAGGACATGTTGAATGGCAATAATCGTCTTGCCATCACGGATGGTTCCGTCCTGAATCATTCGGTACGCGTCGTTCAGATCGATCCAGAGATCACTGATGTGCTCGTCGGGATCCATTGGACGTCTGTTTTCGACAGGGCGCAGGCCGACGGCCTCATAAACCCAGATCGTTTCCGTGTCGTAGCCCGGTGTCGGCCAGAAGCTGGTGATCAGCCTGAGGCTGTCGCAGGCAAGGCCGGCTTCCTCGTTGAGCTCACGCATGCCGGTCAGCTCGGGAGATTCACCAGGCTCTCTTGTTCCGGCGGGGATTTCAAGGGTTTCCTGCTTAACGGCGGCTCTTGGCTGTCTGACAAGCAGGATCTTATGATCCATCACACAGCAAAGCGCAACGCCCCCGGGATGGCGGACGATATCCCGGCGGATTTCATGGCCTTCATCCATCATGGTTCTGATGGAAACAGAAAAGATTTTGCCTTCGAAAACTGATTTCTCACTCATTTTAAAATCTTCCTTTTTGAAACTGTAGCACTCAATAAAAACAGGGGTGCTGAAATCATAAAAATAGCCGATAGTCAAAGAAAAAAGCGGAAAAACCGCTTCAGTTGACTGTCTGTAAAAATGCTTTGACAATCGCGTCGGCCAGCTGATCCCGAAACTCCGGATCAGAAAGCTTGGTGTAGTCGTCGTTGTTGGTCAGATATCCGAGCTGCAGCAGCACAGAAGGCATGCCCGCATCGGACAGAACCGGGAAGTTGGCGTAGTGATCGGTGTCGAGACCTTCATACAGCGTGAAGTTGGTCGCCTGAATATTTTGTGCGATGTGCGTGGCCAGAGATTCAAGCAGCGCGTTGTTTGGCTGTGTGAAAACCGAGAACCCGCGATCCAGTCCATCGTTTCCTTCCGTGAAGCGCAAGCTCAACATATAATTGCCGCCCAGTTCTCTGGCTTTGTTCAGACGCCAGGTGTCGCTTTCCTGCTCGGTCGCGAAGGAATCGATATCGTCATACCAGCGTGTGTAGGCGACCTGATAGCCCGCGTCGGCAAGCTTTTCGCCCACCTGCACGGCGATATCCATGGCAAGATCCTTTTCGGAAATATGATCCGCGGGATCATAGCCGGCATCGGCGCCGCCGGCGGCCGGATCGATGACAATCACGGATTGCGAGTCACACTGATCCTTG
>Strawberry_p1__coassemble_3026_pt1 | contig 10198 bp, 11 predicted proteins | sample Strawberry_p1__metabat2_low_PE_004 | metagenome-assembled genome bin Strawberry_p1 | reverse complement strand
AACGCTCATGAACAGGGTATAAGATTTTTATCCCTCCTTAACTTAATGACATTGGACAGGAACAAATAAAAAGGCCATCACCTGCATGCTTTCTGTTGAAGCGCTGGCGGTGATGGCCGCTTTGACAAATAAAGGAATAAGCATCTAGTCGAGCAGTTCGCGCTGCAAAAATCTGGCCACGCCATCCTGATCGTTGGAGGCCGTGATGGCGGCCGCGGCGTTTTTCACACCGGGAATGGAGTTGTCCATCGCCACCCCAAAGGTGCCCGCAAACATCTCCAGATCGTTGTTGTCATTGCCGAAGGTGATGATCTGATCCGGTTTGATGCCATAGCGCTCGGCGATTTTCGTGATGCCAAACAGTTTGGTCAGTTCCAGATTGACACATTCGATCAAAAACGGGCCAGAGCGAAACAGGCGCCAGTTGCTTCCTTCCCGGTCGTTCTCCTTAAGAAATTTGGAAATTTTCCAGGGCATACCGCTCGCCATCAGCTTGAGGGCCGGCTGGATCAGCTCCTGTTCTGTGACGGTGCGAAAGCCAAGACGGTTTCTTGCGGCGAAGCGTTCGGTGATCAGATTCTTTTTCGTGGCCCACATTTCCTCTCCCACATATTCTCCATAGGTGAATCCATAGGGTTTGAAGCGGCGCAGGCGTTTTTTGATCGTATAGGGCTCCATCTCGCACCAGGTTTCAATCTTGTCCGTTTTGGGATCCCAGCTCATACCGCCGTTGAATCCCAGAACGAAATCGACATCGTTTTCGATGCCCCAGATTTTCAACATGCGCCTGAGAGCGATGGCCGAACGGCCCGAACACACGCCAAATAGAATTCCTTTCCTGCGCAGTGCGCGGATGGTTTCTTTGGTGCGCTTCGAGATGCGGCCTGTGGTATGCAGAAGTGTGCCGTCCAGATCAGAGACGACCATTCTGATTTCATCTTTTTTTAATTCTGGTATCATGCTCGTTTATCTTTTCAAACTAATATTAGGGGAATTTCCAATAATCTCGAAAATGAGTCAATCAAAAGATTCAAATATCACCGAAATGATAGTTTTCTAAACGATTTTTGACCCTTTCCGGCATGAAAACAGGACAAAGTGGTCAATCGTCCCGCTTTGTCCTGTTGACTTCCGGTTTTACATCAGATGGACAAGAATGAATTCACAGTTGCCCGTCACGGCGAAAGGCTTGCTTCCGGCTTCCACAAAGAAGGGGTTGCCCGGCTCGGCATGCAGGGTCTGATCGTCATCATCGATGACAGCGCTGCCGCTGATGAAGAACAATGCCTTGAAGGATTTGTCATCCGCGCTCAGATCAATGGATCCGTTGAGCTGATAGGCGTCCGCGCCAAAGACATCATTGACGCCGAGTGTCTGCGCCTGGGCGTGGCCGTTGTGCACCCATTCTCCCTGATGGTGCGCGGCGTGCAGCGGTTCCAGGTTGACGCTTCTGTAGAACTCTTCCACAGACACCTCATCCTGATCCGCCATCTTCTCGACTTCCAACATCGACAGTCCGGCTCCAAAGGCGTACAGCGTGCCGGCTTCCATCGTGAACACATCACCGGGCTGCGCTTCAACGGACTGCAGAAGATCCTTGAGCGTGCCTTTCTCATTGGCTTCTTTGACTTCATCAAGCGTGACGGAGCGGCTCATGCCATAGTATACGCAGGCGCCCGGTTTGGCGTCGAGCACTACCCAGAGGGATTCATGCTTCTTGTCCGGATTGAAGCGCACTGCGCCGGGGTTGAGCGTGTTGACCTGTTTGACGGTGATCGGGAAACGGTCGAAGTCCTGAGCGTCAGTGCCCAGAACGCCCATGCCTTTTTTGCGGATGAACTCATTGAGACTCATGCCGGCTTCCTTGCCGCTGATCAGCTCGGATTCATACCCCTGTCTGGTGGACAGCAGCCAGCTTTCAAGAATATTGAGAGTGTCAACATCACCATGTTGACGAACTAATTCGATTGTATCCCCGCTTTCGATCTCATCCATCGGGGCGAGTTTATAAATTGCCATTGGAATGCCTCCATTGCTTATCAGTTTCAGTATAAAGAACAGGGCCGGGTCGGCCCGCTGGCACGCCTGTAACTTTTTAGGACGAGAACTAATCTGCTTATTTAACGGGATTTTCAGTCTGTTTCGTCTGAAAGCGTATTCAGCCGAATCGCTCGTTTCTTATATCCCAAATGCGTCTTCTTTTTCCTTGACAAACTTTTATGATAAAGAGGCTCAATGGATTAATAGACAGAAGGGGGATATTTGATGTCATTGAAATCGTCCAGCCGCTCCCGCTCCTTCACAGAAGGATCTCTGTGGGACAAAATTCTTCTTTTCGCGCTGCCCCTTGCCTGCACAGGCATACTTCAGCAGCTGTTCAACGCCGCTGATATCGCAGTCGTCGGCCAGTTCACCGGAACAAGAGCCACCACGGCCATGGCCGCCGTCGGAGCCTGCTCACCGGTCATCTCCCTGATTCTGAACCTTTTTATCGGTCTCTCGCTTGGAAGCAACGTCGTGATCGCCAACGCGATCGGCGCGAGAGATCACGCAAGACTGTCCAGAGCCATCTCGACTTCCCTTCTGATCTCGCTTGGCGCCGGCATCATCACCTGCGCCATCGGCCTGTCTCTTGCGGTGGAAATCCTCAAGATTCTCTCCGTTCCGGCTGATGTCATCGAGTCCGCTGCGCTGTATCTTCGTATTTATATGGCAGGCACCCCTGTCATTCTGCTCTATAACTTCGCCGCCGCGATCTTTCGCGGAACCGGTGACACCAGAACACCTCTGATCACTCTGATCGCGGCCGGTCTGATCAACGTCGCCTTCAACCTGCTTTTTGTCATCGTCTTTGGCATGGGCGTGGAAGGTGTCGCGATCGCCACCGTCATCTCCAACGGCATCTGCGCCTTCGTGCTTGTCCGGCTGCTGGCCAGAGGCTTTCACGGTCTGAAAGTGGATCTCAGACACCTCAGCTTTGATAAAGGCTGTTTCAGACAGATCGTCGCAGTGGGACTGCCCGCCGGGATTCAGGGCGCCATCTTCTCTGTGGCCAACATCGTGATCCAGAGCGCGACCAACTCTCTTGGCGCGCAGGTCATGGCCGCGGGCGCGGTGGCCGTCAACATCGAGGCGACCACCTTCAACGTCCTCAACTCCTTCTCTCAGGCCTGCGTGACCTTCGTCTCCCAGAATGTGGGCGCGAAGAAATTCGAACGATGTAAGAAGATTCTCAAGATCTGTCTGATCGAGGACTTTTCAACCGTGTTCACTGTGGCGATGATCATGATCTTCTTTGGCAATCTCATCCTGCCCATCTTCAACAACGATCCCGTCGTGCTCGATCTTGCTTATCAGCGCGTCTGCATCCTGTGCCTGTCGCACTGCATGTCCCTGATCTATGAAGTTCTGTCAGGATACCTTCGCGGGTTTGGCATTTCTATCTCCTCGGCCGTGTTCACCATTGTTGGTGTCTGCGTACTGCGTGTGGTGTGGGTGTTCTTCATCTTCCCGCTCAATCCGACCTACCCGATGCTTCTTCTGATCTATCCGATCTCTCTGGGTACAACCGCCCTGCTGCTGGTTGGCGCGGTGGCCTGGTACAGACCAGCCGCGAAAAAGATCAAAGAAAGAGATCTGCAGACTGCCCTCGAGCTCGAAGCGGAAGCGGTCTAAGATCCTTTCAACAGTCTCATAAACGCGAAACCGGCTCTGTCCTTCCATGCGGAAAGGCAGAGCCGGTTTGTTTATATTCCATATTTTGACAGGAAGAGGGAGCCTGATCTGACTCAGGAAAAAGCCGCGTCTTAAGCGATCTCTTCAACCCAGTCGAGAACTTCCTGCTTTGTGGCGGGCTTTTCAAACATCACAGAATAGGTATAGCCATCCTTCTGCCATGTGGCGCCATAGACATCCTGATCGTTTGCGCGCAGCTTCACTTCGTAGCCGGAGAGATCCTCGATGTATTCGTTGTTATAGGTGTTGTAGTCACCGCTGATATCTTCGGACCCCTTTCCCTTGCGCACGGCGATCTCGCCGCACTCAGGCGAATTGAAGATGATCTGAATCATCTGATCATCCATGACGGACAGATCCTTCACCTCTTCAAATTCCGGATCATCGGGCGTCTTCAGACCAAATCCGGTCTGCTTCGAGGCTTCGTCCATGGTGGCGCAGCTGACAAAGGGGCTGGGGATCCCATTCGCCCCATCCGCCGGTGCAATATCCTGCGCGGCCTCTTCCAGATCCGGTCCGTGCGCGGCGCAGCCTGTAAGAATCAGGCACAGGCCAAGCAGGACGGTCCTCTTTCTGTTGTTTCTGTTCATACGCACCTCCGAATGAGAATACTCTCACCAAGCCTTGGCAGGGCGAACGGTCTTTGCGGACAGATTTCCAGCATGTTTTCCACAAAACCGACGGGTGAGCTGGTGTTGCCCGTCATCATGTCATAGTGCATGGGAATGACCAGTCCGGCTTCCAGCAGAACGGCCAGTCTCACGGCTTCATAGTCCGAAAGGTTTCCGATGCAGTTTCGGGTGGTGCGGAAATAGTCCTGTCCGTTGATCGGAGCGAAGAGCACATCCGGTTTCGCATGGGATTGAAGACGTTCCAGCAGGCCCTCACTCAGGTAGGTGTCACCCAGATGCAGGAAGCGGTGCCCGCCTAACTGCACGTCATAAGCGAGGTTGGTGTCCCGTCCCTTTTCATCTTTCTGCTCCACAGGATGGGCGGTCCGGATGGCGCTGATGGAAAGATCATCGGAAAGAGCCGTGCTCTGTCCATCCTCCATCAAAACAAGATTCTCTTTCAAAAAGCCAAGCGCTTGGGCCTGCTCTTTCAGGGCGGCTGGAATGATCAGCTTCAGAGCAGGGTTGGCCTTGCGCAGCGCCTGCAAGGTGTCTGCCGCGAAATGATCCCGGTGGGCATGGGTGCACAGAACATAGTCGGCATGCAGATTACCGGGATGAAAGGGAGCGGGATACAGGCGGCGGGTGTTCCCCTGGGCGTCCTTTAGATCGGTTAAAACCGGGTCAATCAAAAGCAGAGTGCCCTGCCCCGCGATGGCCTGGCCGCACTGGCCAAGACGTGTGATGGCGATCAGATTCTGATCGGCTTTCTGCGCGTGCAAGGTATCAATCAGATCCTGTCCGCTTTTGTACCACTGCGTCATACTCCTATCCTCCCGTTCTTCTTTCCTTCATTCTAGCGCGCCATGTTAAAGCGAACATGAAATGTCAGGTTGGCTCTTCCTTCTCTCTTTGCCCTGCTTGCCGCTGATCTCTTCGATCTTCAAAGCGAGCACCAGGACATGATCAAACGAGGCGTCGATGCTTCTTTCAATCTGCTCTTTATCCATCATCGGCGCGTACTTTTCGCAAAGGGCAAGAAGGGGCGCGCGTTTTGATTCGTCCCGAAGGACGGTCATCCTTCCATAACAGAGCACACTTTCATAGGCGGTTGTCAGCTTTTCGCTGATCACATCCCAGGCGCTGACCACACAAAAGGAGGCGCTGGGGTTTGCTTTGATGGCTTCGAGTTTTTCTCCCTGCTTGGCGCAGTGAAAGTAAATCGTGTCATCGATCAGCACGTAATTCAATGGTATCTGAATCGGATACGATCCCTGTGGATTGGACAGGGCGAGAATGCCGTAGCTGCCATTTTCCAGGATTTTGAGGCATGGTTCCTGTTCCAGTTTTTGTGCGCTTCGGCGCATCGCTTTTAACGTCATTTTTCGTGTTCTCTTTTCTGCTTTTATCTTACAGACAATAACGTGCTGATTGTAAAAGCTTTCAGAAGCCAATCTCTGTCAAAACAGCGGAAAGATCTTGTGATTTTATCTGATTCTGATAAAGATTACCTTCACCGGACTGAAAAAGTACGAAACCACTTTCAGAAATTGACATGTTGGACCCCCTTAGTTTTCAGTGGTTTCTACTTTATAATCTGTTATTGTCCGCGTCAGGAAAGGAACATTTTATGAAACTGGGACTCATTCAGATCAGAGTCGCTGAAAAACTTGGTGACAATCTGATGCAGCTCGAAGAAGGCCTCAAGGGGTGTGTTGAAGAGCATGTCGATCTGGTCATTCTTCCCGAGCTCTGGAACACGCCGTTTCGCAACGCGTGCATCCAGGAGCACTACACAGACTTCCAGGTTCTGATCCCTTCCCTGAAGCTGTTAGCCAAACGCTGTCATGTCTGGCTTGTGGCGGGCACACTGCCTGTTCCGGACAAAGCGTCAGACCAGTACACCAACTGCTGTCTGATCATCAACAGTGAGGGCGAAGTCGTCAAAGCGGCCGCAAAACTCCATTTGCTCGAAGTCAACACTTCCAGACATTCCTATAAGGAATCCGAAGTCTTCCATGCCGGGGATGAACCCTGTCTTGTGAAAACTCCCTGGGGTGTGATGGGCGTGGAGATCTGCTTTGATCTGCGCTTCCCGGAATTGTCGCGCATTTTATCGCAGTCATCTTTCCTTCTCGCCGTACCGGCCGGCTTCAACGCTGCCGTCGGGCAGAAGCACTGGAAACCGCTGATTCAGTCCCGCGCCATTGAAAACGAGATTTTCGTGGCCGGTGTCAATCCGCAGGCCGCCGACTATGGAACCTACTCCTCTTATGGTCATTCCATGGTCTGCTCTCCGGATGGGGAAATTCTTCTGGAAATGAAGCCGGATCAGCTGTATGCCACGGTTGAGATCGACACGCACGAAGTAGAGAGGATCCGCAAACGGTCCCCCTTCTGGAAACTGCGCAGAACCGATCTTTATTCTCTGCCACCTCTTGATAAGGAGGCAGGAAAAACCAGAACATCCGAAAGGACCCAACATGAAGAAAATTCGATTCAATGAAATTGCCGGATTTCAGACCGGCCACTGCACGGACGAACAGGGCGGAACCGGTGTCACCGCTATTCTTGCGCCCGAAGGCGCCACAGCCGGCGTCGATGTGCGCGGCGGCGGCCCTGCTACGCGTGAAACCGATCTTCTCGATCCCAAAAATATGGTTCAGAAGATCAACGCGGTGGTCCTGTCCGGAGGCAGCGCCTTTGGACTGGAATCCAGCAGCGGTGTGATGAAATATCTCAAGGAAAAAGGCTGCGGATTTGGCATGAAGGACTTCCTTGTGCCCATCGTCTGCCAGGCAAGCCTCTTTGATTTAAGCTGTGGTGATCCCAATGTCTATCCGACCAAAGAGATGGGTTATGAAGCCGCCAAAAACTCTGAAGTCAACGAATGGAACTCCGGCTGCATCGGCGCCGGCGCCGGCGCGAGCGTCGGTAAGGCCCTTGGTTTTGACAAGGCGATGAAATCCGGTTTAGGCTCCTGCGCCTATGAAATCGGCCCTCTGCAGGTGGGCGCGATTGTCGCTGTCAACGCGTGCGGTGATGTCTTCTTCCCCGATTCCGATAAGCGGATCGCCGGTATCTATGATCCCAAGACCCGCATGGAAATCGACACCGAAGAGGCGATTCTCGCGATGGCCGCCAACACGCTTCAGGGCGGCCGCGAAAACACCACCATCGGCTGCATCATCACCAACGCCGATCTCGATCAGGCGCAGATGAACAAGCTGGCCGGTATGAGTCAGAACGCTCTGGCCCGCACCATTCGTCCGGTGCATACGCCAAACGATGGGGACACGATCTTTACACTGACCACCAACCAGATCCCCGCGGATCTCACGCTGGTGTCCGTCATGGCCGTCAAAGCCATGGAACAGGCCATCGTCGACGCATTGCTTTCCGCCAAAAGCGCGTATGGTCTTCCCTGCTCGAGCGACATCAACAAATTTGAATTCTAATTTTTCAGGCAGCCTGATGGCTGCCTCTTTTTTCATGAAAAAGGACGCCCGGATTCCACGACCAGACGCCCAGAAAATTGTTCAAATTGTCAGAAAGAAAGCTCGATCGTGAAGACAAAAAGCCGGGTTTAAACCTGGAAGTCTTCGATGGGAACCGGAGCGAACCCCTCTTTTGTATTGATCCAGATCTGGTCAAAGCCGGCTTTTTTCGCCCTCTCGAGGCAGTCCGCCATCCCCACATCCAGCCAGTCTTTGTTGTGGCAGTCGGTGTTCAGGCAGATTTTGCCGCCCTTTTCATGGATATGATTGAGCAGACTCTGATGAGGATACGGGGTTTTGCGCACGCCGCGGCTGATCGCGCCGGTGTTCATCTCCAGAATCTTGCCCTGTTCAATGATCTGATCGATGGCTTTATAAGCTTCCTTTAAATACCAGTCGGCTTCAAAGGGAAAGAACTCCTCGTTTTCGTTGTATTTGGAGATCAGATCGACATGGCCGATGATATCCACCTCCGGCCAGTACGCCTGCTCGCCCACATAGCGGTAATACTCCCTGACCATCTGCTGGATGTCGCCATGATAGAAATCTTCCAGAATTTCCTTGAACGTGTTGGGAGAGTTGTCGACCGGCAGAAACTTATCACCCTTTTGCAGGAAGTGGACGCTGCCGATCACATAGTCATAGGGCGTGGTATCGAGTCTGGACATGGAATCCTGTTCGATACCACAATAGATCTCGATCTGATCCTTATATTTTTCCTGCATGGCGCGCACATCCCGGATGTAATCCTGTGTGGCCTGAGAGGTCATACTTGAACCATCGAGCGGCCAGTTGGTGCCGTGGCCTGAAAAGCCAAGAGAGGTGAAGCCTTTATCAAGAGCGCTTAGGACGCTGGCTTCAATCGAATCTTTGCCATCGTCATAGCTTGAATGTGTGTGCAGATTCTGTTTAACCTTCATACAGGATTTCCTCCAGTCGTTTCCGGCATCCCTTCTCAATGTCTTCATAAGCCGTCTCGAAATCGTCCGTCCACCACGGATCCGCGATGTTCGCACCGGGCAGAAGGCAGGCGATCTTATGGTCCTTATTGGAAGGAATGATGCGCCGGATGTTTCTCATGTTGTTATCATCCATCACATAGATATGATCAAACAGGTCATAGTCCTTTTTTGTCACCTGACGCGCTTCATGCCTGGTGAAAGGGATTCCTTTTTCGCGCAAAATGGCCTTGGCCGGACCATACAGATCATTGCCGATCTCTTCTCTGCTGGTGGCCGCGCTGTCGATATAAAACTGATCCTCCAGATCAAGATCCTTCACCATCTTCTTCATAATGAACTCCGCCATCGCCGAGCGGCAGATATTGCCATGGCAGACAAACAGAACTTTATACATACAGGCCTCCTTTTCCTCGCTTATTCGCTCTTGGCGTCATTTCCGGCCAGCTCGATCAGAGCGGACTGAATGCGGTCTGTCCACTTTTTGGACAGATCATCCGAGGGCGAAGCGCTCCAGAGCGCGAGCGCGTCGGCATCCTTGAGCGCTTCAGAAAAGGGATCCTGATGAATCGTCTTATTGGAATGGTTGGCGATCGCCTCGCAGATCAGGTCGATCTCATCGGCGGAATAGTCTTTGGTTTCTTCGAGAATCGTTCTTGCTTTGATGGCGCCAAGCTTTGCATGTTCCTTTGGATGGTTGTCGAGAAATTTGGCCGCATCATGCAGCACAGCCGCTGCCTTGCCAAGATCTCTTGGCAGATGCCTTTTCACACAAAGCAGTTCCATAAACGCGTCCACACGGGCGGAATGATCGAGCGCGAATTCGCGCAGCGTATCGTTATAGATCTTCGCGTATTGTTTAAAGATCTTTTCTGTCAGTCTGATTGAGCGCTCCATATTGAGCGTTTTGTCTTTGTCTTCATACTTCATAGTCTTTTTCGCCGCCTTCCTTTCTGATCTCTGTAAGTCCTTTAAGTCCTTTTCATTTTAAACAGCACAAAGACAAAAGGCAGGTCCGAGTGTACGCGAACCTGCCAGATGGAAAGAATAAGGCTGAGCAATCAATAGTTTTAAGTCAGATAAGAAAGCAGATGGACGGCCTCAGGCGGCTTTGCCATTCCAGGCATCGGCCTGCTCTTTGAGCCAGCCTTCCAGTTCATCAAAGCCCCATCCGGTTTTAGCGGATACCGTGAAGATCTTCAGATCCGGATTGCGCATCTTCGCGTAGGCCTTGACCTGATCGAGATCAAAGTCGAACCAGGGCAGAACGTCGATCTTGTTGATGATCATCGCTTTGCACACTTCAAACATCAGCGGGTATTTGAGAGGTTTGTCATGGCCTTCAGGCACGGAGACAATCGCCATGTTCATCGACGCGCCGGTATCGAATTCCGCC
>Strawberry_p1__coassemble_3001_pt1 | contig 10333 bp, 7 predicted proteins | sample Strawberry_p1__metabat2_low_PE_004 | metagenome-assembled genome bin Strawberry_p1 | reverse complement strand
CGCAAGCGAGAAACGCAAATGTGGTAGGGGAACCGGCGGACGCGAACTGAAGCGAATGCTGGAAGGCAATGCCTTAGATAAATAACTGTCGCCCAGTTTCTGGGAACAAAACATGGCTTATGATTCTGATAAATCGGACCGGTTCATTCCGGTCCTTTTTATTTGCGCCGGCCTTGCCGACGTAAAGAAAAAGCTTCCCGGCTTTTGGGTCGGGAAGCGGGTGATGCGCAGGTTATTTCATGAAGCGCTTGAGGCTTGGTCCCAGAGCCTTGTAAAGCAGCGGCACGAGAACCAGATCCAGAATTGTGGTCGGCACCATGTACCAGGCCTGATAAGCCATGGACGCGAGCAGTGTTGTCTCATAGAACAGAACACCGGATGCCGTCGAGCTTGCGAAGCGGATCAGACTGGTGATCAGAACGCCGGAGAAGAAGTAGCCCTTGTTTGGAAACAGGCTGGCCAGTCCATAGACGGAGAAGGCGATGAAGTAGTCCAGCATGAACTGCACGAAGCCAAGGATGTACATCTGGCCTGTGACAAACTGCATCAGCACCGACAACATGGCGACGATTGTGCCCTTTTTCCAGCCAAGCTGATAGCTGGCAAGAAGCAGAACGACTGTGCCCAGACCGAGGGTTCCGCCCTGAGGCATTTTGAAGAAGGGAAGAGCGTTGGACAGATAGTCCAGGACCACAAAGAGGGCCAGATAGAAAGCCATCAGCACGATGTCTTTCACAGTTGTTGATTTGCGCATAAATACACCTCCATTGGAGGATGCACTCAAGATTATGGGACTCCCTACGCTGGTTCTGACCAGATCAGGTTCTAAGGGTAATCTCAGCTCACTTGGAGCACCCCTGCCGCAAATATCCATAATTCTACAACAGGAATCCCTTTTTTCAGATCTTCTTTAAAAAGAGATGTATTTTTGAGTGAGATCCATACGCTTTTTCCTCAAAACAGAGATTTTATCTTTTACATCCTTTTTACAAATGCTTAAAAACACGGAAATGACAGACTTTCAGGCAGAGCGCCAATTCTGCTCAGTCTTATAAAAGGAGTCAGACATGGGGCTTGGATACAATGGGGGCAGGAAAGGTGAAGTTTATGGTTTATTACAATTCATCTGTCGATAAGGCTGAACAGGAACTTAAAACCGATCTGAAAAAAGGTCTGAGTGAACAGGAAGCCAAAAGCCGGCTGAGCCAGTACGGCCCCAATCAGCTGGCGCAGAAGAAAAAGAAAACAACGTTTCAAAGATTTCTCGATCAGTTCAAGGATCCGATGATTCTGATCCTGATCGCCGCGGCCATCATTTCTCTGGTCGTCTCTCTGCTCAATCATGAAGGTCTCAAAGGTCTGTTTGAGCCGTTTTTGATTGTGCTGATCGTCATCGTCAACGCGATGATGGGCGTTCTTCAAGAGGACAAGGCCGAAAAGGCGCTGGAAGCGCTCAAGAACATGTCCTCTCCTCATGCGCGCGTCATCCGCGATGGCAGGGAGATTCTCGTTGAATCCAGTCAGGTGGTGCCCGGTGATGTTATCAAGCTGGATGCCGGTGATTTCGTGCCGGCGGATGCGAGACTGATCCGCTCCTCCTCTTTAAAATCCGATGAATCCGTTCTGACCGGCGAGAGTCTGCCGGTTGAAAAGGACGCCACCGCCGTTTTAGCGGAAAATGTGCCTCTTGCCGAACGCAAGAACATGATCTTCTCGGGCTGCACCATTTCCTATGGCACCGGTATGGCGGTTGTGACCGCCACCGGCATGGATACGGAAATGGGCCGCATCGCCAACCTGCTCAACAACGAGCAGGAGACCATGACCCCTTTGCAGCTCAAGCTCAACCAGCTTGGCAAATACCTTGGCGCTCTGGCGATCGTCGCCTGCGCCATCATCTTTGTGATCGGCCTGATGGATGGACAGGATCCGCTCGAACTGTTCATGACCGCCGTCTCTCTGGCTGTATCGGCTATTCCGGAAGGTCTGCCCGCGATTGTGACGATTGTGCTTTCGATCGGGGTGCAGCGCATGGTCAAGAAAAACGCGATCATCAGAAGACTGCCCGCGGTCGAAACCCTGGGCTCCGCCTCTGTCATCTGCTCGGATAAGACCGGCACCCTGACACAGAACAAGATGACCGTTACCGAAGGGTATGTGGATGGGAATAACGTCATTGAAGATGTGACCTCCAACTGCTCCAAAGGCCTTCAGGAACTGCTTAAATACGGAACGCTCTGCTCCGATGGCTCCATCACCTGGGATGGCTCCAAGATGATCAGCATCGGTGATCCGACCGAAACCTCCATCGTGGCCGCCGCCCACAACAACGGCATGACCAAGGACGAGCTCAACAAGGAATACCCCAGACAGGCCGACATCCCCTTTGATTCCGACCGCAAGATGATGACCACCATCAACAAGATGGGGGATAAGTATGTCGCGATCACCAAAGGCGCCTTTGATCAGATGCTGCCAAAGATCACCCATGGCAATGTCAAGGAAGCTGAAAAGGTCAACGACGAGATGGCCTCCAACGCGCTGCGCGTGATCGCCATCGCCAAGAGAGAATTTGATGAAATGCCCAAAGATCTTTCCAGTGAGAACATTGAGAAGGATCTGACTTTCCTTGGTATGGTCGGTATGATCGATCCGCCAAGACCCGAAGCCAAACAGGCGGTGGCCGAAGCCAAGAAGGCCGGTATCCGCACTGTCATGATCACCGGCGACAACGTTGTGACCGCTTCGGCGATCGCCAGAGATCTCGGGATTCTCCGTCCGGGTGATAAGGCTGTGACCGGCGCGGATGTGGATAAGATGACCGATCGCGAACTTGATCAGGAAGTCCCGAAAATCTCCGTTTACGCGCGTGTTTCTCCTGAAAACAAGATCCGGATCGTCAAAAGCTGGCAGCGCCTTGGAAAAGTCGTGGCCATGACCGGTGATGGCGTTAACGACGCACCCGCCCTGAAAGCCGCTGATATCGGCGCGGCCATGGGCATCACAGGAACCGACGTGGCCAAAGGCGCGGCGGATATGACGCTGACGGATGACAACTTCGCGACCATCATCGCCGCCGTCAAGGAAGGACGCGGCATCTATGACAACATCAAGGATGTCGTCGGCTATCTGCTTGGCACCAACATCGGTGAGGTGCTCGTCGTCTTCTTCGTCATGCTGCTCTGGAAACAGTCCGCTCTGCTTTCCATGCAGCTGCTCTGGATCAATATGGTCACGGACTCTCTGCCCGCCATCGCGCTGGGTATGGAAGCCGTCCCGGATGATGTCATGAACGAGGCGCCCAAGCCCAAAAATCAGGGTATCTTTGCCGGAGGCCTTGGCATGCGCACCATGCTGCAGGGTATCTGGTTCGCGCTGATCACGATCGCCGCCTTCCGCATCGGTGAAACCGCGCTGAACAGTGAAGTGGCCGGCCAGACGATGGCCTTCATGGTTCTTTCTTTAGCGGAAGTCGTTCAGGCCTATAACATGCGCTCCGAAAAGAGCCTGTTCAAAATCGGTGTCTTCACAAACAGACAGCTCAACATCTCCGCGCTGATCTCCATTGTGATGATGCTGGTGGTTCTCTTTGTGCCCGGGATCATGAGCGCCTTTGGCACGATGTATCTGCCCGGATGGATGTATCTTGTCGCTCTTGCGCTGATTCTGTCCCCGGTTGTCGTCATGGAATGCTCCAAGCGCTTCGGTCTGATCAGACGTTCTGAAAACGCCGAAGAAAAGATCGCGAAAAAGGACAGAGAAGAAGTCGAATAAGAGTTCTCTTCGGTCTGTAAATCAGAAAACTGAATCTGCATTGAAAAAGGACAGGTGTTCCCGGATGATCCGGAAATCCTGTCCTTTTTGCTGTTTCGAATGAAAGGAATGGATGTCTATCTGGAAGAGAGGAGCATGTAGACAATTTCCACAGGCGCGTTGAGTCTGGCGTCCACTTTAATGCAGCCGACCCCGCTTGTCAGATAGTTTTTAAAGCTGAGTTTTCTTTTTCTGGCCCGGTTATATTCCGTGCTGCCGGTCCACTTGCGGTAGCCGCCCTTGAAGGGCCAGGTGATCTGAGTCCCGTGGGCGTTGCCTGCCAGGGCGTAGCTGATCGGAAACAGATCCAGACGGTCGCTCATCAGGTTGTCCGGATAGTGGCTGAGCACCAGATTGAACTGATCAGCCACCATGCCCGCACAGGCCGCTTCCACATCCGCTTCAGGACTCAGTCCGGCAAGCCGGATCTGTCCCGAGCCGAAATTGGTGATAGGCAGTGAACGGTTTTCCAGAATTTCAATCCCGGCATCATGCATGATCTGCCGGATGGTGTCAGTTCTGGTCTGATCGATCAGATCCTGCTCGCCAAAGACGGCGAACTTTCCAAGAGGCGCTTCAATGGAACCCAGCCAGGCGCTCATCTGAGAGATCTGATCGGCGGAGGGCGTGATGTTTTCACTGAAGACATCGCCTCCAAACAGGAAAAGGTCGGACTGCAGACTGTTGATTTTGTCGATCAGCTTCTGTGTCTGCTCCATACCGCCAAACTCTCCGTATTCCAGATCGGAGATGTAAACGACGGAGATATCGTTCATGGAGGAGGGGATCAGAGGATCGGTAATGGTTTTATAGGTGACATGGACGCGTTCGGGATTGACGAACAGCGCTTTGTATACGGTCAGGTCAACGGACATCACCAGAGCGCAGAGCACTGCGAGTATGGGAAGCATGATTTTCTGGAGTTTTGTCATGAAACCTCACTTTCCAAAAATGAAAACAGGCGGCTTTAATTTTAGACCGATGCGGCCTTATTGAAAACCACAAGACAATCCGTTCGGGATGAGCTGATCAAAAAAGAGAAAACGCGTGACACGTTTTCTCGATCAGGTATATCAGTTTGTCAGACCTCAGGCATGCTCATTGTTGATGGGCTTGCGGTGCATGTTCTTCTGCTTTTTGGCGTGCGCGTGGGCGAGTTCGTCCATGGTCTGTCTCGAGTTGAGGATGACCGGGATGACGATCGGGTTGCGCTTGGTCTTCTTGTAGAGATAGGGCTCAAGGGAAGAGCGGATGCAGTTTTTGATGTCCGCAAAGGTCGTTCTTTCCTTCAGCTTCTCCTGCAGCGCGCTTCCGACAATGAACTCGGCTTCCTTGAGCAGAGCCTGAGAGTCCTTGAGAAAGACAAATCCGCGGGAGACGATGATCGGGCGGGAGAGCAGTTTGTTCTCCTTGGAGTCGATCGCGATGATGACGGCCACCAGACCATTGTCAGCCAGGATCCGGCGGTCTTTGAGAACCGCGGTGGACAGGCCGGAGATGTCGTTGCCATCCACGTAAATGTCATCCCCCTGGTAGCGCCAGTTGGAGGCGATGACTTCATGATCGCGCAGAATCAGCACGTCGCCATTGGCGCATACAAAGATCCGTTCAGGCGGAATGCCTGTTTCCATCGCGGTCTTGCGATGCTGCATGAGCATCTTGTGCTCGCCATGGATCGGCATCATGTAATGCGGTTTGATCAGCTGAATCATCAGCTTCTGCTCCTGCTTGGAGGCGTGGCCTGTGGTGTGCAGGTTGTTGAGCACGGATTTGTTCAGAACCGTCGCACCTGTGCGAAACAGCTTGTCCACCACCTGGTTGACGGACTGCTGGTTGCCCGGAATCGGGTTGGAGGAGAAAACGACGGTGTCGGTCGGCTTGAGGTGGATGAAGCGGTGCGTGCCGTTGGCGATCCGGCTTAAGGCGGCTAAGGGCTCGCCCTGGCTGCCGGTGCACAGGATGCACACCTGCTCATCGGGGGTGTGTTTGAGCTGGTCGGGGGTGATCATCTCGCTGTTCTTGATCTTGATGACGCCCATCTGCCGGCCGATTTCGACGACGTTTTCCATCGACCGTCCGAAGACGGCGACCTTGCGGCCGTGGGAGAGGGCGGAGTCGATAATCTGCGCGGCTCTGTAGACGTTGGAGGCGAAGGTGGCGACAATGATGCGTCCCTTGACGTTGTTCATGATGCCGTCGATTTCTTTGGCGACATCCTTTTCAGAAATGGAGAAGCCCTCGACGCCGGAGTTGGTCGAATCAGACATGAGCAGATCCGGACCCTGGGCGCCGATGAAGGCCATCTTCTGATAGTCCGCGTTCTGGCCGACCGGGGTCAGGTCAAACTTGAAGTCGCCGGTATGGACCACGGTGCCGTTGGGCGTGGTCAGGAAAACGCCAAGAGAGTCAGGGATCGAGTGGATCGTGTTGAAGAAGCCGGCCGTGAAGTATTTGGTCTTGACGGTGGAGTCTTCATTGATTTCAATGATCGGCACCTTGGGCGCGTCCTTGTGCTCGGCAAGCTTCTTTTCAATCAGCGCTTTGGCGAAGCGGGGCGCGTAGATCGCGTCGATATCGACCTGCTTGAGCAAAAAGGGGATGCCGCCGATGTGGTCTTCATGGCCGTGGGTGATGATCAGCGATTTGCGTTTCTTGTTCATGCGGATCAGATGGTGATAGTCCGGAATGACGTAGTCCACGCCAAGCAGCTCATCATCGGGAAACAGCACGCCGCAGTCGATGATCATGATTTCATTACCATGTTCGTAGCAGTACATGTTCTTGCCGACTTCTCCCAGACCGCCAAGGGCGTAGATCAGGGTGTCGGTTTTCTGAATCTGATTTTTGGAGGAGCTCTGCGCTCCTTTGGCTTCCTGCGCTCCGGACTGATGCAGACCGGATCTGGAAGAGCGGGCGGGCTTTCTGGCGGGATGAGCAGCGCGTCTGGTTCCTTTGGATTCCGCGCTGTCGGCTTCCAGAGGCAGAATCGCGTTGTTCGCGTCCGCTCTGGTTTCTTTTTTATTGGCCAGCGGCTGCTTTGTCTGATCAGCCGCTTCTTTTACAGGTGTATGTTTATCAGTTGTCTTAGTGCTCATAGTAATGTGGTCCGGCTTTCATGAAGAGGGCCGGACATCCTTTCTTGCCTGTTGGGGGATGGAAGAAACCGTTTCTGGCTTACGAATCGAAAGCCGCACGCAGAAATCTCTGTCTTGATGCGGCCTGTATTATGGAGAAAGTGAAAATCTGAAAACCGATTATATCAGCCAGACTGGTTTTCTGTCCTGTCTTTCAAATATTGTAGCATGGCCAAAGGAAAGGTCCGAAAGCGAGCATTTCTGACAGTTTTCAAACCTGTATAAATCTGTGGAAAGTACGGAAAATAAAAGTAGACTGATAAAACATCAGTCTACTTCGTTTGCGTTGGCCGGCACATGCCAGGGATTCTGCGGATCGATGTGATCGTAGAAGAGTTTACCGGACAGGTGGTCGATCTCATGCTGGAGCACCACGGCCTCGTAGCCCTGGGCCGTGATCACGACATTCTGGTCGGTGAGCAGATCATAGGCTCTGACCTTGATTCGCATGGGACGGCAGACGATGCCTTCATGCGCATCCGGTACGGACAGGCAGCCTTCTCCGTTCTTGAGAAAGCCAAGTTTGGCGGAGCGGGAGATGATTTTCGGATTGGCCAGAGCGAGATGCAGATCTTCCACATCCTCCTCGTCAGAAGGAACAACCACGGCGATCATCTTTTTAGGAATGCCAAGCTGAATGGCCGCGATGCCGACCGCCGGAGAAAGATCCTTTTCTTCCGCCAGTTCGGGCACCTGACTGTCCGCCACATACTGATGCATAGCCAGAAGCAGTTCCCGGTTCTCCTCAGACAAAGGCAGTTCGACATCCTCGCTGTGTTCTCTGATTCTCGGATCCGTGTCCTTGATGATATCTTTATTGCTTAATTCCACGTAAGCCTCCATATATGCATTATTGTATGCAACCAGCCGATTTGAAGCAAACGGGCCGGACGCCAGGACAGGCTTCAAAAGAGCCGGCGGCCGCCTGTGCTAGACTGATTCCTAAGGGATAGAGTATGAGAAAAAAATCAAAAGATAAAAAGCAAAGCGCCCAGCCGGCCGGCCAGGCTGTTCTGGCGCGAGATACAAAGAAAAAACAGAAGCGAAAGGGATTCATGGGGCTGCTGTGGGGAGCGGATCCCTGGATTTTCTTTTCCATGATCGGGCTGACGCTGTTTGGCTCTTTGATGGTCGTTTCCACCGCGCAGGGTGTGAGTGTGGGGACGATGAATGTGCTGCTCAGCTCGCTGCTCCATCAGGTGGCGTATGTGGCGGCGGCCTATGTGGCCATGATCTTCGCGGATCATGCGACCCGGCTTGGCAATGTGCGCTCCCCCGTCAAGAACAGATTCTTCCGCTTTGGCGTGTGGGTGTTATGCCTTGCGTATCTTGGTGTCATGGTTGTGACCGCTTTAGTCGGCGTGGAGGCCAACGGTTCGCGAGCCTGGCTTGGTATTCCGGGTTTAGGCACCGTCCAGCCCTCGGAATTTGGCAAGCCGCTGATCATTCTGGTGTTCGCAATGGCGGTCTATCAGTCCAAACTGCATCCTGAATACCGCCAGTCGTACTGGAGGCTGTTTCGATGGCCGATTCTCTTCACTCTGGCAAGCATGGCCGCGCTGGTCTTGCAGCATGACTTTGGCACGCTGATCATTCAGTTTGTGATCGCCTTCGCCTGTTCCATGATCCCGGGTTATCCGGGTCTGGCCAAAACGCAGAACCGGCTGATGATCGCCGCCATGATCATGGTGATCATCGGTCTTGTGGTGATCTTCACACCCGGCGCGTCGGATTTTCTGACCAAAGTGCCGGGGATGAGTCATATCGCCACCCGCATCAACAACATGAAGAAGCCCTAGCAGGACGCGGATGGCGAGGCGTATCAGCCGGCCAACTCTTTATACGGCATCGCCGATGCCGGTCTGTTTGGCAAGGGACTGGGAAACTCCGCGCGCAAGTACGGTTATCTGACACAGGCGGAAAGTGACTATATCCTCGCGGTGACCGTCGAAGAGCTTGGCATCATCGGTCTTGGCATCATCTCAGCGGGCTATGGCATTATCGTCTGGCGGCTGATGAAGTGGCTGCGCCAGACCGATTCCATCCCCAACAAGGTGATCTTCGCAGGCACCATGACCTATCTGCTTGGACAGATGGTCATCAATGTCGGCGGTGTGGGCGCGCTGATTCCCATGACTGGTGTCCCGCTGCTGTTCATCTCCTCAGGCGGCAGCTCCCTGCTTTCGATTTACATCACGCTGGGCATGTGCCAGAACCGCATCTCGGAAATCCGGGACGCGGAGTATCTGCAAAATCTCAAAAAGCTCAGACAGCCTGAAGAGTGAAAAAGGGAAAAGACAGAGCGAACAATAAGAAATAAGGAAACGGATAGATCAATATGAAAGCAGCATTTTGCGGATCCTTTGATCCGGTCACGATCGGACATATGGATCTGATTGAACGGTCGAGCAGACTGTATGAACAGGTCATCGTCTTCATCTCAGCCAATCCGGCCAAAAAGGATCTGTTCACCGCTCAAAGAAGGGCAAAGTGGATTGCGCAGGCCTGTAAAGACGCGGGATTGGACAATGTGGAGGTCGCCGTTCAGGGTGGCGTCTCGGTGGAAGCCTGCAAAAAAGCGGGCTGTTCAGTGATGATTCGCGGTGTGCGCAATGAAACCGACATGGCCTATGAAGCAAACCTGGCGTATATGAACAGCCAGCTTGATCCGACGATTGAAACCGTCTGCCTGTTCACCCGACCGGCCTACGCCTATATCTCAAGCAGCAATGTGCGTGAGCTCTACGCGCTTGGCAGGTCTTTGAAAGGCTTTGTGCCCGAGTGCGTCATAAGTGATCTTCAGCCTGACATTCATCAGGCCTGATACTATAAAGGCAGAAAACGAAGAAGCACACTGCTTTTGGAAGGCAAGAAAGGAAGCGTTATGCGAACATTTCCAGACTGGCTCAAGGAGCATGGATTCGAACCTCATGACATGAAGATCTATCATGAGGCTTGCACCCATTCCTCCTGGGCGAACGAACATCATAATGTCACCGACTGCAACGAGCGGTTGGAATTCATGGGAGACGCCGTGCTGCAGATCTGGTCAGCCGACGCTCTGTTCCATCTGATCCCCAAACTCGATGAAGGCCACATGACCACGCTGCGCGCGCAGACGGTGTGTGAAAACACGCTGGCCAGACTGAACAAGCAGCTTGGCTGGTACGAGTTTTTAAAGCTGGGTGTGGGCGAGGAGAAAAGCGGAGGCCGGACAAGACCCTCGATTCTTGCCGACCATTTTGAGGCCTGTATCGGCGCCATTTACCTCGATCTTGGTTATGGGGCGGTCGATCAGATTCTCAACGAGGTCATGCGCCCGCTGATCAAAGCGGAAAAGCCGGAAGACGTCACCGACTACAAAACCCAGCTGCAGGAATATGTAC
>Strawberry_p1__coassemble_2933_pt1 | contig 10721 bp, 10 predicted proteins | sample Strawberry_p1__metabat2_low_PE_004 | metagenome-assembled genome bin Strawberry_p1 | reverse complement strand
CATCTGATAATAAGCAGCCATATGGTTCCCCTTTTCCCTCTGTTTGTATTCTAAACAGGAGATACGTCCTTTGGGAGGTGATTTTCGCGGCCGGAACCGCAGGATTTCAAAGAGCGCGCACAAAAGACAAAAGCTCTGCTCCGGGATCAAAACAGAGCAGAGCGTCCATTCGATGGATCAGTCCTGATTCTTTGCAGGATTGAGCGAGGTTTTGTTTAACAGCCAGGCCTTGGCTTTTGGCGTGGCCACACGTCCTCTTGGCGTACGGTTGATAAAGCCGATCTGAAGCAGATATGGTTCGTACATATCTTCCAGCGTGGCCGCTTCCTCACCGATGCTGCTCGCCAAAGCTTCCAGACCGACCGGTCCGCCCGCGAAGCGGTAGATAATGCCTTCCAGATATTTTCTGTCCACGCTGTCCAGCCCCTGCGCGTCCACCTGCATGCGGTCCAGAGCGTCCCTGGCGATGTCACCGGAGATCACACCGTTGTTAAGCACCTGCGCGAAATCGCGCACTCGGCGAAACAGACGGTTGGCGATGCGGGGGGTTCCGCGGGAACGTCTGGCCAGTTCCAGAACCGCGTCCTCTTCAATCGGTGTGTTCATGACTCTCGAGGTGCGGCGGATGATTTTGGAAAGATCATCGAGATTGTAGTATTCCAGCGCGGAGACAATGCCAAACCGGTCGCGCAGCGGTGCGCTCAGATCACCGGCCCTTGTGGTGGCACCAACCAGAGTGAATGGCGGCAGCGCCAGACGGATCGTGCGCACGGTACCGCCTTCCTTGCCTACCACAATATCAAGCGCGTAGTCTTCCATGGCGGGATAGAGAATCTCTTCAATGGAATGAGACAGCCGGTGAATCTCATCGATAAACAGGACGTCCCCGGCTTCCAGAGTGGACAGAATCGCGGCCAGATCACCGCTTTTTTGAATGGCCGGACCGCTGGCGGTGCGCAGATGGCCATGCATTTCCGTGGCCAGAATGTTGGCCAGTGTCGTTTTGCCAAGACCCGGAGGGCCATAGAGCAGCACATGATCGAGCGCCTCGTTGCGGCTTTTGGCCGCTTCCAGATACACGCGTAAGTTTTCTTTTAAAGCGGGCTGGCCGATGTATTCATCAAGAGTGGCCGGACGAAGGGTCACATCAAGATCCAGAGGCTGCTCGCTTCCTTCCATCAGACGTTCCTCATCCATTCCTTACACCCCATTTCTGATCGCCAGCTGCTGCAGGCATTTCTTCAACATTGTATTGACATCCATTGTCGTGATCCGGCTCATCTCAGGCGCGAGCGCTTCGATTTCCTGACGCCGGAAGCCCATGGATTCCAAAGCGTCTGCCACATCATTCCAGACTGGATTGTCAGAGCGGCTTTCCGGATGGACCTGAGCCGGGATAGTGACCTTGCCCTTGAGATCGAGCACGATCTGGCCGGCGCTTTTGGGACCGATCCCCGGCAGCTTCTGCAAAGCTTTCACATCGGCGCTGTCAATGGCCTGAACGATCACATCAAAACCGGCTTTGGAAAACATGTTCATCACGCTTTTGGGACCGATGCCCTTGACGGTGATCATGCGGGTGAACAGATCGTATTCCTCTTCCCGCTCAAACCCGTAGAGCACTTGACCGTCCTCACGAAACTGCTGGTAGGTCCATAAAAACAGTTCCTGGCCCTTGTGATAGTGCATGGCTTTGGGCACGAACACTTCATAGCCAATCGGCGCGCACCATAACACAATTGATTCGGCGCGAATGGCGCGCACAGTTCCTTCAAGACAAGCAATCATAATGAAAAGCCCCTTCTCAGGGGCTTATTATAACAGTTTCAAAATTCCCTCAGAAAGATTCATCAATATCCATCAGAACCGGCGCATGGTCGGATCCATAGACATCATCAAGAATCTCGACAGATCTGACACGATCCATCAGAATGGGCGAAACCAGCCAGTAGTCAATTCTCCAGCCGCGGCCGTACATCCGATCCCTGCCCTGATAGCTCCACCAGGAATACTGTCTTTTATCCGGATAGAGTTCCCGGAAGGCGTCCTTGAAATAGGGCATCAGAAGCTTTTCAAAGTCAGATCGTTCTTCCGGTGTATATCCGGAGGAGTTCGCACCGGCCTGCTCGTCATAGAGATCGAGCGCGGTGCGCGCGATATTGAAGTCACCGCAGATCATCACGGGTTTCTTTTCGTTCAAAGAGCGCAGATAGCCGGAAAACGCCTGATCCCACTGCTGTCTGTAGCCAAGTCTTTTCTGCCCTTCCCCCGCGTTGGGAACATAGACATCCACCACAAAGAAATCCGGGTATTCCAGCGTGATGACGCGTCCTTCCTGATCGTGCTCTTCCTGGCCGATGCCATACTGCACAGATTCCGGTTCGGTGCGCGCCGCGATCAGCGTGCCCGAATAGCCTTTGCGCACAGCGGAGTTGACATATTGAAAGGGATAGAGATCTTCATCGAGTTCCACCTGTTCCGGCAGGCATTTGATCTCCTGCAGGCAGACGATGTCGGCGTCGATATAGTCGAGAATCTGTTCGAATCCCTTTTTCATGATGGCCCGCAGGCCATTCACATTCCAGGTTAAAAGTCTCATGTTTAAACTTCCACAAATTCGAATTCATAACCGCCGAGAATGACGACATCGCCATCTTTGGCTCCGGCTTCACGCAGTTTGGCGTCGATGCCCATGGAACGCATCTTGTTGGCGAAGTTGTACAGATCCTCGTCTGTGTTGAGCTTGTTGATATCGAAGTTCTTGTCGATCTGCGGTCCGGAAACTTCCCAAAGACCCGGTTCGAGCTCTTCGATGATATAGGGCTCTTCCTTCTGCTGGAAGGTGTACAGAACGCCTTCGTGGCTTTCTTCCTTCTCGTCGGAAAGAGGAAAGATCGGTGTGGTCGCCAGCAGATCCGCCGCTTTTCTCATGACGGGATCCAGACCCTCATGCAGGATGGTCGTTGTCTCATAGACATCGAGATCGGGATAGGCTTTTTTGAAGCGTTCAAGATTTGCCGGCGCTTCATCAAGGTCCATCTTGTTGGCGACAACGATCTGCGGACGCTCAAGCAGGCGCAGATGATAGTTTTCCAGTTCCTTGTTAATGGCTCTGTAGTCTTCCACCGGATCACGGCCGTCTTCACCGCCCATATCGATGACATGGATGATGACGCGGCATCTCTCGATATGACGCAAAAACTGATGGCCAAGGCCCTTGCCTTCACTCGCGCCGTCAATCAGCCCGGGCAGATCGGCCATGACAAAGGAACGGCCGTCTTTGGTCTGCACCACGCCCACATTGGGAGAGATGGTCGTGAAGGGATAGTCGCCAATTTCCGGTTTGGCCCGGCTGACCGCTTCAAGCAGTGTGGATTTGCCCACAGAGGGATATCCAACCAGACCGACATCGGCCAGCGTTCTCAGCTCAACGATCGCGTCAAACTCCTCGCCTTCCCTGCCGGGCTCCGCATAGCGGGGAGCGACGTTGCGCGGGGATTTGAACCGCGCGTTGCCTCTGCCGCCATGGCCGCCGGCCGCGACGACCTGACGCTGATGGGGCTCGGTCAGATCCGCGATGACCTGTCCGGTCTCTGCATTTTTCACAATCGTTCCAAGAGGCACCTTGACGATGCGGTCTTGTGCATTGCCGCCATGCATTCTCTTGTTCTTGCCCTTTTCGCCGGGCTGGGCGTTGATGTGGCGGTTGTAGCGCAGATCGAGCAGAGTGGTTCTGCCCGGGTCAGCTTCAAAGATGATGCTGCCGCCATTGCCGCCGTCTCCGCCAAACGGTCCACCGTTGGCGATGTATTTCTCATGCTTGAAAGAAACGAGGCCGTCCCCGCCCTTTCCCGCTTTTAAGTGAACTTTCACCTGATCGACAAACATAGAAAAAACCTCAGACTTTCTGTCTTTGTGTTCATTGTAAGGCCAAGAAGATAAAAATCCGGACCTGACGAATCAAACGCTTCGTCCCGTGTGTGCATAAAACAAAAGTCCCTTACAAGAAGGGACTGTATGTTCTGTTAATGATTACTCAGCAGGGTAAACAGAAACCTGCTTGCGGTCCTTGCCCAGACGCTCGTATTTTACGATACCGTCTACTGTCGCGAACAGTGTGTCATCACCACCGCGGCCAACGTTTGTGCCCGGATGGATCTTAGTGCCGCGCTGACGGTAGATGATGGAGCCGGCATGGCAGCGCTGGCCGTCAGCCAGTTTCGCGCCAAGACGCTTGGAGTGAGAATCACGGCCGTTTTTGGTGGATCCTACACCTTTTTTGGAGGCAAAGAACTGAATATCTAATGTAAAACGCATGATTATACCTCTTTCTTCAATATGGAAATGGATTTGGGAAACTGGTCTTCCAGAGTTCTGAGCTGGTAGTAAATCGTCTGCAGCACAGGCTGAACCTCGGCGTAACACGCGCAAGCGTCCACGCTGATCCGGTTGTCGGCCGCCTGACATGGGATCTCAAGCTGAGGATACATCTCATCAAGAGCGTTAAGACCGCCAATGGCGATCGCGCTTGCGGCTGCGCAGACAAGATCCTGACCGTACGGCGCGCTGTTGGCGTGCCCGCTCATCTTCAGACCGGTTATATTCCCGTCTTTCAGTCTGATTCCGACCTTGATCATCCTTAGGCAGTGATGGAATCAATCATAACCTTTGTATAAGGCTGACGATGACCCTGCTTACGGCGTGTGGAAGATTTTTTCGGACGGTATTTCACGATGACAATTTTCTTGCCTTTGCCCTGTTTTTCCACGGTTCCGGTTACGGAAGCGCCTTCAACATAGGGATGACCGATTTTGCCGTCTACATAGAGAACTTTGTCGAAAACGACTTTGTCGCCTTCTGCGTCATCAAGTTTCTCTACCCAGATCGGCTGGCCCTCCTCGACCTTGATCTGTTTTCCACCGGTTTCGATAATTGCGTACATGTATTCAGTCTCCTTTCTAATTCTTGAATACTCGCCATGAAGGTGGGTTTCCCGCTTTAACCTTTTCTGAGCGGTTGCAAGCCTCGAAGACTGCAACGCCATTATTTTAGAGAGAGTTTGGCCATTCGTCAAGAAAGCGCACAAATGCATTGACAAATCCGAAGGAACATGCGGATTTGCCTGTTTTGAAAAACCACCGTTCTTTTCAGGCGGCGCTTTCGACGCTGATCTGTCTGACACGCACGGAATTGGGCCGGTCGTGAACGCCTGTGATCAGCACGAAATCTCCGATTTTGAGGTTCGCCTGCTCTCTTGCCCAAAGATCGGGCATCATGGCCGCGTCAATCGTCCCATTGCCATCGCTCAGTTGCAAAAAGGCCATGGCCTGATGATTTCTCGTGGTGATCGGGGTGATCTTTTCGATCTGACCGACCAGACGCACATTGCGGATGTTTCTTGAAAGAATCTGATCGATGGTCTGCGTTCTGCCGCAGCGCCTTGCGATCAGTCTTGCCGGATGGGGCTGCAGCGAGAATCCCATGACTTTCGTTTCCCGCTGATATATCTCCAGCCGGTCTTCCTTCTGTCTGATCGGCTCTCTGTAGGACATCACTTCATAATCGTACAGACCGGGCTGACTGGCGCTTCTGCACACATGCACCCAGTTGAGCGCTTCATCCACCCCTTCGCGCAGTGCCTTGCGGCCCAGGTTGAGCTCATCAAGCGCACCGGCATCAATCATGGCCAGGATGTGATCCTTTTTGGCTCCGCTTTCCTGAAGGCAGATGACCGCGTCCCGAAAGGATGTGATCGGCTGGCGCTTCGCGCTTTCCTGGCAGATCTTCTGGGCGACACCCGAGGGCATGCCCTTGATCAGCGTGAGCGGAAGACGGATGCCGGAGGGTTCCAGAGAGGCCTTCATGCAGGCATGAGAGAGTGAAGGCGCAAGCACCCGCAGCCTTCTGCTTTCCAGTTCGCGCAGATACTGCTTCATCTTGGCGTCATTGCCAAGCACGCTGTTGAGCGCGGCGATATAGAAGACGCCCGGATAGCGCACCTTCATCCACGCCATCCAGTACACCACCAGCGCGTAGGCGTAGGAATGGGATTTGTTGAAGCCATAGTCCGCAAAGCGCTCGATCGTCTCAAAAATCGAGAGGGCCTCCGCTTCGATGACACCGGTTTTCTTCGCTCCGTCCACAAACCGCTGCCGGTAGCTTTCCATCTCTTCCTTTTTCTTCTTGGACATCGCCTTGCGCAGGCTGTCGGCCTGCGCCAGACTGAAGCCGGCCAGCTTCTGGGCCGCCAACATGATCTGCTCCTGATACAGGAAGATGCCGCCTGTTTCATCAAGCAGCGGATCGATGATCGGATTGATGGATCTGCGTTTTTCCGGATGCCGCCTTGCTTCCAGATAGAGGTTGATATTTTTCATCGGGCCGGGGCGGTAAAGCGCGAGCACGGCCGCGATATCTTCAAAACGTTCGGGCTGGAATTCTTTAAGCAAATGGCGGATGCCGCTGCTTTCCAGCTGAAAGACACCCAGCGTGTCTGCCTGTCTGAGCAGATGGTAGACATCCGGATCATTGAGCGGCAGCTTGAACAGGTCAATCGATCGGCCGTACAGAGTCCTGATCTGATCGAGCATTTCTGCCAGCATGCCAAGGTTGCGCAGGCCTAAAAAGTCGAATTTGATCAGACCGAGATCCTCGAGATAGCCCATCGTAAACTGCACGGCCATCTGAGCATCGCCAAGCTGCACAAGCGGCGCGACATCGGTGATATCCCGATCGGAAATCACAATACCGCCGGCATGAATGGATTCATGACGCGGCAGGCCTTCGATGCGTACAGCCATCTCATACAGATCCTGCAGAGGTTTGCTGGAGGCGATCTTTCTGGCTAATTCGGGATGACTCTCCCTCATCTGTTCAAGAGTGATGTTCTGCGCGGCCGGAATCATGGCGCTCAGTTCACTGATCTGTCTGACAGGCACATTCATCGCCTTGCCCGCGTCACGCAGGACCATGCGTGATTTGAATGTCGAGAAGGTCACGATATGGCTTGCGCGCATTCTTCCATATTTCTCGGTGACATAGCGGATGATTTCATCGCGCCGGTCATCGGGAAAGTCGGTATCGATATCGGGCATGGTGATCCGGCTCGGGTTAAGGAAACGCTCAAAGAGCAGATCGTTTTTGATCGGGTCAATGTGGGTGATGCCAAGACACCACGACACCAGACTGCCCGCGGCGCTGCCGCGCCCTGGGCCGACTAAAATATTGCGGCTTCGCGCTGTCTTGATAAAATCCCAGACGATTAAGAAGTAGCTTGCAAAGCCCATGGACAGAATGATGTCCAGCTCATGATCAAGCCGTCTGGCATAGATCTCAGGAACCTGATTGTTGAGGCGTTTGAGCAGGCCTTTTTTGCAGAGCTTTTCCAGAAACTCGCCATCGCTGATCTGATCATCCTCTCTGCAGGATGGAAGCGAGGCTTTGGGAAGATGACCGTCGACCTGCAGCTGATCCGCGATAATCTCCGTCATTTCCAAATCATCCGGATCATAAAGCTCCTCCATCTGCTGCTTCGATCTCCAGAACCGGCCGGAACGCACCTGCTGGCGCAGCACCGGATTGCTGATGGTCTCCTGCCGGTCAATCGCGGCTAAAAGAAGGCTGGTTCTCCAGTCCTCTTCTTTGAGGTAGTCAATTCTTGAAAGGGCGAAGGTTTCCATACCCAGAGAGTGGGCGACGGTTTTAAGCACCCTGTTGTCCTGGCGCAGTCTTGGCGAGTCATTCATCGCGATCCCGATATACACTTCCCCGTTGAGATGCAGCAGCTTCTGCAGCATGGCTGCCAGCTGCTCCTGATCGTTTCGTTCGGCGTACTGCTCCATCTCACTGCTCAGTCCCGCAATGGCAAGAAGCAGATGCGCGCCATCCTTTTTCAAAGCGTCAAATGGCAGATCCAGACTCTTTCGGGTTGTGATCAATGTAGACAGGCGGTACAGCGCCTGCAGGCCCTGATTGTCTTTGGCGTACAGAATCATCGGGACTGTGATCGGCTCATCTTCCAGTTGCACATCACATTCCAGACCAATGATCGGGCGCAGGCCTTCTTTTTGCGCACGCAAAAGGAATTCCATCGTCCCATACATCGTGTTGTGATCTGTCAGCGCGACGGCGTTCTGTCCGGATGCTTTTGCCTGCATAATGAGCTGTTCAATTCTGGCCGGGCTTTGTAAAAGAGACCAGCAGCTGCGGGAATGAAGATGAATCATATGTTCATTATAGAGGAACGCGTCAAAAAGGCGTCTGTTCGCCCTGGAACAGACGCCCGAATTGACCGCTCACAAACAGAGCGGATTGATGATTACCGGTTTTGCATGGAGCGCGCGGTGAGCAGCTCAATCAGTTCTTCCACCTCACTGATCGTCAGATTCTTGATGCCGCTTGCGCATTCATGTCCGCCTCCGCCATAGCGGGCGGCCAGATCGCGCACAGGAATCGTTCTGGAGCGCAGCGAGGCTGAGTAATGCAGACCGTCTTCCATCTGGGTGAAGAGCGCCCAGACTTCAATGGAGGAGATGCCGGAAAGGCAGTACACCTTTTCCTTGGCAAACGCGAAGGACTGCCCCGCGCCAAGATAATCAGCCGCGCTGATCACAGAGAACAGGAATTTCTCTTTCTGTACCGCTTTGGAGCGGATCACATTTTCAAAGCGGTATGTCTCAAGATCCTTGTCGAACAGATCGCTTTTGGCTTTGACCACATCCGCTCCCTGTTCGAGCAGCCAGGCGGCCGCTTCAAAGGTCTCAGGACGAACGGTGGTGATGGAAAAGTTGATGTTGTCGGAAATCAGTCCTTCATAGAAATGCTGAGCGGCTTCCTGATCCAGTTCGACATTGCCGGCTTTGAGAATCAGTGCAAGCAGTTCACAGGTCGCTGTCGCTTTGGAGTCAACCAGATCAAGACCCGGAAACTCTTCACAAAGCACATGGTGGTCAAAGCGGACGATCCGCTTCGCCTTCTTCCATCGATCATCGTCCACGCGCGCTCCATTGGAGGTGTCACAGACGATGGCCAGTGAGTTTTGAATGATTTCATCATCCGCTTCATCGACGCCTTCCTGACCTTCGCTGCCCAAAGCGAGAACGCGCTTTTCAGGATAGGCGTCCTGCAGCCAGGCTTTCAGGCCAAGCTGGGAGCCATAGGCGTCCGCGTCAGGAAAGACATGGCGAAAGATGGTGATGGTATCAGCCTGCTCAACGTCTCGAAGAAACTGAACGGCCGCTTCCTTAAGCGTTCTGAAAGTTTTTGTAGGCATCGCGTGCAATCATGACCTCTTCGTCAGTCGGGATGATCCAGACTTCCTTGGAGGAGTTGTCTGCGGAAATCTTTGCTTCCTTACCGCGCACGTTGTTGGCTTCTTCGTCGATAACCACGCCAAGAGTCTTCAGACCATCGATGATGCTCTTGCGGGCGACTTTGTCGTTTTCGCCGATACCGCCTGCAAAGACGATGGCGTCGCTGCCGCCCATCAGAGCGTCATAGCCGCCGACAGTTTCAATAACACGGTCAGCGAACATCTTCTGAGCCAGAATCGCGCGTTCGTTACCTGCATCAACAGCGGCTTCGATATCGCGGCCGTCGCTGGAAACGCCGGCAACGCCAAGCAGGCCGGATTTCTTGTTCATCAGATCATCAACTTCCTGCGCGCTCAGGCCCAGTTTCTTTTCGAGATAAACAGGAATGGAGGGGTCGATGTCACCGGAACGGGTGCCCATCATAACGCCGGCAAGCGGTGTCAGACCCATGCTGGTCTTGAAGGATTTGCCGTTCTTGATAGCGGTGATGGAAGCGCCGTTGCCAAGGTGGCAGGTGATGATGTTCATTTCTTCAGGTTTCTTGCCTTTGATTTCGGCCAGACGGTCGAGCAGATATTTGTGGCTAGTGCCGTGGAAACCGTAGCGTCTGATGTGCTCATCTTCATACAGTTCATACGGGATGGCGTACAGGAAGTTTTCCGCAGGCATTGTCTGATGGAATGCTGTATCGAACACGAATGTGTGCACGGCTTCAGGCAGAGCGTTGGCGAATGTTCTGTATCCGAGCAGGCCGGCGGGGTTGTGCAGGGGTGCGAGAGGAATGCATTCCTCGCATTTTTCTACGACATCGGGTGTCACGACAACGGAATCAGCGTAGTATTCACCGCCGTGTACGAGACGGTGTCCAACTGCCTTGATATCTTCGAGGCTGTTGACAACATGATGTTTGAGCAGAGCTTCGATCAGCATGTTGACTGCGACTTCGTGATTGGGGATATCGGTTGTTTCACTGTATTTCTGACCGTCGATGGTAATCGTGAAAACGGAATCGGGCAGACCGATTCTTTCTACCAGTCCTTTGGCCAGGACTTTTTCTTCCGGCATTTCGTAAACCTGAAATTTCAGGGATGAGCTGCCGGCATTGACTGACATGACAATAGCCATTGTTTGTATTCCTCCTTCTGAATCTGAATCTTTTTCAATGCCCCGTTAAGGGCTGCATCTTCTATATTTTACAAGCCTTGATGCGCAATGGTTGAATGATCTGATTGCTTACAGGCGCAAATGATAACAGATCACGCTTTTGATAAAGCCGAACGCATGGAATTCTTCTGAATCTGGCACGTTTTCGCTCAAAAAAAGCCAGCCTGTCCTTTCAGACACAGCTGGCATGAAGTAATCCGATTCAGATTTCAAGCAAAGCATCGATCTCCGCGGCAAGATCAGGAT
>Strawberry_p1__coassemble_2927_pt1 | contig 10756 bp, 6 predicted proteins | sample Strawberry_p1__metabat2_low_PE_004 | metagenome-assembled genome bin Strawberry_p1 | reverse complement strand
TCCAGACGAAGGGGGCGATCTAAAAATTTTGTCCTTGACATAGGGGACACATCACTCCTGAACGGAACCAAACCCGGCAGCCTCGAAACGGTTGATTTTATTGATAGTCTGATTGATCAATGTGAGGATCTTGTTCACCGTCAGATAAAACGAGTGAACCGAACTTTCCAGACGCTTTAAAAGATTGATACCCATCAAGCGTCGAATACCTTCTTCTCGGCCAATCTGTGTCAGGTTATTTCCACTGCCGCCCGAGAGGTTGGCATACTTTTCAAGCTTGCTTGGGAAAATGAAGTTTGAGGGTGTGTATATACTCAGGCAAAGCCGGCCGAGGACATCGTGGATCTCCGAATAGTTGATCGCATTGATTCGATTTGTCAGACTCGGACGTTTGGAGATCGGCTTCAGCCTCGTTGGAAACTGACCGATCGCGTTTACGTCATAGTATTTCTCGATATGCTTTCTGGACCTGGCAATCGTCACACTGTCCAGCAGTTCGAAGAAATCAAAATCAAGCATATCCAGAAGGACATTGGTTGTTCTTCTCTCTGCAGGCAAACGACTCCATGTTTTAAACGCCTTTTGAGCCTGAGAAAAGATTTCTTCTATCGTCTTTGTGGTATTGAGCTTGGAATCCATCTGCTCAGAATTGCCTTCATAAGCCAGAGCAAGCTGGTTTTTAAGGTCAGTAAAGTTATTGTTCACTGGCGTCGCACTCAACATCAGAACTTTTGTTCGCACTCCAGACTTGATGACTTTTTCCATTAGTCTCTGGTAGCGATTCTCTTTTGTTTTAGCGTGAGTGCCGATGCCATTTCTGAAGTTATGAGATTCATCAATGACAACCAAATCGTAGTTACCCCAGTTCAGGCGTCCTAGATCCAGACCATTTGACATTCCTTTTTTTCTACCAAGATCCGTATGGTAAAGGACATCATAATTCAGACGATCCGCTGCTATTGGATTATTTACATAATTATCTTTATAAGTATTCCAGTTTGCAGCGAGCTTTTTGGGGCAAAGGACAAGGACGCTTCTGTTTCTGTTTTCGTAATACTTGATTACCGAAAGTGCAGTAAAGGTTTTGCCAAGACCAACACTGTCCGCAAGAATACAGCCGTTATATTTCTCTAGCTTATTGATGATGGCCAGAGCTGCATCTTTTTGAAAATCATATAGAAGGTTCCAGATCTTACTTTGCTTAAAGCCGTTTGCTTCATTGGGCAGATCATCTTCAGAAATGTCAGTCAGAAATTCTTTAAAGATGTTATAGAGAATTACGTAATAGATGAATTCAGGGGAGTTCTCCTGGTAGGCGGACGAAATGCTTTGAATAACCTCTTCCGTTACATCCTGAACCTGAGATTCATCATTCCAGAGGGCATTAAAGTTTCTGAGATATGTTGTGGAAACAGGAGCTCCCAGTCTGGTGTTTGTATTAAAAATGTAATTGCCGCGCTCGCAACCCAGATCAGCGGTAGAAAAGGCATTGACCGGGAAGTAGACCAGTTCCTCTTCCAGAGGTGGTTCAACAACAATATTGCCATTGAACGTTCCGTTTCCTGTCAGGGATTTGAAGCGGCATTTCTTCTGAATCCAGTCAGCACATTCTTTCGCAATTGCTTTCTGGTTCATCTCATTTCGAAGCTTAATCTCGTATTCAGTTCCATACAAATAGCGTTCACGGTTTTGCTTGGCAATATAAAACTCCCGTTCCGCCTTCTTCTCTGTTTTTTCTTCCGGATCGTGATTGAAGGTGGGTGATGTAAAAATAAAACGAAGTTCCTCCACCCGTTCAAGTTCTTTCTTTAACTCGCGATACGCGTAAATGGAGAAATAAGCGGCAGCAATTGACACCTTGCTTCCCTTTTTAATTGTGGATTTCAAATCGTCTCGTAAAAGTTCATTTACGTTATCAATCTGCTTCATATCCATGATGAATTCCTCCAATCAAACGCGATGTGTTTTCTCCACTGTTGTGGCTCAAATAAAAAAAGACTGCCTCTCTTCAGCAACCGAATCCAGATTTCTGGTTAAAGCAATATAACAATTGGTTTCTATGCCATAATGGTATATAAACAGTCTATATTTATTGTCTTATAAAGATGTTCGATATCCAGATCGAACAGGCAATGGTCTCTGCTGCAGAAAGTAGAGTATCGTCTTCTCAATTTTCCAAGATTTGTTATTTTAGAACAACCATCTTTTTAAAAACTGGCTGAATATAGCCTTCGTAATTACTGTTTTCCTAATCAAAATAGAAGCAGGCCGTTACACTTACGAAGCTTTGTTCCACTGAAAAAACAGTCAGAGCATCTGGTCATTCAGCGCTCTGACTGGTATATATATCGCCAATCGTTGATCCTGTTTTGGGAATTGAGGACTGATCCGTTCGATATCTGATAGTCATCAGATCTTTGAGTATTTCAATCCTCCCAACAAAAAAAGCCAAACCGTTTACTGAATGAACGTTGGCTTTTATCGACTTACTTCTTTTCTTTATGGTCAGTCTGTTTATTGCACTTGGGGCAGTACTTTTTAATAGTCATCTTTTCCGGGTGCTTTTTCTTATTACGTGTGCCAATGTAGTTTTCCATTCCGCACTCGGAGCACTTGAAGGTAATCCGGTCTCTCATTTCTTACACCTCCTCGCAGTTTCCCTCTGATTGTAGCATTTTCCAGTACCTGATCACAATTGCTTTTTACACATTGCCTGTTAACAGGCCCTGTTTCAAAGCTCAAATTTCTCATTTCACTTATGAGTCAGGTCTTTGAAGGGACTGAAAATGTAGTCGGGACTGAGTTCTTTTCTCATTCACTTTGGACGATATACCTGATCCATCTATATCAAATACTATCCCAATCCTTTTTCTGTTCTACAATGTTCATCGCTCTGTTCAGGCCTTGTTCCTCTGTTTCATGCGGGCACATCAGGACTGAGCTTGGGCAGTCTTTGAGATACTACTAGTGATCGAATAACACAGATCCATCTGTGGATCTGACCTATTCAGGTTTAAAAAGGAAGGTATTCATTTATGTGTACTGCTATTTCCTGGACCAACGGGTCCAACTATTTTGGAAGAAACCTTGACTGGTACATCTTCTATCCCGTACAGATCGCCATTGCTCCCCGTCACTATACATTCAACTGGCGTAACGGCGGATCAACTGATTCTCATTACGCGATCATGGGTATGGCCATGCCCTTCAACAACATCCCCCTGTACTTTGACGCCATCAACGATCAGGGACTCGGCATGGCTGGGCTGAATGATCGCAATGCGCATTATTTCCCACCAGAAGAAGGCAAGACCAACATCGCAACCTTCGAGTTCATCTCCTACATTCTGGCTCAGTGCAAGAACGTTGAAGAAGCCAAGAAGATTCTTAGCAACGCAGTTCTGACAGATCAGGCTTTCGCACCGGATCTGGCTACATCCCCCATGCACTGGTTCATCGCTGACAAGGATTCTTCGATTGTTGTTGAGTCCAACGCGGATGGTCTGCATGTTTATGACGACCCGATCAACTGCCTGACAAACGCTCCGGAATTCCCCTATCAGCTGCAGAATCTGAAGTTCTACCGCAACGTTTCCCCGCATGAACCCGAATTCGAATTCTCAAACAAAGTTGCTGATCAGTTCCCCGCTTACGGAACCGGCAACGGCACTATGGGCCTGCCTGGCGGTATCGATTCCATCAGCCGTTTCGTTCGTGTTGCTTACACTCTGCTTAACTCTGTTGCAGATGCTACAGAAGACGAGAGCGTTTCTCAGTACTTCCACATCATGCAGAATGTCGGCCAGGGTCGCGGCGAATCCGTCTTTGACGGCCATCTCGAAGTAACCCAGTTTACAACCTGCTACAACACCACAAAGCATCTGATGTACTACTCCACCTACGGCAACCAGTCTTTGAACGCAGTTGATATGACCAAAGAAGATCTTGAAAGCAAAGATCTGATCCTTCTGCCTGTTCATCGTGAGCTGCAGGTCAACTTCCAGAACTAAATGCATGACACGGCATCCAGACGGATGCCGTTTTTCGTTGGCGACTTTGAAAAAGGGACTTTCGATCGCGTCGAAAGTCCCTTTCGCTTTAAGTTTTATGAATAACGTGACAAGCCGGTCTCAGACAGGCTGCACATCTGTTTTTCTTCCGGTCAGTTTCCGATATAGGTGCCATCCGGATAGTAGAGCTCGTAATACTTCTGAATAACTGGCGGTACGGTCTCTGTGGCGCAGATGTTCACTGAGACATCCTTGGTGTTGACCGAGGATGCCGGAGCCATGCAGGCAAAGGAGACGGTCGGATTATCGTACGGGCCAAATCCGATCAGGTTCGCGTTGGACCATTCACCGGCCTCAGCGGTGCCGGTCTTGGCCGCCATATCAAGAGGCAGGTTTTTCATCTGATCGTAGCAGTTGCCATCTTCCACGCAGGCATGGAATCCCTGGCGCACGCGGTCGATATGAGATTTATTCTCTTCGGGCAGCTGGCTGCGAATGGTCGGTGCGTTGACATCAAGAATCTGATCGCCGTTGACTTCTTTAGAGTAGGTGTAGAAGTGCGGCTGGTACATCGTCCCCCATTCGGCGATGGTCGAGGCGTAGGTGCAGGCCTGCAGAGTGGTGTACATGTCGTACTGGCCGATCGCGTAGTTGAGCAGCGAACTGGGCAGTAAGCTCAGACCCATGTAGGAGGCAGATTCGTTGGGAATGTCGATACCGGTCTTGTTGCCCAGACCAAACGAGCTGTAGTAGCTTCGCATCAGGTTCAGAGTGCTCTTTGTATCAGCCATTTCCAGTGGCTGGCCTTCTTCATAGGCCGCACCGCCAAGTCTGATGGCGATGTTGAACATGTAGACGTTGGAGGAGACGGACAGCGCCTGCACGTCGTCAACCTGACCGTGGTTGGAGAAGGATCCGAACTCCTCACCGCCGATGTTCATGATTTCGTCGGTGATGACTTCTCCTTCATTGACCACACCTTCACTCTGGCCCATATAAACCGTCGCGCCTTTCACACAGGATCCGGGCAGAGACAGCGTCAGATAGTTGCCGGATCCGAAGTAGGTCATGGTCCCGGTTTCCAGATTTTTCTGATAGCCGCCCATGGCAAGCACCTCGCCATTGGTCGGATTCATCAGCGTCATGTAGAGCTGTGAGAAGTTTTCCCGGTTTTTGGAACCGCCATTGGCGGAGAGAACGTTGTAGATCGTCTCATCCATCGTAGTCTGCAGATCAATATCGATGGAAAGATACAGGTCGTAGCCCTTCTTGGCGGGCTGAATGACCTGCTTGTGGGCGATCCCGTTGGAATCGTAGGTGATCTTGGAGATCTCCGGCGTTCCGGCAAGCAGTTCATTGTATTCATATTCCAGACCGGACTTGCCGACCTGAGAGTTGTGCTGATAGCCCAAAGACAGATAATGCTCGGCGCTTTCTTCCGGCAGACCTTCCGTGGAGTTGGTCACGCCGCCCAGGATATCAGCCATCGTCTCTCCATAGGGATAGACACGTTTCCATCCACCGAAGTCGACATCAAAGCCCGGAAATTCCGTCTTGTGCTCAACCAGATAGGCCACATCCGCATCAGGCACGTCTTCCAGAACTACGCTTGCCTGACCGGTGGAGATATTGGAAATCATGCGGTTGTAGACAGCCGCCGTGATCAGATCTGATCTTGTGATGGAATCCAGGACATCCTGATCGATGGCCGCGATCTGTTCACGGTACAGCCTGCTGTCCCCGTCCAGTCCCCAGTCGCCATTGCGATAAGCGGCCAGATCCTCATCGGAGAGGAGATCATATCCACCATAGCGCGGATCCTCCGAATCAAGGAAGCTCGTCCATGTCAGATAGGCGTCCTGCAGCTCGCGCTGGGAGAAATCATCAAGCGCCATATTGAACACGGTCGCGGCGCGCTTGGCATAGACCATGCGGTCATCCGCGCTCATGTTGTTAGGGGGCTGATAGACGATGTTATGGCTGACTTCCGTCTTGGCCAGAATTTTCCCGTTGCGATCGTAAATCTGACCGCGCGGAGCGGTTGCGTATTGATGTATGGAGGTATAGTCATCCTGTTTGGCGACATATTCGTTGTGCTCAAACACCTGCAAAACGACCAGGCGGCCAAGCAGAATGGCAAAGAAAGCGACAATCACGATCGAAAGGATCAGGATTCTGTCCTTCATGATCGAAGAGGCAGATCCGAATTTTCCGGATTTCTTTTTTGGCTTCATTCAATCCCCCTTTCTTCGATACTTTATAGAAAAACATATTTGGCAGTCAGATTCAACGATGCACAAAATGCCACATATTTCATCTTACTCAGATAAAATGCGCGAGCAGTTTTTCCGGCTTGCATTCTTAAAACAGGCGGTCTGTCTGAAAGCAGATCCGCCTGTAAAGACTATTCAATCGGTTTTTGATAGAAGTTTCCCTTGAAGCTCATTGAGGAATAGACATTGATCAGTGCCTTGGGATTGGCCTGCAAAATGGCATCCGACACATCCCCCACTTCATAGGCGTTAACAACCGCCTTGCAGATGTAGTAGGTCTTGCCGGAATACCCGCCTGTGCACTGAATGACGGACATACCGTGTCGGACACAGTTCATAAACGCCGCGACCACCGGATCCGGATCGCTGCAGGTGATTTCCATGGTCACCAGACGATAACGGTTGTACATCCGGTTGATGACAGTCGTGGACAGAAACTGGAAGATGATCGAATACGCGCAATAGATCCAGCCAAAGCTGAAGCCGTAGGCGATATACATCGCCACGTTGAAGTAGAAGACGTATTCAAAGATGGACTTATGCGTGCGGCTGCCAATGTATTGGGCGATAAAATCCGTACCACCGGTGCTTCCGCCCGCTTCCAGACAGATCGCGATCGACGCGCCCCAGAGAATGCCGCCAAAAAGGATGTTACAGGTGATGTCATAGAAGAGCGGCTCAAACGAGAAGACGTTCAAAAACAAGGACACCAGCGAAAACTGAATCACGGAAAGAATCACGAACCGCCTCGACACACCTTTCCAACAGAGCATGGCGGCGGGCACGTTCAGAATGATAATCAGTAAAGAGACCGGCAGATCCACACCGGTCAGAGCGCCCAGTCTGTTGATAAAGAGCGAAATACCGGTAAAGCCGCCGGAAATCAGGTTGCAGGGATTCATGAAAACCTGAATGTTGAAGACCTGCACCAGCGCTGAAATAACCATCACCAGCGCGCTGAGCAGGAAGTGCACCTTTTTATTGGATTCCCATTTCTTGAGAAGTCTGTTCATAGAAACCTCTTTCGTCCTGAAGATCTTTTCAATCTGTATTCATTTCCATATATCATCGACGCCGTTCTTATTCTGTCGTTATAAAAAGAGTAAAGCCCGGTGTTTTCGACATATCCGATCAGAGTTATACGCCTTCATTATAAAGAAAGCATGCCTGAATGAGGCAAACTCCAGCTTTCAAGCCTTTGCGGACCCGGGCGAATGGCCCTGCGAGGGTTGTCAGACGTTTTCAGACAGACGAAAGGGCCGGCTTGCACCGGCCCGATCGTCAATGGATCAATTCGGGAAAATCTTCAGAGTTTGAGTTTAAATGTTCATTCCGTTTTCTGCGATCAGCTGCTGATACCAGTAGTAGCTGTCCTTTGGAATGCGGGCCAGATCCTTGAGGTCCTTTTCTTCACGGTTGACATAGACGAACCCGTAGCGCTTGCCATAGCCCTGATGAGTGGAGACCAGGTCGATGAAGGACCAGGGGCAGTAGCCGATCAGATCCACACCATCGTTGATCGCCAGTCTTGCCTGATGGAAATGGCGTTCGAGATACTCGATGCGCGCATTGTCATGAACATGGCCATCCTCATCGAGCGTATCCACGCTGCCAAGACCGTTTTCCGTGATCAGAATCGGCAGATGGTAGCGGTCATAGACGCGGCGCAGCGTCGTGCGAAGTCCGATGGAATCGATTTTCCAGCCAAAGTCCGTTGTTTCAAGCATGTCATTTTCTTCGGAGCGGAAGACACCTTCCTCACCGACCATCGTCTGCTGATCGCCGTTTCTTGGCTGGCGGTCATGGCCGTCGTTTTTCGCGGCGGAGACAGTGGCGGACGCGTAGTAGTTCATGCCAAGGAAATCAGGTTTGGCATCAGCGAGCAGCTCCATATCGTGCTTGCCGATCGTGGGAGCCAGACCTTTTTCTTCAAGATAGGCCCAGGCGGTGGCGTTATAGCGGCCGTAGACAGCCATATCCAGATAGAGCCAGCAGCGAATCGCTTCCCAGTTGTCCGAAGCGATGACATCAGCCGGTGCGCAGGTTTTGGGATAGACACAGATGATATTGGGAGCCGGACCGATCTTACCACCCTCGACAAGTTCATGACACAGGTTGATGGCCAGAGCGGAGGCAAGGAACATGTTGTGGTTTTGCTGGTAAAGCTCTTTCTGACTGGGGACCTGGCCCGGATACATGGCATTGGGATGGTTGATCATGACGTTCTGCTCGTTGATGGTCAGCCAGTATTTGACGCGGTCTCCATAGCGTTCGAACATCGCTCTTGCATATGCCGCGAAAGCGTCGATCGTTTCCGGATTGGACCAGCCGCCCTTTTCATGCAGGACAAGTGGCAGGTCGAAATGGTACAGAGTGACGACCGGGGTGATGCCGCCTTCAGTCAGGGCATCAATCAGCTCATCATAGAAAGCCAGGCCAAGAGGGTTCATCTCGCCTTTGCCCTGCGGGAAAACACGCGACCAGCTGATGGAGAAGCGGTAGGCTTTAAGACCCATGCGCTTCATGAGTTCAACATCTTCTCTGAAGCGGTGATAGTGATCGGAAGCCACGGAGAAGTCCGCGATAGCCACGGGATGGTGCAGATCCTGAACGGAAAGCCCCTTTCCGTCCATGGTGCTCGCACCCTCCGCCTGATAGGCGGAGGTGGAAGCACCCCAGAGAAAATTTTCCGGGAATGGTTTGAGATTAGAGTAGAACATGATTTAAGCCTCCAGTGCGAGTTCAGGATTGGCGAGAGTGACATCGTCGTAGTTGTTGGAGTTGGTGACAATCACCATGGTTGAAGTCGGATATCCGGCTTTTGCGATAGCCTCACGGTCGAATGTGATCAGTTTATGACCGGCTTTGACATGGTCGCCCTGGCTGACGAACGCCTCAAAATGCTTGCCGTTGAGTTCAACCGTATTGATGCCGACATGAATCAGAACTTCGATACCGTTGTCACCAGTCAGGCCGATGGCATGTTTTGTGGGGAACAGGGCGCTGATTTCTCCATCAAAGGGAGCGCGCACAGTGTTGTCATTGGGTTCGATGACACAGCCTTTTCCAAGAGCGCCGGAAGCGAAAGCCGGATCCTGGGCAGTTTCAAGAGCTTTGACTTCGCCTGCAACCGGAGCGCTGATCTGAGCGACACCAGGAACTGTCAGAACGATGGAGGGAGCAGGAGCGGCTGCTTCTTCTTTGGCGGATTCTTTTTCAGAGGCTTTTTCGCAACGGACACTCAGAACGAAGGCGATGCCGGCGGAAACGACGCAGTAGATGGCGATTGCGATCAGAATGTTCCAGAAATACATCATTGTGTCATCGCCGATGTACAGCAGGACAGCAGGCAGACGGCTCGATCCTGTTGCGAAACGATGAGTATGTGTGAGGCCGGCATAGAGTCCGCCAAAGGCGCCACCGATCATCGAAGCGATCAGAGGATATTTTTCAGGAAGGTTGACACCATAGAGCAGAGGTTCCGTGATGCCCATATAAGCGGTGATGGCACCGGAAGTGGCGATCTGTTTTTCTTTTTTGTTTTTGGTTCTTAAAGCCAAAAACAGACCAGCGGAAGCCTGAGCCATGTTGGAACAGACACAGCCGGGACCGAAGACGGAATCATAGCCGAGGTTGGACATCTGCATAACACCAAGAGGAGCGACGCCGTTGTGAATACCGAACATAACCATGATGGGAAGCAGGCCGCCGACAAGAACCGCGGGAGCCCATGCAGCATTATCAGCAAGGAAGTTGAAGACGATGGCGAGATACTGTCCAACGAGGTTTCCGATCGGGCCAAGAACGGAGAAGGCCAGAGTGCCCATGATGATGAAGGTGAGCATCGGAACGAAGACAAGGTTGACCGCTTTGGGAATGTATTTGTTCAGAAGCTTTTCAACATAGGACTGAACGAAGACGATCAGGATGATGGGAATGACGCTGTTGGAATAAGTGACTAAAGAGAATGGAATGAAGCCGAAGAAGTTGACGGGTTCTCCTGCAGCGACCATACCAGTCCAAGTGGGATGCATCATGATCAGAGCCACACCGGCGGCAAGAATCGGGTTGCACTTCAGCTTCTGCGCTTCGCTGTAAGCAAGCAGCACAGGCAGGAAGAAGAAGACCGCATCCGCGAACATGTTGAGCAGGATATAGGTCTGAGATTCGTTTGTGATGACATGGAAGACAACAAGCAGGGCAAGAACCGCTTTGACCATACCGGCGCCGCTCAATGCGGGGATGACGGGCTGGAAGGTTCCGGCGACAAAGTCGATCAGTCTGTCAATGAGTTTCTTCTTTTCTTCAGGAGCTTCAGCCGCATCTGTCCTGGTTTCAAGATGCGCTTCCTTGGCGATTTCTTCAAAGACATCCGCGACATGGGTTCCGATGACGACCTGGTAAACACCGGCGTTCTGAATGACTTTTGCGACACCGTCATTGGCTTCAAGAGCGGCGGTATCAGCTTTGGAT
>Strawberry_p1__coassemble_2917_pt1 | contig 10819 bp, 11 predicted proteins | sample Strawberry_p1__metabat2_low_PE_004 | metagenome-assembled genome bin Strawberry_p1 | reverse complement strand
AACGCTCATGAACAGGGTATACGATTTTTATCCCTCCTTAACTTAATGACATTGAAACCAGGGACCATAATTCCGGAATGACGCCAGCGTCTGTCCCTCTGTTTGCGGCCTTTCAACGGTCGGTTCATCATTTTTAAAATTCAAAATTCACTAAGGAGAGTCCTATGAAAAAGCAGGAACTTGCTTCAACAATTATTGAAGACCTTGGGGGTCTCAACAATATCGTGGATGCGGAAAATTGCATGACGCGTTTGCGCATCAATATCAGAAGTATTGACAGCGTCAACCTTGAAGCACTCAAGAATACGAAGGGTGTTTTAGGCGTTGTCGCAGACGAAGAGCACTATATCCAGGTTGTTCTTGGTCCGGGGGTTGTCCGGGATGTTCTGGAAGAAATGGTCAAGATGGGTGTAACACCTGTTGCGGCCGGCAAGACCGACGAAGAAGACTGGAAGAAAAATAAATCTGAAGTCGAGGGAAAACGAAACAAAAAAGTCGTAGAGAAGATCAGAATCATTGCAGATATTTTCACTCCGATGATTCCGGCCTTCATCGCCAGTGGTATCTGCAATGGTATGGGCAAGATTATCGGCCTGCTCATCTCCAATGCGATCGTGCCCGATATCACTTTCTGGCATATTGTTCAGAACCTCTTTGCCCTTGGCGGCAATGCTTTCCTGTCCTATCTGGCTATCTTTACCGGTGTTCGCGCAGCGAAACAGTTCGGTGTCAACGAGATGCTTGGCGGTATGATCGGTGCTGCCAGCCTGAATACAGTCGTTAATTCAATTTCTGAACTGCTCAACTGGTACAACGCGGATGTTGTCAATGAATCCATTCTGGCGACTGGTGCCGGTGGAATCATCGGTGTCGTTGTGGGTGTGTGGATCCTGGCTAAAATTGACAAGTGGGTTCATTCCTGGATGCCATCTGTTCTGGATGTCTCCTTCACTCCGCTTCTGTCCATCATCTTCACCCTGCCGATTTTTGTCCTGCTGATCATGCCGGCAACCGGCTGGATCTCCACCAAGATTGGTGAGTTCATCTCTCTGTTCGCTTATTCTGATAATATCTTTGTTTCCGCCATCGCCGGTTACGTCATGGCAGCCCTTTTTCTGCCGCTCGTTCTGCTTGGATTACACCGCGGTCTGGTTCCTATTTACGCTTTGCAGATTGAAAAAATGGGCGGTACAACCCTGTTCCCGGCAGTCGCAATGGCTGGTGCCGGTCAGGTTGGCGCGGCGATCGTGATCTGGATCAAAGCGCGTCGTGTTCATAACACCAGACTTGAATCGATTATCGCCGGTGCTCTGCCCTCCGGTATCCTTGGTATCGGTGAGCCTCTGATTTACGGTGTCACCCTGCCAATGGGCAAACCCTTTATCTCCGCCGGTCTTGGCGCAGGATTTGGCGGTGCCTATGTGATGATCACGCATACCATGGCGATCGCCAACAGCCCGTCCGGTATTCTAGGCGTCACAATTATGGAGCCGCAGTGCATGTTGAACTATGTCATCGGTCTGCTGATCAGTTATGTCGCCGCAGGAATCATCACCTGGTTTATGATTTCCAAAAAGACTGTCGAAGAGTTCTGATCTTTCGCAGCCGATCAAGGAGTACTTTGTGATTGACCTTCATACCCATACCGTTTATTCCGATGGAGCCGACACGCCTGAACAGGTTCTCGACAGAGCTCAGGCCTTGCATCTGAGCACGCTTGCGATCACGGATCACAACACGATCAAAGCCTATGAGGATCCTGCCATGGAGCATCTGCATGACCATTTCAAAGGAGCCCTGATACCCGGTGTGGAGATCACCTGCATGTTTGAAGGCGGGGTGGTGGAAGTGCTCGGCTATGGATTTGACAGAAAAAAGATGCAGGAAGAACTTTCAAAGTACGTGCTGAGCTTCCATGACAAACAGATGGAAGAATACCGTCTGATTCTCGAGGCGTATCGAAAAGCGGGAGCCATACTGGATGAATCACAGATTCATTTTGATCCAGATCATGAATCGAGCCGCAGAGCGATTTTACGTGAGCTGAACAGGCACGTGGAAAACCGCGCTCTGTTTCTCAATTCGGAAGATGCCGGTTCATCGAGAGGGTTTACCAGAGGGGAAGTTTACAATTCGCAAAGTCCTTTGTATGTCGATGAAGCCAGTCTGTATCCGAGTGTCCCTCAGGCTGTGAAGATGATTCATGATGCCGGGGGAATCGCCTTCCTTGCGCATCTGTATGAATACGCCAATGCGGATGAACTGTTCGGCCGCATGGAGGACATCGTTAAAGAGACAAAGCTCGATGGTCTTGAATGCAGGCACAACTGCTTCAGCCCGGAAGATGCCAGACGGCTTGAAGCTTTCTGTGACACACACCACCTTTTAAAAAGCGGTGGCAGCGATTATCACGGATCGAGAAAACCACATGTCATCATGGGAAATCCTCCCGGGATGCAGATTGATGAAAGCTTTCTTCAGGACTGGCCAAAACGTATTCTGGATCAGGCTCTCTGACTTTTAAATTTGAAAATACATGATATTAAAAAGGACGCTTTGCAAACAGAGCGTCCTTTTCAGATAGAGCGGTATATCCCGGCTGTTAATACGATTAGTTAAAGATGGGTTTTCAGAATGAATCATTCTCTTTGACCTGAGCGACTTTTTCCATCAACATGCTCCAGGCCTGGGAGCAGGTGAGTTCAGCAGAGCGGACGGTGGTAAGTTCTTCGCCAAAAGCGGCGTAGTAATGAAAAGCCATGTCGGCCAGCTGCTGAATATCTCCTTTCTGAGGGATATATCCTTCCCAGTCCATACAGATTCTGTATCGGATATCCCCATTGTCCCAGTCCAGATCAAAATTGCCAGGCATGTTGAAATGCGCGTTGATCAGGCAGACCAGACGGGTCAGTTCCCTGAGAACATCAGTGGAAATCTGTCTGTTGAGCGGAAGCATATAGGCGCTGAGGCAGACACGCTCCTCACGGAACTGGATGCGAAAGAACAGCTCACCGATGTTGAAGGCTTCAAACTCCACAGCGTAACTGATCGCGTTTTCTTCCTGGTTGTAGGTATAGCTCCAGGCCGGAGAAAGACTGTCGAAATATTGAATAAACTGATGAGCAAGTTCCATTTCACGGGTTGAAGGCTCAGTGGTCATGACGGTTCCTTCCTAATTCAGAAGCACAGCTGCGCTGTCTTCTTCCTCTGTGGTAAAGAGCTCGGCAGGATTTGCACCATTGAAAAGAACGGCAGCGAGATCGCATGCGAAATCCTGAGCGGTCGATAACGGAACAAGGATCGCATTGAGAATGACAGATGGATCCGGCAGATGCCTGCGCGCATCGATTTCCAGCCCGAAGCGGAAAGCTCCGGTATCCGTATCAATATAGAAGGCGCCCTGAATGACATTCATATTCATCCGCACACACAGTTCCATGCAGCGGTCCATCAGTTCAGGATCATCCGGATAGGCGCCTAATGGCAGTGACACTTTCACGAGCGCGCTGTCATCAAAGACCTCTATTGTGATATAGAAATTTCTTAACAGGCCGGGGACGCTGAGGCTGAAATCAACGGTATTGGCAAGCTGTGTATAAACCCAGTGTTCTTCTTCGAGAACCTGAATGATTCTGTCCATCAGCTGCTGCTGATAATCGTTTTCAAACATGAAATCCCCCTCCTTTTTTAAACGGGCTTTTCTATTCTGACATAGAGGCATTCATTCTGCTATCCCCGATCAGAAGAGGGTGCTTCCAGGAAAGGGCATGGACAGCCTTTGAAAGCGAAAATTCTCTACAATAAAAGCAGAAAGCGGGGGAGATTATGAAACCTGATTCTGATATCTGGATGAGGCTGCTTGTCGCTTTGATTGAAGCAGGAACAGGATGTGTACTTGGTCCGCTCGTGCGCCGGGTGATCATGAAAGCGAGCTACAAAGCGAAGGACAACAAAGGCATGTTGACATTCTTTGGCTCGTTTGCCAACGCAGCGATCATCATCATCGCCTGCATCATCGCGCTTGATCAGCTGGGCGTGAAGATGACTGTCATCGTCGGAGCCATCTCCGCGATCGGCCTTGGCATCTCTCTGGCTTTAAAAGACAACATGGCCAATGTGGCCGGCGGTCTGCAGATTTTAATGACACGCCCCTTCTCGATCGGAGACCGGATTCAGATCGATCAGATGAGCGGGATTGTCAAGGAAATCGATCTGATGTTCACAGTTCTGCAGACTCCGGGCAACAAGAACGCCATCATCCCCAACAACACGCTTGTCACCGAGAACTTGATCAACTGCACGACCGAGCAGATGCGAAGAATTCACATGACCATTGAAGTGGAAAAATACGATCTGCTCGAACAGACCGAAAAGCAGATGCTTGATCTGTTCAAGGCCGAATCGCTGGTTCTGAAAGATCCGGCTCCCAGCACGCAGATCAAAAAGCTGAACCCTTCCTATATTCAGGTTGAACTGTATGCCTGGTGCAAAACGGAAAATTATGAAGTGTGCAGAAACAATCTGACCCATGCGGCAGCTTCCCTCTATAACAAAAATGCCGCCAGTCCTTCTGACATCGCCATTGTCTCCGAACCTGAACCGGCTGTTCCTTCAACTGAGACAGGTGAAGGAACAGCCGCACAGGCTGTCTCTTCCTCAGGCCAATAGACAAACACAATCCCGGATGGCATGTGTGCTCATCCGGGATTGTTGTTTTAAAAGTGAGAGCGGAAATAATTCAGCTGCTGAATCAGAACCATGGATCCGATCCAGATCATGCCCTGAATGGCTGCCAGAATCCATCCTGTCAGATTCAGGGACAGAGAAACCGAACCGGAGCTGAGCACCACAGCCCTTTTTTCCAGCGCGCCGGAAAGAATCGCACCCGCAAAAGTCTGCGTACTGACAGAGCCCATAAAGATGCACAGGCAGATGATCAAAAGAGCGCTGATGATCAGAGAAAGCATGGATTGAGCGTACAGGGAGGAAAAAGTGAGATTCTTCCAGGACAGAAAAGACCAGAAAGCGCATAAAGCGAAGATCCCGGCTGCAAGAAAGAAGACCAGTCTGAGCGGCCAGATCTCAGGGATATTCAGGCTGCAAAGCCCCCAAAGAGAAAAGGATTCCGAAAGACCGGATTCAATGCTCAGATTGATGGATGGTAAAAACAGGCCGATGAGCGCGACGATCCAGAAAACGGCCAGTGTCAAAGAGATATTTTCAATTTTTACAGCAACCTGACCGGGTGTCTTTGAAGAGGAGGGAATGGGTGCCCTGCCTGTGGGAAGGGGAACGTTGGGACGATGATCACGCTTCATGGTAATGCTCCTTATCAGTTGTGTCTGACCTTTGTATTGTCCATGGAGGGCAGAGGGCAGGCAAGACTAAGAGACGAACTGATCTGGTTATCATCCAAATTCTGTCCGGTCTTATTCACCCAGCTGAAGCGTCCGACTCATTAAAATAGAGCTATGAAAACACCATTGGAAGATTTGAAAAATAAACTGAATGAAATCAAAACCGACAAAACCAAACCTGAACCTCAGGTTGTCAAAGGTCTGGCTTTAGGAGGCGGTGGAAGCCGGGGAAGCTATACCATCGGCGTTCTGAAGGCCTTTGAAAAGGCCGGTCTGAAGTTTGATGTCGTGTCCGGCACAAGTATCGGCGCGCTGGTTGGCGCTGTCTATGTACAGAAAGACTATTCGAAAGTGGCCAGCTTCATGTCCAACTTCCGCCGGGACATGGTGGTCACCAACCCGTTTGTCTTCCCAAATCAGTACACTGCATCAGGTGCGAAGACACCGGCGGACTTCTTCAACACGTTCACAGAAGAAGGACCGAGTGATTCCCCTTTGCGGCTGGCCTATCAGAGAATCTTTGATTTTGATCAATTCAAGGATTCCTCCATGGATTTCGCCTGCCTGTCCTGGAATGTGACGAAAAATCAACCGGTCATCTTCTATAAGAAGGATATGACCAAAGAAAACTGCCTGGATGAGTTGATTGCTTCGACAGCGTTTTTCCCGGCGTTCAATCTGAGCCATATTGACGGAGACTACTATCTTGACGGTGGCTATTGCAACTATCCTCTCGGAAAGATCTGTCAGGAGATGGGTGCTCAGAAGATGTGGCTGATCGGCCTGCACAATCCTGATGATAAGATGCCTGCTGTTCAGGAAAACGTCGCCCTCGAGGTACGCCCGATTCTCAAACTGGCCTTCTATATGGATTTCTCCTCTTCCACACTGCTGCGTCAGGTGGAGCAGGGATATCTGGAAGGACTGAAATACCTCGATCTCGCGCCCGGCTATCTCTACACCTTCTATAAAGATGATGGGCCGATGCTGCAGATTCTTTCCGACATCGCCAACCGGTTCATCGAAAAGAAAGGGATCAGCTGGGACCTGGAGATGGTACGGGAAGGCTTCTCTATTCTGCTTGGCTACAAGCCGGCCGCGCTTGATAACACCTATATCAAACACCAGTACGCGGGACTCCTTCTGGAAGTTCTTGGTCTTGTGGCTGGCATCGACATGTACAAGCAGTATCACATCACCGAATTCGCCAACCTGCTTCTGGAAAAATTCCAGAACAACAGAGTCGATCTGGATCCGGCTGTAATCAAGAACATGGCATTGGATATGGATCAGGCCGGAGCGGCCGATCTGATGGTCTTCTTCCACTCCGCTATTCAGGCTTTTGGTGTCAAACTTCCGCCTGAATTTGACGGTTTCATGAACAAGTACAAGTCTGTGTATTATCTGGCGCTGGCCTGGTACGTTCTCGATCATTTCTCGCTCGCTCTGAAACTTGCAGCACATTTCTGAAACCAAAAAGAGGAAGGCTGACCGCCTTCCTTTTTGATTGCTTCTAAAATTGTCCGAGACAGATCAGTGGTGTCTTCTTCCGCTTTCCGTATATCCCCGATGTCCATACACTTTCAGTTTGGAAAGAGGCTGATTGAGCTCTTCAAACTCCTGCTCGCTCAGATCGACATTGGCCGCGTCCAGGTTTTCAATGATGCGGTTCCTGTTTTTGCTTCCCGGAATGGGAACGACGCAGTCTGTCGTCTTCAACATTCAGGCAAGTGCGATCTGCGCGTTGGTGCAGTTTTTCTTTCTGGCAAAGTCTGTGATCAGATCAACGATCGGCTGATTGCCCAGGCGGTTTTCTTCGCTGGCCTGAGGCACCCAGTTGCGTACATCGTAAATTTTTCATACTGCGTTTTGGGGGTGATCTTAACCGAGAGCAGACCGCTTGCGATAGGAGAGAAAGCGACCAGCCCGATGCGGTGCTCTTCACAATACGGAATGACAGTTTTCTGAACATCCCGCTCCATCATGGAATAGATATTCTGAACAGCGGACAGCGGAGTGACGCGCTGCGCCCGGTCAATGATATCCACATCCACCGCGGAAAGACCCCAGCCTTTGATACGACCTTCTTCAATCAGCCACCCCATTGCTTTGGTGATCTCTTCCACCTGAACGTCTCCCGGATAACGGTGCAGATAGTAAAGATCGACAGGCATCTGCAGACGCTTTTCAGACTCGTCCAGATGACTTTCAATGGCCTTGTAGACGGATCCCTTTTCTTCCACTTCCCGGGCGTTGAGATGAAGCTTGGTGGCGATGACGACCTGACCGGCCAGATCCTTCAGGGCTTTTCCGACAATCAGTTCGTTGTGGCCGTTCTGCTGCAGATTCGGGCCATAGATTACGGCGGTATCAAAGAAGGTGTAGCCATGATCATAGGCGGCGCGGATGCAGGAGATGGCATACTCCTCATCAGGAATCTGGCCATAGCCATGTGAGAAGGCCATACATCCCATACCAATTTCAGAGACTTCAATGTCGCGCAGATATCGTTTCTTCATTTTTCCTCCTTGCGGCAGTCCGGCAGGGTATAAATCGGATCCGCTCTGTCTTCACTGTATCTGTAAAAAACAGCTCTCTTCTTCAGGGAAAGGAATATGACAGAGAAAATATTAGAACACCTTTGCATATCCATGCGATTGAAAAAATCTGTCCTGCTTAAACAGGCAGAACAGATTTAACGGGCGATCGGGGTGCAGTGTGTTTCCACGTAGTCTTTGCTCATGGTCTTGGGACCGGTCAGCGTGAAATTGATCAGGTAGGTTCTTGCGTCCTTTTTCATGATCTGTCCCGCGCCGGAAACCGGATGGCGGATCCACTGGCCCACCGCGAACGCTCTCTTTTTCACCGGCGCTGGAGCGGCGGTTTTCATAGTGACAGGCATGGAGGCCGGTCTGGACTGGGCCTTGATCAGGGCGTATTCCTTTTTGGAGAAAAGCGCGTAGAACTGGTCAAAATCCTGAACCCGTCCAAGAAGCTTTTCTCTGGCGAGAGCAACATAAATGGCGCAGGCCATCGCCTGACAGACGGAACCTCTGGCGGGATTGAATTCCACATCGCTGAAGGCATCATAATCCAGCAGCCCGCGCTTAAGCGGACCGTTCTGAAGAATTGCGCGAATATAAATCCAGGCGTAGAAGACCATGTCGGGCACAATCGGATACTGCCGGTTGTCGAGTGAAAAATGAACGAGCTCTCCCGAATCTTCCAGTCTGGGATCCCGTTTGGCTTCAAGCGGACTCAGGCCAAGGATGTCATAGTACGGTCCGCCCTGCGCGAAGACCTTGGAAGCCTGATAGATGTTTTCTACAGGAAAGGACTTCTTTAAAAAGGGTAGATCAAGCTTCAGATTAAACGGACTGGCTTCCACGCCAAGAGCCTGGTCTGATTTTGTGGAGACTTCCAGCACTTTCAGATCAGCATTGTCTTTCAGAAAGCTCTCATGGATGGCCTGAACATTTTTCTGCTTCTGACTGACGGCCTGTCCGGCGTTCCATTCGAAACTGACTTCTTTCTGCCGGTAGAACGGAGGAGTCGAACGGGGGATATAGACGTATCTTGTTACCATACTTTTATACTAAAAACTTCTCCGCCCGAAAGGACAGGCATGTGCCTGCCTTGTCAGGCAGAGAAGAGATGGTCTTCCAGATCGCTTAAAGAGCCTTTAAGCTCCCTTCCGGCTCTGGTTTCCAGCAGCCGGTCGGAATAGAGCGGGATGGTACGGGTTAAAAGCAGATGGACGGAGTGCAGAAACTGCAGATCATAGTTGATCAGCAGCGCGCATAAGCGCAACACCTGGCTGAGGCAGTCCTGTGCTTTGTCCAGATCCTGATTGAGATCGTAAGCTCTGGCCAGGTTGGCGCAGGAATACGTCTGGGATTCGAGAATAAACGGATCGTCCCGAAAAAGCTTGCGCACATGGGTGAAGTAATCCGACGCTTTTTCCAGAAACAGAACCGCTTTCGGATCATTCTGAAGCAGTTTGATCCGGCCGATCTCATTGAAGATTTCCGCAATGCTGGAAAGATAGAACCGTGGTTCCGTCCTCCAGAGTTTCTGGAAAATGTTGGAGGCTTCAATCAGCAGGTTTTCCTTGCGGTTGTAGTTTTCCGGCAGGTCATCGAGTACGTCGGCAAGATAGTAGGCACATCTGCCGACCTGTTCAAGTCTTGCTTCTCCGCGGTCGTAGAGGGCACTGTGGATCTGATAGGCGTTTTCAAGCAGCTGATGCGCGCGTTTTCTGTGCCGTTCAGTATCCTGATACAGTTCGCACAGTCCGTACAGAAAGCAGGTTCTTGCCAGCAGAAGCAGCGCTTTGACGGGAGGGTGGTCTTTTTGAAAGATCAGAATGGCTTCAAACAGATGCTCCGCTTTGTCATAGTCGTCCTGGTTGGAATAGAAGTTGGCAATCGAAAGCAGAATTTCACATTCATAGCTGGCCACGTCATAGATTTCAGGATCCCTGACATCCTGAATGTAGGACAGGGCGGTGGAATAGGCGCGGTCCGCTTTTTGAAAGTCATCTTTCTGTTCGTACAGATCTGCGATATTGTGCCAGATCAGTGCTTTTCTCAGAACGCGCCAGTTTTCCGGGATGCAGGTTTCACAAAATGCTAAAGCCTTGTCGTACCAGCTGCGTGCCTGAACGGTGTCTTCCTGAAAAGAGTAAATATCGCCCATCATGAGAGCCATTTCGACCACCCATCTCTCTTTTGTATCGGGGTGGGCTTTATGGTAGCTGACAATCTGCTCCACTTCTTCTCTGGCCTGTGTCGTGCGGCCCTGTTCAATGCACAGAGCGGCCAGGGTCAAAGAGGCTTCCGGGACTCTGGGTCCGCGCACACGGGAGAGGATCTTTTCAAGTTCCTTTTCTGAATCATCGCGTTTTCCAAGCTTGAACAGATTTTTAGCGATCTCCCAGCGGCACAGATCCTTGAAAAAATCATCTTCGGATTCTGATATAGCTAACTGTGCGAGACTGAGCGCGGAGGCCGCGAGTTCCAGGCCTCTCAGGCACTGGGCTGTAAAATAATGGTAGCTGGCTGGATCGCTTTTCAGGAGCTCTGCGCTGTTTCTTTCAAGAAGTGAGAGCGCTCTTTGATAATGAAGCGCGTTAATTTCCCTGCTGACTTCTTCAAACGTGGATTTCATGGAAAAAGTATAGTTGAAAAGAATCTCGAAACCAACGAGAGGATGAGCGTTCTGATCCCGTAAATCAGACAGAAAGTGTTCGTTGAGGCCCTGCGGCAGCAATGCGGGACAGCTGGTTTTACTAACGTTAAAAACAGCGCTAGTAAATTTGCAAAAATTAATTTGGATTTCGCTTGCATCTTTCTTTGGTTTTGGTATTATAGACGGGCGTTGAGAAATACAGCGCACAAAAAACATTTGGAGGTTTAGCTCAGTTGGGAGAGCGTCTGCCTTACAAGCAGAGGGTCAGCGGT
>Strawberry_p1__coassemble_2912_pt1 | contig 10855 bp, 12 predicted proteins | sample Strawberry_p1__metabat2_low_PE_004 | metagenome-assembled genome bin Strawberry_p1 | reverse complement strand
TTCAATAAGTCCATCAAAAAAAACGGCGTAAGCCGTTTTTTTGATGGATAGAGCAGCAGGAAAAAGGACGGATCATGGATCCGTCCCTGGAGAGTTTCGTGTCAGCTTTTCTGACGGCTGAGAGCCTGACGCCGGTATTGCGTGGGGGTCAGACCGGTGGTCTTTTTGAAAACGCGGATGAAATAGCTCATATTGTCGAACCCGCAGGCTGCCGCGATATTCTGGATGGACTCATTGGTCGTGCAGATCAGCTCTCTTGCCTTATCGAGGCGCAGTTCGAGCAGATAGTTGATCGGTGTGGTGCCGGTGATATCCCGAAAGAAGTGGCAGAAATACTGGGGGTTGTAATCCGCCTCATTGGCTAACTGAGAGAGCGTGATCTTATGGGCATAGTTATTGTCCATGTAGGAGACGACCTTTTTGAAAGTCGCGATTTTCTTGTGACTGGCAGTGTCAGACGTATTTGCCTGGTTGTCGAGGATATAGCCGTTTTCATACATCTGCAGAAGAAAATCCATCAGGGATGTTTTAAAACGCAGATACCAGCCATCTTTCTGCCCGCTCGCGTAGCCGAAGAGGTCGTTTTCGATCCGGCTGATGTCCTCGTATCCGATGGAATCGGGATGAATGACGCTGGCCAGACGTGTTTCCTGACGGATGAACGGACCGACCAGATCCGTCTGCATGGCGTCCTGATAGGTGAAACTGAGAATGTCCGGCAGGAATGCGACGACTTCATGTTCGCACTGATCAGATCCAGCGATGATCTGGTGGATATCTCCGGGATTGAAAAAGAACATGTCACCTTTCTGGACATGCGTGGTTTCAAGATTGAGCTCGACGTCAAAATCTCCCAGCGTGGCCTTGAGGATTTCGACTTCCGGATGCCACTGCTGTTTTAAAGCGGTATTATTGGAACCGGACCTGGAACTTTTGATCCGGGCGGCAAAAACAGGCCGAAGCCCGTTGATTTCTCTTGAATACAGCGGTGAGGCTGCGGCTGAATCAGCCACCGGATCCGTTTGTGAACTCTGTTCGGAGAAAGAAGGATGATCCGGTTCACCACCATTGATTTCAAAACACATGGTTCCTCCTTAATACTTCTAATAATGTACCCGTCTTTAAGACATCTTAACAATTAAAGAATAACAAGAATTTCCAAATAACAGAAATTTCATTACTGATTAATGCGCTATCTTTTATTTTCATCGGTTAAAAAGGGGATGGAAAGTTTGAAAATGTTCGAAAATGGCGGGCAGATCAAACATAATCTGTATATTGGATGTTCATCTTAATAGGGGATATGTTCATTCGTACAATCAGAGGGGGCTTTTAGACAAGCCGGATCAGTTCGCTTATTCTCACTTCCACTCTTCGGATCACAGAAAAACCTGTTCAAAAATGTGTTGAAGTCATGAAGAGGATGTTAAGAAAACACGATTGAGTGGTATGGGGCGAAAGGAAATTGGTCCAAAACCGTCCAAACTGCCCGAAATGACCAACCAGGCCATAAAAGAATCCATTCAGGACGCCCGAAAGGGTTTTGACTGGAAACTCAAAAAAGTCTGTTACGATGGGGACGGATAGAGAGAGGTTATCCCCCGATGACCCAACATAAGCTGGTTTAGAAGATACTTTCTCTGAAAGCGTCAAAGGAAGCCCGATCACAACTACCATTCAGAAGAACGGCAACTGATCAAACAAAGGCCGAAATACCAGCCGGAAAAAGCCCGAGTACGGGCAAGATAAACTCTATAATTCGAGGCCGAAAGGCCTCACTTTTTTGTTTAAGCCGCCCAAGACGCGATCGCACAGCTTTTCCTGCCCCTTTCCATTCAACCGGGTAATGCAGGCTATAATAGGTGACGGTGAATACTTATGAAATCTGACTCTCCAATCGGCGTTTTTGATTCCGGCCTGGGAGGACTGAGCGTGGTGGCCAAACTCCACGAGCTTCTGCCTCATGAAGACATCCTGTTTTTCGGAGACTCCGCACACAATCCCTACGGAACAAAAACGAAAGACATGATCACGGCCTATTGTCTTGAGATCGTGACAAATCTGCAGAAAGCCGGCTGCAAGGCGGTTGTGATCGCCTGCAACACGGCCACAAGCGCGGCGGTTCCGCTGCTGCGTGAAACTTTTGATTTTCCGATCATCGGAATGGAACCGGCCCTTAAACTGGCGGCTTCCTATGGGGATCACCAGAAAATCGCGGTCTGGGCGACAAGACTGACGCTGGAAGAGGAAAAGTTCGCGCATCTGCGTGCCAGATTTACCAATGATCACGACATTCGCAGTGTGCCCTGTCCAAAACTGGTCCGCCTTGTGGAAGAAGACCGTCTGCACGATGACAAACTCGTGCGCTCTGTCTTGCAGGACTATCTCGATCAGTCTGACTGGAAAACCCTGGATGCGATTGTTCTTGGATGCACCCACTTTGTCTTTTTCAAAAACATTCTGGAAGAGATGACGGATCATAAAGTCCGCATCGTCGATGGAAATGAGGGGACGGTGCGCCATCTGGAGGACATTCTGGCCAGATCCGGTCTGTTGAACGAGTACGGGGGTTCCATCCACATCGACAACAGTATGCCTGATAAGATTGAACAGTCAGAAAAGCTGCTGAAAGCACTGGAGGAATAAATGAGCAACACAAAATCCGCCTGGCTGTCCCTCGATGCGCAGGGATATGACTCAGTCATGACATTTGCCGACGAATACATGCACTTCATCTCTCTTGGCAAGACCGAGAGACGCTGTGTCAAACAGGCCGAAGAACTCGCAAGAGGATTCGGCTACGCCAACATCAATGAGTATGTTGAAAACAAAAAGCCTCTCAAAGCCGGAGACAAGGTTTACTTCAACATGATGGACAAGGCCATCTGCCTGGTTCATATCGGCCAGAGACCGATGAGCGAGGGCCTCAACATTCTGGGCGCCCATATCGATTCCCCCCGCATCGACATGAAAAGCCATCCCCTTTATGAGAAGGACGGGATCTGCCTGTTTGATACCCATTACTATGGCGGCATCAAGAAATATCAGTGGGTGACTGTCCCTCTGGCTCTCTATGGCGTGGTCGTTTTGAAAGACGGCACCCATATCGATGTGGCCATCGGCGACCATGAAGGAGACGAAGTCTTTGTGATCACCGATCTGCTCGTTCATCTGTCCGCGGATCAGATGAAGTCTGACGCGTCCACGGTCATTCAGGGTGAGAACCTCGATGTTCTTGCCGGCAGCATTCCGGAAGCCGGTGTGGAGAAGGATCCTGTCAAAGCCAACATTCTGCGTCTGCTCAATGAGCGCTATGGCATCGATGAAGAGGACTTTCTGTCCGCTGAACTTGAATTCGTACCGCAAGGCGCCGCGAAAAGCTGCGGTCTGGACCGTTCCATGGTCATCGGCTATGGCCAGGACGACCGTGTCGACGCGTATCCCGCGCTGATGGCGATTCTGGAAACCAGCGATCAGCCAGTGGATCGCACCAGCGTGTGCCTGCTTGTCGACAAGGAAGAAATCGGCTCCGTTGGCGCGACAGGCATGGAATCCCATTTCTTTGAGGACATGATCGCCGAGATCATGGAAGCCATGGGCTGCTATTCCGGTCTGAATGTGCGCAGAGCTCTGCACAATTCGGTCATGCTCAGCAATGACGTGGTCAACGCCACGGATCCTCTGTACGCCGATACATCCAGCCCGCACGACAACAATGCCGTTTTAGGCGGCGGTGTCGCGCTGGCAAAATATGTCGGAAGCAGAGGCAAGAGCCACACCAATGACGCGAGAGCCGAATATGTCGCCGCGCTGCGCAAACTGTTCGATGACGCGAAGATTGAATGGCAGACCTCCGAACTTGGCCGTGTGGATCAGGGCGGCGGTGGAACCATCGCCTACATTCTGGCCCGGTATGGCATGGATGTCATCGACTGCGGCGTACCTGTATTAAGCATGCATTCTCCCTGGGAGATCACAAGCAAGGTTGACATCTGGCAGGCGCTCAACGCCTTCAAAGCCTTCCTGCTCAAGATGGACAGAGTGGACTGAGCGGCAGAGACTGAAGATTGAATAGAAGAAACTGAGAGGCGCGTTTTGTGGATGAACTTCACAGAACGCGCCTTTTGATAGGTTATTTGCAGGTGCCTTCCAGACCGGTGCAGATCAGGCCGGTGGCTGTTTTGATCAGTTCTTCCACTGACTCCTTCTTGCCGTTTTCAATCCAGCACTTATAAAGCTCAAGCAGAGTGCTGCTCATGAAGCGTCCGGGCATGGAAGCGGCGAAAGTATCGTTGCAGGAGGCAGTATTGACCTGTCTGATCATGCGGTCACGGATATAGCGGCACTGGTCAGAGCAGGTGATCTTTTCATAGACTTCGGATTGCGCCGCGTTGAATTCATAAAATTCCCGGATGACCTTTCTCGCGTCCTGGGGCAGCTGATAGCGGGCGACTCTTTTCGCGTACTAATCGGAGAGCTTCTTTTGCATCTCTTCAAGCAGGGAGTCGAGATCTTCGTAGTAGACGTAAAAGGTCTTCTTGCTGATTCTGGCCAGCTTACAAAGCTCGGTGACGCTGATTTTGTCATAGTCCTTTTCCAGCAGCAGTTTTTCAAACGCCGCACAGATCGCCTCGATGGTTTTCTGCACGCGCAGATCTTCATTTCCACTCAGAATCATGTTCGGTAACCTTTCTCGCTTTTCCGTTTCCTAACTCACTCTTTTTCATAAAGTGAGATGTGATGGAAGCTTCCTGCCGGATATATTTCAATCAACAGAAATAATTCACTCTGTTTACATTTTATCCGGACCAGAGAAGACATGAAGGAGAAAAAAGATGAATTCCACCAGCACAAACCAGACTTATATCACGCTGAACAACGGAGCAAGAATTCCTCAGTTCTGGTTTGGCCTCTTCATGATCAACGGCGATGAGAACACGAAGCAGGCCTGCCTGAACGCTTTAAAGGAAGGCTATCGCCACATTGATACCGCCCATGCCTATGAAAACGAACGCGGCGTCGGTGCAGCTGTCAAAGAAAGCGGAATTGACCGAAGCGAGATCTGGATCACCTCCAAGCTCTGCCCAAGTGAATACGGAGAAGGCGTGACGGAAAAAGCGATCGACAAAATGCTCGAACGTCTGGATACGGATTATATTGATCTTCTGCTGCTTCACCAGCAGATTGGTGACTACCTGGGCGCCTGGAAAGACATGGAAAAGGCGGTCAAAGCGGGGAAAGTGAAGACAATCGGTCTTTCCAGCTTCGAATCTGACCGTCTGGAAGAAGTGATGGAGGCTTCCGAGATTAAACCCGCAGTCCTGCAGGTTGAATGTCTCCCTACTATCAGCAGGGCGCGTTCAAAGAGCGTCTGGCTCCGTATGGAACCGTCATTGAAAGCTGGTATCCGCTGAGCCACGCCAACAAGGATCTGCTCTCCGAGCCGCTGTTTGAAGAACTCGCCGCCAAATATCACAAGAGTGTCGCGCAGATCATCCTGCGCTGGCACATTCAGGCCGGAAACATTATTTTCCCCAAATCCACCAACCCCGCGCATATCAAAGACAACATCGACATCTTTGATTTTGAACTCACGGATGAGGAGATGGCGAAGATCAAAGCCATGGAAAACGGCACCCGCTTCTTTAATATGAGCCTGGAAGAGCAGGAAAAGAATCTGATGGTTTTTGTTCCGGCTGACTGAGATCGAACCAGTGAATCAGTGACTTATTGAATCATTCGATAAGGGCGCAAGGTCTGTTTATGGCCTGAGCGTCCTTTTTGAATATGCGCGCTGATCCGGAAAGCGTCAAAGCGGGCGGACGGGCATCGTCAGAGGTGACTTTTTGTTCCTACGCTAAAATAGGTACAGTAGATGACAGAAATGTTTACGGAAAGAAGGTTCGTTATGAAGAAAGCTTCAGCAGCTCTGCTTTGCGCCGCACTTCTTTTGGCAGGATGCTCCTCGAGCACCACACCCGATTCCTCCAAAGAGGACAAAGATCAGAATAAGACCAATACGGCTGATACAGAAAAAGAAAACACCGCATCCGAAGACAAGGATGGAAAAGCCCTGCTTCAGGATCTGATTGACAATGCCAGTGATGATGACAAGGCGCTCGCCGCGTGGAACTCTTTATTTGCCCAGACGGCTAAAGAGTACAATTATCAGTTTGAAGTTGAAGGAGATGGCGAGGACTATCTCTTCAAGGAAAATGAGCAGGAATCGTTAGTGGAAGACAACATCACCTATGAAGCAGGCACGAAATCCTGGTTTCTCGCGGATGAAGAGACACTCTACGCGCTGTCTTTGACCGACATTGATGATGCCTATGACAATCTCGAACAGGGCTATGGCACTCTGATTTATTCCGCTTCCGGTGATGAATCCGAGACCGTTCAGGTCGATCTGACGGACACCGAAAATGACACCCTGAAAGGAACGATCAAAGCCATTCAGCCGGGAAAAGGTATGCCGATGGCCGTGCAGGCTGAAGATCTGATCGCAAACTCCCTGATCAACTATGGCTACATCCGCTCAGTTGATCCTGTGCACAACGCCTCTCTCTATGATTTCTCGCTCGATGAAAAAGATGGCAAATATGTTCTGACCATCAATGTGAAGGATATTGACGCGCTCAAAAAAGCATCCACCACATCGACCCTGCTTGAAGACAACAAGACCGGCGCGCCTGTACTCGCTCTTGATGAAATCACCGATGAAGGCTTCGTTATCACCTTCAGTGATAAAGGTGTACTCAGCGAAGCGGAAAACTCGATCAGCCATGCCGCTTCCGCTCTCGATCGCAGTGTTTATCTCAACATTCGCAACAGAGTGGAATACAAGAAAGCCAAAATGGATGATTTGAACACCGAAGAATATTCCGCCTTCATGACAAAGATTCTAAAAGGAGAGCTCAAAGAAGGAGACTCCTTTGAAGAGAAGGACTGGGAAAAAGACTGAATTTGATTCCTTCGTGAAGGGCCTGCCGTCTGGCGGGTCCTTTTTTAAGCCTTTCGTGAAAGCGGAAAAAGCGTTTTCAGCACAGGAAATCCACGGCGTAAGGAATAAGGCATAATAGAACCGAAAGCAAATACCTGTTTGCGACAGCCTGAAAGGAATCAATCATGGATAAGAAAGATAAAACGGTCACTCTGGTAGTGACGGATCTGGATGGGACGCTTCTCGATTCCACCAAGAATGTGACACCAAAAACCAGAAAGGCCATTGAAAAACTGAAGGAACACGGCATTCTGTTTGGCATCGCCTCGGGCAGACCGGTGGAAAGCGGCTTGTTTCTGTGCAAGAACTGGGGACTGGAAGATTCGATCAGCTTTCTGATCGGCATGAATGGCGGCGCCTTCTACGACACCCGCCGTCACATCAAGGAAAACTACGCCCACCTCGACGGTGAACTGATCTGGTCGATCATTGAACATTTCCGTGACATGCCAAATCTGCATTTTGAGGTGATGTCAGGCAACAACCGCTACGTGGAATTCTCCACACCGGAAACGCTGGAAAGCGCGATGATCTACGGTGAAAACGAGATCATCGTTGATCTGAAGGAGTATCTCAAGGGCCGTAAGATGGATAAACTGATCATCCGCTCTCTGCCCGAAGACCAGCCCAAAGTCATTGAAAGAAGCAAGAGCTTCCACTCCGATAAAGTGACCTGCTTTCCGACCAGTGACGTGCTTTTTGAATATGTCGATCCCAATATCAATAAAGGCTATGGTGTGCTCGAAGCATGCAAGTACTATGGCCTGAAGCCTGCCAATGTGGTCGCGTTCGGTGATGAAAGCAACGATCTGGAAATGCTGGAACTGGCCGGAACCGGTGTGGCCATGCAGAATGCCACCCGTCCGGTGAAAGTCATCGCCGATGTGGTGTCGGATTATACCAACGATCAGGACGCCCTCGCGCATTATATTGAAGAGGTTATCCTGCCCGATAACCCCGACACACTGGAGATCAGGTAATGGCCAAGTGGGACGATATCTATTGCTCGCTTCTGGAGAATGTTCTGGAAAACGGAACGCGCGCTTCCAACAGAACCGGGACGGACACGATCAAGATTCCTTTCGCGCATTTCACCCTCAACGTCGGCAAGGAATTTCCCATCCTGACCACCAAGCAGTTGTTCATCCGGCAGGCGGTGCTCGAGATGCTCTGGATCTATCAGGCTCAAAGCAACGACGTGCGCTGGCTGCAGGAGCGGAATGTTCATATCTGGGATAAATGGGAAATCAATGAAGACGGCGACTGGATTTCGGAGACAACAGGAGAGGTGCTCAAACACTTTGATAAAGAATGGGCGCATACCATTGGAACAGCCTATGGCTATATTGTGCGCAAATATGGTCTGATGGATCATCTGCTGGATTCTTTAAAAAACGATCCGGAAGACAGACGCAGAGTCATCTCCTTATGGCAGAACGCCGATCTCGAGGGTGCTGTACTGCCAAGCTGTGTGTGGAGCAGTGAATGGGATGTGACGGATGGCAAGCTGAATCTGCTTGTCCATCAGCGTTCCTGTGATCTGCCTTTGGGTCTGCCCTTTAATGTGACGCAATACGCGGTTCTTCTGTGCATGGTGGCAAAAGATGCCGGTCTTGAACCCGGCCTTCTGGACTGGTCAATCAAGGACGCGCATATCTATGTTGATCAGATTGACGGGGTTAAAGAACAGCTGCGCCGCTGGCATGAAAACGGCAGCTATCCGGCGCCGAAACTCTGGCTCAATCCGGAAAAGAAAAGCTTCTATGATTTTGACTCCAGCAAGGATCTCAAGGATATCAAACTTGAAGACTACAAGCACATGGGAAAAATCAGTTTTTCCCTGACACAGTGAGGGCTTCATGGAACTTGATTTGATCGCGGCTATAGGCCGAAACAGAGAACTTGGCCTGGACGGGGACATGCCCTGGAAAAACAGCCTGAAGCAGGATCTGAAGTTCTTTTCAAGAACCACAAAAGGCCATGCCATGCTCATGGGCAGAAGAACCTTTGAATCATTGCCCGGCGTTCTACCCGGACGTGAGCATCTGATTGTGACCACCTCAAACATGCCCGAGCAGGAGCATGTCCATATTTATAAGAATCTTGAAGAGTTCTTTGAAGACTGGAAAGACAGGGATGAGACAGTGTTTGTGATTGGAGGAGGATCCATCTACAAACAGATGCTTCCGTACGCAGACAAACTGATCCTGACGGAAATCGATCAGGTCTATTCCGCCGACACCTGGTTTCCGGACTTTGATAAGGCCCGCTATAAAAAATCCACTCTCGATAGAGTGGAAGAAAATGGCGTTTGCTATGAACACGTCTGCTATGAGCGTCTGGACTGAGCGGCTGCGGCAAGAATGCCGTTGAAAATCGCGATCGCGAACAGAACGATCAGAATCACAGACGACAGAACTTTTGTATTGGTCAGAAGAGTCATCAGGACTCCCTGGCCTTTTTTATTTGCGGGATTTTTGGCGGCACTCATCAGTGCCATGACGGTTGCAAGATCCATACTCACTCTCCTGTGCTTTTCTGTATTTTAAACCGGGCGGGCAGAAGCGCTCAACTTTTACCCGCTCTTTGAACCTTTCAAAAAATGGTCTGAAGCCGTATCAAAAAGCTTCAGACCATGACTGTTCCATGCAAAGTGGGATTACTTTTTGTTGATATGAGAGAGTGCCTTCTGGTTGACAGTGCTCACGCGATTTTCGAGCTCTCTTGAAGACAGACGCAGAGCGCCGGCGTGCAGTGTGGAGGACTGAATCAATGCATCAGAAGTTGCTACTATGCAGCGGAATTTTCCCTTCAGCTCGTGGACTTTCTTTTCGATCCACTGATCGGCGCTCTCATCCGTTCGGGTGTAGACGATAGAAGCGCTGCCGCGATTGCCCTTTTCTTCAGGGCCATCCTTGCGGTGATGACCGTCAAAGACGATGATCAAAGCCCAGCCCATATAGCCCTGATAGTTAACCAGCATGGAGATCAGCTGCTCGCGGGCGGTGGAGAGCGGAAGGTTCTGAAGGGACTTCCAGGAGAAAATCATGTTATAGCCATCGACCAGCAGGCAGGTTGGCAGGGAGTGAAGAGGGGAGACGTTTGTCTTTTTTTCGAGATCGAGGTCCACGCGTTTGGAAACCTTTTTGGGCTGCTTGCGTGTAGACACGTTTCGGCCCCCGGCCGCCTCAAACGCTGCTTTGGCCGCATCCATTGAAATCCTGCCTGAAATGGCGCCCCATGAGGCAGAGGAAGATTCTTCTTCAACGGGCGGGACATGCAGGTGCTCTTCCACCTGGTTCCATTCCACGAGAACACCGGATCCATGTTCACAGAAGATCGAGGAGGACGGATTGCGGCTTTCCGCTTCTGACTGATAGCCGGATTCCGCCACAAGCTGCTCCTGATCCGGGGAGGCGTCAAAGCCATCGGACGTCATCGAAAAGCGGCCTTCTCCTTTGGTATAAGCCAGAACATCCTGCTGATAGTGGGAAAGCAGGCGCAAAGGCCCGCGCCCCTGCAGAAGACTGGTCTCATCATCCTGGCTGACAATCTGAAAGTCCGCTTTGCGCCCGTCCAGATCAAACAGCGCTCTTGATAACGAGCTGGAAGGAATCTGCAGCGAGAAGGTGCAGAACGGTTCCTGCAATATCAGCTCCGTTTTTTGCAGGCCCTGCTGAATGGCGCGCCGCACGGCCTGCATGAAGTCTCCTCCGGAGGTGTGCTTGTTGCTGGCTTTGCCGTTGATCAGAGTGATTTTGACATCGGAAAGGGGAGAACCGGTCAGTCTTCCTCTTGGTCTGGCATGGGAGATGGCGGAAATGATCTGACTTTGCCAGTTGATGGAGAGAT
>Strawberry_p1__coassemble_2895_pt1 | contig 10932 bp, 10 predicted proteins | sample Strawberry_p1__metabat2_low_PE_004 | metagenome-assembled genome bin Strawberry_p1 | reverse complement strand
ATTATAGAGGCTTTTGCCGGGAAAGATGAGGAACCAACAACAAAAAAGTGACTAGAAAACCGTGGCGGTTTTCCCCGTGATCACCTTTCCACTCCCCGTGAACCGTTTTTAAAAACAGAGGAAAGATCAGAACTTCCGGACCATTAAAAAATCGCCGCTTTTGGCGGCGATTTGAGAGTTTAAAGAATTCCGAAGAAAGAAAGCACGATCGCAAGGACGAAGGTGACAAGAATCAGGATCACAGGGCTGACCTTTTTCTTCTTCAAAAGCCAATACATAAAGAAGACGTAGGCAAAGGGCAGGATGTTCGGGAAGATCTTGTCAAAGAAGTCCGTCTGCAGGTTGACGATGTTCGCATCAGAAATATGAATCTCCGTCTGAACATTCAGAGAAACATAAGACGCGATCAGACCGCCGATCACGGTGCATCCAAGCACGCTGGCCGCATGGGAGAGCAGAGTTGATGTGGCCTGAATCTTCGAAACGGCCTTTACGCCCAGATCATAGCCCAGATGTGTCCAGAACCAGCGCATCGCAAAGATCAGGACATAGACCAGGAAGAACAGCAGCGGACCCATGATGTTGCCTTCCATCGCCAGCGAGGAAGAAATACCGGCAACAATCGGCAGCAGAGTAAACCAGAAGAAGGCATCCCCGATACCGGCCAGGGCCGGGAACAGAGCAACTTTCAGGCTTCGAATGGTGGATCGGTCTTCATGCGCCTCTTCCATTGAGATCAGAAGGCCGGTCAGGAATCCGACAAGGTTCGGGTGGGTGTTGATGAACTCAAGGTTGTCGACCATCGCACCGGACAGACCTTCCTTGTCATCCTTATAGATCTTCTTCAATGCCGGCAGCTGGGACAGAAGGAATCCGCATCCCTGCATGCGCTCATAGTTGAAGGCCGCCTGAAGCAGGACAGAGTCAAATGCCAGACGATTGATATCCTTTTTGGTGAGGATGCGTTCTGTTTCATTAGATGCCATCTTCAAAATCCTCCTCGATATTCACATTGATCCGCGCCTGCTGTTCAGCCTCCTTCTTATCCCGGTAATAGGTGATCAGAGCCAGAGCGGTACCGATGACTGCAACCGGCAGGATATTGGAGAAATCGATAAAGCAGGCTGCGACGAAACCGATCAGCAGATAAGGCATGTATTCACCGGAAAGCATGGTGCGCATCAGCATGGCAAAACCGATTGCGGGCAGCAGACCGCCGGCAACTTCCAGACCATGCGTCAGCCAGTCGGGCATGGATTCCACCAGCATCTTCATGGGTTCCTGCGCAACGTAGGCACACAGGAAGACAATGATTCCATACAGCAGGGCAACGATGCCTGTGCACAGTGCGCTGATCGCTCCAATGGTGCGCGGTTCCGCTGCTTTGGCCGCTTTTTCGGCACGGGGCATGAACAGCGAGAAAGCGGAATAGGTGAACAGAATGATGTACTGCATCAAAAAGCTGAACGGCAGGGCCATAGCCATGGCAGAAGACGCTTCCGCGCCTGTGGTATAGGCAATGACAACCGCCATGATGGCAGCCAGAACAGGGTTTGGCGGCTGTGTTCCGCCTGCGGGCGTCAGACCGGCAAAAGCCAGTTCGGTAATCCCGCCGCATAACATTCCAAGAGTGACATTTCCCAGAATCATGCCGGCCAGTGTGCCAACGATGATCGGGCGGAAAATAAAGAGGGCTTCCAGCCAGAAATCAATTCCGACGATCATGGCCATGATCGTCAGCCCAAGTCCCTGAACAAGAGTGATTGACATAATCAGATTCCTTTCACTGCTTCTTTGCTATCATCAGGCACATCCTGAATATAAAGTTTGACACCGGCATCCTTGATCGCCTTGAGATCCGCCAGGTCCTCGTCATCGACATAAACCTTCTTGGAGATCTGGCGCTTTCCTTCACTGTAGTGCATGTTGCCGACATTGACTTCCCGGATGGGCACACCGCCTTCAATCAGAGTGCGGACAGCTTTCGGTGTTTTGGCAACAATAAAGATTTTCTGCCTGGGGGATGCTTTTCCGATGACATCAATGGTCTTCTTGAGGGTGAAAAACCGGGCTCCAGCTCCTGCAGCTTTGGCAGTTGGCGTCATCAGTTCCTGGACAATCGGATTTGCAGCAGTCTCGTCATCGGCCACCAGAATGAGATTGGCCCCGAGGGAGTTTGTCCACGTAACCCCGACCTGTCCGTGAATGAGACGGTTGTCAATCCGCGTGAGCAGAATGTTTGGTTCGGACATAATCATTCGCTTCCTTTCTTTTGAAAATGTTCATTTGCGCGATTGGTATGCGCTTTCTTATTCACAATTATAGACCTTAACCCATAATTTGTTCTATTTCCCGTCAAATTTGCCCGTTTTATCCCTTAATTTTTCCGCTTTTCTCTGAAGCCGTCTGAATCCTCTGAATTCCTTCTGTCATATAAAAAAGGGACGACAGTGCGTCCCTTTTATACGTGATGAATGATCTGATCGAACGTCTGATTCTTCTATTCTCCTGTCTGCTCACTGACAGAAGCGGATTCTTCTATCCGGGTCGTATCCTGACCGGATCCGCCGAGATAGTTCAAAGCCGCCTGCAGATCATCATCTTCCTCAAAGGAGTTCGTGTTGAGCTGCAGGGAAACCGCATTGACCAGAGCGTCGAATGTAGGCTTGTCAATGATCCCGGTGGATCCCAGACCATGATCCGTCTGAAACTGCCTTAACGATTCGGAAGAGGCGGATGAGAAATATTCATCCATGCGATCCACCGGATACCCCAGATAGTCCAGGAAAATCTGCGCCGCTTTGGCGTTGGTATGGACGCTGTCGGGTGTGATGAATTCATCCTCTGCCATATCGGCATAGCGGGCAAGATTGATCGCCCGGTCTTCTACTGCGATATCGGGTTCAAACCCCGTCTTGTTGATGGAGGTTCCGTTGGGGGTGAGCCATTCTGCGATCGTATATTTCAGACTGGTGCCGTCCTCAAACGGAATGGAAGTCTGTTCGGTGCCTTTGCCATAAGTCTTCGAGCCAATCAGAATGACATCGTCCGCCGGCAGATTATCCTTCAAAGCCCCGATCAGCACTTCAGACGCGCTGGCCGTTCCTCCGTTTTGGAGAACGACGATCTTATCGAAGGGAATCTGCGCATAGGTGTTTCTGGTGGTAAAGGATGTGACATTGCCATCGCGTGTCTTCTCCTGGAAGACGACGGTATCCTGCGGCAGAAGAGAAGAGGCAATATCCAGAGCGCTCGAGAGATAGCCGCCCGTATTGTTTCTCAGATCAAGAATCAGCTCATGGACCCCCTGATCCTGCAGCTTCTTGAGAGCCTGCGCGAAGACTTTTGCCGACTGTTCGGAAAAGCTGTTCAGAATCACATAGCCTTTGCCGTCGATGGTTTGCACGGAGACCGTGGTGTCGTACACAGCCGGTGTGACGCTGACGATCTCTTCACTGCCATCGGCATGGATCACATCGAGATCGACCGGTCTGTTTTCATTGGATTTAATATAGGAGACCAGATCCTCCGTTGATGTCCCGGACGCCAGCTTGTCTCCTACTTTGATGATCTGATCTCCCGGCACGATACCGGCCTGATCCGCGGTGGAGTTAATGAAGACGCTCTTGACGACCATCTGCCCCTGATCACCGGGATAGAAGGAAATCCCGATGCCGACATTGCTTCCGGCCAGAGACTGCGAGAACTGTTGGGCCTGTTCAAGAGAGAAGTAGTTGGTATGGGGATCTTCTTCCAGACTGGTCATGCCCGCTATGGCCTGCTCGACCAGGCGGGTGTCAAGATCTTCATCCGTTGGCGCGTAGTACCACTTGTCCTGCAGGATTTCGTAGACGCTTTCCAGCTTGCCAAGCGGCGAATCGGAATCCGCGCTCGTTCCTTTGCGAAAGATCAGAGGCACGCTGATGCCGGCCGCAAAGAAAGCCAGGCACAGAACGATGATCAGAACGTTCTGCCTCAGATGTTTATTTTCGGGTTTCACGGGTTTCGGGGTATCTGCCATGGATGTCTCTTTCTAACTGTCAAAGGCTCAAATGCCTTCTCGCATCGGGATTGAAAGTGTTCTTTCGAATCTCATGTTTCTGTCTACTATAATACGCAGACAGTCAAATTGAATGAAAAAAGCGGACCGGCTAAATCGCATGTCATCAGCCCGGTCCGGCTTTTCAACGCTTTTATCGGCTGGCCTTCAAAAAGCGCGTCGCTGCAAGAAAACTTGCGAGTAATCCGCAAAGACCGCCACTGCCAAACAGCAGCCAGGCCATGCGGCTATAAATCAGATCCGGAGCCATCAAAGCCAGGCTGGAGATGAACAGCCTGCCCTCGAAGGCCTGATAGAACACCGGATAGAGAAAGCGCACCAAAAGCCATGGAATCAGTGCACCCAAAAGGCCCAGGATTACGCCTTCCACCACAAAAGGAATGCGAATGAACGCGTTGGTCGCTCCGACCGTGCGCATCGCAGCCACTTCTTCCATACGGGTGGAAATGGAGGAGCGCACTGCGCTGTACACCATATACAGGGCAAGAAACAGAAGCAGAACACTCAAAGCCATCGCTCCATATTGCACGCAGTTAAGCACCTGCACCAGATCTCTTGCGGATCTGCCGCCATAGGAGACGGATTCGACGCCGCTGATCGCCCGGATCTGTCTGCTGGTCGATTCCAGTTCATTTTCATCTTTGACAAAAACAAAGTACGCATTGGCTAACGGGTTGTTTTCGCCGCGGTATTGCGCGAACGCCTCCCCTTTTTCCTCGATCATGTTTTCCAGCTCCTGATCTTTTGAGGAGAATTCCAGGCTTTCGACATTGTCGACTGCTTCGATCTGGCTTTGAATATCGTTAAGCTGCGCCTGCTCCATGATTGCCGGATCAAGCACCGCGTGAATTGAGAGTCTTCCTGCCACATTGGAAGAAAAGCTCTGTACATGATCACCAAGCAGATAGACACCGGCCACCAAAGACAGGGCCAGAGCGATGGCGAAGATGCTTGAAAGACACAGGGTGAAATGGCGTCCCATCGCTACAAAGCAGTTCTTCAAAGCGTATAGGAACAGATTCCACTTCTCCCTCATGCATCCTCCTGTTCGTCAGAGCGCAAAGGATGGATGTCCTCATCCAGACGCACTTCCTGAGGGATCCCATCTTCCTTGAGCAGGGGCTGAGCGCTCTGATCAGGCACGATCGGGGCATCCATTTCTTTAAGTTTTTCCAGATCCTCCGTATTGATCGCTCTGTACGCGTCCTGCGGGACTTCGCACACATTTTGCGGCTGATTGAACAGAGAGATGGACTTGTAGCCTCCCTTTGGAAAGTCATGGACGATGTAGCCGCCCTCCAGAATCAGGGTGCGCTTTTTGAAAGCGTCCACGAGATTCTGATCATGGGTGGCCATGATGACGGTGGTTCCGTATGTTTCATTGATCTTTTCAAGCAGATGCAGAATTTCCTGGCTCATTTCCGGATCCAGATTTCCCGTGGGCTCATCCGCGATCAGAAGCGATGGTTTGTTTGCGATCGCACGGGCGATGGTCACACGCTGCTGCTGGCCGCCGGACAGTTCATCAGGGTAGCTCCTGCTTTTTTCAGACAGACCGACAAGATCGAGCACTTCGGCCACTCTCTGTCTGATCTTTTTGCGGCTCATCCCCACCACTTCCAGCGCGAACGCCACATTTTCATAGACGGTCATATTGGGCAGCAGACGATAGTCCTGGAACACGCAGCCAATCCGTCTGCGATAGCCCGGCACCTGACGGTGCTTGAGACTGCCCACGCTGACGCCATCGACATTGATCGTCCCGCCGTCAGGCACTTCTTCGGCGTTGAGCAGTTTGATCAGTGTGGATTTGCCCGAACCGGTCGAACCGATCACATAGACAAACTCACCTGAATCGATATGAAGATTCATCGCATTGATCGCATGCACGCCATTGGGATAAATCTTGTTGACTTCTTTGAGATCAATCACTGACGATCTCCTTTCTTTGTATTTCAGGAATTCTGAGCGGAAAGGATGTCAATGAGACATCATCTCCGTTAGTAAAAGCATTCAATCAGAAGAATTTTTCCGGCCTTTCCCGGCACGGTGCCCCATACCCGGCATCACAGGCTCTGTTGCCGGAGCCCCATCCCGCGCCAAAGGAGACATCTCCACGTGAGGCGAATTGCGCGATGGCATCAGACATGGACATAGTGCCCAGGTTGATCACTTCGACATGGGTGTGCGGTCCCGAGGTGTTGCCGGAGTTTCCGGTCTGAGCCAGGAAATCGCCCTGGTTGACCACTGATCCGGCGGAGACGGCGAACTGGTTGGACAGGTGGAAGAAGTAGACGCAATATAAGGTGCCGCCCACTTCACAGAGCATCGCGATGCAGTTGCCCGATCCATACGGGAACCCGCTCATGTTGCCAAGATAACCGCTGTTGGTGCCCTGTGTGTTGGAGGCGTAGATCACAATACCGCCAGCCGGAGCGACCAGAGAGGAGCCGATCGACGCGGCCATGTCCAGACCAAGATGGATGCCGCCGCCAGGATAAGCCCAGGTGCCAGCGGAAATGCGCGCGCCGGGCACCGGACTGATAAAGCCGCCCACACTTGGCACGCCGGAATAGTCCTGAGAAAGATCGACGCGGATGGTGAAATCCCTGATCGCTTCCATATCCGCTTCCGCCTGACGCATGGCAGCTTCGATTTCGGCCACCTGCTGCTGGTATTGCGCGACTAAGGACTGATAGCTCGCTTCAAGCTCTTCAGCCGTCTGTCTATCCGCTTCCAGCTGCGCCTGCGATTCTTCATGCTGCTGGCGCAGGCCTTCAAGCTGCGCTTTGGTGTCTTCAAGCTGCTGCTTCATCCGGTTGAGCTCTTCGATCTGATCCTGATCGTTTTCGGTGATACGCTCCAGACCGCTTAAGCGGCGCAGCAGATCCGCTAAAGAGGAGGAGCCCATCAGCACATCCACGATGGAGTTGGTGCCGGTGGCGGCCTGCTCTTTTCTCATGCGGGATTTGATCTGATTGTCCCATTCATCGATTTCAATCTGGCGCTGCGCGATCTCCTCTTCGGTCGAGGTGATGTTGGCGCTCAGCTCATCGATGGCCGCCTGTTCGTTGTCAATCTGAACCTGCAGCTGGTCGGCAAGCTCTCTTTGCTGCTGGGCAAGAGCGGACACCTGTTCCATGTTGCCGTTGAGATCATTGATGCTCTGAGAAAACGCGCTGACCTGCGCCTGCAGATCGGCCCGCTTGTTTCTTTGATATTCCTGGAATCCCTCACAGGCGTTGACATCTTCCTGCGTGGTCTGCACCTTGGTGCAGCGGGCGTACCAGGCAGATTCATCCGAGTAGTCTTCCTCGGCATGCACAGGCTGCAGACCCGCGCTGATGCAAAGGGCAGAGGCTGTCAAAACAGCCATGTATTTTCCAAATCTGTTTCGTTCTTTCACCGCACTCTCCTGACTGTTCTTCCTGTCGCGATCCAGCTGCCCAGCGCGCCCATCAAAAGGCCGGCAATCAGAATGATGCCGCCCGCATAGAAAATGAAGGGCACGGGACGGATCAGCTCTAGCATGCCGCTCACCAGCACACCGCCCAGCGCATGGTACAGCGCGGGATATCCCAGGACGATCAGAAGTACGGGTGCAAGCGCGCCCCAGAAGCCAAGGGAAAGACCTTCCAGAAAGAAGGGAATGCGGATCTGATAGGAATGCGCCCCGACCGTGCGCATGATCGCGATCTCGTTTTCGCGGCTGCGCACACTCGAGCGAATCGTGTTCTGCACCAGAAAGATGCCAAGAACACTGAGCAAAACGCTTAAAACAAGGCTTGCCGAGCGCACAAGGGAAAACAGATGCGTCATCTTTTCCACCTGCTCCCCGCCATCCTGCACATCAATCACACCGGCAAGCGAAGACGCCTGGCTGCTGACAGACGCCATGGCGTCTGCGGGGGTCACATCGACGAGATAGACATCATAAAGCGGATTCGAGTCACGGTACTGCTCAAAATAGGCGCCGTTTTCCTCGATCAGCGCTTCGAGCTCTTCGTCTTTGGAGGAATAGGTCACGCTCTGCACGCCCTCCATGGAAACCAGCTGGCCATAAACACGCTGTTTCTGCTCATCGGATGCGGTGGGAGAAAGCGAAACTTGCACCTGCAAGGACGTTTCAATATTTGTGGTCATATAGTCCAGAGTCAATGCGCAAAGGCACACCACCGTAGCCATCACCAGGGCGACTGCGATGGAAAGAGAGGAGGACAGGCACATCGAGAAGTGTCTGCGCATGTCTCTTGAGGCGCTTTTGAACATTCTGGGCAGAGATTTAAAGAATAAAATCATAACATCAATAACATACAGAAGATTTTTGGATCCGTAAAACCGCCAAAATGGAATGGACAGGAATGCACACACTTTCACAAATTTACTCGAAACATCATATGCATGTAACTGCTATCTTATGAGTGCGGACAAGAAAAGCCCGCAGCACTCTTTTCAAACTCTCTCCTAATCCAAAACAAAAAAGGACAGCAAAGACGGGCTGTCCTTTTTTGTTTTGTCTGTCAGTCAATCTTATTGTTTTCCAGCCAGTGGTGCCGTCTGATAAACAGCAGTTCAAGCACCACCACCACAATGCAGAAGATCACTGTGGCCCAGAAACCGTAAGGCTCCTTGACCAGAGGCATATCCACAAAGTTCATGCCAAACCAGCCGGTCACAAGATTGAGCGGCAGGAAGATGGCCGTGATGATCGTCAGAATGGTGGAAATCTTGTTCTGTCTGTCGGAAAGCTGTGTCTGTCTCAGATTCCAGATCTGCGAGGTGAAATCCTTGAGCTGCTCTACCATATTAAAGAGCTGATTGACCCGGTTGACATATAAGGAAAGAAACGAACTCCAGCGCCCTTCTCCGCGCTCGATGACGATCTCTTCGATCATCTCCCCGACCGCAGACATCTGCAGGTAGTAGGAACCGAGAATGTTCATGTCCCGGCGGGCTTTCATGATGTACTTCTCCATCCCGTCCGCCCGGTTCTTGAACAGGTTTTCCTCAATGGATTCCAGCTTGCGGTTGTATTCTTCCAGAAAATAAATGTCCTCGCGAATCATGTAGGACATCAGCCCGAGCAGAAATTCAAGCGGATCGTCGAACGTCGTCTCAAAATGATTCATGAACCCGTCAATCAGTTCCTCGAGCAGTCCCTTGTCTCCGATAAAGACAAGCAGGGTTTTATCCAGGAAAAATTCGAACGTGATCTGATTCTTGATCGGATGCTTCTTGATCGGAATGGCGAAGGTCCCTGAAATCACGCCCTGATCGAGAATGACGCGGTTGAACTTGATCGGTTTGATATTGCCAAGGAGAATGGAGTTTTTAAAAATGTCCGGATATTTCGCCTGCGCCTCTTCCGGTGTCAGGATCTGCAAGGCGTCCTGGGGATCTGTCGGATTCCAGTTAATCTTCATACAGCCGCTTCCTTTCCAAATGTCTGCTGCGCTTTTTCATCATTCTTTTTCAAGTCTGATTATGATGGCTCAACGGGCGCAGGGTACGAATTTTGACCTTCCTGCTTTGAGCCGGTGGTCAATATGTTTTACATTCATTTTACAAAGCCTTCTCATCCTTTTGATGCGTGTGGCTTACCCTGAAATCAGACAGAATCCTGTCCATGACAGGATCACGGAAAGGAGCAGGCATGATCTACTGCATTGAAGATGATGATGGAATCCGGGATCTGATGGTCTACACCCTCAAAGCCTCCGGGTATGAAGCGCAGGGATTCGCCCATCCCAAAGACTTCTGGCGCGCTTTACAGGAACAGACGCCCGAGTTGATCCTGCTCGATATCATGCTGCCTGATGAAGACGGGCTGAGCATTTTAAAAAAGCTGCGAAGCAGAGTGGATACCGCCAGTCTGCCCATCATCATGGCCACGGCCAAAGGCACGGAATTCGACACCGTTCTCGCGCTCGATCAGGGTGCCGACGATTATCTGGCCAAGCCCTTTGGCATGACGGAAATGGTCTCCCGCGTCAAGGCTGTCCTGCGCCGAAGCAAAAGCGGCCAGAGCCCCCGTCTTGCCAGCGGCCCGATTGAAATGGATCAGAACAGCCATCAGGTGTTCGCGAACGGCGAACTGATTCCGCTGACTCTCAAGGAATATGAACTTCTGCGCCTTTTCCTCAGCCATCCCAGGCAGGTCTTCAGCCGGGAGCAGCTGATGCGTACAGTATGGGGCACCGATTTTATCGGTGAGACGCGCACCGTCGATGTTCATATCGGCACACTGCGCACCAAACTGCGCGACGCTTCCCTGATTGAAACCGTCCGGGGTGTCGGATACAAATGGAGTGCCCCGTATGACCAATAAAATTTTCAAATCCATCCTTTTAGTCTCGCTGTCCGTGTTCATGGCCGGCCTGATTCTGGTCTCCTCCGTGTTCTATACCTATTTATCCAACCGGGAATTCTCCACCCTCGACAATCAGATTCAGCTCGCCGCGGAAGGTGTCGAGCTGGACGGGCTGGAGTATTTAAAAGGACTGCATGATCCGGGCTTCAGGCTGACCTGGATCGATCCGGATGGCACAGTGCTCTACGATTCCTACGCTTCGAGTGATCAGATGGAAAACCATCTTGAACGTTCGGAAATTCAGGACGCCATTAAATATGGTTCCGCCCACGCCTCCCGCTATTCCAGCACTCTGATGGAGCGCCTCTACTACAGCGCCGTCCTGCTTCCGGATGGCACCATTCTACGCATCGCGACCAGACAGATCGCCTTCTGGACGATTCTGATCAGCATGTTGACGCCGATTCTTCTGATTGTGATTCTCGCGGCTTTAATCGCTCTGATTCTGGCCTGGAATCTTTCCCGGCAGATCACAAAACCGCTCAATTCCATCGATCTTGAC
>Strawberry_p1__coassemble_2859_pt1 | contig 11199 bp, 12 predicted proteins | sample Strawberry_p1__metabat2_low_PE_004 | metagenome-assembled genome bin Strawberry_p1 | reverse complement strand
TTCCAGAGCTTTGATTCTGTCTTTTTCTTTTTTCACAATGCCCTTTTTGTTCAGGGCGGAAGGACCGAGTTCAAACTGCGGCTTGATCAGAATGACCATGTCATGGGGATGAATCTCTTCCAGCACCGCGGAAAGAATCGTTTCGGCTGAGATGAAGGAAACATCCATGCACAGAAAATCAATCGGCTCTTCAAACCAGTCCTTTTTCAGATCTCTGGCGTTGGTGTTTTCCATGCAGACCACACGCTCATCTTCACGAAGCTTGTTACTGAGCTGCATCGTGCCAACATCAAGCGCGTACACTTTCCTGGCGCCATGTTCGAGACACACCTGCGTGAAACCGCCAGTGCTTGCTCCGACATCCAGGCAGACTTTGCCTGTCAGATCCACAGGCCATTCTTCCAGCGCGGCTTCGAGTTTGCCGCCGGCTCTGGAGACAAAATCATGCTCCGCCTCCCTGATTTCGATCTGGTCGTTTTCACCGACTTCAAAGGAGGGCTTGTTGATGACCTTGCCATTGACCAGAACACGACCCGCCTTGATGGCATCCTGCGCTCGGGTGCGGGTTTCGAGCTGATCGCTGATCAGCTTATCAAGCCTCGGCATGTTCGTTTCCCTCCAGATGCTGCAGGAGATGATCCATGGAGATGCCTTCCATTTTACGCAGCGAGCCAACCGATCCCTGTTCAATAAAGGCGTCGGGCAAAGAGAGCACATCAAGATCAGGATGACCGATCTGTCTCCAGGCGGTGATGGCTTCATACAGGCCGCCATCGGGCGCGTCAGGTTCATAAACGGTGACGGGCACCTTGAGATCAAAGATCTTTTCAAGCATCTGCTCATCGAGCGGTTTGAGATAGCGGGCGTTGACAACAAGCACTTTGTCTTCAAGCCCGTTTTCCTTCAGTTTGTTTTCAATCGTCACCACATCCGGACCATAGGCGATGACAACCTGTTCGGGATGGTCCACTCCGTTGTCAGTCCATGTGCCGATGGGAATGAGCTCATAGTTTTCCACTTTCTCAAATGCGGTTCCGCCTCTGGGATAGCGGATAAAGAACGGTCTGCCGATTTCAAATCCGGTATAGACTAGATTCTGCGCTTCAACAGCATCTTTTGGCTGGCTGAGAATGATATTGGGAATCGTGCGCAAAAAGCCGATGTCATAGATGCCCTGATGGGTGTCTCCATCCTCCCCCACCAGTCCGGCCCGATCTACACCGACCACAACCGGCAGATTCTGTCTGGCCACATCGTGGCTGACCTGATCGTAGGCTCTTTGCAAAAAGCTGGAGTAGATCGAGACAAAGGGTTTCAGACCGCCTGCTGCCATACCGGCCGCAAGGGTCATCGCATGCTGCTCGGCGATATTAACGTCAAAGAAGCGGTGTGGAAAACGTGCCGCGAAAGGCAGCAGTTTGCTTCCGGTGGCCATGGCCGGCGTGATTGCCACAATGCGCTCATCCTTCTCAGCAAGATCTTCAAGGGTGCCTTCAATAATGGCGCTCCAGGATTTCATGTTGTCCGGGACAACCGAGCGGCTTTTGCCGGAGTTGAGATAGAAGGGTCCGACGCCATGCCAGGTGCCGATCCGGTCATTTTCGGCATAGGGATAGCCTTTTCCCTTTTTGGTGACCACATGAACGACGATCGGGCCCTTGTGATCCCTGGCCACTTCTAAAGCATGTGTCAGTTCTGTCACATTGTGGCCGTCAATCGGACCAAGGTAGTCCAGATTGAACTGGGAAAACAGATTCTGACCATAGGCCTGGTGTTTTAAATAAGACGAACTGTGGTGCAGAAAGCTCAGCACGCCATCCGCCGATGTTTTATGTAAGGAATTGACAAGATCCTTTTTAGCCTGTCGGTAGGCCGGGGAGGTTCTCAGTCTGTTGAGTGTCTGCTCCAGACCGCTGTGGTTTCTGGAGATGGACATGTTGTTGTCGTTAAAGATGATGATGACCTTGCGCTGTTGTGCGCCCAGATCATTGAGCGCTTCAAGAGCCATGCCGCCGCTGAGAGCGCCATCGCCGATCACGCACACAACCTGATAGTCCTGCGCGAGCAGATCTCTGGCGGTCGCCATGCCAAGCGCGGCGGAAATGGATGTGCTTGAATGGCCGGGCTCCCAGCAGTCGTATTCGCTTTCGGAGCGTTTGGGAAAGCCGGACATGCCGCCTTTCTGGCGCAGTCTGGTAAAGCCTTCCATGCGGCCGGTGACCAGTTTATGGGTGTAGCACTGGTGGCCGACATCAAAAATGAATTTATCCTTTGGGGAGTTGAAAACCTTGTGCATCGCAAGCGTCAGCTCGACGACACCGAGATTGCTCGAGAGGTGTCCGCCGGTCTGAGAAATGCTTGTGAGCAGAAATTTGCGGATCTGGGCGGCCAGATCGTCAAGTTCCGCTGCAGAAAGGTCTTTAAGCTGCGATGGATTCTTTAAATCTTCGAGCTTCATAAGCTCCCCTTTCTACTTCGTTCTGGACGAAAGTGATTCTACAAGCGTCAGCAGCTCGTCATCATTGAGTTCAAGTGAACTGATCAGATCCTGCGCATGGCGGGAGTAGTCTCTCTCCATCTCTCTGGCTCTGTCGAGTCCAAGCAGGCTGACGAGCGTCTTCTTGCCGTTAGCCTGATCGCTGTTGCTTTTGCCAAGCTGATCGGCGCTTTCGGTGACATCAAGAATGTCATCCTGAATCTGGAAAGCCAGACCCAGAGAGCGGCCGGCTTCCTTCCATGTTTCGACGTGTTCGGGATGATTGGCAAGCAGCGCCGCGCACACAAAAGGAAGTGAAAGCAGGCATCCTGTCTTCAAAGCTTCCATATTCAGAATTTCAAGCGGGTCTTCTGTCGGATGGTTTTCAAGGGCCATATCAAGATCCTGACCACGCACCATGCCTGATACACCACTTGCTTTGGCAATTTCAGAAAGAATATTGATCACCACAGAAGGCTCGGCTTCCGTTTTGGCGGCCTCTTCAAAAGCCTGCGTCAGAAGCGCGTCCCCTGCAAGAATCGCGGTCGCCTCATCAAAAGCCTTATGGCAGGTCGGCTTGCCGCGGCGCAGATCATCGTTATCCATGGCCGGCAGATCATCATGAATCAGAGAATAGGTCTGAATCATTTCAATCGCACTGGCTGCCGGCAGTCCGATTTCGGGATTAACGCTATACGCCTGAAGCGTTTCAAGCAGAAAGCGCGGGCGCAGTCTTTTGCCCCCGGCTAAAGCCGAATAACGCATGGCATCCGCAGTCCTGCTGTCTTCAAGCTTTTCGAGGCGTGCTTTGAAGTCCTGTTCAAACAGCTGGCTCAGACGGTCCATTCTGTCCCTCGCTGACCATCAGCTGGTTCATTTCGTTTTCAAAAGCTTTGAGCTGGCTTTCACATTGTTTGGACAGTGTCAGCCCTTCCTTGAACAGGGCCATGGCCTGCTCAAGATCGAGCTGTCTGCCGGAAAGATCGTTTGTGATAGTTTCCAGGCGGTTCATCGCCTGCTGAAACGTCAGTTTGTTTTCTTCCATTCGATAGTCCTTTATTCTCGAAAAAGCCGCAATCCGGCCTTGTTCAAGCCGGAATCTGCGTCTTTTTTATTTTTCTCAATTTAAAGTTCACGCTGCGCCTTCATCAGGTGCCTCAGCACGTATCACCGGTCTGATGGACTCGTTGATCAGTACTTGCTTACTGCTTTTCTTTAGGCTTGATGCTTTCCACAGAGGCGATGGCCGTTCCATCACGCATGATTAAAGAAACATTTTGCTCTGGATGAAGCGCGCTGACATCGCCGACAAGCTTTCCATCTGATTCGATCATCGCAAAGCCCCGCCCAAGAATTGTTTCGGGACTGGCCGCACCAAGCACCTGATTGCATCTTTCCAGCGAAGCGTTTGCCTGACCAAGCAGCAGGCGTATCTCTTTCTGTAAAGAGAGTGTGTCATTTTTCAGCTGCATGCGGCTGGTTGCCAGAAGCGCTCTGGGAGAATGAAGCAGAAGCTTCTGCGATAAAGAAGACACCGCGCGGGAAGTCGTATTCATGCGCCCCTGCATCGCCTGATTCATCGTGTTTTCTAGCTTTTGCAGTTCCTGTCTCTGTTCAAAGAAGCGCTCACGCATCGCGTGGCGAAGCTGGTTATCAAGACTGTCCAGTCTGGCCTGTCTTGAAATAACCCAGGCCATGGGATCGGCGAGCGCGGAAGACGACTGAATAAACATCAGATTGCGCCTGGCCTGTTCGAGCATGGCGCTCATCGAAGAAATCATGCTCTGTCTCATCGATTCGATGGAGGCCATGACTTCCTTCTGATCGGGGGTGACCCATTGCGCCGCGGCCGTTGGTGTGACAGCCCGATGGTCCGCCGCGTAGTCGGCTAACGTCGTATCGATTTCATGGCCGACACCGGTGACGGTGTAGGTCTTCATGTCATAAAGCGTTTCGACGATCTGCGGATCGTTAAAGCACCACAGATCTTCTATCGAGCCGCCGCCGCGGATCAGCAAAATCGCGTCCAGGCCGTCCTGATCCGCTCTTTTTAAAGCGGAGACGATCTGGGCCGGTGCCTGTTCTCCCTGTACGGAAGCCGGATACAGCCGAACCTTCAGCATCGGCCAGCGGGTGCGGATTGTTTTAAGCGCATCCTGCAGGGCGGCCGTATTGGCTCCGGTGACGATGCCGATCTCATCGATCCAGGCAGGCCGGGGCTTTTTATGCGCCGGGTTGAAATACCCCTGCGCTTCCAGCTGCTTGCGCAGCTCTTCCAGGCGCAGATACAGCTCTCCAAGGCCGTCGAGCTGCATGGAATAGACGGACAGGTTCATCTCACCGCGTTTGACATACACATCAAAGGCTGCACGCACGAGCACCTTCATGCCATCTTCCGGCTTGAAAGGAAGAGAGCGGACCACACTGTTCCACATGATGCAGCGCATCTGCGCCTGCTCATCCTTGAGCTGGAAGTAGCAGTTGCCGTTGACGATGCGCACATTGGAAAGCTCGCCGCTTATCAGATAGTCCTTGGGCAAGTTGTAAAACTTGAGCTCAAAGAACTTCTTGGTGCGTAAAACGACTTCACTGACAGAGATTTTTTTCAGGCTCATTTGCCGATCCGGTCAAGAATGCCATTGACCATCTGCGGTGTGGAATCATCGCAGTATTCTTTGGCAAGCTGAACCGCTTCGTTGATGGCGACACTTCTCGGAGTGTCCATATTCAGGATTTCCTGGCATCCCATTTCGAGAATGACCTGATCAAGCAGGCCAAGACGCTCCAGATCCCAGTCCTCTCTTAACAGTGGACGGATCATGTCGCGGTATTCTTCTTCGTGTTCGGCTGTGCCGACGGTCAGATCATAGAGGAAGCCGTCGATATCGTTGGTGCCCATCATGACATCAAACAGAGTCTTGCGGATATCCTTGTCGAGCAGCTTGTGCTGATAGAGCGCTTCAAGAGCGAGCTGTCTTTTCTGATGCTGGTTGAAGGGAATGCCATACTTCAGCATGATGCGTCTGGGAAGCGGACGGCGTAAAACAAGGTCTTCAAGCACGTAGACCGGAATCTGGTCTGTGCGGTCCTTGATCGCTTCAAGAATATAAGGGGGGAGTTCTTCAATGCCCTTTTCAAGCTGTGCCTGAGACAGGGGTTTGTGTTCCTTTTTAGACATGGTCATCATCCTTTCAGCCCCTATGCGGGCTGTATTTCCATAAACAAAAAGAGGAAACCTCCGAAGGTTTCCTAAAAAATGAATCCAACTACCTGGATTTCAATGGACTCCGGTTTGTAGTCGGTCATATATTCGATGGTTTCGTAAATCTTGGCCTGTGCCTGGGCGCACACGTCGGTGACGTTGGCGTTATAGGCTACTCTGACCGGCAGACGCAGGTACAGTTTTCCATCTTCGACGACACAGACATGCTCGGTTTTGAAAAGCTTCGAGCTTTCTGCGACTTCGATCTTGTCGCTTTCTTCAATCACATTTCGGGCGATTGCGGAGAAAACACTCTGGTTGTATGTAATGGCTCCGTATTTATCCTGAACCACCATTTCACTGGCTTCATTTGGCATAATTTTCACCTGAATTCTTCCTGTTCAGTATATCAAAAGGTGTCATGATCTTCCATAAATCCACCGTCGGCGCAAGCAGCCTGGTGTTATCAGCAAGCACTTTCTGGCTTTCTACAGCATCATGATCGAGCTGTTCCTTCAATTCCTGGACAGAAGAGAATCTCTTCTCATCTCTCAGGCGGAAGGCGAAGAAAAAGCGCACGGTGCGGCCGTAAAGATCATTGGAGTAGTTAAAGATATGCGCCTCAATGGTCATCGATTCATTCTCAAAGGTTGGATTGGTTCCGATGTTGATCATGCAGGCATGCAGTTCACCGTTTTCATAAACGTATCCCGCATAAACGCCCTTTTTCGGCAGAACGTACCCCGCTTCCGGCTGCAGGTTCGCGGTCGGATAGTTGAGCAGCCGTCCTCTTTCAAAACCATGAACGATGATTCCGGCAATTGAGTAGTAGCAGTCAAGCAGATCATTGGCTTCTTCGACACGTCCTTCTCTGACGAGCTTTTCAATGCGGGAAGAAGAGATCTTTTCATCCTCATGCTTGATGGGTTCAATGACATCCACTTCAAATTTGTCCTGCTTCTTCAAAGTCTCCACATTGCCGGTGGAACGAAATCCGTATGTGAAATCAAAGCCGCAGACAAGATAGCGGATATTCAGACCAGCCAGAACATTATGAAACGCAGCTGGCTCAAGAGAAGCGAACTCCTTTGTGAAGTCGACGATCAGCAGATAGTCGATGCCCAGATTCTGGCAGAGAACAACTTTGTCATGGACAGACTGCAGATGATGCTTGTCCGCATCCGGTTTGAAAACGTACCAGGGATCAGGATCAAAGGTCATCACCGCGCTGGAGATACCATGCTTTTGGGCAAGCTGGCGGGCTTTTTCCACCAGCTGGCGGTGTCCGTGATGAAAGCCGTCAAAATATCCGATGGCACAGGCCAGAGGCGGCAGATCCGGCAGCTCTGTGTAGGAAAATCGCAATACTTTCATAGTTATTTCAAACCTCTTACGCAGCGATACACATCTCCATGATCCCGGCGGTAAACCGCCAGAGCCTGATCATGATCGAGAACGAGAACCTCGTCTGATTTCACCTCAGGCATGTGAAGATGCTTGCCGGCTTCTATATCTTTTGGAACAGGCCATTCGATGGTTTCCATATCCAGCACGCTTGTGATCGGAAGCAGAGTGTGCTCCTCAGCATCAAGATCCTGTGCCTGATCAATCGTAAATCCGCACGCTTTTGTGCGGACCAGGCTTTTCATGGCTGCAAGATTGCCGGTCTTTTCACCGATCTCTGTGCAGATGCTGCGAATGTATGTTCCCGAAGAACAGAGTACACGAAATTTCAGATCCTGATCATCGAGATCTTCAATCTCGTAAATCTCGCAATCCTGCCAGACTTCAGGCACTTCCAGTCCCTGTCTTTTATAGTCCAGAAGCTTTTTACCGTTGACCTTTTTGGCTGAGACAGCCGGCACCTTCTGCTTCTGAGGACCGACAAAACTCTGCAAAACGTCGTCAAAATCAAAGTCTCTGTTAACGGGCGCTTCTTTGATCTTTTCGCCAAAGACATCTTCCGTATCGTACTCGGCCCCTAAAGCGAGCTCGGCGATATATTCCTTATCAGTATCATGCAGAAACTGCAGCGCCTTGACCGCGCTACCGGCCAGAACAACCAGCACCCCGCTTGCCTGCGGATCCAGTGTTCCCGTATGGCCGAACTTTTTCTGCCCGTATCTTTTTCTCAGACGGGCGATGACATCAAAGCTTGTCATTCCCGCCGGTTTGTTCAGTACTAAAACTCCATCCATAGTCAAAGCATAGCATTTCTCTCAATTTCGTGCCGCTCGCTGATCCTTTAAGTCCACAATCATCCTTTATTGAAAAGGGTTTTCTTTACTTAGCTTTTATGAAGCCCGATCTAATGCAAAGATTTCATTCTCAAAGATTCAGCGAATCAAATCCAAAAGGGAATCAAAAATTGAGTGAGGTACACTTTAGCTCCTAAGAAAATTGAGGCCTTTTTACCTCACCGAATTTCAGAGGCTGCTCCGTGATATTCCGCTCATCATCAGGCTGAAATGTACTCAGAGATGTATAAATTTTGTATAAACAAAAAATTCCAGCTCTATATTTTTGATTCAAAACGGATTTATTGGGTTTTTGAGATCCTTTCGTCCCTTTCTTGTCCTTGGTTTTTGTCTTTGACAGAATACGAATGCGGAAAGGAGCTTGGTCATGAACATTCAGGCAGTATTTTTTGATATTGACGGAACACTGATCGATTTTAAAACACACCACATCAGTGAGTCCACCAAAGAGGCGATTCAAAAACTTCAGAAGAAAGGAATCAAGGCGGCTCTGGCAACCAACCGTTCCATGGAAAACCTTCTACTTGTCAAAGACATCATGAGCATCGACTGGGATGGGTTTGTTCTCAGTTCCGGAGGCGAAGTCATGAATAAGAATAAAGAGGTTCTGTACGAAAGAAGATTCTCACCGGAAACAATCAGGAAGGTCTACCGGATCGGCAGAGAAAATCATATTCCGCTCTACGCGTTCAATAAGCGTAAAACTCTGACTTTCAAAAACAAAGATACAGAAGAATTCTGTGATCATTTCGGTCTCAATCCTGTGGAAATCATTTCGGAATGGGATGGCGGGATCATGGATTTTATTACCGTTATCGGTCATGATCAGGAAAAGTTCTATTCGCTGTTCAAGGACGATCCTAACCTTCGCTGCGTTGGAAACGCAGGCCTCAATTTTGATCTGTTTGCGGCCGGGACATCCAAATCCAACGGCATTTTCCATCCGATGGAATACTGGGGTTTTCCAAAAAATCAGTTTGCGGCTCTGGGCAACTCTTTAAGCGATGTCGATATGCTTGAAGAAGCGGATCTTGGTCTGGCAATGCCGTGGGCGGAGAAGAGCGCCACAGATGCAGTCAACGTTGTCATGGAAGATTACGGAGCTCACTCGATTGAAAAAGCGCTCCAAAAAGAGCGCCTGATCTGAGAAATACAATCAGAATATCCAAAAACAGTACCTCCAACAGAAAGACACTGCTTTTTCAGTTTTCGACCTCCAGTATTTCCATTTTATCTTCAATCTGCCTGCGAAGATCAGGATCCAGCGGATTGGTGATCAGCAGATCGAATTCATCGAGATTGGCAAATTTGTAGACGCTCTGCCTGTCGAATTTTGTCCGATCAAGCACCAGAATATTCTTGCGGGAATGATCGATGATCTTGCGGTGCGTCTCAATTTCCTGTGATTCCAATACGCCGACGCCATCCTGCCCGCATAATCCATCCGCGCACAACAGGGAAACATCAAAATAGAGCTGCTCAATCATCTGTCCGGTAAAGTATCCCTCACAGCGCAATCCCCGGTTGAGCACGTTTCCACCTGCGAAGAGCACGTTCTGATTGAGTTCAATGCATTTCTGCGCCGTTGGCATGGTATTGGTCACAATGGTCAGATCATGCTTGCTTCTCAGCAGACCAAGCCCCGCGTAAACCATCGTCTCCGCATCGAGATAGACCACAGAACCGTCAGGAATCTGTTTGATCGCTTTAAAAGCAGCTGCCTGTTTCAGATTCCAGTTATCTCCTTTGCGAATCTGAAAAGGCGTTTCCTTGTGATCTCTTTACAACCGTACATAGCCATGTTCACGCAGGACCACTCCGTCCGCTTCCAGCACATCGAGATCGCTGCGGATCGTCTCAGGCGTGACATTCAGATCCTGGGCAAGATATCTGATGGAACGGCTGTCTTCGGCTTCCAGAATCTGTCGGATTTTTGTCAGTCTGTCTTCCTTCTTTCTGTGCATAACAATCAGCTCCGATCTTTTCAGTTCTTTTTATCGAACAAGGAACAGGGTTCAACAACTGGAACCCCACAAATGACAGCCCTGTCCGCATGAATGAACTCCATCATTATTTCAATAGTAACCTCATCAGCAGGACATATTGAATACAAAATTGTTTTGACAAAACCTGTTCCCTGTCGTTGCTTAAAACGGAAGAAGATGAAAAAGCGTGCTTGTCAATCCGATGTTTTCCGATTTGTCCGCCATTGCCTGTCAGAATCTTCTATCCATAAGGTTAAAACCAAAGCGCTCAGTTTCAGCTGTTCCTTTTTGTGAGATAGAATTGAACAGGCAAAAAGAGAAAGGCGGCGTATCCCTATGAAGATTCAATCCATTCTGTCCGCGATTCGCAGAGCGGATCAGGACTATCATCTGATCGAAGATGGTGACAAGATTGCTGTGGCGTTGAGCGGAGGCAAGGATTCCATGCTGCTGTTTCTCGCCCTCAGCCAGTACCAGAAATTCAAGAACAAGAACTTCGAGCTGATCGGCATCCATATTGATGTCGGTTTTGAAGATGGCAATGACAATCATCTGATGGAAGAATTCGCCAGAAAGCATGACCTTGGTCTGCACATCATCGAGACATCCATCTTCAAAATTCTCCAGCTTGAAAAAAACCTCTCCACAGCAGGAAAGATTCAGTGCTCCCTTTGCTCCACATTAAAAAAAGGCACGCTCTTTGAAGAGGCCAAAAAACTTGGCTGCAACAAAATCGCTTTGGGCCATCATGGCGACGATGCGGTTGAAACCGTTTTAATGAACATGATTCATGGCGGAAGAATCGCCACTTTCCGGCCCAAACAGTACATGAGCCGCATGGAGATGGACACCATCCGTCCGATGGTTTATCTGACCGAAGACGAGATCATCAAAGCCTGCGAGGCTAACGACATCCCCGCTGTCAGACGCTCCTGTCCAAACGACGGCTTCACGCAGCGTCAGGAAGCCAAGGAGCTTCTTGATCTGCTCTATCAGAAATATCCGATGGCGCATGAAAACTTTCTCGCTTCCCTGTCCAATGAAGAGCAGGTTGTTCTTTTCGAAAAAGAAAAAGAGAAAAGCAGGAATATCGGCAAAGAGAAAGTAAGCGATCTGAAGAAAGACTAAGTCGAAAACTGAAATGGCAGCCGAAAACCAGTCACAGAAAGAGGAAGGTAACATCCTGATCCGGTCCGGATTCAGAATCAGTTTCTTTCCATATTATTAGGGCTCTCTGTAAAAGCGTGTGGGATTAGTGAAGGGTTTGCGTTGGTCGGT
>Strawberry_p1__coassemble_2816_pt1 | contig 11460 bp, 9 predicted proteins | sample Strawberry_p1__metabat2_low_PE_004 | metagenome-assembled genome bin Strawberry_p1 | reverse complement strand
ACGCTCATGAACAGGGTATACGATTTTTATCCCTCCTTAACTTAATGACATTGCTTTTCTGGTGAAAGAAAACCTCATTCCCCTTCATTAGCGTAAGCGTCCTGTGGAACCCGGTTGCGGTGTGCTCTGATTTTATCTTTTGTCAGTGAGCAAACAGATCCTGAATAAAGGACAATTCTTCGTCCTTCTCCCACTAGAAAAGCGATCTGTTATGGGACTTATTCCATATCCGATCGCTTTTGGTCAGTGCATACGATATCTATTTTTCAGAATGCTTCTTTTCGAAGAACAGAAGCGCTCCAAGAGCCGCGAGACCTGCACCAATGGTGATCGCCGCATCTGTTTTCAGACCGGTATTTTCCGGTTTGGCGGGTTTGGATGGTTCTGGCAGTTTGTTATTGGCGAATGTCATTTCAAAGACATAGTCTTCTGCGTCAACTTTCTGATCATCCACATACAATCCATCCTGCTTAGCCTCGACTTTGATCACCTGTTTGGACAGTTCATACCCTTCTGGTGCTCTGGTTTCTTTAATGTAGAACGGTTTGCCAGCCTGAATATTTTCGAAAATGACAAGGCCGTTTTCATCGGGTTTGTGCTCGGCAATCTTGTCTTTGCAGGAGGGATCACGATAGCTGGTAAAGACAAACTCTTTGTCCTTGATCGGCTTGTCGTTCTGGTCCGTCTTCTGAATCTTCAGAACATAAGAGCGCAGTTCGACTGTCTGATCCTCATCTTCAAGATCTTCATGATCTCCGATCTCGGTGTCTGCCATCAGCAGCTTTTCAAAGACGACCAGGTCAAGATCCTTGAGATGCTCGCCATTGAACTTGAATGTCACCTCGACAGTGCCTTCTTCTTTTTCAGGAGTGAAGAGTGTTTTGGCAGTGATCGGCTGATCCTGTTCATCAAGAAGCGGTTTTCCGCTTTCTTTATTCATCAGAGTGCCAATCAGCTGATATTCCTGACCGGGTTTCAGTCCTGTATAAGACACGGTATCAATCAGAACAATCTGACTGCCGATAATCTGCACATGGCTTCCATTCTCGCCTGCGGCCTGAGTATGGAAATCAAAGAACTGAATGCTCTGGCCTTCATCCTCAAGATCTTTATGGCTGGCGATCTCTTTTCCATCCTGATACAGCGTTTCAAAGACAACCGTCTTTGCTCCCGCAAGATCAGAAGCGTCCAGCGTGAATTCCAGCGTGATCGTTCCATCCGGTTTTTCGGGTTTGAACGCCTGCGACTTCGCACTGACTTCCCTGCCGGCCGCATCGAGCACAGGCTTGCCGGTTTTCGCATCCATCAGGACGCCTTTGATCGTATAGCTTTGCGTGGTGTCCAGATTCTGATAGCTGACAACATCACGGATCGTGATCTTCTTTCCGACCTGCTGCTGGTGGGTACCATTCTGCGCAGAGGCGGTGGTGGAGATGGCAGCCTGCTTGTTGGTCATTTCGATCACGACTTCTTTCGGAGAGTCAATCGTGACGGTTTCAGACCAGTCCGGATCGCTCAGATACCCGGGGATGCCTTTGGCTTCCCTGATTTCATAGGTGCCATAGGATAATCCGGAAACTGCTGCAATACCTTTAGTGTTGGTTGAAACAACAGTGACTGTTTTGCCATCCGGGATCAGTTCATCCTGATCTGCCTTGCCATCACTGTTGGCGTCAAACCAGATCGTGTTCTTTGACCTGTTGATCACTTCAAACTGGACGCCTTCCAGAGGCTTGTTATGATCATCTTTTTTATAGATGCGCAGCGCTCCAAGCACCGGCAAATCCTTGACGGTCAAGACGGCTGTCTGGTTTTCAGTGACTTCAAGAGGATAGATCGTTTCATCCTTTTCAAAATTGTCAGGCGCCTGCAGCTCTTTGACGTAGTAGGTCGTCACATCCAGATCAGAAAGCACATTGGAGCTGCCATTTTCATCTGTCGTCAGTGTTCCAAGACGGTTCTGATCATCTTTCGCGTCTGCTTCGCTGGCATACAATCCATATTGAGCTCCCGCAAGGCTGTAACAGCCGGTAGAAAGATCAGAAACCGCACTCTCTTTTTTCACAGAAGCAGAGCCCTGCGGAGTCGGTTCTCCATAAACAAGCGGCTGCTTGGTATACAGTCCGGCCCAGCTTGGTTCACTGACTCTTCCCGCAAACTCGACCATATAGACTTCAAAGTTTGCGGGAGGTGCGGGCATGGCCATCAGATCATTCCACACCTGCTGCTCGCCTTTCTTCCAGTGCCAGCCATTTTCCAGAACAGTACCAATGCAGGTCCCTTTATTGGCATAGCTTGCAAGATCTGAAGTCAGAGCGACAGCTTCCATTGCCCCGTATTTTCTTGTCAGGTAAGGATCCGGTCCTTCATAACCGTAATAGATGACTTTGCGCAGGTTCTCATTATTCACAACATAGGGCGCGCTGGTGGAAATATCTCCAACGGGAGGCTCAGCCGCCTGCGCATAGGCGCAGAATGCGGTTTTGCCATTGGAAAGATAGAAGGGCTTGCCGGCAATGTTGCCGCCCCAGGGCATCGGCAGAAACGGCGGCCAGTTTTCGGATGGCTTTCCCTGCGGACTGATGACCTGCAGTCTTCCATCACTCAGATCATGTGAGGACAAAGTAATCTGCGCGGGCTGATAGGTTTTCTGAAAGTCATACAGAAGGACCAGCTCATTGAGCATCAGCAGGCGTGGATCATATCTGTCAAAGAAAGCCTGAGTCAGGAAGTTGTCCAGATCCACGTATTTTTCCAGACCGAAGGCTCTGACCAGCTCGGCTCTTTCTTTGGCGTAGGTCGTCCGGTCTCCCTGCTCCTGTGCCTTCAACATGGCCTGTTCCTGTTCAGTCAGCTGCTTTGGCTCATAAAGAGAAAGGGAGCCGGGCGCCTGCTGATCAGCATCACCAGACTTTTGAGGACTTTGAGGATCATTCTCTTTATTCTGACCATCGTTGTCATCCTTATCATCCTGTCTGGGCTCTTCCTTTGCAGGATCATTTTCATCAGACTGATCCGTCTGTTCGAGAACTTCCGGATCAGACTCACCTGACTTCTCCTGTTTTTCATCCTTCTGATCTGGAATCTCTCTATGATCGATAACTTCAATCTGATTGTCCTGATCAATCGGCTCCTTCAAATCTTCATCCTGTGGTTTTTCGATCAGGATTTCATTTTGATTTTCAACATCTTCGTCAACTGCCGCCGTTTCGCTTTCATTTGCGAAGATGGCAATCAGAGTGGTCACAGGCTGATCAAGAGTCAGACTTGCGGGAAGTGAATCCACAGGCTGATCGTTGATCATGACAGAAGATGGAACTTCCGAACTGGAAAGCTCGACTGTCTCTCCCTGCTCATATGTCATAATCTGCTGGCCTCTCACCGTTATCGCCTCTTCATTGGACGTAACAGTGATCTGTCCCTCACCCTGACAGGTGATCTCAAGCGAAGCCTGCCCTGTTTCCTGAGCATACACAGGCACCAGCTGCGCCCATGTCAGAAGAAAAGCGGCCAGCCACGCAAGGACATTTCTGAAAAAACTGTGCTGTCGCATATTGCGCTCCTTTCAAACTCCAGGTCCTCTTCTTCCGACTCTGATACAGGGTGAGGAAAGGAAAGACCTTATCTGATTGAAAGGCTATGAGTGAAATGTGACATTCTGGTGGATGCAGGCCTGCGGATCAGTTCAAAATTGCACAAAAAAAGCGCCCACAAGGACGCGTAGACTTCATAATGGCGGGGGTAGCAAGAATCGAACTCACATCAAAGGTTTTGGAGACCTCTGTTCTACCATTGAACCATACCCCCAACGGCCTGATTATCCTATCAAAAATACTCAGGGTGTGCAAGAGCCTTCGAAAAATTGGTTTCCGACACGCCGCGTATTTGCCCAATTCCGACCATCGACATGTATGCTATTTAATAAACCAGAAAAGCCGGTAAGTCCGGCTGGAAGGAGTTTGTCATGTTTGAACCCGCAAACCGCATGAGTGGTCTTCATACATCCGTCTTTACCGATCTGCTCAGACAGAAGGATCTCTTTGAAAAAGAGACCGGTCTTCCCGTTCTCGACTTCTCTTTGGGCAGTCCGGACATTGTCCCGGATGAAAGCGTCGTCAATGCCCTGAAAGAAGCGGTCGCAGATCCCAGAAACTACCGGTACGCCGTCAGCGCCAAAGCGCAGCTTGTGACGGCGATTCAAACCTGGTATCACGAGCGCTATCAGGTTGATCTGGAGGACGACGAGATTCTTGTTTTGCAGGGATCTCAGGAAGCTCTGGTCAATCTGCCTTTGATTTTCTGCAATCCCGGCGATCTTGTTCTTGTTCCGGATCCCTACTATCCCATCTATGTGGACGCCCCTCATCTTGCCGGAGCGCGCATCGAATATATGCCTTTGCTCGAAAAGAATGGCTACATGATCGATCTGGACGCGATTGATCCTGAAACGGCTGATAAGGCTAAGCTGATGGTCGTCAATTATCCCAACAACCCGACCGGTGCCATTGCCAATCAAGCCTGGATGGAAAAGCTCAAAGACTTCGCTTGCGCCCATAACATTCTTGTGATCTATGACAACGCCTACTCTGATCTTGTTTACAACGGGCATCCGGCTGAAAGCTATTTAAGCCTGCCAGGTGCGAAAGAAACCGGTGTGGAACTCAACTCCTTTTCCAAAGCCTATGGTATGGCCGGGGCAAGACTAGGTGTGCTGGTCGGAAACAAATCTGTTCTCGACGCCTACCTCAAATCCAATCTGGACTATGGCATTTTCCTGCCCATTCAGGAAGCGGGCATCGCGGCTTTGAAGAGCGGAACAGGTTATATCGAAAATCTGCGCAAAGAATATATCGCCAGACGCAATCTGATGCTTGCCTCTTTTAAGGAAGCGGGCTGGATTCTTCCGGATTGCGAAGCGACGATGTTTTTCTGGGCTCCGATTCCGGATCAGTATGCCAATTCTCTGCTTTTTGCCAAAGACCTGCTGGCGCAGACGGGCATTCTTGTCACACCCGGAACTTCCTTTGGCCAGCAGGGTGAACGCTATGTGCGCATCGCCATGGTGCAGTCCAAAGAGCACATTCTTGAAGCGGCCAGAAGGCTCAAAGACTCCCATTTCTTTGATCAGGATTTTCTGGAGCGCTGCTTTCGCTGACATCTTCTGAAACGAACCAAAGCCGGTTCTTTCCTGCCCTGGAAAGAACCGGCTTTTCTGCATACATCTATTGTTTTGCGGGATTTGTCCAGCTTTCAAGAATCGCTTTGACAGAGCGGTCCATTTCCGCTTTGAAGTCCGCTTCAAATTTGCGCTTGCTGAAGGCTCTGGTCCATTCTTCCAGTTCCGCTTTATCAAGATCATGCTTTCTTTTGAACATTTCTTTGATCTGCTCATCGCTTTTCTGCTGATAAGTGTCTGTGAAAACCAGATCCTCGATCGCGAAGCGAGGCGGCTTGATCCGTTCCATCTGCTGAACTGTCGGATGACCAAAGACGACCATGGTGCAGGGAACCGCATATTTTGGCAGATTGAGCAGGGTCTGAATCGTTTCAAAGTTTTCCAGAATATCTCCGATGTAGCAGGAACCGATCTTCATGGACCACGCCGCTGTGACGCTGTTTTGCGCGGCGATCAGGCAGTCCTCCATGGCCAGAAACAGATCTGCTTCTGTCGGATCCGGAACATTCAGACCATAGTTTTTAAAAAGCCGGTCCCATTTTTCAAAATCAGCTAGAAAGACGAGCACGAGCGGTGCATCCCTGATGAAAGGCTGATGATCGCAAAGATCAGCAAGCCGCGCTTTAAGAGCTTCATCCTGAATATCCAGGATAGAAAACATCGACATGTTGCCTGCCGTCGGCGCCTGCAAAGCGGCGTTTAAAATCAGATTCTTTTCTTCCTGACTGATCGGCTGATCGGTGAATCGGCGTACGGACTTTCTTTCATAGAGCTGGGTAATGACTTCATTCATCTCCATTTTTCCTTTTTGGCCATCGTAAGCGCATCCTTCCTTCACGTCAAACTGATTCAAAAAGCCGGCCAAAGAAAAAAGATGCCGTGAAGCATCTTTTTTAAACGATGATCCTGTTCCTTCATCTGACGAAGGAGTACCGGAATCTATTTTTCCTGTTTTTCGAGAAGGTCACGAATCTGTGTGAGCAGCTCAACCTGAGGATCAACAGCGGGAGCGGCAGGAGCCTCTTCCTCTTTCTTCTTCGTGGTTTTCGCACGCAGAGAGTTGATGCCTTTGAGGATGCAGAACAGAACGAAGGCGGTGATCAGAAAGTTGATGATGGACTGAATGAAAAGACCGTAGTTGAGTGTGGCGCTGCCGATGGTGACAGAGAGTGTGTCAATTCCGGTACCGCCGCAGATCATGCCGATGATCGGAGTCAGAATGTCATTGGTCAAAGAGGTGACGATAGATGTGAAGGCGCCGCCGACGATGATGCCGACTGCCATATCCAGAACGCTGCCCCTGGAGATGAACTCCTTGAACTCCTTAAAAAATGCTTTCATACTTCTCCTTTAAAGCGTCAACAGACACTATCCGCCTGATGGCGTGTTTCCTAACAGGAATATATCATCACATAAAGCTGATCCCCTATTTGAAAACACAACTGATTTTGTGTGCCGTCCGCGCTGATCAGTGCCGCTTTTGCACCTTTTTCCTTCTCCAGCTTTGCTCTTGCCTGCAGGGCTTTTGAAAGATCCATCCCCTGAGAAAGAATTTTCCAGGCAAACAGAAACTGACCGGGTGTGCGGCAAAGCACTATCTTTTCTTCGAGATGCGTCAGATCCGGATCTCCCTGAGCGAGCACCAGAGCGAAATGCCTCCCAACATCGCGATAGATCAGCGGGTAGCAGAGCAAAAAGGTCTGATGGCAGCTCTGGCAGACATGGGTAAAGAAAAGGCCCTCTTCCAGAGCCTTCTCTTCTTTATTCAGCCCCCCATCCTGTAGCAGATACGTATCCTTCATCATCGTGAAGGAGGCGTGGCAGAAGGGGCATTCCACGTCAATCAGACGCTTTTTCATGCGTGAACAGGACGGGTCTTATCCTTCAGCCAGGCTTCTTCCTCTTCGCTCAGCAAAGGGGAAATTTTCTCATAGACTTCCTGATGATAGTTGTTGAGCCAATCAATCTGAGAAGCGTCCATCAAAGACAGATCAAGACCGCGCACGTCAAAGGGCACCATGGTCAGGATTTCCTGCTTGAGCCAGCGGCCGTCCTCGGTGGCTTTGACAGTGGCCATCAGATTTTCATGACGGATGCCAAACTCACCTTCCAGATACAGACCGGGTTCATTGGAAGTCACCATACCTTCTTCCAGAACACAGGAGTCGTTGCGTTCGGGCACAATCTTCCAGCGATACCCGTTGGGTGCTTCATGAACGTTGGACAAAGCGCCGACGCCATGACCGGTGCCATGGTTGAAGTCCATGAATTCCTGCCACATCGGCATACGGGCCAGAGCGTCCAGGTTCACACCGCGCACGCCATGAGGATAAACAGCGTTGGCCAGATTGATATGTCCCTGCAGAACACGGGTAAAGCCGCGGCGTTCCTTATCTGTGATCGGACCCAGCACAAAGGTGCGGGTAATGTCGGTGGTGCCATCGAGATAGTGTCCACCGGAGTCAACAAGGAACAGTCCCTGCTCCTTCAGTTCTACAGGATTGGCATCGTCCGCATGATAGTGCGGCAGGGCGGCATTTTCTTCATAAGCGGGAATCGTGGTGAAGGAATCTTCCACATACAGAGGCTGTTCAGCCCGAAACTCAGTCAGTCTGCGCGCAGCGGATGTCTCGGTCACCTTCTCACCCTTTGCGAGCGTTTCTTCCAGCCACTTCCAGAATTTGACAACCGCCGCTCCATCTTTGAGATGGGCTGTTCTGAAGCCTTCCAGCTCCACCGGATTTTTCATGGCTTTCATAAAAATGACAGGATCGGTTCCCCAGATGGGCTCTTTGAGTGACTTGCCAAGACGGGAGTTGAGCAGATCCTTCTGCGCGAGAACGGGTCCTTCCAGATTTTTCGCGTCTTCATACACCTGATCGTAGTCGGCGATCCGGATGTTATTGTCTTCAAGAATTTTGCGGCTTTCATCGTCGAGTCTTTCCTGATTGATGTAGAGTACGCCGCCATCCGGTGTGATCAGGGCATAGCCTAAAGCGACAGGAAAGCTTGGAATATCATGAGCGCGCAGGTTGAATAGCCATGCGATTTCATCGACCTTGTTGGTCAGATGATAACGGGCTCCTGCTTCCTGCATTTTTTCCCGAACACGCGCCAGCTTGTGGCTGACAGATTCACCGGTGTATTTTTCGTCGTAATGGAATGTTTCTGTCGCGGGCATGGCAGGACGATCCGGCCATACCTGACCTGGCAGATCTTCATCCACCTGAATGGTCACCCCTTTGGGCGTCAGCACAGCCTCATATTCTTCAAGCGCTTTGGTGGAAACCGTCCGGCCGTCGAGTGCGAGAACATCCCCCTGACCAAGGTGGTCAGCCAGATACTGCGCGATGGAGGGTGTGTCTTCCTCACCCATCTTCATCAAAGCGATACCAGCGGGTGCCATCTGTCTGGCCGCCTGAATGAAATAGCGTCCATCTGTCCAGAGAGCGGCCTCATCGGGCAGAACGACCAGAGTGCCGGCGCTTCCGGTAAAGCCGGAAAAATGCGCCCGTTCGTTGAAATAGTCACAGACATATTCCGTGTCATGAAAATCGCTGGTCGGAATGACGACCGCGCCTATACCCCGCTCTTTGAGCAGAGCCTGCAGATCTTCAAGAGGTTTGTAAGACATGAACGTACTCCTTCTTGCCGGCTAGAAACAAACGGGAACCACCGGCCAGTTACCCGCCAATCCCTATCAAAATCAAATACTTACTGATCTTCTCCCTGCGCGGATTCATCCACAAAATCCTGTTCGGGCACGTCTTCTGTGGTCCAATCCTGAGTCTGATCTTCAAACGGATCCTGTGATCCTTCCTTTACGGGCTGTTGTCCGTCCTCTGAAGAAGGCTCGCTTTGATCGCTGTTTTGATCAGAAGCGGAATCGGGCTGGGAAGTCTGTTCCTCTTCCTGCTGCATGGCTGCGGGCGTCATTTCAATATGGTAAATCCAGCCAATCAGCGGGGAGACACCCACTGTGCAGACAAACCAGATCAGAGTGACAAAGATCTGACGCATGACATAGGAGAAAAAGGAATAGCCTTTGAAGGTGTTTTCCAGACGCATGTATTTGAATTCGCCCCAAAGCCAGAAGCAGGGGATGACGCAGAGCAGAAACTGAAACAGCCAGCAGATCAGATACGGCTCATGCAGGAAGTAGAACAGATCCCAGGCCTTGTGGCTGATCATATCCTGCAAGAACTGAGACGCGTTGATCCACAGGATGCCGTTGTTGCAAAGACCGGTCACGGACAGCACGCCTAGACCGAACAGAACGTTCAAAAAGAAGATAACTGTCAGTTTTCTGGCCATTTTGACCGCTTTGGGCAGTCTGACAGCGCGAGACAGGGCGCAAAGCCAGGAAAAGATGAGCCAGGCAAGAACGATCCAACGGCCGTACAGGCCGAAAAACAGACTTCCGAAGCAAAGCAGAAAGCTGACCCATAAAAACGCATTGGCCAGCGTGTCCGTCCGGTTGTTCCAGCGGCGGATCTTTCGAATGCCGAATGTCTTAAAGGAAAACGGTTTGGTCAGTGTGCCAAGTACGGATAAGGGGATGAACAGAACCACCAGACTGGCCAGCAGTATCACCCCAAGATAAAGCAGATCGAGAATATAAACAGAATCAAAATCAGGCATGAAGCGTATCCTTCCCATCCTTTTGAGCTTCAGGTGCAGATGAAAGATCGGGATTGATACTGACAAGAGAGACAGGCGGTGTCAGATTGAGCTTAAGCTGCAGATCCTGAATCTCCTGTAACAGATCGAAGTAGCGGTCCCAGTATTCCTGCGTTTTGACAAAGCAGATCACATTGATCAGCATGCCTTGCCCGTTCGAAAGGTATCCACCCAGACGGGCGGAAGGTGCCGGATCCGAAGCGATGCCGGCAGTCTTCTTCATTATAGAAAGAATCTCGGTTCTGAACAGGGCCGATTCCTGCTGAGTGGCGATCGGTACCTGAATTTTGACGCGCCGTAAAGGGTAATAGGTATAGTTTGTCAGCGTTTCACTGCATAAAGTAGAGTTAGGAATGACGATCAGCTGCTGATCAAATGTTCTCAATGTCGTGAACATCAGCTCAATATCTTCGCATGTACCCTCGAAGCTCTGACAGGCGATATAATCTCCGACCTCGAATGGTTTTGTGATCAGAATCTGAAAACCTCCCGCTACATTGGCCATGGATTCCCGCAGCGCAAGGGAAACACCAAGACCAACGGCTGAGAAACCGCCGACAAGAATGCTTGTGGGAATTCCGATCTGCGCCAGCGCAATTGTCAGAACAAGAAGACGAATCGCGATATTTGACAAAGAAGCGATAAAAGTCCTGACACCATCCGGGACACCGTTCCATTTAAGGCGCATAATATATCTGCGAACAAGACCGGCCAGGAAAAAGCCAATCACCAATTCCGCAATGGCTGCTAAGATCTTAATTACATATGAGTTGGACAACCAGCTCAGGACTGTATCCCAGTTCATTTCTAACCTCATCCCTTCCTCTAAAAATCAGCAGTTATAAACCGCCATTTTTAATGATCATACAACGATCTTCCCCTGCAGCTTCTTTCGAAGGCTGCAATTACGTCTTCATTATCTTACACGACCGCCTTCTCTATTCCTGTCTGAGCCGAACAGTCTCTGTTTGTTCCTGTTTGTATAAAGGTTCGGGCGGTCCATTCTCCCTTTTCACCAAATCAGGAAATTAGTCTATACTGAAGGTGAAAAGATCTAATCCTGTTTAGACATTTTCTATCCAATCGGTACTGACTCTAGACAAGGAGGAGTGCCAGTGAACACCTCAATTCCCACCAGGCAGGATGTGGAACAGCTGGCGAGCCAGCTGGAAGAGCTTCAGAGCGAATTAGATCGTCTGAAGGAGAGTTTTGGCAACATGGCGGATATTCCTACCACTGTCCGCTATCAGGCAATTGATTCGCTAAAAAGCCCCTGTTCCACAGTCGAGCAGCTCACGAGATTTTTTGAAGTGAGCAGATCCGGGTATTACGCCTGGGTGCAGAGAGGACGACCGGAAACCCGTCAGTTTGACGAAGCGTTCGCCCAGAAGGTTCAGGATATTTTCAACGAGACCAAGGGAGGCCGCAGAGCAATCCGGGATGAACTTGAAGGGCGGTACGGCATTCACGCCAACGTGAAAAAAGTCGGCCGTTATATGACGATTCTTGGCCTCTACTCCCCAATTCGAAGTAAAGACTACAGAAAAACAAAGGATCTATGAAAAATCGTGTGGGATCTAGCTGAAAAGCCAGGTCCCTTTTTA
>Strawberry_p1__coassemble_2813_pt1 | contig 11488 bp, 11 predicted proteins | sample Strawberry_p1__metabat2_low_PE_004 | metagenome-assembled genome bin Strawberry_p1 | reverse complement strand
TTGGGTCTGTAGTCAGCCACCGCAGCGGCCATAATGATGAAAGCAGCCCAGGCTTCGTTGTCCATGATCGCTTTTTCCATCTCGCAGGCGGTGGTCACGTGAATGGTTTTGATACCTTCAGGTTCAGGCAGACTGACCGGTCCGGAGACAAGAATGACCTGGGCGCCCCAGTCTCTTGCGTCAGCGGCGATGGCGTAGCCCTGTTTGCCGGAGGAGTGGTTGGTGACAAAGCGCACCGGATCGAAGGGCTCGCAGGTCGGACCGGCGTTGACAAGCACATGTTTGCCGGCCAGCGGATGATCCTGATCCATCAGCTCATCGAGCAGCAGATCCTCACTCTGCATCAAAGGCAGAGAAGCAATGTTCTGATCCGGTTTCTTGACGTTGAGGGCCTTTTCAATGGCCTCGATCATGACTTCGGTTTCCGGCAGGCGGCCTTTGCCTTCTTCCTGACAGGCAAGCAGGCCGGCTTCGGGTTCGACGATCTGCCAGCCAAGCTCTCTGGCTCTTGCGATGTTGGCCTGTGTGACCGGATTTTCATACATGTGGACATTCATGGCCGGACACAGGATTTTGGGACAGGTGCAGGCCAGAAAGGTGGAGGTCATCAGGTTGTCACCAATGCCATAGACCGCTTTGGCGATCGTGTTGGCGGTGGCGGGCGCGACGATCAGCACATCAGCCCATTTGGCCAGACTGATGTGGGGGATGGGATCACCGGGCGTGTTGAATTCGCTTGTATAGACAGGGTTGTGGCTGAGCGCCGCAAAATTGATTTCACTGACGAATTCTCTGGCGTGATCGTTCATGACAACTTTGACGTCATAGCCTTTTTTGCTTAAAGAGCTGACCAGAGCGCAGGCTTTGTAGGCGGCGATTCCGCCGCTGACAGCCACGAGGACGTGTAACTGATTCATGCAATCTTTCCTTCACGAGGGGTCACTGTTCATGGCGGTTTGCCGGAACGTGACGGCTTTTAAAAAAACCGGGCGGCATAAAAGCATCTGAACCCGGATTCATAAAAATTATAATAACCTTCTTTACAGGAGGCCGGTACTCAAACCGTGAAAATCAGAGTTCATCACTCCAGGTGATGTGTCCGTTTTCCACTTGAGCAATCGGTGCAAGCGCTAACAGATCATACCCGCGCTCAGTGATGTAGGCATGTCCTTTCTGGAACACTTTCTCCACGCACACAGCCGCTCCGCCAATTTCGGCGCCGGCTTCTTTACATAAAGATTCAACGCCTTTGAAGGCTTCCCCGTTTGCTAAAAAGTCATCCACGAACAGAATCCGCTCGCCCGGATTGAGAACGAATTTTTCCACACAGATCTGATAGGTCTGTTTTTTCGTATAAGAGTAAGCGTCACAGACGGTCGGATCGATCATGGTCGTCGGTTTGGTCTTCTTGGCGAACACCAGAGGAACCTTCAGACGCACCGCGGCGGCATACGCGGGGGCGATCCCGCCGGTTTCGACTGTGAGCACCTTGTCGATGCCTTTATCCTTGAAATGATCGGCGATTTCCTGCCCGATCTCTTCCATCAGCTCCGTATCAATGCGGTGGTTGAGAAAGGAGTCCACTTTGACAAGATCCTTCTCGAGAAAAGTGCCTTTCTCTTCAATTGCCCGTTTTAAACGTTCCATACTGCCTCTTCAATTCCTTCTGTCTTCTTAACTTTTTCTGTTTTTAATCTGCTGATCATGCAGCTTCGCTTTTTAGTTTACAAACAGAGTCTTCATCTTTCTACCGGGGACTTCCGGCGTTGATGGAAACCGGCTTTGAAGAAGACGGGTTGTTTTAAATTCATGTTCTTTTCAGACTGTCGGCTACAATAGAGGCATGAAGATACTGGTGGCCTCCGATTCCTACAAAGGATGCATGACAAGCAAAACCGCAAATGCCCAGATCGCAGCGGGACTGACTTTAAGCCTGCCCAGTGCGCAGATTGAGCAATTCCCCATTTCCGATGGCGGAGAGGGAATGGCGGAAGCGTTTGCCTCTGCCTGCCATGGAAAACTGTATATGGCCCAGACCCGTGATCTGTACGGCATGCCGATTGAAGTGCGCTGGGCGTATGACCCTTCCACAAACACGGCCTGCATTGACGCGGCCAGCTGTCTTGGCCTGACGCTCTATCCCAAGGAACAGCGAAGACCCATGGAAGCAAGCTCCTATGGACTTGGTGTGCTGATCGCGGAGATTTTGCGCACCAGTCCCGAGCGGCTGATCATTGGTCTTGGTGGAACGGGCACCAATGATGGAGGGATGGGCATTCTCGCCGCTCTTGGCTGCCGCTTTTTTGACGCGTCCAGAAGATCGCTTGCCGCCAAAGCGGGCAACCTGCATAAAATCGCCTTTATCTCCAAATCACATTTCCGTCTGCCCCGTCAGACACAGATCATCGCGGCCTGCGATGTGGACAATCCGCTGCTTGGCAGCCATGGCGCGACCTGGTTTTTTGGCAAGCAGAAAGGCCTGAGCGCTCAGGAGCAGAAGAGGCTGGAAGATGCGATGGCGCATTATGAGGCCAAGCTCAATCAGACCTTCCATGTTTCCACCGCCAATATGGCGTCTGCCGGCGCGGCCGGCGGCATCGGAGCGGTGCTGATCGGTGTCATGCGCGCCAAAGCACGTTCGGGTGTGAGCCTGCTGGCGGAATACGGTCATCTCGAAGAAAAAATCGCGTCGAGCCAGCTGATCTTCACCGGAGAAGGGCAGACCGATGCCCAGACTCTGCATGGCAAAGTGGTGGACGTACTCTGTGAGATGGGTAAAAAGGCCAACATTCCGGTTATTTGCCTTTCGGGAGCGCTCGGAATAGGATATGAAGGATTGTACGAGCGGGGCGCAGCCGGGATCTTTTCCACAGCGGATCGGGCGATGAGCTTTAAAACCGCGCTGGAAAGCGGACCGACCAAGCTTTTGAAACTCTCCTACAACATCGGCATGCTTCTTTCCAGAATCATGCCGGCGGCCAGAAATGACGAGGCGAAATCGAAGAGTGAGTGACAGATATAAAAATATGAAGAAATTTTGGAAAACAATCGCGCTGCTGAGTCTTTGCGTGTTCGGACTCTGCGCCTGCGCGGCAGAAAAGAAAGAGCCCTTCAAAATGGAAGACATCACCCTGGAAGAGCTCGGCGTAAAAATCGAAAACGGAGAAAGCTTCACGCTGCTCGTGGAACGAGACAACTGCCCGTTCTGTGAAGCGCTCAACACCTATGTGGAAGAAACCGAGAAAGATCATGCCGGATCCGTCGTCTACCGGATCGCGACCACCGACTTCAAGCTTGCCCGGGAAGAGGAAGGGGATATGACCCTGATCTCCGAGACTCCGGAAGGCACTCAGTTTCTTGAATACTTCCCTTACTTTCTGTACACGCCGTCTCTTTACCATATAGAAAACGGCGAGGCCACAGAAGTCGCGGTAGGCTACGATGAAGGCAGCCACGCCGTCAGCAAATGGAACGTGAACAGCACCATCGATTTCAATCAGTCCGAGCCGGTTGATGTCTGGACCTGGATTGAAAGCGTCCAGCCTTCTCCCATCACAGATGAAGAAAAAGCAGACTGAGCTTGAAAGAGATCCGTTGATCGTCAAGGTTTTCGGATTTTTTTATGGAAAAGTCTTTGGACTCTCTTTCCAAAGGGAAACATCCGCTTTTGGAGCGGTTTGGAAAATGCGCGAAAGAGCGGAATATGAAACAGAACGGACTCTCTGCTTGCGCAATGAGAAAATAAGGGCTTCCAGAATGTAAATGTGTAAATTACGGCTGAAAATTGTTTCATTCTTGGTACAATGGGTAGCAGGGAGAAAGTGAAATGAAAGAAAAGGCACGCGAACTCGAAAATAACGTCTATTTCTGGCAGAAAGTCGATGCTCTGCTCCTTTCCAGTCACATCGTCATCGACCATCCAGCGGGAAGCCACCATCGCGTCTATAACAACCTTGTGTACCCGGTTGACTACGGATACCTTCAGGATACATTTTCCGTTGACCAGAGCCCGATTTACTGCTATCGCGGATCACTGAAGTCCGCTACAGTCACAGCGATGTTTGTCAGCGCGGACATTCTGAAAAAGGATCTGATGGCCAAGCTTCTGATCGGATGCACCGAAGAGGAAACGGAAGCGATTCTCAAGTTTGTCAATTCGACAGATTTCCAGAAAGCCATTCTGGTCCGCCCGGGAAAAGATGCGCCAAACTGGGCTGCAACCGAGTAGAACTTAACGGATCATGTTCCGGCATGATCTGTTTCATCATCGAACATTGGAGAACTTCAGGCGGGGTTCTCTTTTTTTGTTTTTCTTTTCCTTTGATGCTTCTCTTTTCATTCTGATCAGTTTTGAAGGGCGCTTCGGTTTTACCCGATTCAGACAAATATGTTGAGATGGCACAAGATAATGAATCCGATCAGGATGATATCTGAACAGGAAGCAAGCACCTCTTTTCGAAACTGGCAACTTTAGTCAACTTGTTGCGCTATTCGCCCTGGAATTTGGTATAAAGAATATGAAATTTGCCTATTTCACAGGAGGAAAAGACAATGGAATTAAAAGATTCTAAAACCTGGGAGAATCTGCAGGCTGCTCTGGCCGGAGAGTCTCAGGCTTACACAAAGTATCAGTGGTTCGCAAAAATCGCTAAAAACGCCGGCTACAACCAGATCTGCAATATCTTCATGGAGACAAGCTGGAACGAAAACGCTCACGCCAAACTGTGGTGGAAATATCTGAACAACGACGGCAACGTATCCGTTATGGATGCTCTGAAGATGGCCTGGGAAGGCGAGAACTTCGAGTACACCGATATGTACAAGGATTTCGCTGAAACCGCAGAAAAAGAAGGCTTCACTGAAATCGCCAAGAAGATGAAAATGGTTGGCGAAATCGAAAGCCATCACAGAGATCGTTACGGCGATATGATGAACCTGATCGAAAACGATCTGTGCTTCTCCAAACCCGAGGAAGTAACCTGGATCTGCCTGAACTGCGGCTACATGACAAAAGCCAAAACCGCACCGAAGATCTGCCCGGTTTGCAAACATCCGCAGGGCTGGTTCGAAGTTTGTGTAGATTACACACAGAACCTTGCTCATCCCGCTGTTTAATCAAATCCCCTGAAACAGACAATGGAGGTCTTCGGACCTCCTTTTTTCTGCCTGATGCCGGTTTCTGACATTGGATGGGGCTGTGGTATTTAATGGCGGCTTTGACTATAATTTTTGGATGAACACTGAAGTTTTAACCGTGAACGCTGATGAGGCTCTCAGACTGCTCAAACAGTCCGTCATTCTTCAGACAGGATACCCTCGCTGTCTGTTTCAGATGAAAAATGGAACCATTAAAGTCAGCTCTGCGCGGTTTTTTCTGTCTTTGAGTCCCTCTGATTTTCTTGATCTGTACAGCGGCTGTCAGTTTGCCGTCTATGATCAGGCCTCAGATCAGATTGACCTGCAGAAAGATGAAGAGTATTACGCCTGGAGAGAAAGAAGCCAATGACCACAACAAAAAAGATCCCGGTTCTGTACACCCGCCACACAAGAGGAAGCCTGTACAGACATGGAAGCAAAAACAAAACGCTCTATTTTGTTCTCAATCCCGATCGTGAGCGCTATCTCACGGATGAGGAGTACCGCAATTACTTTGACGATATCTGGAACAACGAGATTTTCGCGGCCATCACAAACAAATTCATCACGACCACACCGGTCATGGTCACCAATGACCATATCCGTTTTCTGATTTTCAAATCCAACATCGATCCCTACGCCCTGAAAGAATTCTGCAAGGCGATCGTGCAGGAGATGGACTTTTCCACCGGCTCAACCCACACTGCCACCTACAGCCTGATCGACACCCTGTTCATGCAGATGGATAAACCCGCCCCTTTCTACCGCGGGACAAGCCAGGGCGGGAAACTGACGCAGGACAAGGAACTGCTGCGCTCACTTGAGCAGCCGCTTGAATCCGCCGGTGATCCGCAGGACAACGGCATCTTCATGCCCTTTGAGGCGTGGAAGGAAGAAAAGCGCAGACTCGAACATCCGGAAGAGGAGGAAATCGTTCAGTGGTAATGCCCCCTCTGCCCACCGCGCAAAATCAGCAGAAGGCCGGATCCATCAAGGCGGTGCTGAGCGCTTGGTGGAGCTTCTATCTGATTCAGCTGGCATGCTCGATTGCGGTTGGCATGACTCTCGGCTTTGTGTTTGGCCTGGCCGCGTACAGCGTCGGATCCATGGCAGGGATCTCGATGGATGCGCAGATGAGCGCCTCTCTGCTGAGCTCTTCAATTGGCACACTGCTTGGAGCGGTTGCGGCCTGGACTATGATAAAAAACAAAGGACTGGTCCGGAAAATCTGCTGGTCTTTTAAAGACCTGTCCTGGAAAACGGTTCTGATCGGCCTGTGCCTGTCTTATGCCGGTGGTCTGGTTTTAAATCAGTTCACGCTGATGATTGAAGCCCTTTGTGAAGTGTTTGGCTACATGCTGCCGTTAAGCGGGTTTATCGAGACCGGCGGGGTGTACTCCACTGTCATCTATGTGATCATGGTTCTTTTCATCGGTCCAATCATTGAAGAGCTGATCTTTCGCGGCGTGTTCTTCAACGCTCTGCGCAGCTTTAACTGGATCTTTGCGGCGATCTTCACTTCGCTGTTATTTGGCATGCTGCACATGAACTTTTTCCAGGGTCTGAACGTGCTGGCTCTGTCCCTGGTCTGCTGCTGGGCCTATGAGAAGACAGACAATCTGCTGGTCTGCATTGCGCTGCACTTTTTCAACAATCTGATCGCGCTGCTGACCATGGTGGATTCGGTTTATCTGGCCGCTTTCCTCAATGGAGCGACGCTGATCATGGCGCTGGCCGGATTTGTGCTGCTGGTGGTGAAGGCTCGCAACTCAGGTCATGTTGTGAGTGTGAAAATGGCCGCCTCCAGGCCTTTATGGAGCATGGTTTTTCATGACTGGCGCTTCTGGCTGATCGTCGCTTTCTTTGTCATCAGCTCTGTCATCACCATCATTGCGGGGATCTGAGTGAAAAAAGAAGCGGGAAACGGCCCGGTCAAACTATAATTGTTATAAATAACCAAGCGGCTTTATCGCCGCTTTTTTTCAAGGAGAGCCTATGAAATTTCTGCATCTGGGAGATCTTCATCTGGGAATTCGTGTCCATGGATTCGACCTTCTGGAAGATCAGCAATATATTCTCGATCAGATCGTTCAGATCGCAAAAGATCAGGCGGTGAATGGCGTTCTGATCTGCGGGGATGTCTATGACACCGCCTATCCACCGGCGCAGGCCGTCACACTGCTCAATGATTTTCTCAACAAACTGGTTAAAGAGGGTATTGAGGTGTTCGTGATCAGCGGAAACCACGATTCGGCCGTGCGCCTTGGCTTTGGCAGCGAACTGATGAAGGCAAGCGGGGTTCACATGAGTACCCGGCTGAAAAGTCCGCTTGATCATGTGGATCTTACCGGTAAAGACGGGGAGAAGGTGCGCATTCATATGATGCCCTTCATCCGGCCGGTCCATGTGCGCGCCCTGCTGCCGGATCAGACAGTTGAAAACTGGAAGCAGGCCTATTCTTTAGCCTGCGCGCAGGCGGATCTGAAAAAAGACGCCTGCAACATTCTGATGTCCCATCAGTTTGTGACCGGTGCCACAACCTGTCAGAGTGAGGAGCTGATGGCCGGCGGGATTGATCAGGTCAGCGCGCTGGATCTCGAGCCCTTTGATTACACCGCCCTTGGCCATCTGCATTCGCCTCAGCAGGTCACGAAGGAAACGATCCGCTACAGCGGCAGTCCGCTTGCGTATTCGACCAGCGAGATCAGAACAGCTAAAAGCGTGCCGGTTATTAAGACACAGAACGATGGAAGTGTTCGCTGCGATTCAGTCGAACTTCATCCGCTGCATGGGATGCGTGAAATTGAAGGCCACTATGAGCAGATCGTCAAAATGGCCAAAGAGCATCCGGACTGGAAAAACGACTATATCTCCGTGATTCTTGATGATGAGCAGGATGTGCCCGACGCGCTCTTTCGCCTGCAAAGTCTGTTTCCTTTCTTTATGAAGATGGAATACGCGCACAGGCGCCCTGTTTCCACTTTGGGCGTCTGTGCGGAAAAACTGGAGGCTCTGTCCGATCTCGATCTGATCGCGTCTTTTTTCAAAGATGTTACCGGTGCAAACCTGTCCAAAGAACAGCAGGAACTGATCACCGGTGTCTGGGAGGATCTCGATGAAACCCGTTAAATTGACCATGAACGCCTTTGGACCATACGCCAAAAAGCAGGAGCTTGATCTCAGCTTGTTTGATCAGGGTGGTGTGTTTCTGATCACAGGTGATACCGGAGCCGGAAAGTCCACCATTTTTGATGCGATCACCTACGCTCTGTATGGCGAGCTGTCCGGGAAGAGCCGGAAAGTGGAGATGCTTAAAAGTCAGTACGCTGATCCAAAAGAAATCACCTGGGTGGAGCTGGAAGCGCTGATTGACGGACATAAAGTGAAAATCAAAAGAACACCGGCCCAGACCAGAGCCAAACTGCGCGGGGATGGTGTGACCACGATCCCAAAAGATGTCGAGCTGACCATCGATGGCGTCATTCAGACTGGAAAGCCCGCGGAGCTCAACCGCCAGATCCAGCAGATGCTCAAACTGAGCGCCGATCAGTTCCGGCAGGTGGCCATGCTTGCGCAGGGGGACTTTGTCAAACTGCTGCAGGCTGATACGAAAACCCGGCAGGAGATCTTTCGCACGATCTTTTCCACCCAGCGCTTCGCGGATCTGATCAGCGCCATGAAGGAAAAATCCTCCAAAGCGGACCAGGAACTCAATACTCTGAAAACCCGCATCTTCGAAAGCGCCGCAAGCCTCAACGGATATGAGCTTGATGAGGAGTGGAATCTTGATCCGATCAGGGAAGGCCTGGAAAGCGACCGAAAAGCGATAGCTGCTCTGCAGAAAACCCGTGAAGAGCAGAATGCCGGGATGGCGGAAGTGACCAAAAGGCTTGGCGCGCTGCAGACCATCGAGAGGCAGGCCAAAGCGCTCGGACAGGCCAAAGAGGTGCTGTCAGTACTGTCAGGAAAGCGTGCTGCTCTTGAGCAGGAAAAAGCCGCTCTTGCGCAAAAGGAAGAGGCCGTGCATGCGGATCAGAAGGAAGCGGACCGCCTTGGCGAAGAGATCGCTTTGTTTGATCAGGTGGAAACTGAAATGAAACGTCTGGCCGCTCTGGTGGAGCAGACTGCCGCATTGATGGAACAGTCCAAAGCGCGAAATGACAGAATTGAAGAAGAGCAGACCAGACAGAAAACTCTCGAGAAGAAAGAGAAGGAATTTGAAAATCTCTCCGGTCAGGAGGAGAAGATCCGCCGTCTCAAACAGGATCAGAAAAGGCTGAATGATCTGAAAAGAGAGATCAATAAAAAGCAGAAACTCCTCGATGCCGCCCGGGTGCAGTATCTCGATCAGGAAGCCTATTGCCATCAGTGCGAAGAAAAGAGAAGGCATCTGGAAGACCGCTTTTTCGCCGAACAGGCTGGTCTGATGGCCAGCCGCCTGGAAGAGGGCAAGCCCTGTCCTGTGTGCGGCTCTTTGCATCATCCGGCACCGGCCCGTTTTGATGAAGAGCCGATCAGCCAGGAGATGGTGGAAGAAGCCAAACTGGAGGAAAAGAAGATCCGGGATCTGCGCGAAAAGACCGCTCTGGAAGCCGGGAAACTGCGCTCCGCTTTAGAAGAGCTCAACAGACAGAGGAAGGATATTGAAGCGTCGCTGAGCAGTGATGGAAAACTGCTCAGTGAGGAGGATCTGCGAAATCTGTTTCGTGATTTTGAAGAGCAGAAGGCCCAGGCCAAAAAGGTCAGAACAGCGTTAAGCTCCCTCAAGGAGGAACTTGACGGGCTTCAGACTCTTCAGAAGGAAGAAAGCACGCGCCTTGAACAGGCCCGTGTCGAACAGGCCGGGCTGCAGTCCACTGTCGAGGGCCTGAAGCAAAGAATCACCAGCGCCTCCTCTACCGAAGCCAGAACGCAAAGAAAAACACTGCTCGAAGGTGTTGATCAATGGAAGAAAAAGACAAAAGCCAATGAGCAGGCGCTGACGAAAGTTGTGGAAGAATGCGCGAAAAATCAGGGCGTTCTTGAGACCTACAAGGATTTGAAAGTTCCGGAAAATCTGGAACAGACCATTACCGAGCTCGATCGCAGCCAGCAAGAGCTCACCCTTTTGCGCAGAAAGACGGATCAGACGCTGATCGCAATGCAGGCGGCTTTGAGCCAGAATCAAAGAGCGCTTGAAAGTCTGGATAAGACGATTGAACAAACACGCCAGAAGCAGCAAAACGCAGTGCAGCTTCGCCAGCTCGCCAGCGCACTGGCCGGACAGCTGACCGGCCAGCAACGATATAATCTGGAAACCTGGGTGCAGGGCGCTTATTTTGATAAGGTGCTCGCACGAGCCAACAGAAGACTGGATGACATGACTGGCGGCCATTATTCGCTCAAGCGGGCGGAACGTACCGCCGGTGCCAAACAGATCGGACTCGATCTCGATGTCATCGATCACTACACCGACAAGGTGCGCGATGTGAACTCTCTGTCCGGTGGCGAAAGCTTCCAGGCCGCGCTGGCTCTGGCCCTCGGTCTGTCCGATCAGATTCAGCAGCAGGCAGGCGGTATGCATCTTGACACTTTGTTTGTGGATGAAGGCTTTGGCTCCCTCGATCAGGAAGCCCTGAAAAAAGCGATCGCCGAGCTGAACAGACTGGCCGGAAATGATCAGATGATCGGCATCATCTCCCACGTCGAAAGTCTGAAAAACAGAGTCGGAAACCAGATCGTGGTGAAAAAGTCTCCTCAATCGGGGTCCATCGCGAACATTCAGACTGAATAAGCCAATTAAGACAGGAAAAGAGGCGTTCTGTTTCTCCATATGTGCGGAAACAGAACGCATTTTGTTTATTCGTTGTTCAGGGAAGTGTCGAGTCTGGCATGAAGCTGTGCCAGACGGGCGGATTGTTCATTGAGCTCTTCAAAAAGATCGAAGAGTCCGTCCTGACTGAGGACCCCCCGGATCAGATCCGGATTGATTTTGCCCTCTTCATCGGCAATGTAATCCTGCAGAAACTGTCCGTCAGTGTAATAGGTTTTTAACAGACGGATTTTGGAAAGAGAGTCTTCCATTTCGTTGATGGCTTTTGCCAGATGCCTCTGACAGGAACAGACCTGTTCATAGGTTTCATTCATCTGACAGACGCGCTCTTCCAATGGAGTGGCTGGTTTGGACATGGCTGATCCCTCCTGAATGAAAGACTAGCAGGAAGGAAGGATCGTCGCAAATGACGAAAACCGGAAAGGCAGGCACCGAAGGAGAGATATGAGTGAGAAGAAGGATAGAGGGACTGAAGACGGCTTTAATAAGGCTCTCTGTAAAAGCGTGTGGGATTAGTGAAGGGTTTGCGTTGGTCGGTTC
>Strawberry_p1__coassemble_2810_pt1 | contig 11518 bp, 11 predicted proteins | sample Strawberry_p1__metabat2_low_PE_004 | metagenome-assembled genome bin Strawberry_p1 | reverse complement strand
ACGATTCCTGAAATGCTGCAGCCGTTCTTAAAGAAATATCTGACAACGCCCGAGCTGGTGCGCATCTCTTCGGATGATGATTTTGCCGCCAACATCAAGCATTATCTTGTCAGCACAAAGCATAAGACCTATGGCGAAAGACTGCTCGACGTTCTGCCGGCGATCAATCCGTATGTCTGCCTGATCTTTGCCAACTCCAATCAGGAAGCGCATGAAGTGGCCAAACTGATGAGAGAAAACGGCTACGATCTTGTCGAACTGCACGGTGATCTTGAAGCCCGTGAAAGAAACAAGGCGCTGCGTCAGATTCAGTCTCAGGAAAAGAGCTACATCGTGGCCAGTGACATCGCAAGCCGCGGGATCGACCTGGAAGGCATCACGCATGTCATTTCCCTGGGCTTTCCAAGAGATCTGCAGTTCTACTTCCACAGAGCCGGAAGGACAGGCCGTGCCGGACGTGATGGTCTGGCTATCGCCTTGGCTGCCGGTAAGGATGAAAAGGCTGTTGAGGCTTTGAAACGACAGGGCATCGAGTTTGAAAACAAGGATGTCAAAAACAAACAGTTTGTCGATGTGAAAGACCGCGCCACCCGCAAGAATGACCACGATCCTTTAGCGGATGAGATCTCCAAGATCGTTCATCGCAAGAAGACCAAGGTCAAACCCAACTACCGCAAGAAACAGAAACAGGAAATCGACAATCTCAAGCGAAAAAGACGCAGACAGATGATCAAGAGTGAGATTCAGAAGTCGACCAAAGAGCGTGCCAAAGCAAAACAGCGCGCCAAACGTGAGGGCCAGTGATTTATTTAGGATGTCATGTGGGCATGAAAGCCCCGCGCTATCTGCAGGGCAGTATTGAAGAGGCTTTGAGCTATCAGGCCAACTGCTGCATGCTGTATACAGGTGCCCCGCAAAATTCAAAGCGTAAGGCGATTGAAGATCTGAAGGTGGAAGAAGCCAGAAAGCTGGCTCTGGATAATGGCTGGAGCCTGCATCAGATCATTGTCCATGCGCCCTACATCATCAACCTGGCCAATCCTGTTAATGCTGAGACTGGTGATTTTGGTGCTGACTTTCTCGCGCAGGAACTCGATCGCGTTGCAGCCATTGGTGCCGATCTGCTCGTTTTGCACCCGGGCAGTCATCTCAAACAGGGCTTTGAAGCCGGTAAAGAGCAGTTAGTCACACGATTGAACAGAGTGCTGGATGCGGATGATTCCTCCGTGACGATCTGTCTGGAAACGATGGCCGGCAAAGGCTCGGAAATGGGACGCACTTTTGAAGAGATGGCCGAAATTCTCGAAGGCATTCATAAACAAGATCGCGTTGCAGTGTGCCTGGATACCTGTCATATTCATGACGCCGGTTATGATCTGAATGATCTTGATGGCATTCTTGATCAGTTCGACTCTCTGATCGGACTGGAGAGGCTCAAGGTCATTCATGTCAACGATTCCAAGAACCCATGCGGCTCGCATAAGGACCGCCATGAAAATATCGGTCAGGGACAGATTGGTCTTGCGCCGCTTGCGGCGGTGGTCCATCATCCAAAACTTGATGGCATTATTAAAATTCTGGAAACACCCTGGATTGACGATCACGCCCCCTACAAAGAAGAAATTGAACTGCTTTTAAAAACCGTTTAACCATCAAGCCGAAGAGCGCCTGAACAGGGCTTCCTCTTCGGCTTTTGCCTTGAAAAAGCCGGTATCTAACAAACAGGCGGCATGTTAATATTGCTCCATGGACAAAAAGACCATCAAGCTGATGTACTGGACTGCCGTGATCGTGTGCGCGGGTTTTGGCATTCTGGAATGGTTTATGGGAAGCAGAACAAACGCCGTGCTCTGGTTTGCGGCGCTGGCGGTGATCTGCGTTCTCTATGCCCTTTACAGCAGAAAAAAGAATTTTTCCAAAGACGAATTCTTAGTCAGTCTTCTGGATGAGCGCACAAAAGAATCGATGAGAAACGGAACACAGGTCAAACTTGACACCGACCAGCCGATTTTACGCGATGGTGAAACTTTATTATGGATGGATCAGGCCAGACAGGATTACTACAAGGCCGAGCAGGGGACGATGTATCTGACAAGTGATCGTCTGATCTTCTTCGCCTCCGGATTTTCCTTCCGCCATCCGCTGCGAAAAATCACCATCACCCCGACACGAAACGGTTTTAAAGCCGAGATCAACGGTAAGGCCATGAGCTTTGTCACCGCGAGCACGCCCGAATTTCTCGCGGTGTATGAACGCATTAAAGGTTCATAAGGATAAAGAAAAAAAGAATAGGAAGCACCAATGAAAAAAGCACTGATCTTTGATCTGGACGGCACGCTCTGGAACGCGAGTCAGGCCATCATCGACTCCTGGAATGACACCCTTGAGCATTTGGGGATTAAAAAGAATCTGAGCATGGACTACATCCAGTCTTTACAGGGACTGCAGATGGATGAGATCGCCAGAAAGGTGTTTCCTGAGTATCCAGAAAAAAAAGCTTTCTCTTTGATGGAGAAACTGGAAGCCGGAGAAAACGCTTATGTGGAAGAGCATGGCGGAGATCTCTATCCAAAGCTGAGAGAAACACTGGAAAAACTCAAAGACGAAGGCCGCTTCATGGCGATTGTCTCGAACTGTCAGAAAGGCTATATCGAAGCCTTCTATACGGCTCATGGTATGGAAGATCTGTTTGACGATCAGGAATGTTACGGAAACACGCTGGTCTCCAAGGATCAGAGCATCCGTATTCTGATGAAAAGAAACGGGATTGAAGACGCCTGGTATATCGGAGACATTGAAAAGGATTATAAAGCCGCAAGCGGGGCGGACATCGGCTTCATTCATGCCAACTATGGCTTTGGCCAGGTTGATGGCGTGCCGCAGCTCGAGCAGGTTTGCGATCTGCCAGATCTTTTAGCGGATCTTGAGGAGAAGGATCATGATTGAAATTGTTAAAACCTTAAAAGTCACACCGGAAGAATTTTACAGCTATATTCAGCAGTCGATCAGCGATCAGATTTACGAGCAGTTCGGGCGCCGCGTCGAACCGGAAGATCTTGTCAGAGGCTATACCCACAAGACCGCCAAAACCGATAAGAAGACCGGAGAAAAGAAGGTCACCAAGTACACAATTCGTAAAGCTGTTCCAAACAAAAGCTTTCACGTTCTGTATTCAAGCACGGATTACCGCACAGAAATGACCTATGACCTTGTGGACAAGGACGGCCAGACGGAAGTGACCTTTGTGCAGAACACTGAGTTCTTCAACAAGAAGGAACCGGGCCGTCTGGATCAGTGGGTTCTGAAAAAAAGACTGACCGGGTCTCTGGCTGAAGTCGAAAAGGACATCATCAAAAAGAGAAAGCAGAAGGCCAAAGAGGCTGAGAAAGCAGAAGAAACTGCCGAAACAAAGCCGGAAGAAGACCAGGAATCCGCTTCAAAGAAGTAAAAATGGATTGACCGGGCACCACAAGCCGGAACCTGCACCCGTCAGGGTGGATAATCCAATCAGGTCAGATGTTTACAGACCTTCAAAAAGGTATGATGGAACTATGACAGGGGGCACGATGGAGAAAGACTTTCCATTTGATGGGAAATACACATTTGTTGATGTGGAAATTCCCAATCTCAACAATAACTGCATCTGCGCCATCTCCATGATCGTCGTCGAGGATCATCAGGAAGTGCTCCGCCATACGGAACTCATCGATCCGCGCACATTCTTCTCAGCCTGCAACATCAAGATTCATGGCATTCATAAATCGGATGTGGCCGGCAAGAGAACCATCGCCCAGTTCTGGCGTGACTATTCCCAGTACTTTGGAGAAGACTACATCATCGGTGCGCATAACACGCTTTCCGATGTATCCGTCCTCAACAAGGATCTGGCCAGAATTGGCGAGCGCATCAAAGCCAAACGCTTTATCGACACGATGGATCTGATGTCGGACTTCTACTTCAAGGGCACCCAGCAAAAAGGCGATCTCAAGCTCAACAACATCGCCAGCCGGCTGGGCATCTATCTCGATCATCACAACCCCGAAAGTGATGTCAACGCCTGCTATGAAGTGGTCCGCTTCCTTTACAAAATCCACGATCTCGATATCGAGCCGTTCATCAGACAGATGCCGCAGCCCAAAATCAAGTCGATCCGCCAGATTCAAAAGCCGACCTCCTCAAGCATGCGCCGCTATCTTTCCACGGTGCGCAGGCAGATCGCGCTTAAGGATCCGGCCACACAGATCTCCCGCATCCAGGCGGAAAACCGGGGCGAAAAGGCGTATCGCGCCTTTGATTTTGAAAACGCGATCTTCTTCAATGAACTGGCCATGGCCAAGCTTACTCGAAACCCCGCCGTCTATCTGCACCTGGCAGATATCTACACCTCGCTAAACATGTATCACGAAGCGGTGCGGGCGCTCGAACAGGGCATTGTCCGTTTAAGAAAAACAGGCGGAAATCACTATGTGCTCTCCCGCGCTTTGACAAGGCTGAAAAACAAGCGGGAAGCCGAGATGCACTTAAGAGATGAGCTGGCCCATCAGCAGGCGCATGAATCTGGCGAGCATGCCAAAGAAAACGAGCATGAACCTGAGGTATGCGCAGAGAAGATGGAAGAGCAGCATCCGCATCTCAATGTCGACGATCAAAGAGAACCGGACGCCGCGCACGATGAGCCTGCCAGCCACAAACCAGACGCCGCGAAAAAGAAGAAAAGAAAAAAAGTGGTCAGACGCAGCGCGACCCAGAAAAAGGGCGCCAGTGGAAATGCTGAGCACAAAAACCCGACAGAGAAAAATCCTGTCGTGAATGAGCGGTAACCAAAAAACAGAGCAGCCCGAAAAGAAGGAGCTGCTCTGTTTTTTTGGTTGATCTTTGAAAGATCGTCAGATCACTTTCAAAGATGTGAATTCAGATTTGAGGATTATTGAACGTGTCCGCTTGAGACAGCTTCTTTGGCTTCGGAAGGATCCATCCAGTTGAGAACCTTGAAGATCTGTCTGTCCCAGAAATCCCATTCATGCCCACCGGGTTCGCTGTCCCATGTCACATCATAGCCAAGATCGTCTAGCTCTTTGGCGAAAGCCTCGTCAAGGGGATAGAGCGGATCTTCTGTTCCGCAGGCCATATAAATTCGCGGAGCAGGAATGCCGGAGGCAAGAACCTGGTTGGCGAGATGATGATGGTCAAAGCTTTCATCCAGTTCGTCGAAACCGCGGCCAAAGCACCCTTCCATGAAGGAGCGGCGGCCAATCAGAATCGGTGCGGAATCATCCTGAGGCAGAGGCTGATCAAGGAGCAGAGCGGAAGAGAGTGCCGCGATGCCGCCAAAAGTTTCCGGATGAGCCAGACCATTGCGGATGGCGCCATAGCCGCCCATGGACAGACCGCCGATATAGGTGTCTTCACGTTTGTCGGAAAGCGGGAACATGCGTCTGGTCACTTCAACGAGTTCCTCACCGATCAGTTCAGCGAAGTTTTCGCCGCCGCCGGGATGGTCGACATAGAAGCGGTTTTCACCGCTTGGCATAACGACCGCGATGCCATGATCGTTGGCCCAACGGATGACGCGGGTTCCGGTCATCCAGTCTTCGCTGCTTCCGAAGATGCCGTGCAGCAGATAGAGTGTTTTGTAAGGAGGCTCGAACAGGTAGTTTCCGAAGAAATCCTGACGGTCAGCGGGCAGGATCACATTAACGGGAATCGTGCGCTGAAGAGATTTGGAATAGATGGAGCACTGAAGAATTGCCATAATAAAACCTCTTTCTTTTTCTCTTCCTTTATTATGGATCCAATGCGGCACAGATTCCGTCTCGCTCTGATTCAAAAAAAGAAGAACAATTTCTCTGCGTATAATAGAATGGTGAAGTTTTGAAAATCATGTGAGGTCCTATGAGTTCTCTTTCCATATCGGCCGCCAAGGCCTCTTCCTCTCTTCTTAAGCTGATCGGCCGGGGTGGTTCCATGCCCGGCTCCATCGCTTTGAAGGTTGATCCGCAATCCCTGCGTAAATTGAAAATCGATGGTCCTGTCATTCTCGTGACCGGCACCAACGGAAAAACCAGCACATCCAATTTGATCACCAGCGCCTTTGAACAGGCCGGTAAAACGGTTGTCTCCAACCGAAAGGGCGACAACCTGCGTGAGGGCATTACAACCGCCCTGCTGACAAATGCTGACAGCTTCGGCAAAGTCAAAGCGGATGTGGTCGTGCTGGAAGTGGATGAGTTGAACATCCGTCATATTCTGCCCGCTCTTCCCATCAGCGCCCTGGTCGTGAATAACTTTTTCCGTGACCAGCTCGACCGTGCCAGAGAGATGGAACAGCTGATCGAAACGATCGAAAACGTTCTGCCCTCCTATGCGGGCAAGCTGATTCTCAATGGCAATGATCCAAACGTCGTGCGCCTCGCCCTCAAAGCCCCCAAGGCTGAAAAGGTGTATTTCGGACTGGCGAAAAACGCCTCCTGCAAAGAAAAGTCCAGTGAAGCGAGTGAGGGCAAGTTCTGTCCCAAATGCGGGCATGCTTTGCACTATGACTACTATCAGTATTCGCACATCGGCAAGTTCCACTGCCCGAACTGCGATTTCAAAACGCCGGATCTGAATACGGAACTGAAGGACATCAATATCGATGCCAACACTTTCTCGTGGAAGGGCAGAACCTTTAAGGCACCCTATGAAGGCCTGTATTCGATGTATAACTATGCCGCTTTGGCGGCTGTCTTGGAGCAGTTTGATCTGGATCCATCCGTCATGGAAAAGGTCTTCGCTCACGCTCCGCGGCCTGCCGGCCGCAACGAAACCTTCCATGATGAAAAGAATGAGCGCGATATCATCCTGAACCTGATCAAAAACCCGACAGGCGCCAATGAGGTGCTCAAGGTCATCGAGCGCGATCCCGACGACAAGAGTGTGATCATCGTCCTCAATGACAACGATCAGGATGGCACCGATGTCTCCTGGATTTACGACGCCCAGTTTGAAAAGCTCGTCAATCCCTCCATTCCAACGATCATCACAACCGGAACACGCGGCAACGATATGGCCCTGCGCATGTTCTATACCGGTTATGAAGCGGATCTGAGCGCAAGTGAGAACATCGAACAGGCTTTGCACAGCGATCATCTCAAAGGGAAAAATATCTACGTCATCGCGACATATACGGCGTTAGTTCCCAGCAGGCAGGCCATTTTGAAGGCGGTGGGAAAATGAAGATCAAAATCGCATGGCTCTATCACGACTTCATGGATCTGTACGGTGATAAGGGCAATATTCTGACACTGAAAAAAAGAGCCGAGGATCGCGGAATTGAATTCGATTTGCATACGGTAGGCATCTGCCAGGAAGAAGATCTTTCCGACTATGATCTGGTCTTTTTAGGCGGCGGTGCTGACAAGGAGCAGAAGGCGTTGATTCCGGATCTGCTTGCCCGAAAGGACAATATTCAGAAGGCCATGGAGGAAAAGACCTTCTTTCTGCTGATCTGCGGCGGCTATCAGCTGTTTGGCCAGTATTACATCGCCGCGGACAACTCCAAGATTTCCGGTCTGGGCTTCTTTCCGTATTACACCGATACCGGCAAAGCCAAAAGCCGCTGCATCGGAAACGTCATCATCGACGCTGATCTCGATGGACGGACGCTGCGCCTGGTCGGCTTTGAAAACCATGGCGGCCAGACACTCAACGTGCCAACACCATTAGGAAAAGTCATTCATGGCTATGGCAACGCGTTTGATGCCGGCTATGAGGGCTTTTATAACGGACAGGTGCTTGGCACCTATCTGCACGGACCGCTGCTGCCGAAAAATCCGCAGCTGGCGGATTTCGTGCTGACTAAAGCCTTACAGAAGCGCAATCCTGATTTCAAATACGAGGATCTCGCGCCTATCCATAATCCGTTTGAAGAACCTGCCCGACAGGTGCTCTTTGACCGGTACAAGATTCACGATTGAAACGAGGTTGAATGAAAAAAGCAATAAAACTCTTTCTGGCAACCTGCCTGAGCCTCTGCCTGGCAGCCTGCTCCTCTTCAGGACCCAATTCTGTGGAAGTTGCACCCGATGTGGATTTCAAGCTGCTTGATGTCATGCAGGTCTCCAACTCCGGAACCAACTCTCTGTACTACTACTTCCTGGCGTCTGTGGAGAACGAGTCTTCCGAAGACTACTACATGTCCAACCTGAACTACTCGATCACGGATACGCATAAAGATGAACATCAGGCCATTCTGCCGATCGACCGATACAAGACTACAATCGTCAACACACTCTCACCGGATCAGTCGACGTTCATCTACGGATATATCGGCTTTCCCAACCAGAGCCAGAACGGAGTCGGTCTGTATTTCCCGACGCAGGATACCTTCATTTCTTTATCTTCCGTTCCAAACAAGAAGATCAAGAATACGGATCTGAGCGTTCCGGAAGAATCTTCCTATGTTCTGTATGAAGACAAGGATCTCAGGATTTCCGTCGACTCCTCCGATCTATCCATGGGCTGGAAGGATGATCAGTTTAGGATCGATGGCCTGAACATCACCTACGAAAATAAAACGGACGGCTATCTCGTCGTTCCGTTTATTGAACCGGTCTGCACCATGGCCGGTTATAAGACGGACGATCTGGAAAACGGCAGCTCCTATGTTGGAATGGATGTGGACGAGCTGAAAAAGCAGTCCTTCACGAAGGATGGCATCGCGCAAAGAACTGAAGAGTTCACAGCTGATACCTTAGGCTATCAGCTGTTCTATCTGACCGGAAAACAGGAAGTGCCCTGCACGATCTCTTTCCAGTTTGAGAAGGATCAGATTCCTGATCTGAGCCATGCTGGCACCGTTTCCATCAGACTGCGTTCCGCTTCTTTAGGATACGATCAGAAGATTTCCGTAAATCCTTAGGGAACCATGCATGAAATGACAGAAAAACGAAAGAAAAGTTCTTTACTCATCGGATAGGATTGAATTCCTTAATCAGAAAGGCAAATTCTTTGTCATCTCGTGCAAGTTTCCATACAATACAATCAGAAAAGCAAAAGAACACAGGCTCGAGTGTTTCTTTCCTGAGTGGCCCGCTGAAGACTCAATGGCTTTTCATCTTCAGTCACAATTGAACCCCGGGTTCCGTATCCCTCAATATTCCGGAGCACCGGCGCTTCCGATCCCTCCGGGAGCAGAATCTGCTGCATCATGCATCAGGTTTCAGACGAATTCATTTTGAAAAAGGACCTGCAAGATGGTCCTTTTTTAGTGCACCAGAATGCAAAACAGTGAAAGGGAAGAGGCGGCTCGCACTCCTTCCTTTCCACGAAAAAAGCCGCCCGAAGGCGGCGTCAGTTGAAACAATAATGGTTTATAAGCCGAGAGCTTTCATGGCGATTTCGCAGATCTTAACGTTAGCTTCTTCTTCGACAGCCTTAGCAGTTTCGCCTTCAGCCTCGTGTTTCTTAGCCCAGCCGTTCAGAGTAGCGATATGCTCGTCGAGACGATCTTTTGCGGTCTGTGCATATTTGCCAGTCTCGTCAAAATGATCAACCAGATCCTTGATCAGAGCATCACCATAAGCGGTGCCGCCGATTGCCTTAACCAGTACGTCTTTGAATTCTTTCTTTGTCATAACTATTCTCCTTCAGATGTCTGAATAACTTCTTGATGATTCTATTGTAGCTATCTGTTCCGAATGAGGTGCCGGAATAGCCCAGCTTTTTTTACTCGCACCTAAAGCGGGATTTCTACATGGAAATCCAGAATCTTCGATCACCGCCAAAAGAAAAATGGCCGAATTAAACAGAAAGATCCAGGTTCATGGATATCAAAATCCATTGCCGAAGACGGACGTGAACGAATTCTGAAAGAAATATCGTTTCGATAGGGACAAAAGCGGTGATAATAAAAAGCGGATCAAACAATCTATAAGGAGAATCACCATGAAACTTCTGACTCAGGCAGACGATTACGGCTTCACCCAGGGTGTGACCTACGGTATTCTGGACTGCATCGAAAAGGGCGTTCTGAAAAACACCGGACTGTTTGTCAACATGCCTTCGTCCGTGTTTGCGGCGAGTAAAATCAAGGATCACCCGGAAGCCTGCTTTGGCATTGACTTCAATCTTGTCGCCGGCAAACCTGTCAGCAATCCCGAAGAGGTGCCTCATCTTGTCGATGAAAACGGAAACTTCATCAAATCCGGCATCCATATGAAAAATCCTCTCTTCCAGAGCGAAGAGGGACGCAAAGAGCAGTTTCCCTATGAGGAAGTCTCAAGAGAAATCAGAGCCCAATACAACCGCTTTATTGAACTGACCGGACAGAAGCCCGGCTATCTGCATCCCCATTCCATCATGCCCGAAACCTATATTCAGGCTATCCGTGATCTGTCCAAAGAAACCGGCATTCCTTTCTCAATGGACTTTCAGGAAGAACTTGGCTTTCACTCTCTGGCCGATTATCCCAATCCAGCCGGGATGGAGAGTCTGAAGAAAAAGGAATTCAACCCTGCCAAACAGCTTGCCAAAGACTCCTTCAAGGATTTTCTGGCGCATGGAGATGACTTTTTAAAGGAAGAATATGTCTTTGCGGGCGGTCATGCAGGATATGTGGACGCAGAGCTGCTGGAGCAGAGCACATTGAGTCTCGAGCGGGTAAGGGACGCGCAGATGATGTTGTCGGAAGAGTTCAGAAAATGGATTGAAGACAACAACGTTGAACTCGTCCGCTATACCGATCTCTATGAAGCAAACGTACCCGATCAGAAATCAGATCATAAAGGAGAAACGAACATGGTAAAGCAGGAAGTCAGAACAGATGTTGAAGGACTGGGAGGGGGAAAAGGAACCGCTCATCTCTATCACATCCTGAATAAGGATCAGCTTGGCGGCATCGGCAGGCTGTATGCAAGAGTGGTTCTTGATCCAGGTGTCAGTGTAGGCTGGCACAAGCATTCCGGCGAAACGGAGCCCTATTATATTCTGTCGGGAGAGGGAACATTCATCGATAATGATGGAAGCAGAAATACTGTCCACGCCGGGGATATCTGTACGATTGAAAACAACCAGTTTCACTCCATTGAAAACAACAGCGACAAACCGTTAGAGTTCATGGCTCTGATCTACAATTTGATCTGAACAGTGAGAAGCCATTTGACAAGAAGCAGTTTGAAAAGAAGAGGACGATCTGTTCAATAAAGAGGATCAGCTCTGAAGCCCTATCCAGATAAACGATCGGAAGAGGTAAAAAAAGCCGAAATGAAGCCTGAGCTTCTGTTAGTGGCTGCTAAAGGCTTTCATTTGAATGATCATGCCTGCATTATGGGTTTATTTCCTGTGATGCAGGCATTTTACTTGAGATCTGCTCCGTAAAGAGGTTAAATAAAAAACTGTTTGAAAGACAGCGGAGAGAGAATCCTTCCTGATCAAAGATCGGAATAAATAACACTTGTGAAAAAGTTGAATAATTTCACAAAAGGCCTTGCATTCCCCTTTGGCCGGGTGTATTCTCTATGAGCACTGAGGCGAGGGGCTT
>Strawberry_p1__coassemble_2796_pt1 | contig 11631 bp, 10 predicted proteins | sample Strawberry_p1__metabat2_low_PE_004 | metagenome-assembled genome bin Strawberry_p1 | reverse complement strand
GCCGCCGGCGGCCGGATCGATGACAATCACGGATTGCGAGTCACACTGATCCTTGGTGATCTGGGTGCTGGTCTGAAGATCGACGCCATAGACAGGAACACGGACTTCCGGTTCTCTGGTTCCGGCTGCCAGATTGGGCTGCACGACCAGCCAGACAAGGGCTGCCAGCAGGAAAAAATAGAGAGCTCTTTTCATCATCCGCTCCTTCCGTCAACAGATTAACAAAGCGTTTTGCCACTGTCATCTGACTGTCGTTCAATTATCTTTCATTTTCACAAGCTTGCCTGTGAATGCGCTTGCAGAAGGGAAACGCTTTCGTTTTTCCCATCCTGCTTTACAGAATGGATTGTCTGTGGCTTTGATTAAGGAATCGGTTTTCAAAAAGGTTTCCTGAAGACGAACAGACCGGATTTTTTGAATCAGGCAGTCCTGGGAGAATCTTTGCTTATAATTGATAAAACAAATGAAAGGCTGACGGGATGGGATTTCGCGCTTCTTTGGAGGGGTTTGACGGCCCTCTGGATCTGATGCTGCATCTGGTGCAGAAAAATAAACTGAATCTGTTTGAACTTGATCTGGGTGTTCTGGCCGATCAGTATGTGGATTTCATCCGTTCGGTGGATGATGACTCCCTCGATCTGGCCAGTGAGTATATGGTGGAGTTCGCTTCCTTGCTGGAGATCAAATCCCGCAGGCTGCTGCCCCGGGCTCCCAAAGAGGAAGAAGACGCCTATATGGAAGACCAGCGGGATATCCTTCAGAAGCGTCTGCAGGAATATCAGCATTACAAGCAGATGAGTGAAATGCTGGCAAAAATGAAGGAAGAGCGAACTCTTCAGATCGACCGGCCGGTCTCTTCACTTGTCGATCTGTGGCGAAAGCCCGTCGAAGACGGTTCCCAGCTGCATGAATCGAGCCAGTCATTGCTGCGGGCCATGGAGCGCGTGATGAGACGCTTCGCCCTGCTCAATCCCTATGAGACAACGATGCAGGTGCAGAAGATGTCTCTGGAAGAAAAGAGCGCCTGGCTCAGGGATTATTTAAATGATCATACGCAAAGCCTGCGCTTTGAAGAGCTCATTTCTGATCGCAGGAGCGCCTATGATGTCGTGCTGACATTCATGGCGCTGCTCGAGCTGATTCATGACGGGCAGGCGGATTATTCAGTCGACAAGGAGGATGTTCTGTGGATCAGAAAACACCGCAATTGATGGCCATACTGGAAGGCCTGTTATTCTGCGCCGGAGAAGAAGGTCTTTCCTTAATACAGATCCAGTCGGCTCTGGAAACTGTCAGCCGTCAGGAAATCACGGACTGCCTCAGGGCCTATCGCGAAAAACTGGAATCTGAAGAGCGGGGGATTGAACTGGTGCAGTACGCCGGCAGATGGAAACTGGTCGCCAGAGATTATGTCTATCCCTATGGGGAGAAGATGTATCAGACACTCCATGCACCTCTTCTTTCTCAGGCGGCCATGGAGACGCTGGCGATCATCGCTTACAGGCAGCCCATCACCCGCGTGGAGATTGAAAACATCCGCGGCGTGGGATGCGACGCGATTTTAAAGAAGCTGGTCGCCCGGGATCTGATCAGCGCCAACACCCGCTCTGATGCCGTGGGAAAGCCGCTTTTATATTGCGTGACCGATTATTTTCTCGATTCGTTTGGCATGGAATCCTTGCAGGAGCTTCCCGAGCTGGAAGATCATGCCATTGAAAGCCTGTTTGAAGCCCAAACGGATCAATTCGGGGATAATGAAAAGGGTGAGACCTCTTTGACAAAAGAAACTTCTGAGGATGAATCCGGATCGGATTCAAGTCAGGAGACAGACAGAGAAGAACCGGATCTGACAGATTCTTCTCCCATTGAAAAGAAAGAGCGGTCCACAAAAGAAAACCAAGAAAACTGAGGTGAAACTATGGAACGTCTTCAGAAAGTCATTGCCCAGGCGGGCATCTGTTCCAGACGAAAAGCGGAACAGCTGATTCTGGATGGCAAAGTGCGTGTCAACGGAAAAATCGTCGAAACACTCGGCACCCAGGTTTCCGGGTCTGACACGATTGAAGTCGCGGGAAAACCCATTTCCCGTCAGGAATATGTTTACTATCTGCTCAACAAGCCCAAAGGCTGTATCACCACATCATCTGATGATAAAGGCCGCCCGACGGTCATAGACTACATTGATGAGTCCGTGCGTGTCTTTCCTGTCGGCCGTCTGGACTGGGATACAAGCGGTGCGCTGATTCTGACCAATGATGGTCAGTTCACCAATCTGATGACCCATCCCCGTCATGAAATTCCCAAAACATACCGCATCAATCTGCAGGGCATGTTGACAGACGAGGATCTGACAAAGATTCGCAAGGGCTTTAAGGGCGAAGGGATGAAGTTCGCGCCGGCTAAAGTCGCGATTGTCTCGAAGGACTATCCGCGCGATCGCATGATCGTCGATCTGACACTGCATGAAGGACAGAATCACGAAGTCAAGAATATGATGAGCGCGCTTGGCCATCAGGTCAGACGCCTGCACCGTGTCAAATTCGGTGATCTGAGCGCCGATGATCTCAAGCCGGGCGAATACAGACGCATCAAGCCCCATGAGATCACGAAACTGAAGGAACTTGCGAGAAAAGAAGTATGAAACAGTTATTTGCGAGAACCCCGGTCATGATGGACCAGCCTTATTGTCTCGATGAGTCTCAGGCCCATCATCTTTTTGATGTTCTGAGAACCAGACCCTCAGAAACGGTTCGTCTGGTCTGGAATGAGGAAGTTTACCTGGCCCATCCCGAAGAAAAGCCCTACCTGTTTGTCTTTGGCAAGGAAGAAGTCAGACCAAGACTGGTTGATGTGACGCTTTGCTGCGCTCTGATCAAACAGGACAAGTGGGAATGGATGCTCCAGAAAGCCGCTGAGCTTGGCGTCTCCAAAATCGTGCCGTTTTCAAGCGAGCGTACGGTTGTGATGCTCGATCAGCACAAGGAGATGAAAAAGCTCGAACGCTGGAGCACGATTCTGGAATCCGCCTGCAAGCAGTGCAACAGAGCGGATCTGGTCATGCTCGAACCCGTGCAGACCATATCCACTTTGCAGGACTATAAAAGCCAGGTGTCTTTGACCGCCTATGAAAAGGAGGGTTCCAGCCATCATCTTGCAAACTATCTCTGCCACAACCCGGAATCTTTGACCGTGGTCATCGGTCCGGAAGGCGGATTTACCGATCGGGAAATCGAACAGCTCTCCGATATGGGATTCGGGTTATGCTCGCTTGGCAATTCGATTCTGCGAGCGGAGACAGCGGCCTGCTACGTTCTGTCCTGCGTGGAATATCAGACCCATTTGAAAAGTCTGGAGTGTGAGTCATGAAGTACAGGCTGGCCACTTTAGGTTGCAAGGTTAATGAATATGAATCCAGCTTCTATCAGGAGCAGCTGGAAAATATGGGCTTCAGCGAAGCAGAGCCCAAAGAAGCCGCGGATGTGATCATCGTCAACACCTGCACGGTTACCAACACCGCGGCGGCCAAAAGCCGTCAGAAAATCCGTCATCTGCAAAAATCGAGTCCCGACGCGCTGATCTGCGTGGTGGGCTGCTATGCGCAGATGATGGGCGAAGAAGAGCGCGAGGCTCTGGAGGCGGATCTGATCATCGGTTCGGCCCACAAGGCGGATTTTGGAAAGCTTTTGAGCAAAGTGTTAAAAGAGAAGAAACGTGTCGATGTGGTGGAGGAAAGCCGCACCCAGCAGGATATGGACTATATGCCCATTGGCTCCTTCTCCCACCAGCACCGGGCCTTTTTAAAGGTGCAGGATGGCTGCAACCAGTTCTGTACGTATTGTCAGATCCCGCTCGCACGCGGACCGGAACGCAGTCTTCCCAAAGAAGATGTCATCAAAACCGCCAGAGCGCTCAGCCAGGCGGGTCATAAGGAAATCGTGCTGACCGGCATTCATACCGGGCGCTACCATTTCAGAGCCGACAATCTCGAAAGCCTGCTCAAAGCCCTTCTGGAAAATACCCCCGAGGATGTCTGCTACCGGCTGAGCTCCATTGAAATTACGGAAGTGACGGACGGCATCCTTGATCTGGTGGCAGAAAATCCCAGACTGCTGCCACACCTCCATATCCCGGTGCAGTCTGCCTGTAATGAAACGCTCAAACGTATGGGACGGCCTTATACGATTGAAGAATTTGAACAGCGCGTCAAAGAGATCCGAAAGCGCATCCCCAATATTTCAATTTCCACGGATGTGATCGCCGGATTTGTGCAGGAAAGCGACGAGGAATTTGAAACGACGCTGCGCAATCTTGAAAAGCTCTCGTTCTCCTTTCTGCACGCCTTCCCATATTCCAGACGAAAAGGCACCGCGGCTGACCGCATGAGCGGCTTCAACAGCGGCGATGTGATCAAAGAGCGCACCGCCAGACTGCTTGAACTGTCCGAAAAGCTGCGCTTGAAAGATATGGCCCGCTTTGATCATGTCACTGTTTTAGTGGAGCGTCCGGATGTGCATGAAAATAACATCTGGACGGGATACAGCGAACACTATCATCCCGTGCGTATTGAAAGTGGAAAGCCATTGTCCGGACGCGTGGAAGTGGATGTAACACCCTTGTCTGACGGGGTATACTTTGGACATATTGATGGAGATGATCAGTTATGAGACTGTCGAAAATGTTTAAGAACGCGCCGACGACCAACATCACCGGCCTGTGTTTTGATTCAAGAAAAGTAAAGCCCGGAGATATGTATTTCTGTCTGCCCGGACTCGTTCATGACGGCCATGAATTTATCGACCAGGCGGTGGATGCCGGAGCGATCGCCATCGTGCACTCCAAAGACCTGCATCACAGAAAAGAAGGGGCGATCTATCTCAAGGTGGATGATGTCAACGCGGCCATGAACATGGCGGCCAAGATTTTCTACAACCGCCCCGCGGAAAAGATGAAGATGTTTGGCATCACCGGCACCAACGGAAAATCCTCCGTGGCCAATATCATCCGCCATCTCGATGGCGAGGATGTTCCGACCGGCTACATTGGAACCATCGCGATCGCGTATGGCCAGACCGTGCTTTCGCCCGATCTGACAACCCCTGATCCGATCTTTCTCGAACGCACCCTCAACGACATGTCCAACGCCCATATGGAAGCCTGCGCGCTCGAGTGCTCCAGCCATGGTCTGGCACAGGGCAGACTGGACGCGATCGATTTTGATGTGGTCATCTTCACCAACTTCACCTATGACCATCTCGACTACCACGGCACGATGGACAACTATTTCTCGGCCAAGTCGATTCTGTTCAGCGACCGCGTCAAACCCGACGGTGTGTGCGTGCTGAATGCGGATGATCCCAAATCTGAAGAACTCAGACAGCTTTGCACCGCGCGTGTGGTCAGCTATGGCATTCAGAATGCGGCCGACTACAGAGCGATCAATGTCTCCCTTGACCATCACGGCACCCACTTCACACTCGTGCATGCGGGCAACACCTATCCTGTCACCAGCAACCTCGTGGGCGAATTCAACGTCTCCAACCTGTTAGCCGCGCTGGCTGGTGTGGTGGAAGCGGGTCTGCCAATTGAAAAGGCGATTGAGCGCTGCACGAATATTCCACAGATTCCCGGACGTCTGGAACAGATTTCTCTGGGACAGCCCTTTAATGTCATCGTTGACTTCGCTCACACCCCCGATGGCCTGGAAAAAGTCATGCAGCTTGGCCGCAGCTTATGCAAACCGGGCGGCAGTCTGATTGCCGTCTTCGGCTCCGCCGGACAGCGTGACAAAGCCAAGAGACCCGTCTTTGGACAGATGGCGCAGAAGTATTGTGACGCGCTGTTTTTGACGGAAGATGATCCGCGTGATGAGGATCCCGCCAAGATCGCCGATGAGATTCGCTCCGGGCTCAATGGTCTGAGCAGCGTGTTCATCGCGGACCGCTACGAAGCGATCAGACAGGCGATAGAATCGGCACAGGATGGTGACACCGTTCTGATTCTTGGGAAAGGTGATGAGCCCTTCATATACAGAGAACACGGCCGCGCGCCCTGGATTGGGGATAACGTCGCCGCCAAAGAGTGCATCGAGCGCGTGATGAAGGACAAGCATACGCAGGAAGAAAGCCAGGCGGCCTGATGAGCGAGAACGAACAGAAGTTGAACGCCCTGGAAAAGCGGTCCGGCCTGTGTGAAATGAGCGTGGACACCTCTGATCTGAGTCTTGATCAGCTGCAGGCTTTGGCCGGACTGCAGGATGCCAACTATCAGGTGCTGGAAAAAGAGATGCAGATGCGTCTGTATCCGACCAGAGACGGTCTTCGCATGGAAGGCGAAAACATGCGCATGCTCGAAAAGGCAGCGGAGGTGCTGCAGTCCATGCTTGACGAAATCGAAGACGGTCAGATCCCGGACGCTCAGGAAACAAGACGCCTCGCGCTTCTTGCCCTGAAGGACAGACCACAGACAGGATTTACCAGCGGGGTGCCGATCGCAAGAACGCGTTCTGGCAAGATGATTTATCCCAAAACGTACAACCAGCAGGTTCTGGCTGACGCGTTTCGCAATGAGCAGATCATTTTCGCCTCCGGTGTGGCCGGGACTGGCAAAACCTATTTAGCGGTGGCCTGGGCGGTTGATCAGCTGAAAAGGGAAAAAATCAACCGGATCATTTTGACAAGACCGGCCGTTGAGGCAGGAGAGTCGCTTGGTTTTCTTCCGGGTGATATGAAAGAGAAGGTTGATCCCTATCTGCAGCCGCTCTATGACGCGCTCAATGACATGCTTGGTGCGGAAAGTGTCGAACGCCTGATTGAAAAGGGGACGATTGAAATCGCGCCGCTTGCCTTCATGCGCGGACGCACGCTCAATGACGCGGTTGTCATTCTCGATGAAGCGCAGAACACCACCGGCAAGCAGATGAAGATGTTTCTGACCCGAATGGGTAGAAACTGTCAGATGATTGTGACCGGTGATGCCACCCAGATCGATCTGGCGGCCAAGAAGGACTGTGGTCTGAAGCAGGCCTGCCAGCTTTTAAAAGGCATTGACGGGATTTCTGTTGTAACATTGGATGAAACCGACGTTGTCCGTAATCCGCTCGTTCAAAAAATCATTGAACGCTACGCGACTGTTGAACAGGAATGATATACTGACTGACGTACAAAAACTGGAGAGGTAAAGTAATTTATGGGAAGACATTTTGAAGTCCGTGCCGCGGCCATGGCAAAAACAGCCGCTGCAAAAGCCAAGGTGTATTCCAGGTACTCCAAGGAGATCCTGGTCGCCGCTAAGAGCGGTGTTCCCGATCCTGATATGAACCAGGCTTTGAAAAAAGCCATTGCCAGAGCGAAAGCAAACTCTGTTCCTTCCGACGTTATCAAAAGAGCGATCGATAAAGCGAAAAGCTCCGCGGATGAAAGCTATTCCGAAGCCCGCTATGAAGGATTCGGTCAGGGTGCGGGAAGCACTATCATCGTTGACTGCCTGACAGACAACAACAACAGAACCATCGCGAACCTCCGCTCCTGCTTCAATAAATCTCACTCCAAACTCGGCGTGAACGGTTCCGTTTCCTTCGGCTACGATGACCTGGGCGTCATCGTCATCCCCACAGAGGATGCAGAAGAAGACGAAATGGCCATCATGGATGCTATGATGGAAGCCGGCGTTGATCTGCGTGATGTCGAAGCTGAAGATGGGTACATGACGATCACTGTTGATCCGACTCAGGTCGATGAGGCCAAAGAGGCCATTGACGCTATCAAGCCGGATGTTAAATACGAAGTCCTCGAGCGCCGCATGGTGCCCAACGACACCGTTGAACTCGAAGGCGAAGATCTTGAACTCTTCCGTCGTCTGCTGACACTGCTTGACGATGTGGATGATGTTCAGAACGTTTATCACAACGTCTCCAACATCTGATCAAACGATCGTGCTGGTTTGAAGCCACATTGAAAATCGGGTGCGAACCTTCGCACCAGCCTGTGAACGGGAAAAAGACTCAGAAGCCCTCAAAGAGAGCAGCTGTTTGGTGAAAAGCTGCAGGGACGACCTGTCGGGACACCCTGGAGGCGGCCGTGAGAGCGGCACGGGTCAGCCCGTTACAGCGCAAGTGAGAAACAAAGGTGGTACCGCGCGTCTGCGCCCTTTTACGGGGACAGGCGCGCGTTTTATTTACAACAGGTTTAAAAGGAGAAAAGCATGGCCTATCAGGTTCCTAGAGGAACACAGGACGTCTTCGGAGAAGAGTCCTGGAAATGGCACAGCCTGGAAGATGTGCTGCGCCAGTTCGCAATTCTGTACAACTTCGACGAGATCCGCACGCCTTTCTTTGAGCACACCAACGTGTTCAAGAGAGAAAACGACTCCTCTGACATGGTCAACAAGGAAATGTACACCTTCACACTGCCCAATTCCAAAACGTCCCTGACCATTCGTCCGGAAGGAACGGCGGGTGTGGTGCGCTCTTATGTCGAAAACAAGATGTACGCCAATCCGGATCTGCCCGTCAGACTCTACTACATGGGTCCGATGGCCAGACATGAGCGTCCGCAAAAAGGCCGCATGAGACTGTTCAACCAGTTCGGTGTGGAAAGCCTTGGTGTCAAATCACCGCTCGCCGATGTGGAAGCCATGGTGATGGGCTATTCCATCCTCAAGGCGCTTGGTCTGAAAGATATCCGCATCCTGATCAACACGCTTGGTGATGACGAAAGCAGAGCGACGTACAGAGCCGCGCTGCGCGAATACTTCAAACCGCATCTTGGCGAGCTCTGCTCCGACTGCCAGAGACGCTACGAACAGAACCCTCTGCGTCTTCTGGACTGCAAGGTGGATCACGATCTGGAATGCATGAAAAACGCGCCCAAGATGAGTGACTATCTTAACGAGGAAAGCCGCACATACTTCCAGACTGTGCTCGATCTGCTTGATCAGCTGGAGATTCCCTATACGGTGGAAGATTCTCTGGTGCGTGGTCTGGACTACTACACCCACACCGTTTTTGAAATCGTCAGCGAAAATCCGTCCATGGGTGCGCAGGCCACATTGCTTGCCGGCGGCCGCTATGACAACCTTGTTCCATATTATGGAGGCCCCGCGCAAAGCGGTATCGGCTGGGCGCTGGGTATGGAAAGACTGCTGATCGCGCTGGAAAGCGAAGGCATTGAGCTGGAGGGAAAGCCCGCTCTGGATGCGTACGTTCTGGTTCTTGATCAGGACGCTGCGCCTTACGCGTTCCAGATTCTGACCATGTTAAGAGCCAACGGCTTCCGCTCCGACATGGACATGCAGGCAAGAAAGCTCAAAGCGCAGTTCAAGGCAGCTGACCGTGTCAAAGCCAAAGCTTTGATCATGATCGGATCGGATGAGATGAACGAAGGCCAAGTCTCTGTCAAAAATCCGGCCACACGCGAGCAGGTTCTGCTTGATGCGGATGAGCTGGTCGGCTATCTCGACACTCTGATCGGTGAGGCTGAGGAACATGAGCATCACCACCACGACAAGGAAGAAAACGAGGAACATCATCATGAATAGAACACATCATAATGGCGAACTGCGTTTAAGCGACGCGGGCACGCCGGTTGAACTGGTCGGCTGGGTTTCCAAGAAAAGAAATCTCGGCGGCATGACCTTCGTGGATTTGCGCGACCGCTCCGGCCTGGTTCAGCTCGTCTTTGACGACTCCTTCGCCGAAAAGCTCAAACCTGTTCGTCAGGAATACGTTCTGTCTGTACGCGGTACTGTCAGAGAACGCCAGGATAAAAACCCCAACATACCGACAGGCGACATCGAGATCGATGTCCAAGACTTTGATATCATCAACTCCGCCAAAGTCACTCCTTTGATCATCGCAGATGAAACCGACGCACTCGAAGACACGCGTCTGAAATACCGTTACCTCGACCTGCGCCGGCCAATCATGCAGCAAAGACTGATGCTGCGCCACGCCATCACCCGCAGTCTGCGTGACTTCCTGGACAACCATGACTTTGTCGAAATCGAAACCCCGATGCTTGGCAAGTCCACTCCGGAAGGCGCCCGTGACTATCTGGTGCCCAGCCGTGTGCATCCCGGCACCTTCTACGCTTTGCCCCAGTCTCCACAGCTTTACAAACAGCTTCTGATGATCGCCGGCATGGAGCGCTACTATCAGATCGCCCGCTGCTTCCGCGATGAGGATCTACGCGCTGACAGACAGCTCGACTTCACGCAGGTCGACATTGAGACATCCTTCCTCGATGAAGATCAGATTCTTGATATGACCGAGCAGATGCTCGCTAAGATGATGAAAGACTGCAAAGGTCTCGATATTCCAAGACCTTTCCGCCGTCTGACTTGGGAGCAGGCCATTGACATGTACGGCTCCGACAAACCGGATGACCGTTTTGAAATGCTTCTGGAAAATGTCGGAAACCTCTTTGAAGGCACCGCGTTCGTTCCATTCGCTCATGCGCTCGAAAACGGACAGGGCGTCAAAGGAATGCTCGTCAAAGACTTCGCTCCTTCCAATAAGGAGATCAAGGCTCTGACAAGAGAAGCGCAGAAAAACGGTGGTTCCACTCTCGTAGTTCTGAAGATGGAAAATGGCGAACTCAAGGGTTCCGCGATGAAAAACCTCTCCACCGAGGAAGTCAACCGTCTGATTGAGCACTTCAAACCCGAAAACGGCGATGCAATTCTGATGGTTCCAGGTGACTGGGAAAAATCCTCTGTCGCTTTAGGCGCGCTGCGCAACTCCATCGCGCAGGAGAAAGGCCTCAAGAAAAAAGACGAGTTCTCCTTCCTGTGGGTTGTCGACTTCCCGATGTTCGAGTGGAGCGAACAGGAAAACCGCTGGGTTTCCGAACACCATCCGTTCACAATGCCCAAGAAAGAGGATATTCCTCTGCTTGACACCGATCCTGGCAAGGTTAAAGCCAACGCCTATGACTGCGTGCTTAACGGTTATGAGCTGGGCGGCGGTTCTCTGAGAATTTACGATAACGATCTGCAGAAGAAGATCTTCGAGATCCTTGGTCTGAGTGATGAGGAAATCGCCCACAAGTTTGGCTTCTTCATCGACGCCTTCCAGTACGGCACACCTCCTCATGGCGGACTTGCCTTCGGCCTTGACCGTATCGCCATGATTCTTGCCGGTGTCGACAGCCTGCGTGAAGTCATCGCCTTCCCGAAAAACGCGAACGCCCGCTGCGCCATGTCCGGAGCTCCGGCTGATGTTGATCCGGCTCAGATCGCTGAACTTGATCTGGCCATCAACGTCACCGATCAGGAACGGGCGCTGCTCGACAAACTGCGCACCCAGGAGGATGAGGAGCAGGCCATCGCCAAACTGAGTGAGAGTCTTGACGCGTAAGCGATCAGCTTATAATTCTCAATTCATACTTCATAAATCAACGAACCTGAAAAGGCGGACCAGCCGGAATGATACCGGCCGGTTCGCCTTTGTTACGTCTGCAAAAGTGCGGTGTTCAGGGTTTGGAAGTTAAAGAGCGGGGGCGCGATGGGATTGAGGCAAAGAGACATAGAGTGACAGCCGAAAACACATGGAGACAGACTTGAAGTCATAATGGACTAATAATGGATCTATGAAAAATCGTGTGGGATCTAGCTGAAAAGCCAGGTCCCTTTTTA
>Strawberry_p1__coassemble_2790_pt1 | contig 11678 bp, 11 predicted proteins | sample Strawberry_p1__metabat2_low_PE_004 | metagenome-assembled genome bin Strawberry_p1 | reverse complement strand
GGTTCAGCTGCTTCAGGCAGAGTGCCTTCCTTTTCAAAAGCGACAGGAGCTTCCTGATCAAGAACAGCGGCAGTATCAGCAGCCGGTGTTTCAAGAGCTTTGGCTACCTGCTCTTCTGTGATCTTGACATCCTCGGCCTTTTCAACAGGCTTTTCAGCCGGTTTTTCTTCCTTCTTCACGATGGTTCTTGGCGCAGCGACAGTCACGGACGCCTCAGGACGAACCTGAACGGCCTGTTTGGTTTCAGGAGCCTTTTCCTGATCAGCAGCGGCTTTTTTAGCAGGAGCCTTCTTGGCTGCAGCTTTCTTAGCGGGTGCTTTCTTGGCGGTTTCTTTTACCGGGGTATCAGCTTTGACAGTTTTTACTTTTTCTGTTGTTGTAGTGGTCGTATCGGAAGCTGCTTTAGCCTGGGCTGCGACAGTCTTAGCTGCAGCTTTTTTGGCTGCGGGCTTTTTTGCAGTGCTCTTGGCAGCTGTTGTTGTTTTCTTAGTGGGCATAGTACCTCCTTAAATCTTCTTCATCAGTATAGCATTTCGAACTTTGACAATCTTTTTTCAAAGGTGTCTGCTGCGCATGGGGATGAATTTATGGTCTGCTTTTCATCCTCTTTTAAGATTATTGACTATACTTTGCACAGAAAGGAGTGCTTTCGATGTCATCAAACTATTCTAATCAGCAGCCACCCCGTGTTCCGCGCCGGTCAAACAGAAAAGTCTACACGACTGTCAGCCTGATCGCGGTATGCGGCGTACTGCTTTCCGGAGGAGCGGGCTATCTTGGCGCTAAAGCCGCCATGAATTCGCAGGGTTCCTCATCCAATGCAGAAACAGACGAAAACAATAACTTATCTATTATAAATCAATCTGACAGGGATAATGATCAAGAGATTTTAGTTCTTGATGTAAGCGATGTCGTTGAGAGGATTCGCCCATCAATTGTTGAAATCACCACCGAATATGCCTCCAATGGCAACTCCATTTTCGGCCAGTACGTTGCGCAGGGCGCTGGCAGCGGTGTCATTTTCTCTGAAGACGGATACATTGTCACCAACGATCATGTCATCGCGAATGCAAGCTCCATCCAGGTGAAAACTCTTGATGGAGACGTTTATAACGCCACTCTAGTTGGAACCGATCCGCAGACAGATATCGCGGTCATTAAGATCGACGCGCAGGGTCTGTCCCCTGTGACTGTGGGCAACTCCAATGACATCCGGGTCGGTGAACCCGCCATCGCCATCGGCAACCCCCTTGGCTCTCTTGGCGGAACGACCACGACCGGTATCATTTCCGCAGTCGGCCGTGAAATCACCATTGAAAATGAGACGATGACCCTTCTGCAGACAGATGCGGCTATCAACGCCGGCAACTCTGGCGGCGGCCTGTTTGATATCAACGGCGAACTGATCGGCATCGTCAACGCGAAAACCTCTGCAGAAGGCGTCGAAGGCCTTGGGTTCGCGATTCCTATTTCTGATGTCACACAGGTCATTGATGATCTGGTTGCCAACGGCGTCGTTACCAGCAGGCCCGTTCTCAACGTCTCTTTGCAGGATGTTACGGACACGAACTACTATGATTATCACTCAGACCGTGAGCCGGGCACTTACATCGTGCAGATTATCGAAGGCGGCTCCGCCGATCAGGCCGGGCTGCAGGTGGGAGACCGCATTGTCTCCTTTGACGGTGTGGAGATTTCTGATGCCGCCGGACTGAAGCAGCAGCTCAAAAAACACGCCATCGGTGATGTGGTAGATATCGTGATCGAACGCGACGGCGAGCAGCAGACCATCAGCATGGAACTGTTCGGTCCCAACAACTAAATTTACGTGTATGAAGTGCAGCGGATTGTAACCGGTGCGCTTTTTTGCTTTAAACAACAAAAAAGTATGAACAGATTGAAGCCACGTTTCTGTCCATAGTTGAGTTAAGGCCATATAATTTAAGGGAATACTTGGAGGATATAAACAATTTATGACGGTAGAAAAAATTACGAAGCGCCGGATCATGGTTGTTGGTACCGGCTTTGTAGGAATGTCTTTTGCTTACTCAATGCTGCATGAAAAGGGCATCGATGAAATGGTTCTTGTCGATGTCAACCAGGACAAGGCACGCGGCGAAGCGATGGACCTGACTGACGGTCTGGTGTATGCAGACACCAAGATGAAGGTTTACGCAGGCAACTATGCGGATGCTGAATACTGCAACATCGTTGTTCTGACAGCCGGCGCCAACCAGAAACCCGGCCAGAGCCGTCTTGAGCTCGTTAAGATCAACGCTCAGATCACCAAAAGCGTGTGCGAAGAGCTGAAGAAGAACAAATTCAACGGCATCCTCGTTATGGGCAACAACCCTGTGGATATCATGTGCTACGTTGCCTGGAAGGCATCCGGACTCCCCAAAGAACATGTCATCGGCAGTGGTACCGTTCTGGATACAGCCCGTCTGCGTGTGGGTCTGTCTGATCTGCTCGGCTTCTCTGAAAGCAACATCCACGCCTATATCCTTGGTGAACATGGCGACTCCTCCTTTGTCTCCTGGATCAACTCCTACATCGGATGCAAATCTCTGCTCGAATACCTTGATGAGAAGGGCATTTCCCTGATGGAACTGCAGAACATCTATGTTGAAGTCCGTGACAAAGCTTACAAGATCATCGACCTGAAAAAAGCCACCTACTATGGTATCGGTCTGGCTCTGAAGAGAATCGTTTCCGCCATCCTGAACAACGAGCATGTGATTCTGCCCGTTTCCTCCTATCAGGATGGTCAGTATGGACGCTCCGGTTACTTCATCGGCACCCCCACCGTTGTTGGCAGCGCAGGCGCGACAGAAATTCTCTCTCTGCCCCTTAACGAAAACGACCAGAACCGTTTCAACAATTCCTTCGACACTCTTGTTAAGACAATCAAGGACAACCTGGGAGACATCATCGATCTCGACGACTAATCTCCCCCATTCCCCCGTACCATCCCGGAAAGAAGCAGGCGCTTCTTTCCGGATTTTTTGCTGCCAGTTTTCACCTTCTGTTTCCTGTAACCGGCTTTTCTGTCTGACGTAAAAAGGTCCGGTGCCGCTTTTACGAGCAGAACCGGACCTTTGAAAGTGAGATTAACAGTCTGTTTACGCTTCTTCTTTTGCGTTGGAGAACGCGAGATAGGCGGCGCCTAACAGACCGGAGTCTTCGTTAAGCGTGGTCTTGCGCAGGTTGACATAGGGTTTGAGAGGAGGGAAAACCTTTTTAACGACTCTTTCCTGCAGATCATCGACAAAGCCGTCGATCTTGCAGGCAACAGATCCACCAAGAATGATGATTTCCGGATCGGTGATGGCAATGACAGTCGCGATGAAGTTCGCCAGATATTCTTTGGCCTCATCCATGATCTTCTGAGCGGTCTCATTGCCCGCGTTCGCCAGATCGTTGACCTGCCCGGCATGAACGAGATCCAGACCGGCTTTCTGAGCTCTTTTGGTGATGGCTGTACCGGAAGCGATGGCTTCGATACCACCAGGGATGATGGAACCATGGGCGGGACCCTCTTTCCACATGATGCAGTTGGCGACTTCATGAGCGAAGCCGTGCGCTCCGTTGTAGATTTTCTTGTTGATGACCTGTCCGCTGCCCACTCCAGTGGAAATGGTGAAGAACTGAACGTAATTTCTGTCCTTGCCCTCACCTACAACCGCTTCTGCAAGAGCTGCGAGATTGGCGTCATTTTCAAGCCATGCAGGAATACCTGTGCGCTCTTCAATTGTCTGAGGAATGTTGACACCCCACCATTTTTCACCCAGGTTGGGTGTGCTGATAATGCTGCCGGCTTTCAGATCAAGCGGACCGGGGCAGGAAACGCCAATACCCACGATAGGTTTGTCAAAACTCTTAATTGTTTCAGCGATCTTGTCCATGGTGACAAACGGATCCTGCGCGTCTGTTGGAAACTGCACCCGCTCTACCAGGTTCAGGTTTTCATCGACAAGCGCGACACGGCTGTTTGTTCCGCCGATATCGATTCCAATTGCGTATTTCAAAATATTTCCCTCCATTTATACTGATTGACTTCATTTTACCCGATTTTTGTTGCTGTATGTCTTTGTCCGGATAAGTCTCAGGGATTCTTTCCAAAGTCACCTGTCAGAACTGAAAGGATCGTCTCTGTCTGAGACTGAGACTTTCTGTAAAAACAGGACCGTTTCACCATAGTCTTTGGTTATATAGCAATAACTATAGTAATATTTCTATAACTTAAAAAGTGAAAGAAGGTCCATATGGAAAAAATCACTGTACAGGTTGAAGGCATGGCCTGCTCCATGTGCGAAAGCCACGTCAATGACGCCATTCGCAAAGCGTTTCCGATTCAGAAGGTGACATCCTCTCATTCCAAAAATGAAACCGTGATCCTGACGGAAAACCCGATTGATGAAAACGAGCTGCGCAAAATCATCAATCAGACCGGTTACACAGCCGGCACAATCACCTCTTCACCCTGGAAGAAACGCTCTCTGTTTTCCAGAAAGTAAACACCGATCCGATAAAAAAGCATCGAACCTGAGCATGATTCGATGCTTTTTGTTTGTGTTCGATTTTTTAATGTCTGGATCTGACACGTCTTGTGCTGATATGGACGTCGACGATGCCTGGCATCGGATGATTCTTATTCGGATCAATACGGGTGCGCATGCTGGCGGGAACGATCGCGGTAATCTCATCGTCATCGTATCCGACAACCATGGTTTTCTCCGAAAGAAGAATCGGCCGTTTCAGAATGGACGGGTTTTTCTGGATCAGATCAACAAGTTCTTTTGTAGAAAATTCCTCAATACCTTTATGGAGCATCTGGAAGGCTTTGGATCTCGTGGAGATGATGTCTTCTGTTCCGTTTTCACAGCGGGACATTAAATACTTCACTTCTCCTTCCTTCAAAAGGTTGGAGAAGATGTTCTTTTCTACAAAACTGATGTGATTGTCCTTGAGCCACTGCTTGGCCTTACGGCAGCTGGCGCATCCGGGTGATGTGTAAATGATAACCATAAAATTCCTTCCTACTTGGAATTGACGAATAATTGCCTTATTTGGTTTCCTACTTAATCTTATCCCGATAATACTTTATCCAATCTTAATATGACCGGAGTAAAGTTGCCACCGCAAAGCTCCGCACTGGAACAAGCATCACTTCCTTTCAGAAACAGAAAAAGCAGATCCGCTTTCGGAAGGAGTCTTCCGAAGGCAGATCTGCTTTTTTGACTTCTTGTTTCAGGATTGAGAAAGAGCTTATTCAACACCGATCAGGAAAGCGTACACAGGCTGTTTGCCATGGTAGATTTCCACTTCAGCATCGCTGTTGTCTTCGATGTAGCTGGAGATTTCTTCAGCCTGCTCTTCACTGGCGCCTTCACCCCAGATCAGTGTGACGATTTCAGGCTCGCCTTTGAGCAGAATCTTCATCAGATCCTTTGTGGTCTCCATCAGATCCGGCTTTGCCACCACAATCGCCTTGCCTGAGATACCCATATATTCACCGGCCTTGATTTCAAGACCTTCGTAAGTGGTGTCTTTGATGGCGTAGGTCACTTCACCGGTTTTGGTGTTGGCGATCGCGTCATTCATCTCTTCGATGTTCTCCTGAACGTCGACTTCAGGGTTGAAGACGGTGCAGGCGGACAGTCCCTGCGGGATTGTCTTGGCCGGCAGAACGCGCACATCGCGGTCTTCGGCGACATCAGCAGCCTGCTGAGCAGCCATAACGATGTTGGAGTTGCACGGGAAGATCAGAATGTGATCACAGTTGAGTTCGTTGACCGCGTTGATGAAGTCCTCTGTAGAGGGGTTCATCGTCTGGCCGCCGCTAATGACGATATCCACACGCAAATCCTTGAACATCTTGTCGATACCCTCACCTGCCGCGACAGCGATCAAACCATATTTTTTATGTTCGCGAACAGGCTTTTCAGCCTTTTCGATCTTTTCATCATCTTTGAGCAGAATCTCTTCGTGCTGATCGGACATGTTCTCAACTTTGAGCTTCAGGAATCTGCCCTGGCGTTTGCCCATTTTGATGGCAGTGCCCGGTTCAAGGGTGTGAACATGGACTTTGACGATGTCATCATCCTGAACGCACACGATGGAGTTGCCGATTGTCGCGAGCTCTTCACGGAAGCCGTTTTCAGAGAAGTGTTTCTGGCCGATTTCAGACAGCTGCAGAATAAACTCCGTGCAGAATCCGAATTCATCGCTGCCTTCCACTTTTGCCTGTGCGCTTTCAGAAGCCGCTGCAGCTGCTTCAGCTTTGACCGGCTTGCCTTCCATGGCAAGCAGGAAACCTTCCAGAATGGATAACAGACCGGCGCCGCCGGAGTCCACAACGCCGACTTCCTTAAGAACAGGAAGCAGTTCAGGGGTGGTATCCAGAGAGATTCTGGCTTCTTCGACCATCTTGGCCATGACTTCTGTGCAGTCCTTGACCTCGTTGGTCATGGTGTAGGCATAGGTGTAATCAGCCGCTTCACGAATGACTGTCAGAATGGTTCCTTCAACAGGACGCATGACAGCTTTGTAAGCAACGCGCGATCCGTTCACGAGCGCGGATGCGAGCTGATAGGAATCAAGAGTGGCATCCTCTGCGACAGCCTGATAGAATCCGCGGAAAATCTGCGAGGTGATAACACCGGAGTTTCCGCGCGCGCCCATCAGAAGACCGCGGGAGAGCGTTTTAGCGATCACGCCGACATTGTCGGAATCCACTTCAAGAGCTTCTTTGACACCACTGGAGAATGTCAGATACATATTGGTTCCGGTATCTCCATCGGGCACCGGGAAGACGTTGAGGGCATCAATCCTGGCCTGATTGTTGCCAAGATTGTTCATGCCGGACTCAAGCATCTCTTTAAACAGTTTTCCGTCAATATATTCCATTGTCGGCCTCCTAGTGCAGGGTGCGAACACCCTGTACGAAGATGTTGACAGCCACCACCTTCACTTCCAGGGTCTTCTCAACCGCATATTTTACTTTCTGCTGAGCAGCAAGCATAACTTCAGACAGTTTAATACCCTGAAGTGCGATGACATAAATATCGAGAATCAGACTGTTGTCGTCCTGGCGTACAACGATTCCCTTTGAGTAGTTGTCTTTCCCAAGCAGTTCTGCCAGACCATCTTTGAGCAGTTTCTGAGAAGACATTCCCACGATTCCATAGGATTCCATAACAGCGCCGCCCACGAGATTGGCGATCGCATCCAGGGAGATCTGAATAGTTCCATATTCAGTGGATTTATTGATAGACATGAATGACCTCCTGATCACATATATCGAGTTAATAAAACATTTTCGAACAGATATTTACAGTATGCATGAAAAGACACGAGAGTTCATGTCCTTTCTATTATAGGGCGCCTAAAGCGCTTTGATGACATCTTTGCCAGTTCATAAGGGTCTGAAACTTTGAATTGTTTCATCCCATCGGTATTGGCTTCCATCGTAATAATCTTCATAAATATCGAGAGATGGAGAATATCTCAGCCAATCCCATTGAGAGGGCTGCCAGTCATCCGCTTCCTGCCTTGGCGTTTCTGCAGGAGCTTCTTCTTCCGGATTGTCTGATTCTGAGGAGTCGTTTTCCTGATCAGAAGAATCGTTTTCAGAGGAGGTGTTTTCTTCCTGCTGTTCGTTTTCCTTCTTTTCGCGCTCTTCCTTCTCTTTTTTGGCCGCTTCTTCGGCCTCCTTTTTAGCTTCTTCGATCTGGCGTTTGAGCTCTGTTCGATACTGATCACGCTCTTCACTGGTCATGAACAGATAATCGCAGCTGATCTTGTCGATCGCATCATTTTCACCATCGAGCACCAGGCAGACATTTTCGCCCTGCAATTCGGTGAGCATCGGCTGGTATTTGGAAATCATGTGCAGACTGGGAATGGAGGAGAAGACCGCATTGCCATCCTGCATGACCATTTTGACCATGTTGGGATCATAGCTTTCCGACCAGGGAACAATCTCCGCGATCTTTTCGAGAACATCGCGGCTGATATATTCCGAATAGGCGGAAAGTTCCTCACAGATGGCCTCCATCTGTTCTTCACTCAGATTCGCGAGCAGCGGGAAGTGAACAAGAGAGGACATCATGGCCTGATCTTCAATCGGAATGGAATTTCCATCCATCGTCAGAAGAAAGTTCTGTCCATCAGAGACGTAATACCCGACCACAACCTTTTCCTGCACATCAATGCGCAGAGACTGGCCGTTGCGGATGACTTTCGCCTTTTCGATCAGCGGATCATTTTCCAGCTCTTTTTCCAGAATAAACGAGGGCAGCAGCCATTTTCTGGATGCGGCGGACAGACCGGCCAGATCATAAACCTGCTGATTGGTGTAATAGTAATTGCCCGTGCAGGCCAAAGCCTGAATGCGGGAGTCATCACTGAGCAGATAAATGCCCATGGAGCCAGCCGCCAGCACGACACTCCAGCAGATAATGGATGCGCGGATCGAAAGAGGTTTAGGCCTCTTCATCCGTTTCAATCCTTTCGACTTCCGTGATCAGCTCAATGCCGAATTTTTCTCTGGCATCCTTCTGGATCTGCGTGATCAGATTCAGAACATCCTTCGCTTTGGCGTTTCCATCCGCGTTGATGATGAAATTGCAGTGCTTGCTTGAAACCTGAGCTCCCCCGCATTTCTTTCCGCGATAGCCAAGATCTTCGACGATCTTCCAGGCGTTAAAGCCATCCGGGTTGCGGAAAACGCTGCCCGCGCAGGGTTTGTCGACGGGCTGGGAATCGAGACGTCTTTGCTTACGGTTGGAAATCAAAGCGGAGATCTCTTCCCTGTTGCCCGGTTCCAGCTGGAAACGGGCGGCAAGAATCACCCAGTCCTTATGCTTTTGAAAAGCGGACTTGCGGTAGGCGTATTCCAGCTCTTCTTTCGGGATCCATTCAAGCCTGCCATCCCTGTAGATATAGACTTCTTTAAGAATGCTGGAGAGATCCGAGCGGTAAGCTCCCGCGTTCATGTACAAACCGCCGCCCACACATCCGGGAATACCAGACGCGAATTCCAGACCGCTCAGAGATTTCTGCATGGTTTCAAATGCCAGAGTGATCAAAGAGCAGCCGGCTCCTGCGGTCAGGACGTTGTTTTCATCGATTTCGTATTCAGAAAAAGCCTTGCCAAGATGAATGACACCGGCATGGAGTTTTCCATCTCCGACCAGAACATTGCTTCCGTTGCCTAAAACAAGTGGGCGCAGGCCTGCTTCGTGAAACAGATCAAGAATTGGTTTAATGCTTTCCAGACGGTCCGGTTCGACAAAATAATCCGCCGGGCCGCCGATTTTGTAGGATGTGTGCTTTGAGAGAGGTTCATTTTCGAGAACATTTCCATACAGTTCAAGCGATTCCTTTAAAGACATGGTGACATCCTTCCTATACAAAGACGCGCAGTGCGCGGTGTAATTCTGTTTAAACAGCCATTCGTTTAAAAGTCTGCTTCGCAAATGCGAAACAGACTATTTGTGTGCGGCCAGTGCCTGACCCCATACGATCATGTCCAATGCCGCATTGGGCTTTCCAAGTTTTCTGGCATTAGCGGCCATTTCATCACGTTTCTGATCGTCTTCAAAAACGGTCTGAATGGCTTTTTTGAGCGTCTTACCGTTGAGATCCTTTTCTTCAATCATCCAGGCAGCGTGACGGTCCGTCAGCTGCTTTGCATTGAAAAACTGATGGTTGTTAGCCACATAGGGGCTGGGGATGATGATTGAGGGAATGCCAAGAGCCGTCACTTCGGCAAGTGTGGTGGCCCCGGCGCGGCAGATCATGCCGTCAATTGCACCATACAGGCGCAGAGTATCCACAAACGGGAAGACGTGAATGCATTCGTTATCAAAAAGATTGAGATCCTGACTGTTGTCCCGTCCGGCGGCATAGACGACCTGAAATCCGGGATCAAGATCGGACAGCGCCTCTTTCATCAGATCATTGACGCTGCTGCTGCCAAGACTTCCCATCATCACAAGAATCGTACGCAGATTGGGATCCAGCCCGAGCTCATCAAAATAAGCCTGATCAAATGTAACTCTGGCGGCCAGAGAGCCGCGCGGGTTGCCAAGCAGTCTGGTCCTGTCAGACGGAAGCTGGTCAAGAATATTGTCATAGCAGGCCACAACGGCGTCAGCTTTATTGATGACAACCTTGTTGGCCTTGCCGATGACGGAATTCTGCTCATGCACCATGGTGGGAATGTGCAGTTTCTGAGCAGCCATCAAAACCGGCGCGCTCACATATCCCCCAAAGCCGATCACAAGATCGGGCTTCTCTTTTTTTAAAAGAGCGGCGGCCTGCTTTTTCGCCTCCAACATCTGAATGACGGCTTTTGCCTTGTCCATTAAAGAACCGGTCAGACCGGAGGTATGCAGACCATAAAAACGAAATCCCTTCTGGGGAATCAGTTCCGCTTCCATGCGGTTGTTATTACCTATAAAAAAGATCGAAACATCGGGGTCCTGTTCTTTCCAGAGACTGGCAAGGGCCAATGCCGGATAGATATGACCGCCTGTTCCGCCTGTAACTATGCATATCTTCATTTTTACTGCCTCGTTGGCGTTTCAAGTTTAACATACGCATTGAATGAATCTGCAGGCGAAACCATTTCCACATGAAAATGCGAAATTCCGGGCAGAAAAAAAGACCGCCGGAGCGATCTTTGTTCTGTTCTGATTCTCAATCATCCCTGCCTGCCATCCATCAGACTGGACATCAGCTATACAGGAAGGGTTTTTCTCAGTCCGCTGTTGCGGTAATGGGTTCAGACCAGGGTTCCAGCACGGCACTGAGCACCAGACGCTGGATGGAATCAAATCCATAATCCAGATCGCATGTGGATAAGGAAACCATACGCTTTTCTTCAAGAGGCACATCTCTCCAGTACAGCGCCTGATCATGCATGGTCTGGATGATGGAATCGCGGTAATCTCCAAATCCGGTGGTATAAACTGCGGCGGATTCATCCTGCTTGAAGAAGGCGAAGATGTCACAGCGATAGTTCTGCTCGGGTGTCAGCAGCCAGAAGTACGGATGATCTTCAAAGAAGCTCTGATCCTCAAAGTCTTTCAGATTGGTGAACATACCACCGACGTCCACGCTGTGGCCGTAGATGATGGAGTTGTCATCGGTGAAATTCGGACTCGCTTCATAATCGAGGAAAATCGATCCGCGATAGTTGTATTCGCCCGCAACGGTGTGCGTCAGATAGTAGGAGTTGTCCGTTCCCTGCACTACCGGAAAGGAGATGCCGGTTCCGGGAACAAGAATCCATCCGATGATCTGGCTGTTTTGCGCCTGCAGCGCCGCCCAGTCCGGTTCGAGGACGTTTTCATCCTTCTGAGTGACGTCATTGCTGGGTTTGAGCAGCTGTTCGAGCTGCTGGGTTTCCTTTTTGATCTGGTGTCCCTCGTTCCAGATACCATACAGCCTGTATCCGCAATAGCAGAACACAACCAGACAGATGACCATGGCGATGCGATAAAAGATTTTCTTCATAATATGGTATTCAGATTTCTCTGTTCCTTTCTTCTCTATGTCCTTCTAGTTTACATGTTTCTTTGGCCGTCGTCCTGATGGCAGGACATTCGTGAGATTTAAAAGGCTCTCTGTAAAAGCGTGTGGGATTAGTGAAGGGTTTGCGTTGGTCG
>Strawberry_p1__coassemble_2741_pt1 | contig 12104 bp, 9 predicted proteins | sample Strawberry_p1__metabat2_low_PE_004 | metagenome-assembled genome bin Strawberry_p1 | reverse complement strand
GATTCTGTTTTAGACTCAGCTGCAGGTTTATCCTTTGCAGTCGTTTCTGAATCTTCTGTCCTGTCTTCGCCTTCCGCTTCTTCCGCCTTACCGCTTTCGTTAAACTGCGGCGCGTTTTCGGCAACGTCGGACGCGTTGGTTTCCGCCTTCAGCTCAGGTTCGGGTTCAGGCTCTTCTTCCTTCTTCTCGCCACGGATCTCTTCGGCATCCAGCGGTTCCATATGAACGCTTGGAGCGGCCTTTGCCGGTTCGGCTTTCTTCTTATGCTGGAACAGAGGACGCCCGGTCGTGTTATGAAGCAAAGCGAGGATCAGAACAAGAATCAGCGCTTCGACAATCAGTGAGCAGACATACACCCAGGTCCAGGTCTTCACGGCGTCATAGAAGTAGCCCATCATCGAAATGGACAGCGCCATGGCCAGCGTGGACAGGAAGTTGACGATCGAATACATGCGCGGATAGCGGTTGCGTCCAAACTGATCTCTGGTCAGCAGCGGCATGGACAGATCCGAGAGCGCGTAGGCTGAGCCAAACAGGAAGGCCATGACTTCAAGCGCCACATCGTTGGTAAACCAGACGCTGATCAGAAGGCCGAAGGTCGCGAAGAGAACGACGACGGTCAGAGAGGTTGTGGTGTAAATGGCGCCAAGCTTGTCACCAAGCAGACCGCCAAGCAGTTTGAAGACGATGTTGCCGATCATCGCGCAGCTCATCATCGTCGCGCCAAGCAGCGCCTGTCTGGACAGGCTTGTCGCGTACGAGGGGAACTGCTGGGGCAGGCCAAGCAGAACAGCGGCCAGAATGGCGATGATAGCCAGCGCGGCGAAGGCGGCGACAGGATGGTCGTTGGATTTTGCTTTGGGCTCGACATTCAGCTCGCGAATCCCGTGGGGTTCAAGGCCGGATTCCTGCGGTGTGGTGGTCAGGTTGATCAGCATGGCCGGCATGTTGAAAAGCAGAATCAGAATTGCCAGAAGCACGAAGGCCATTCTCCAGCCAAGCGGTTCAATCAGCAGGGTGAAGAGCGGTGAAAACAGGGCGCCCACAACAGCCGGGCAGGCCAGCGCTAAAGAGGTGCGCAGGGAGTTTCTGGAATAGAACCAGTTGTTCAGAATGATGGTCACGGGCACATAGCCAAAGCAGGCACGGCCCACCCCCCACAAAGCGGAGAAGATGTACACCCAGATCACGTTAAACGAGAACGAGATCCCAAGCGCCCCGCCCGCGGCAAGGAACACGCCAAGCACGAGCAGATTCTTGTAGGAGATCTTCTTCATCGCCATGGGCAGACCCAGAACGGCGATGGCCATGAACACCAGATAGAGTGTGGTGATCATGGAGGCGCTGCCCAGAGAGATATTCAGCCCGCTGGAGAGCGGCTGGTAGAAGGCGCTGGCGGCATAGACGCATAGACCCATCGACGCGCCGGCCATCAGCGAAAGGCTGATGAGCACAAGCGGATATTTGTATCTGTGAGAGCGCGCAGAGGGCTGGTCTGCGGGCGCCTGATCACTGGCATTACGGGAAAATAATTTTTTCATTATTGGCCCCTTTCTTATCAGATACCTTAATTTTAAAGGAAAACAGAGCAGATGGATGATTAACGCTCATAACAACTCAGACAATGTTCCTTTTCTGAGGACGGAACTATTTTAAAATTTGGCTTCATGCCTCTTTTCCCTTGTTCGCCCCTTCCAGTGCCCGCCCTGTTTTCTGAATTCAGCCGTTCTCTGGTCCTTTCCCTGTAAAAAAGGACTCTGTCCGGATTTGGGAAGAGTCCTTTCAAGGAGATTGACAGAATCAGGCAGGATCACCGGCGATCAGATCCGGACCTTCCGTGTCCTCAAACTGAGAATTGTAGAGATCAGCGTAGAAGCCGCCTTTGGCAAGCAGCTCTTCGTGGGTGCCGGTCTCGACGATATCGCCATGATTGAGCACCAGAATCAGATCCGCGTTTTTGATCGTGCTCAGACGATGGGCGATCACAAAGCTGGTGCGTTTTTCCATCATCTGATCCATCGCGCTCTGAATCTTCTGCTCGGTGCGCGTGTCAACAGAGGAGGTCGCCTCATCCAGAATCAGCATCGGCCGGTTGGCGATCATCGCTCTGGCGATGGTCAGCTGCTGCTTCTGTCCGGCGGACAGGGCGAGCTGATCGTTGAGCATGGTGTCATAGCCTTTGGGCAGCGTGTGAACGAAGTGATCGAGGCCGACCGCTTTGGCCGCCTGCTTCATCTGCTCTTCGCTGACATCCGGCGTGTTGTAGATCAGATTCTCCCGGATGGTGCCTTCAAACAGCCAGGTATCCTGAAGCACCATGCAGAAAAGCGCGTGCACATCGCTGCGCTTCATGTCTTTGGTGCTGATGCCGTCAACTTCAATCTCACCGCCATTGATTTCATAGAAACGCATCAGCAGGTTGACCAGAGTGGTCTTGCCCGCGCCGGTCGGTCCGACAATGGCGATCTTCTGGCCGCTTTTGGCATCCGCCGAGAAGTCATGAATGACATCCTCTTTCGCGCCGGGGTAACGAAAGCGCACATGAGAGAAGTCCACGTTGCCTTTGACTGTGAGATCTTTGGCTGTCTTATTGGATTCATCTTCCATCTCTTCGGCATCCAGGAAGGCGAAGACCCGCTCCCCTGCCGCGGCGGCGGACTGCAGGCTCTGAAACGCCTGAGCGATCTGACTTAAAGGCTGTGTGAAATAGCGCACATACATCATGAAGGCCACAATGACGCCAAATCTGATTTCCCCGGAAAGCGCCATGGCGCCGCCCACCACGCAGATGGCCACATAGCCAAAGTTTCCGATGAAGCCCATGATCGGCTGCATCAAAGACGAGAACATCGTCGCCTTGAAGCCGGAATCGATCAGGTCGTTGTTATAGGAATCGAACTGGTCGAGCGCTTCTTTTTCTCCATTGTAGGCTTTGACGATCGTATGACCGGAGTAGACCTCCTCGATATGACCGTTGATCTTGCCAAGGTTTGTCTGCATGGCGAAGAAATACTTCTGGCTTCGGCCCATGATCAGAAAGATCACAAGGAATCCGATGATGGAAGCAAGCACCGCCGTCAATGTCATCTTCAGATTTGTCGTCAACATCAGAATCAGCGAACCAAAAAGCATGATGATGTTGGAAAGCAGAGTGGAGATTGACTGGTTGAGCGACTGGGCGATCGTGTCGACATCGTTGGTGATGCGCGAAAGGATATCACCGGTCGTGGTCGCTTCAAAATAGCTGATCGGCAGGCGGTTGATCTTCTCGTCGATCTGCCGGCGCATGGTTCTTGATACCTTCTGCGTGACACCGGCCATGATCCACCCCTGCAAAGAGGACAGCGCATACCCCGCCACAAACAGGGCGGCAAGACCCAGCCCGATCTTTGTGACTTTGGCCATGTCCATTTTGGGCTTGATCAGGCCATAGATCGAATCGGGCAGCTCGTCGAGTTTGCTTAAAGCGGCGTTGGGGTCGCTGAAATCCAGCCCCTCGAGCACATCCATCATGGCGAGCTGATCGGCCTGGCTGATGGTGGTGTTGTTGATGGTGATCTGAGAAAGCAGGGCTTTTTTGACATCCTCCTGCAGTTTTTCGAGCAGCCTGGAGGCTTCGGATTCATCCTTGATGGAGGATTCATCCATGTTGGACAGAAGTTCGACAAGATCCTTCTGATCTTCTACAGAGATTTCCACCCCGTTAAATTCAATCGGTTTTGGCTCTGCTGGAGCCGGGGCTTCCTGATTGAGCGTCGCCTGGATCTGCTCCATGCTCATCCCTTCAGGCAGCGAAGAGGGATCAATCTGACCGGCGGAAATCGAAGCGGCCTGCGCTTTTGCTAAATTGGTGGAAATTTCCGGCATCAGTTTTTCGAGGTTGTCCTGCATGTTTTCGGACATCTTCTCTGTCAGATCTTTGAGTGCCTCCTGATCCGGGGAGATGCCGGCTGTGATGGCCTCCGTCATATTGGAAAGCTGATCGGGACCGGCTAACGTGCAGCATGTTCCTGCCACCGCACAAAGCAGCGCGATGATCATCCCGACGCGATAGAGGGAGACGGAATGGAGCAGCCGTTTCCAGGTGCCAAACAGATCTTTTGGTTTTTCTCTTTTACGTGGACCTCTTCCATGTCCACCCATTGGTCCGGGCATCTATTCCAGCTCCTTTCTCGACAGCTGCGAGAGCGCGATCTGCTGATATACCTCGCAGTTTTTCATCAGCTCATCATGCGTGCCAAGTCCGGCGATCCGGCCCTCATCGAGCACGAGAATCTGATCGGCATCCCGGATGGTGCCGATGCGCTGGGCGACGATGATCCGGGTCGCGCCCTTGCAGGAGGAATCGAGCGTTTCACGCAGTTTGCGGTCGGTTTTGTAGTCGAGAGCGGAGAAGGAATCATCAAAGATGAAGATCTCCGGATCGCGGGCAATCGCTCTTGCGATCGAAAGCCTTTGCTTCTGACCGCCCGAGTAGTTGATACCTCCCTGGGCGACGAAATGTTCGAGCCCGTCATCAAGCTGGCTGACAAACTCGCCAGCCTGCGCGATGTCAATGGCGTTTTCGATCTGTTTTTCGGAAGGTTTTCCCTTTCCGTTGTCGCCATAGGCGATGTTGCTTTCAATCGTGCCTTTGAACAGAGTGGCTTTCTGGGGAATGTAGCCGATGCGATCACGCAATGCGTTCTCGTCATACTCACGAACATCCCTGCCATCGACGAGCACCTGACCGCTTGTCACATCATAGAAGCGTGGAATCAGGTTGATCAGCGTCGATTTGCCGCACCCTGTGGTGCCGATAATTGCCAGAGTCTGTCCGGGTTTGACCTTGAAGGAGATGTTTTCCAGAACACCCTCTTTGGCGTCAGGATAGGAGAAACCGACATTGCGAAATTCAATTTCGCCCTTGAGATTGTCCTTTCCCTCTTTTTGCGTGCCGTTTTTCATCGTGACCGGCTCATTGAGCACTTCAAGAATTCTTGAAGCGGCCACGCTCGCTCTTGGCCAGAGCACAAACATCACGACAAGCATCATGAAGGACATGACGACCTGCATGGCGTATTGCGAGAAGACCATCATGTCGGAAAACAGATTCAGACGGGCACCCACGCTTGCTGCGTTGATCAGAATGGCGCCGATCCAGTAGATGGACAGAGACAGACCATTCATGATCAGCTGAATCATCGGCAGCAGAAGAGACATCGCTCGCTGCGCGAACAGGGAGTTGTTGGTCAGAGCAGTGTTGCTCTGCTCAAACTTGGCTTCCTGATAGCTTTCAGCGTTGTAGGCTCTGACCACCCGCAGACCGCTGAGGTTTTCTCTCGCGTTGCGATTGAGGTTGTCGGTCAGCACCTGCATCTTCTTGAATTTGGGCATGGCCACAATCAGAATCGTGGCCGCGATGATCAGAAGCAGCACCACCGCCGCACCGGTCACAGCCGTCCACTCCCATTGCTTGGTGGAGATTTTCAGAATGGCCCAGACGCCCATGATCGGGGCGCGAATGATCATCTGCAGGCCCATGACAATAAACATCTGCACCTGCTGAACGTCGTTGGTCGAGCGGGTGATCAAAGACGCGGTGGAAAAGTGGCCGATCTCCCCCATTGAGAACTGCTGGACCTTGGAGAAGAGCCGGCGGCGCAGCGCTCCGGAAAAGCGGGAACCGATGCGCGCGAAGCAATAGGAGGTCGCCACCGCGAAGGCCACGGAGCCAAGAGCGCAAAGAAGCATCATGCCTCCGGCCTTGAGGATGTCGCTCATGACGGAGCCTTCGGTTTCAACTAATGTGGTGATCTCCTTCATGTAGTCAGGCATGGTCAGTTCAAGCCACACCTGGAAAATGATGAAGACAAAGGAGAGGGCTGCGAGCAGCCATTCTCTCTTCGTGAAATTTCTGAACAGCTTTAACATGTTATCTTCATGAAATTCCTTTCTTCCATACGATTAACAAAGCTTTCAACCCGCAAAACGGACAGAGGAATCATTCTGTCCTGTTTTTAATCAGCTCATGGCACAGATCGTCCTCATTTTCCGGACGGTGTTCTTCTAACAGTCTGGCCGTCACATGGGTCAGATCATGCATAATTGAAAAGAACTCCTCCAGACGGTCGTAACCGATCTCGTCGATCATCCGGCCAAAGAGTCTGTTCAGATCCTCCTCCCGCTTATGGGCGATCTCGAGTCCCTTTTGCGTGGGAACAAGGAAGTAGGCGCGCCGGTCTTTGGGATTGGGCTTCTTTTCGATCACGCCCTTTTCTTCCAGACGCCGGACCATGACCGCGGTGCGCGCGGAAGAAACATGCAGGATATCCTGCAGATCGCGGCTTGTCAGAGGCTCCCTGCTTTTGATCAGCATGCGAAACAAAGCCGCCATCCCCTGTCTGTTGGACAGAAATTCCAAAATCAGAGGATCATAGAGGGACGGGCTTAAAAACTGCCGGCTCACCCGTTCAATCTCTTTCTCTGTCGCCATAAATGACTCCTTTCTTCAATTAGCTAACACGGTTAGGCATTATTATAGGACCAGCTGCCTTCCTGTCACCGTCCCCCGGCTACTTCCCGCGATTTCACATATTTTTGACATGCCCTCTTTACACGCCAGCAGATCAGATAAAAAGCAGAATCTGAGCGATCACAGATCCTGCCTGAACTTTCCGTTTTGCGAGTGCTTGAATAAAAAACAGACCTTATGATTTCTGAGCGGCCAGAAATTCCTCGACCGTTTCAGCCGTGGGCAGCGCCGGAATAGCGCCTTTTTTGGACACCGTCAGTGAGGCCACCGCATTAGCCCGACGGCCTATCGCTGCGAGTTCTTCCTCAGTCAGATCCCCGGGATTTCTGCCGCTTTGCGCCACCTGTAAAAGAAGGGTGCCCCAGAAGGAATCCCCTGCTCCGGTGGTGTCTGCCACCTCTGTTTTAAAACCAGGGACGATTACCTGTGCGTTCTTTGTGGCAAGAAGCGCACCATTCGCGCCGAGTGTGACGGCGGCTAAAGAGACGCCCTGATCAAGCAGGAACTCTGCGGCTTCTTTGGGATCCGCATGGCTGGTGAGCAGCGCGGTTTCTTCATCTGAGGTCTTCATCAGATCCGCGCTGGAAATCAGAGTGCGCATCATCTCTTTGGCGGCTTCCTCACTGCTCCAGAGTGTGCTGCGATAGTTGGGATCATAGGAGACCAGTACACCGGCCTCTCTGGCGGCCCGAACTGCCGCGTAAGTGGCAGATCTGGACGGCTCATCGGTCAAAGACAGAGAGCCGACATGAAAGATTTTTGAGGCGGTGATCGTGTCCAGATCAAGATCGTCCTCTTTCATCCGGGTATCCGCGCCGGGTTTTCTGGCAAACGAGAAGGAACGTTCGTTGTTTTCATTGAGAGAGACAAATGCGAGGGTGGTGAAAACATCCGGATCCATCACCAGACCGGTGACATTCACGCCTTCATCAGCGAGCGTCTTTTTCAGAAATTCGCCGTGCATGTCTGTGCCGACTTTGCCCAAAAAGGCGCTCTTGCCGCCCAGACGGTTGATCGCCACACAGACGTTGCCCGGCGCCCCGCCCGGATTCTGAGCGAACATCACCACGCCGTCTTCGTTCAGACCGGATTGTGTAAAGTCAATCAGCGCTTCACCAAAGGCGCTCACATCAAATTTTTTCGTTTCCATTTCTGTTTTCCTCTTCCTGTTTCATCCTTGGTGACTTCATTCTACAACAATGTGGAACCGGTTCCAATATTCTTTTGAAAAAAGGCTTCCGATCATCGGAAACCATAAGTTTTACAGAAGAATGGTGATCACCCAGGTCACAAGCGCCGCTGCACAGGCCACAGAAAAGAGTCCCCCGCCAAAAAAGGCCACACCAACGGCCGCGATCACCCCGCCAAGAACAGCCAGCAGCGGACATCCGCTTTGAAAGACGGCCGGAAAGGTCAGCGCGGCCAACACCGCGTAAGGAATATAGTAGAGCAGCGATTTGAGGAAGGGATTGGTGATCGGTTTGCGAAAGAGGATCAGCGGAATCATGCGGATCAGATAGGTGACCACCGCCATGACGGCGATGCCTGTCCAGATATTGACTGTCATTGATCGTCCTCCTTTGCCTTTTCCTCGTTTTCCTTAATCGGAAAGAGCGCGGCGCACACTCCGGCCGCGATCAGAGCGGAAATGATCACGGTGTAACCGGAAGAAAGCTGGTTGAGTCCGGGGACAAAGGTGAACAGACAGCTGCAGCCAACCGCGATCAGCACACAAAGCGTCACCGCCCGGGAATGTTTCATCTGCGGAACGAAGATGGCGATAAACATGCCATACATCGCCAGACCCAGCGCGTTGACAAGATCAGCGGGCAGAATGGAGGAAGCGCTCGCTCCGCAAAGAGTGCCCATCGTCCAGCCGATCACCGGCAGAGTGATCAGCCCCATGCAGTATTTGAAGCCGATCTGTGATTTCTGCCCGATGGCGACCGCGTAGATTTCATCGGTCACGCCATAGGCGATGGCCAGGCGCTGCCAGATATTCACGCTGGAAGACAGTTTTTGAGAGAGCGAAATGCTCATCAGAAAGTAGCGGGCGTTGATAACGAGCTGCGTCACGATCAGCTCGATCAGATTGGCGCCCGCCGCAAGCAGCGCGGTGCCCGCGAACTGCCCGGCCGAGGTCAGATTGGACAGGGAGGTGATGACCGCCTGAGAGACGGTCAGTCCCTGAATGATGGCCGCCATGCCATAGGCCGCGGAGACCGCAAAATAGCCCAGGGCGATCGGGATGCCATCCTTGAGTCCTTTCAGGTAGTCATTGTTCATGCAAACGCCTCTTTCCTTATTTATATGTATCGTTTTATTTATGTCTGCCGTGTCTGTCGTTTTCCTGTTCCTCATCCCGGTTAGGGATATGTCCCAAATTACGGAAAACTCTGACTTTATCGGACAGATTCAATGTTCGTTTAAAGATGATACCGCGCGCATGAAAAAAAGCGCCGCGCTTGTGGCAATCTTTTCCGATTGAGGGCGCGGGCACAAAAAAACCGGACACTCACTGCCCGGAATGTTCCTTATTTTCATGCCGCTTTAAAACGGATCGACTCAGTTGAGATACGGTGTCTGCTCGCGCAGCGCTTCATCGAGCAGAATCTGCGCTTCTTCACTGCCCGCGGCGGCCGCTTTTTCCAGCCAGCAGATGGCTGCAAAACGGTCCTTGCCAACCCACTTGCCTGTGTAGCAGATCTTTCCCAGCGTCAACATGGCCACCATGCTTCCCGCATGAGCCGCCTGCATCAAAAGGTGCAGACCTTTGTCCTTGTCGATGATGTCTTCGGACACCTGACGCACGTTGCCAAGATAAACCTGGCCAAGCACGTTCATGGCATCGGCATTGTGGTTGTTAATGGAAAGCTGCAGATAGTTGACGGCGTCCCTGATATTGCCATCCCCTAACATATTCATTCCCATGGTCAGCTGTGCCTGCGGGTGATTGCAGTCAATCGCTTTTTCGAGCCAGTCCATGGCCGCTTTCGGATCCGCACTCACGTGCTCTCCATTTTTGTATTCCTGGTACAGCTCATAGCAGGCCTGTCCGTCTCCGCGGTTTGCTTTGTTGATGAGCGTCTGAATTCCAGTGGTTGTCATACAATCTCCCCCCTTCCAGCGGGTGACATTTCTTGATCACAATCAAATAGTAAATCAAGCCTTTTTTGTCAATATTTTGTTTGCCCGCAATTTTTGTCACTTTTCGCAATAAATTTTCAAAAAATGAAAGAAAACGTATTAAGGATACATAAGCATCATATTAAGATTACATAAATATTTTGCCTCATTTCAGCCTGTCTGTTCAAAGCGGAACGTTTCGACACATCATCTTGATACTTTTGAATCCTGCAATGGGATATTATGAAGACGGGATCCCGGATCCCGGAGGCATTTATTATGAAAATTACCGAAGAAGGAAAGAAAGCGCTTGAAGATATCATGGCGCAGACCAAAGCGGATGGACTGATGGTGGAGATGCAGGAAAGCTGCTGCGGATTCACCCCTGTCTTCCGTCTGGCCACGTTTGATGAAAACGATAAACCCGAAGATGTGGACGGCATCAAGATCGTCATCCCGGAAGCGGCCAAAGAACTGACTGAAAACCTGGTCATCGACCTGTCTCATGGCGAGCTGGTTGTCATGAACGCCGGCTGCGGATGCGGTGACGGACATGGTCATGGCGAAGACGGATGCTGCGGCGGCGGCCATCACCATCATGAAGAAGGCCACGAATGCTGCGGCGGACACGGCCATCATGAAGGCGGATGCTGCTCCAATCACGAGTAAGCCATCCCTTCACTCAAGAAGAATTGTTTCTGAAGCAAACATCCATGACGGAACACTCTGTCATGGATGTTTTTGCCTTTGGAGCAATGTTGCACCAAACCTATCAATTTGACGGAACATTGCTCAAGCTCACAGAGAGTCGTGGAAGAGCGCACCAAAAAGTTCTATCTTATTAAAGATAGTCATAACTATCCCCTGTTTTTTAGACAAAAGAGAAAGTAAGAAGGTGCGGATCCATGGAAAAAGAACTGAAAATGATCGTCGCCGACATTGACGGCACACTGGTCTGTGATGGAAAAGGCATGCAGCCTCTGACCAAAGCAGCGATTACCCATCTTCATGATAAAGGCGTTAAATTCGGACTGGCCAGCGGCCGTCCCTGTGATGAGCTGCAGAACACATTCCGCGGCTACGGCATGAGCTTTGACTGTGATCTGGTCATCGGCCTCAACGGCGGTGAGCTGATTGATGGAGAAACCGGACAGCTCAACCAGCTGTACATGCTGGAGCCGCAGTCCATCGAAAAAGCCATCAGACTGCTGGAACCCTACGAATTCTGCACAGCCTCGATGTATCGTGAAAACTATCTGCTGGCGCAGCGCTACACTTCCATGCTTGAGATCTCCAAGATCCACGCGCATAAGGAAGGGTACGTCGCCGATACCATTGAAGATCTCTGGAGCCTGCCCTGCGGCAAGATCATGTTTCGTGTCGACAACCCCGAGCAGGAAGCGTTCATTGAAAGCGTGATGGAGAAAAATCCGATCTACTCCTCGGACGGCTACAAGATTGACTACTTCAAAACACAGGCGTTTTTGATGGAGTTCCAGGACAGCCGCGCCAACAAAGGCTCCGCTATCCTTGAATACGTCAACACCCAGCCGGATATGACGATGGAAAACGTTGCCACCTTCGGTGACAACTCCAACGACAACAAAATGCTTCAGATGGCAGGTCTTGGCGTCTGCCTTTGCAATGGCGCCAAAGACACCAAGGAAAGCGCCGATGTCATCACCCGCTATGACAACAACCATGACGGCATGGGCTGGTTTTTAGTCGAGCACTATCCCGAGCTGTTCGAGGATTTTGACATGAGCTACTACTACTCTGATGAATATAAGAAGCAGCTTGAGCAGGATCTTGAAGACACGATCCGCTTCAGAAAGGAAATGGAAGAGGCCGAAAAAGCAGGCCGAAGCCAGGCCGGAACTGTGAAATATCTCTCCTCCAGAAAGCAGGAGAGGGCGCAGGCCTGAGTCTTTGCGAAATGAGGCGTTGATTTGAGAGCTTCCCCTCCTTCGCGCGGTTTCTGATATTCCATATATTATTATTTCTGATTGTGACCTTATTCAGGCAGTCTGTACTTCGTTCTGTACAGACTGCCTTTTTTCCTGTCTGTCCTGTTTCTTTCGTTCCTGTTCATTCGGTTTTGAGACCTGCTTCAAAACCCGTGCCATTTCTGGAGCGCATGATTGTTCAAAGAGCACCCCGCTCCAATTTTTTGGTGTATTCCACCGATTCAAAAAGCAAAATAGAAGCAACTTTGTGAACAAACACGTAAAGACGGAATAAATATGTGATAAACCCTTCCGAAAGGGTTTACATTTTTTCGAGCCTATGATTTTCTATGGGTGGAATAAAACTCCAAAATAAATATTTGTTTTGGAGTGTTTCAGAAACGTGAGGAACGCGAAATGAAAAAACTGTTTGCCAGCTTCAAAAAGGAAGCCCCCTTCCAGGATGTGCTTCTGTGGTTCGGATGCGGCTTCGCGGGTGTTCTCGCGGTGTTCGTGAT
>Strawberry_p1__coassemble_2720_pt1 | contig 12278 bp, 8 predicted proteins | sample Strawberry_p1__metabat2_low_PE_004 | metagenome-assembled genome bin Strawberry_p1 | reverse complement strand
CTCATGAACAGGGTATACGATTTTTATCCCTCCTTAACTTAATGACATTGGTTTTCCCGCTTCATTTTTTCTTTTTTCTGATTCCGCGCTGCGGCTTTCAGATCTCCCGCACTGTTTTTCGGACAACAGACTTCTTTTATAAATCCGGTTCTCCAGCTGATTTTTAATTTTTCTCCCTGTGCAGATTGGAAATGGCAGAAAAAGCGAAGCACTGTACATAGCTACGGCTTGCTTTTGGGTACAAAAAGGATGTTTTCCCCTTTTTTCCCCATTCAAATTGGGGAAAACTTTTTTGATTATCCCCCTTTTCCCCGGAGAAATTCCCTTTCCCCCCGAATTATCCCCTGTTTTTCCCCATCATTTCCCTGCGTTTCTTTTCCCCACGGGGAAAAATGGGGAAAAGTCCAAATCACCGATATCTATCCACTCATTAACCGGATATTCTGGGGATAAGATCGGGGATTTCGAGAGTTTTCCCCAAAGTTATCCCCGTTTATCCCCAATGGGTACAACTGTTTCCCCAATTTGGCTCTTTCCCCAGAATGGGGGAAATGGGGAAAACTCATCATTTTCAAGTCCGCCGTTTTTGATTAGAATTAGACGTACCGCCAAAAAAGGAGCTTTTCATGGATCAGAATTACGAAGATCTCTGGACATCAACCCTGGATCTGTTGGAAAAAAGTCAATATTTCTCCAGTGAGGACATGTCCTGGGTCTACCGCTCCTCTCTTTTTTATGTTCAGGACGATCAGGCCTATGTCTGCTATCAGACCTCCATCACCCGATCGCTGCTGAAGGATCATCAGGAAACCATCGAAGACACGCTCTCCGATGTCTGGGGTCAGCCCCTTCATGTGGAATTCTTCTCGCTGCGTGATAAGAAGCAGCTGATGGATTCCGGCCTGATGACCACCCCTGCCGTTACGCAGACCGTAAAAAAAGAACCCAATCCGCTTCTGACGTACTCTTTCAATCCGAGCTATACCTTCGATTCCTTTGTGGAAGGATCTTCCAACAATGCCGCTTACGCAGCCTGTGTGGCCGCCGCCACCAGAAACACGCTTGGCAGCATGAACCCGCTGATGTTATATGGCCGCTCCGGACTTGGGAAAACGCATCTGCTGCACGCCGTGGGCAACTTTTTAAGACAGGAAAAACCAAGAACTCGCATTATCTACACATCCGCCATGGATTTTGTCAGCATGCTGATCCGGGCGATGCGCACCAAAACACCGAATGGAAACACCGTCGACCAGGTTACCAGCCAGATGCTTGACTGCGACGTGTTCCTTCTTGATGACATTCAGTATCTGAAAAACCAGACCAGCCAGGAGATCTTCTTTGAGATCTATAACAAGCTCATCAGCCAGGGAACGCAGATCATCATCACCTCGGATATTCATCCTTCCAATCTGTCCAACCTCGCTGACCGTCTGATCAGCCGCTTTTCCAGCGGTCTGATTCTTTCGATCAACAAACCCGGCTTTGAAACCTCAAAAGCCATTCTGAAAAAGAAAATTGAAGGCAAGGAAGATGAGGCGCAGATCAGCGATGAAGTCCTCGATTTTCTGGCCATGCGCTTTTCCAAGGACGTCAGAGATTTGGAAGGCAGTCTTAACCGCGTTATCTTCGCGGCGACGATCTACAATCCGCCGGTCATCGATCTGAATTTTGCCACCAGCGTTCTGCAGAATGATCCGCAGCAGGGAGATGAAGATGAAGAGCTGAGCATGGATACGATCAAGAAGGCCGTGGCCCATTTCTATGGGCTGACACCCAAGGATCTCAATGGCAAAAGCCGGCAGAAAAAAATCGCCCAGGCCAGACACATCTGTGTTTATCTGGTCCGGGAAATGCTGCATAAGCCGTATGCTTATATCGGATCCGATCTGGGAAACAGGGATCACAAGACCATTGCTTCCAGCTATGAAAGAGCCAGTCATCTGATTCAGAGTGATCCGCTCTTCAAGCAGGCTGTGGAAAGCATTCAAAGCCGTCTGAAATAAATAATCCCCAGTTCTCCCCAGTCTTTCCCCATCGAAAAAATATTGAATTTCGCGACAGGTAAAGGAGATTTTTGAGTTTTCCCCATTTATCCCCCGCCCTATTACTGTTATCTATCAAAAAGAATTAAAAAAATTCACCAGGAGGCCCCATGGATTTTTCAATTGACCGCGCCTATTTTCTGAAAGCTCTCAGCACTGTCGGAAAGGCCATTTCTCCAAACTCTCCAATGCCGGTTCTGTCCGGCATTGACATCAATGTCAGCAAAGACGAAATCGTTCTGACCGGATCTGATGAATTTCTGACGATCCGCACCACGATCAGACCGGGCGAGCTATCCCGGCTGATCATCAAGGAACCGGGTCACTTTGTTGTCAGCAAAGTGTACATTCTCAGCATTGTTCAGAAGATCAATGATCTGACACTCGACATCTTCTCTGATGATGGAACTCATATCTTTATCGAGACACCCGCATCCAAGTTTTTGCTTAACGCTCTGCCCGCAGCCGAATATCCCAATATGGATCTGTCCAGACCGGAACATGAAATGTCCTTCCCCGCATTCTTAATGAAAGACATTGTCAATGAAGTCGGATATGCAGCGGCAGTTCAGAGCAGCAGACAGGTTCTGATGGGCATCAATTTCGTTGCCAAAGAGGGCACGCTGACCTGTCATGCCACCGATTCCTATCGAATGGCGCGCAAGGTCTGTGAGCTGAAGGACTGCGATAATTTTGCTGTGACCATTCCGGTCAAGACACTCAATGAAGTCATTTCTCTGATTCCGGAAGATACGGAAATGCTCAAGATGTATATGAACCGCAAAAAGGTTCAGTTCTATTTTGGACCGACTCTGGTGCAGTCCGGTCTGTACGATGGCAACTATCCTGATCTGAGCCACATCATCCCCGCTTCGCACACCTCTTCCATGAAGGTCAATGTGGATGAGATCATGCGTGTGGTCGACGGCACCTCAATCTACTCTTCGAGCTCCAACAACTATCAGATCTGCATGAACGCCGATGAAGGCGGCGTGCGCGTCAACGCTCTGTCCAATGAAATCGGCAAGTGCGATCAGGATCTGACGGCCACTTTTGAAGGCGAACCGATCAAGATCTACTTCAACGCCCGCTATATGCTCAACGCCCTGAAGGGTCTTCATTCTGATGGGGATGTGCTGATTGAAATGAGCGGACCGCTTAAACCGATGAAGATCACCAACCCGGATGATCCGACTCTGGTCATGATCGTTGTCCCGATCAGAAGCTACTGATCATTGTGCGTTTCATCCGATTTTGGACCTGAAATTTTGCTTTGAGGCCGCCAGAGCCTCAAAAAAGGCTCTCAGATAAAAAACTGTTAAATTCAAAGGGTCCCCACACCAAGCGGGGACCCTTTTGCGTGTGGCTCATTTTGACTGATTTTGCTATAATGTACGAGAGAATCGGGGTGAGTCTGTGCGAAATAAAGTACCGCAAATCACAAACATCGCATTGAAAGAGGGAACGGACTACATCACTCTTCAGCAGCTTCTGCAAGTCGGAAACGTGCTTGGAAGCGGCGGGAGCGCCAAGGCTTACCTTGCGCAGGAAGAGGTATTGGTCAACGGGGAGCCGGAAAACCGCAGAGGCAGAAAGCTCCACACCAATGACATCATCGAGACCAACGGAAAAAGGTTCAGAATTCAATGAATATTCTCGAGCTGAACCTCAGGCAATTCAGAAACTATGATGAGGCTGCCATGACATTTGAACCTGGCGAAGTCCATGTGCTGTATGGAACGAATGCGCAGGGGAAAACAAATATCCTGGAAGCCATCTTTTTTTTGAGCCATCTCCGGTCCTTCCGCACCTCAAAAACGCGTTCTCTGATCAGACATGACGCCCCCAACGCCGTGATTGACGCCAAGGTTGAGCGCGGCGGCCGCAAGGAAAATCTGAAGGCCGTTCTTTTTGAATCCAAGAAACAGCTCTTTCGACACGGTAATCCGGTCGGAACATTTTCTTCCTTTGTCGGACTGGTCAACGCGGTCCTGTTCTGTCCGGATGATCTGAGTCTGTTTTCTCAGTCACCCAAAGCGAGACGGCAGTTCATGGATATGGAACTGGTCAAACTCTCAAAAACCTACACATCCACACTCTCCCATTTTCAGAACGCTCTGAAAAACCGCAATCTCGCGCTCAAGGAGAAGAAAGTGGATGACATTCTCATCGATACCTACACCCATCAGATGATTGAAGATCAGATTGTTCTGATTGAGCAGAGAGATAGATTTCTGCGTCTTCTCAACGAGAAGGTCAATGAAATACTGCCTGTCCTTTCAGCCGGAAGCGATCAGGTGACCATCCGATACAAAACCTGTGTTGATCCTGAAAAGGACATCAAAGAGCAGATTGAGCGCGAATACAAACACAGCGCAACCCGCGACTGCCTTTATCGAAATACACAGGTGGGTATTCACAAGGACGATATTGAATTCTGGCTGAACGGAAAACTGCTGACGCAGACCGCCAGCCAGGGACAGAGACGAACAGCACTGTTAGCCATCAAACTTGGCCTGTGCTTCATGATCAGGGAAAAGAGCGGGCAGTACCCCATTCTTCTTCTTGATGATGTTTTCAGCGAACTGGATCAGTCGCGTTGCAAGGCGCTGATTCAGGCGCTTCCTGAACAGATGCAGATATTTATCACAACCGCGGAAAAGATCGACCCCACCTGGTTTTCCAGACCGGTCCGCTTTTACACGGTTCATAACGGAAAGATTAAGGAGGGACTATTCGATGTCGATTAAAGCCGAAAAAGAAAAAGAACAAGCAGCCCGGGAGAAAATCGAAAGTGACCGAAACGCCCTGAAAGAGCTGAAATCCAGCGTTCTGGAATTCGACCAGCTCGAAAATCAGGCGACCCATGTCGAAGATCATGGCTACACCGCCAACGACATTCAGGTTCTGGAGGGACTGGAAGCCGTCCGCATGCGTCCGGGCATGTATATCGGATCCACCTCTTCCCGCGGTCTTCACCATCTTGTCTGGGAAATTGTGGACAACGGCATCGATGAATGCCTGGCCGGATTTGCCAACAGAATTGACGTGACCATTGAACCGGGCGATGTCGTCGCCGTCAGAGACAATGGACGAGGCATGCCTGTCGGTATTCATGAAAAGACCGGGATTTCAGCGGTTGAAACCATTATGACCGTTCTGCACGCCGGCGGTAAATTTGGTGGCGGCGCCTACAAGGTGTCCGGCGGTCTGCACGGCGTTGGCGCCAGTGTCGTAAACGCTCTGTCCACATGGCTGGAAGTCCGCGTTTATCAGAATGGCAAGGAATACTACACCCGCTTTGAAAACGGCGGCCACACCGTTCAGAAACTGACGGAAGTCGGCCCGACCGATCAGACCGGAACGCTCGTGCGCTTCAAAGCTGATCCTGCCATCTTCAAGGAAACCACAACCTACGATTTTGAAGTGCTGAATGCAAGAATCAGACAGCTCGCTTTTTTGAACAAGGGCCTGCGCCTGACACTGTCCGATCTGAGAGATGAGGACAATCCGCGTGTCGAAGACTACCACTTCGAGGGCGGTATTCTTGAATACATCAAATACCTGAACAAAGAGAAAAAACTTGTTTCCGACAAGATCATCTACGCCGAAGGCATGCAGAACGACATCCTGATCGAAGTTGCCATGCAGTACAACCAGGATTATCAGACGCAGATCGGCTCTTTCGTCAACAACATCAACACCAAGGAAGGCGGTTTCCATGAAGACGGCTTCCGTCTGGCACTGACCCGTGAAATCAACAAATATGCCAGAGATGCCAACCTCATCAAGAAGGATGAGACGCTCTCTCAGGATGACGTAAAGGAAGGTCTGGTGGCCATCATTTCCGTCAAGCATCCGGATCCTCAGTTTGAAGGACAGACCAAGACAAAGCTTGGAAACAGCGAAGTGCGCAAGATCACCAGCAACGTGGTCGGTGCCGCTCTTTCCCGTTTCCTGCTGGAAAACCCGGTGGATGCAAGGGCCATTGTTGAAAAAGCCATGCTGGCAAACAAAGCCCGCAATGCCGCCAAGAAAGCGCGTGAATCGACAAGACGCAAATCCGCACTTGATGGCATCACCGCCCTGCCCGGCAAGCTGACAGACTGCTCCAGCCGTGACGCGTCCGAATGCGAAATCTTCATCGTCGAGGGTAATTCAGCCGGCGGCTCCGCCAAGCAGGCCCGCGACGCCCGCATCCAGGCCATCCTGCCGCTGCGAGGCAAAATCCTGAACGTTGAAAAGGCCAGACAGGCCCGTATCTTCAACAACGCTGAAATCAACTCGATGATCACCGCTTTTGGCTGCGGCATTCTTGATGAAGTCGATGTAAGCAAACTGCGCTATTCCAAGATCATCATCATGACCGATGCCGACGTTGACGGTTCTCATATCGCCACATTGATGCTGACATTCCTGTACCGCTACATGAAGCCTGTCATTGACGAGGGCCATGTGTACCTTGCGCAGCCCCCTCTGTACAAGGTCATGAAGGGCAAGAAGATCATGTACGCCTACAAGGAGCAGGAAATGGATCTTCTGCGTGAGAAGTTCAAAGACGGCTACAAGGTGCAGCGATACAAAGGTCTTGGTGAGATGGACGCAGAGCAGCTGTGGGAAACCACCATGGATCCCGCTGTGCGCATCCTCAAGCGCGTCACCATCGATGACGCCATGGAAGCTGATTCCGTGTTCTCCATGCTGATGGGTGAAGATGTTGAACCAAGACGCGAGTTCATCCAGAGCAACGCCACATACGCAAATCTTGATCTCTAGAAAGGACGATTGAATGAGCGAAGAAAATAAAAATCCAGAAGAAGAATTCCGGGACGACTTCACGGAAGACTCCGATATTCCTCACCACGATCGGGTTGAAGAGATCGAGATTTCCAAGGAGATGAAGGATTCCTTCCTGGATTACTCCATGTCCGTAATTGTTTCTCGAGCCCTGCCTGACATCCGGGACGGTCTCAAACCGGTTCACCGCCGTATTCTGTATGCGATGAACACCCTGAACATGACACCGGGATCCGCCCACAAGAAAAGTGCGCGTATCGTCGGTGAAGTCATCGGTAAATACCATCCGCATGGTGACACCGCCGTTTATGAGGCGATGGTCCGCATGGCGCAGGACTTCTCCTACCGCTACCCTCTGGTGGACGGTCACGGAAACTTCGGCTCTCTAGATGGTGATGGAGCCGCCGCGATGCGATACACCGAGGCGCGCATGTCCAAGATCTCCATGGAGATGGTCGCCGATCTGAATAAAAACACCGTCGATTTCATGGACAACTATGACGGCGACGAGCAGGAGCCGGTTGTGCTGCCTTCCAAGATTCCTAATCTGATCCTTAATGGGGCGGTTGGTATCGCGGTTGGTATGGCCACCAACATCCCGCCTCACAACCTGAATGAAACGGTTGCGGCGATTGAAGCGGTCATGAACGATCCTGATATTTCCATCCCTGAGCTGATGAACTATCTGCCAGGTCCTGACTTCCCTACCGGCGGCAGGATCATGGGTCGCGCCGGAATCCGTGAAGCCTACGAAACAGGAAAAGGCACGATCATTCAAAGAGCCAAATACAAAGTTGAGGAAATCGGCAACGGCAAGAAGAGAATCATCTTCTACGAGATTCCCTACAACGTCAACAAAATGAAGCTGTTCGAAAAAATGGCGGATGTCATCAAGAACAAGATCGTCCAGGGCGTCACCTACCTCAATGACGAATCCAACCGCGAAGGTGTGCGGATCGTTATGGAACTGAGAAAAGACGTGCAGGAAGATGTTGTGATCAATCAGATGTTCCGAGAAACACCTCTGCAGAACAACTTCGCCGTTAACATGCTCGCATTGAAAGATGGCCGTCCTGTTCTTCTGTCCATCAAGGATCTGATCAACGGTTATATCGACCATCAGACTGAAGTCATCACCAGACGCGTTCAGTTTGATCTGAACAAGGCGCTTGACCGCCTCCACATTGTGCTTGGCTTCATAATCGCCTTTGATCATCTTGATGACCTCATTCATATGATCAGATATTCGCAGAAAGACGAAGCCGGTCTGATCGCCGATATGAACGAGGGATTCGGTCTGGATGAAGTTCAGTCCAAGGCCATTCTGGCCATGCAGATCCGTCGTTTGTCCGGACTGGAATTTACCAAACTGGAAGATGAGAAGAAGCAGCTCGAGTTCAATATCACGGACTACAGAGATATCCTGGCCAACCACAGCCGGATCCTGCAGATCATCCGTGAGAACCTCGAATTCCTCAAAAACAGATACGGCGATGCAAGACGCACTGAAATCGACGCCAACTACACCGATGTGCTCGATGAAGATCTGATTCCGGAAAACAACATCGTTGTCACCCTGACAGACTCCGGATACATCAAGGCGCAGGAGATGGACAACTACACCGCGCAGAACCGCGGTGGCAAAGGCATCAAAGCCCTGAATCTGAATGAGGAAGATACCATTGAAAGAATGGCGACGATGTCCAATCACGACTTCGTGCTGCTTTTCACCAACCTTGGCCGCGTTTACCGTCTGAAGGGATATCAGATTCCTGTCGGATCAAGAACAGCCAAAGGTGTGCCTATCGTCAATGTTCTGCCGTTGCAGAATGGTGAGAGCGTGGAAGCCATGCTGCCCTACCGGACAGATACCTCGATCAAAAACCTGCTGTTCGTGACCAAGAACGGTATCGTCAAGAGAACACCTGTTGAAGAGTTCAAGAACATCAACCGCAACGGTAAGATGGCGATCTCTCTCAATGAAGACGACTCCCTTGAATTCATCAAAGGCACAACCGGAAATGATGAGGTCTTCATCGCCAACGATCAGGGCAACACGATCCGTTTTGATGAATCTGAAGTCCGTCTGATGGGCCGCCAGGCTTCTGGTGTTGGCGGTATGAACGTCAACGGCGGTAAGGTTGTCGGGGTGACCCTTTCGAGCGAAGGCGACACGCTGTTCGTTCTTTCGGAGAATGGTTATGGCAAACGCTCCCGCGCGAGTGACTACAGAAAGACATCCAGAAACAAGAAGGGTGTCCGGACGATGAACGTCACTGAAAAGACCGGACCGGTTGTCGACATGCGTGCCGTGCATGGAGATGAGGACGCTCTGATCGTCACCAGCAATGGCCAGATGATCCGCATCCGTCTCAACGATGTCGGAATCTATTCCCGCAACACCCAGGGCATCAAAATCATCACGCCGTCCCAGGGCGACCATGTCCGCCGTATGACCCTTGCTCCGCATGATGAAGAAGAACCGACTCTTCCCCTTCCCGAACAGCTTGAAGAAGAACTTCCTGTTGCAGAAGGCGAACTGGAACCAGCTGAAGTGAATGACACATCTGCTGAACCTGAAAAGTCTGAAGAAGAATAAATCAAGATTTCCAACCGGAAAGGATGCAGCCTGCGGGCTCCACTTTCCGGTTTTCTTGTTTCTGAGCAGTCATATGAATAGATACAGCCAGATCATATGGAGGGAATCGAGTATGATTGGAAAAAGATTCGAATTGCGGCGAAATTTGCGCAGATTTGACAGGAATGCTATTTTAAAGCAGATATGACGGCTTCAGCTTATATGCTTGTATAAGATTGACGTACTAGATCAGAGGAGGATTTATGCTCGATATCAAATTCGTCCGAGAGAATCCTGATATTGTCAAAGACAATATTCGAAAGAAATTTCAGGATGGAAAACTCCATTTAGTGGACGAAGTTATTGAAGAAGATGCCAGACTGCGCCGTACTCAGCAGCAGGCCGATTCCCTTCGTTCTGACCGTAAAAAGATTTCCAAGACAATTGGTGCTTTGATGGGTCAGGGCAAGAAGGACGAGGCTGAGCAGGTGAAAGCTCAGGTCGCAGACATTGCGCACCAGCTTGAAGAACTGGAAGTAAAAGAAAACGAACTGCGTGACTCCGTCACTCAGAAAATGATGATGATTCCAAACATCATTGAAGACACAGTTCCTATCGGAAAAGACGATTCTGAAAATGTTGAACTCGCGCGTTTCGGTGAACCGGTTGTTCCCGACTTCGAGATTCCTTACCATACAGAAATCATGGAAAACCTTGCCGGTATCGATCTGGATTCCGCAAGACGCGTTGCCGGAAACGGCTTCTATTATTTGACTGGCGATATCGCCCGTCTGCATTCCGCTATTCTGTCCTACGCGAGAGACTTCATGATTGACCGCGGATTCACCTATGTCATTCCGCCCTACATGATCCGTTCCAATGTCGTAAACGGCGTTATGTCCTTCGCGGAAATGGATGGCATGATGTACAAGATCGAAGGCGAAGACCTGTATCTGATCGGAACATCTGAGCATTCCATGATCGGCCGTTTCATTGATCAGATCATTGATGAGAAGGAACTCCCCTACACCCTGACTTCCTATTCTCCCTGCTTCCGTAAGGAGAAAGGCGCGCATGGTATTGAAGAGAGAGGCGTTTACCGTATTCATCAGTTTGAGAAACAGGAAATGATCGTTGTCTGCAAACCGGACGAATCCAAGGAATGGTTCAAGAAGCTCTATATGAATACAGTAGACTTCTTCAGAACTCTGGATATTCCTGTCCGCACACTTGAGTGCTGCTCCGGTGATCTGGCTGATCTGAAGACAAAATCTGTCGATGTGGAGGCATGGTCTCCCAGACAGCAGAAGTACTTCGAAGTTGGTTCCTGCTCCAACCTGTCCGACGCACAGGCACGCAGACTGAGAATCCGTGTCAAAGACAAAGACGGACGGAAATACTTCGCTCATACGCTCAATAACACCTGCGTGGCACCTCCAAGAATGCTGATCGCGTTCCTGGAAAATAACCTGCGGGAAGACGGATCCGTTGTGATTCCGGAAGTCCTGCGTCCTTATATGGGCGGAAAGGAAAAGCTCGTTCCAGCCGCAAAATAATCCGGGATGATTTGCATTTTCCAATTTAACTGATAAGATACAAAGGCTACTACAATAGCATCTTATGAACCGTGTCAGGTCGGGAACGAAGCAGCACTAAGTAAGCTCTGTTATGTGTAGTAGTTTTTTATGTTTTTTGAGCAGTGACCATTTAAGATGATAAGGTCACTGCTTTTCTTTTTGGCTGTTTCAATCAGTTCAGTCTTCAATCAGAAAACCTGATCGGATGGAATATATAGAAGCAGAAACAGATCTTGGCGCTCTGCCCTTCCTGCAGACTGCCGGTGACTAAATGAATGACAGGAAGGATGAGGATATGACGGATCATGAACTCTATATGAAAGAAGCACTGTCAGAAGCGTCAAAAGCTGCCGACTTGAAAGAAGTGCCGGTTGGCTGTGTGATTGTCCATGATGGAGAGATTATTGCCAGAGGACACAACCTCAGACAGACCAATCAGTGCTCAACCGCTCATGCTGAAATCATTGCGATTGAACAGGCCTGTGCGAAGATCGGCAGCTGGAGACTTGAGGACTGTGATCTGTACGTCACTCTTGAGCCATGTCCAATGTGTGCCGGGGCAATTGTTCAGTCCCGGATCCGAAAGGTCTACTATGGAGCCAGAGATCCCAAAGGCGGATCTGTGGACAGCTGTATCCAGATTTTCAAAGTGGAACAGTTCAACCATCACCCGCAATGGGAAGGCGGTCTGCTTGAAGAAGAAGCCTCTTCCCTTCTGAAGAATTTTTTCAAAAAACGCAGACTTCAAAACAAAAAGCTGAAACAGGAAATGAGCGAAGAAAAGAAATCTGATCAGAAGATCTGATTATCAGATTCCGGAGGATGGATATGGGATATACAGCTCTCTACAGAAAATACAGACCCAAAACATTTGATGAAGTGGTTGGACAGGACTATATCATTCAGACTCTGAAGAATGCGGTGAAGAAAAATCGTATCGCCCATGCCTACCTGTTCACAGGACCGAGAGGAACCGGCAAGACCTCGATTGCGAAGATCTTTGCAAGAGCGGTCAACTGCACCGGAGAAGATAAACCATGCGGCGAATGCAGCAACTGCAAAATGGCTCTGGATGGTTCCCACCCTGACATCATTGAAATCGATGCCGCTTCCAACAATGGTGTGGATGAAGTCAGAACTCTGATTGACAGAGTCCAGTACGCGCCGATGGAAGGACGATACAAAGTCTATATCATCGATGAGGTTCACATGATGAGCACCGGAGCATTCAACGCTCTGCTTAAGACGATCGAGGAACCGCCTGAATATGTGATCTTCATA
>Strawberry_p1__coassemble_2710_pt1 | contig 12362 bp, 17 predicted proteins | sample Strawberry_p1__metabat2_low_PE_004 | metagenome-assembled genome bin Strawberry_p1 | reverse complement strand
CCTTACTGACCGGGGTTTTAGTGGCTATAGTACTAGAAATTGGGAAGCCCTTATTCAAACAAGAACCGAAAGCAGACAGGAAGAAACAGCGTAAAGTAAGATCGGAAAGCAAGAGAAGGGAAACGGAATAAATATGGAAAAGAAAAAGCTGGTGCTCATGCGCCATGGAGAAACGCTCTTCAACAGAAAAGGCAGAAATCAGGTGTGGGTGGATTCTCCCCTGACCGATCTTGGCATCGCGCAGGCAAAATATGCCAGAGTCTGGATCGACTCATGCAATTTCGACTTTGATCACGCCTACTCTTCCACATCAGAGCGCGCGAGCGACACCCTTGAGCTGGTGACAGACATGCCCTATACAAGACTGAAGGGATTGAAAGAATGGAACTTCGGAGAGAGGGATGGAGAGCCGAGTTGCGAGAATCCGCCTGTTGATCAATACAGCGCCTATTTCAAATCACATGGCGGTGAAAGCAGAGAAGAAGTCATGGAGCGAATCAGCGATACTCTGAGCCAGATCATGGATCTGACCGACCATCATACCGTGCTGGTTGTCTCTCATGGCGGTGCGATCCGAAACTTCGAACACAAGTGGCACCGGGCGGACCGGGATCTGATCAAAACCAGGCTCCACAACTGCGCCGTACTGGTCTTTGACTATGATCCACAGGAAAAATCATTCGCGCTCTGCGATCTTTTCAATCCGGATTACCGGGGGTGATCAGTACGCACCTGTATGGTGGATGCTTCGCAATGTCTCCCGCTTCACGGTCAGACATTGACTGCGGTAAAGACGACTATTGAAAAGCGAAAACCGGAATGATATAAGTTCGTTGTACTGCCACAATATTTTATGAACTATCAGGGGAGCTCGTGAACGAGCTGAGAGGAAGGTAGACCTTCGACCCTTATACCTGATGCGGATAATGCCGCCGGAGGAAGATGCACAAGCAGACTGATTCAGGGGCCATCCATCTCGGGTGTCCCCTTATTTGCGTTCCTGGAGCAGGCAGAAGGCAAAGGGAGTGATCGATTCCGCAGGCGGACTGCGGCAGGTTGAGGGGGAGCGCCCTGAACCTGGTACTGACGCAAGAGGAAGCCGTGTTTCCGGCGTGAGAGGGAACCAGAAAGTTCCGACCGTCCTGCAGAACAGACTGCAGGTTTCAGAAGTGAAATTGAAGAGCAGAACATGAAAGGAAAGGGACTTCTCAATGCTTAAGGAAATTTTTGAAAACGTCAGAACAAAACATCCTCTGATTCATAACATTACCAACTATGTCACCGTCAATGACTGCGCCAACATGCTTCTTGCCTGCAGCGGCTCTCCGATCATGGCGGATGACCCCGCGGACGCGGAAGAAATCACGGCTTTATGTAACGGACTGAACATCAATATCGGAACGCTCAACGAGCGCACCATCCCGGCCATGCTTGCGGCCGGAAAGAAGGCGGGCAGTCTTGGCCATCCCATTGTGCTCGATCCGGTCGGTGCCGGCGCATCCACAAGAAGGACGGAAACCGCCAAAACGCTGATGGACCAGCTGCCCCTTTCCGTTATTCGAGGCAACATGTCCGAAGTCAAAACTCTCGCTCTTGGCTTTGGCACCACAAGAGGGGTGGACGCGGATCTCGCTGATCAGGTTACGGAAGAAAACCTGGATGAAGCCGTCCGCTTTGCAAAAGAGTTTGCGAAAGCTTCCGGAGCGGTAGTCGCCATTACCGGCGCCATTGATATGGTGGCTGATGGAGACAGAGCCTTCTGCATTCGCAATGGCTGTCCGGAAATGGCCTCGGTCACCGGAACCGGATGCCAGCTTTCCTCATTGACCGCCGCATTTGTCAGCGCCAATCCGGACACTCCTTTAGAAGCCGTGGCGGTTGCTGTCTGCGCGATGGGACTTTGCGGCGAAATCGCGCAAAAGCGCATGAGTGATATTGATGGCAACTCTTCGTATCGCAATTACATTATCGATGCGATGTACCGGCTGACACCGGAAGCTCTTGAGGAAGGAGCGAACTATGAGGTGCGATAAAAAAGCGATGCTTTTATACGCGATCACAGACAGAGCCTGGACAGGAAAGCAGACTCTGTATGAGCAGGTGGAAGACGCCCTCAAAGGCGGGGTGACCTGTGTGCAGCTGCGTGAAAAGAATCAGCTGCGTGAAAAGAATCTTGGCGATGAAGAATTTCTGAAAGAAGCCCGGGAAATCGGCGCTCTTTGTCGAAAATATGGCGTGCCCTTTATCGTCAACGACAATGTCGAGGCAGCGATCGCCTGCCATGCGGATGGCATCCATGTCGGTCAGGAAGATATGGAAGCCGGCAAGGTTCGCACTCTGGCGGGCGATGACATGATCATCGGCGTCTCTGTTCATACAGTTGAGGAAGCTTTGAAAGCCGTCGAAAGCGGTGCGGACTATCTGGGTTTAGGCTCCGTTTTTCCCACCAGCACCAAACTGGATGTGGATCTGATGCCTGAAAACACGCTGAAAGCCATCTGCAATGCGGTGGATCTGCCAGTTGTGGCAATTGGCGGGATTAACAAAAACAATCTGCCATTGCTTGCCGGAACCGGTGTGGATGGAGCCGCGCTGGTGTCCGCCATTTTCTCCGCCGACAACATTGAAGAAGCGTGCCGCGAGCTGAGAAGTCTTTCCGAGGCGATGGTTCAGGCATGAGTGTTCGCGCTGCCATTCTGGATATGGATGGAACCCTGCTCGATTCTCTGTCCATCTGGGATACGATCGGAGAAGACTATCTGCGCTCCCTCGGGATTGTCCCTGAACCGAATCTTTCTGAAATCCTGCGCACTATGAGCATGTCTCAGGCCGCTTCTTATTTTCAGGAAAAATACGGAGTGCAAAAAAGTGAAGAGCAGATCGTCGCGGGCATTGACGAAATGCTGGAGGACTTTTACAGACACAGCGTTTTGTTAAAGCTGGGAGCCGTCCATCTGTTAAACACGCTCATCCAGAGCGAAATCCCGATGCTTCTTGCCACCGCCACAAACCGGGACCTCTCAGAAGCCGCTTTAAAACGCTGCGGTGTGCTGGACGCATTTGAAGCGGTTCTCACCTGCTCCGAAACGGGTCATGGCAAGGATGAGCCGCAGATCTATCAACAGGCCGCGAAACTTCTGAATGCCAGGCCTGACGAGATTCTGGTTTTTGAAGATTCCCTGTACGCTTTAAACACCGCCAGTCAGGCCGGATTTTTAACCGCCGCGGTGTTTGACAGCCATGAGCCGAACTGGGACGAAGCCAGAGATCTTGCCGATGTGGCTTTGATGGATCTACGCGATCTTTCTGCTCTGCAAACCTTTCTTTCAGAAGAGCAGAACCGCTCAGATGATCCTGAACACGTAAAGTTCAGGCAGTGACAGCCCGCTGAGCCAAAGCTTTAAATTCATAAAAACGAAACACCGCACCAGAGACAGAGTGCAAAACAGTCTGTCCAGGAAAAAGAGAACACCATGTACACTGCATTATCGATTGCCGGAACAGATCCAAGCAGAGGAGCCGGCATGCAGGCTGATTTGAAAGCCATGACGATGCACGGAGTCTTCGCCACCAGCGCCATCACCGCTCTGGTCGCTCAGAACACCATGGGCGTTCGGGAAATCGTCGAAGTCAGTCCGGATTTTCTGGGCTCGCAGATGGACTGCGTTTTTGAAGATATTCCCCCGCAGGCCGTGAAAATCGGCATGGTCGCCACAAGCGGAGACCGGCTGATTTCTGAAGAAGCGGTGGACACTCTGGAAAAATTGCTGCTTCCTCTGGCGAAAGTGGTCACTCCTAACATTCCGGAAGCGGAAATACTTTCCGGCATGACGATTACAACGCCCGAAGATATCGAACAGGCCGCAAAGCTGATTTCCAAGACATACGGATGCTCCGTGCTCCTCAAGGGTGGTCACAACATCAATGACGCCAACGACTATCTGTACGAAAACGGAAAAGGAACCTGGTTTATGGGAAAAAGGATCGACAACCCCAATACCCACGGTACCGGCTGCACGCTTTCCAGCGCCATAGCAGCCAATCTGGCCAAGGGGTTCGATCTGTCTGAATCGATCAAGCGCTCCAAAGACTATCTGTCCGGAGCTCTTGGAGCCATGCTTGATCTTGGAAAAGGCCGGGGACCGATGAAGCATAACTTCGACCTCACCGGAGAATACGCCAAAGAAGCCGTCCCCTCCCAGAAGTAACCAGAGCCTGATCACAGACTCCGTGGCTATAAACAATAAGAAACGAACCACAATAGAACCACAATATAGGGCATAACAGCCAGCTGACCAGGACAGGAGAACATCCATTCTGACCGGCTGGTTTTGTTTTTCAAGACTATAGATGAAGCCTTGAAAACCTGACTGATCTTCGTTCATATCCCCTCAGAACAGCTTCTCCCGCAAGAGGACAAAGTCATTTTCCAGAGCGAAAATGCCCGCTTTTGAATTTCCTCTCTTGAGTTCATCTCAATCTCTGTTATATTAATTAGGCATTTGTCGAGACAGACAATGATCATGCGGTTGTGGTGAAATGGCAGACACGCTGTCTTCAGGCGGCAGTGGGGCAACCCGTGTGCGTTCGAATCGCATCAACCGCACCATTTTAAAAATCATACCGGCAGGATTAAATCCTGCCGGTTTTTTTATTGTTCAGCCTAACGTCCATCTTTTGAGAGTTAAATAAAATTAAACTTTTTTAAATTTATTTATTGCGATCAGCATTATACAGAGTATAATAAAATTGTATTCGAGGAGACAGCGTATGAAAAACAAGCAAAAGGAGGTATCACTATGCCAAATCAGACATTTGCAAAAACTATAAAGCGTTTGCGTACCTCACGTGGATTGACGATGCAGGAATTAGCCAACATGCTCGGCGTTACTAAGGGAGCTGTAAGTATGTGGGAAAACAAAGGTGTTATCCCACGCAGAGATATATTGATTAAAATTTCTCAAATTTTCGGAATCAGCGTTGACGATTTAATTGGAAATGAGCCTATTGAAAACAATAAAGATGATACAAGCAGGCTCTCCTATATCCAAAGAGGATTAGGACGACTGGACCAGAAACAGTTGGTAAAAGCTGAACAGGTATTAAAAGCCGTATTTGATGACCTGTTCGAAGACGATGAGGGAGACGGTGATGACGATATTTGATGTAAAGAAACCAGATTTTAAAGCAGCAAAAGAAGAAGCAGATTTACTCCTGCTTAGTTTAACTGATCCAATCTCATTTCCATTCTCATTAAAATCATTGATTCGATCCAAAACTGATTTAAAAACCAAAAGCTTTTCAAAAGCTGCAGCCTATGGAATTGAGATGGAAGACTTTGGTTCTGACGATGCTGTTCTTATGTGCAAAGAAGAAACAGGTAAAAATATCATTTTCTACAATGATCAAATAGCCGTTAAAAATCGCATCAAATTCAGTCTTGCACATGAATTAGGACATTATGTCTTACGTCATCGTCTTAAAGATGAGGACTATTACGGCATATTTGAAGTTGAAGCTAATTTCTTTGCAGCGGAATTGCTGATGCCTCAACAAGTTATTTTCGAATTGAGCAGAAGAGGAGCAATTATCTCCGTAGATAATCTCATGAAATGGTTTGGCGTATCCCATCAGGCCGCCCAAAAAAGAATCGAAACGTTAAATAAGATTAACAATGAATACAGAACTAAAGACGAAATAGAAATAGACAAACTTATTGTCGATAAGTTCATTTCATTCATCGACAGTATTCTTCCGAATCAAAGCTACAGTAACTGGTACGAAGAAGAATTATTACAGAAGGAACGGGAAAACTGGTATTAAGCAGACTTATTATTTCCAGCGTTTTAAAAGATTCCATCAAGAAAGGGGGGTGGTTTTCTTGAGGGTAAAAAAAGCACATATTCATTCTGTTGGCCCAGTGTGAATATGTGTGAAAGCAGAGTCTTGACTCTTCTTATCCAAAACGAGTCTATCATTTCTGCTTTCAGTAAACCAGAAAAATAATTCGTCTTGTAGACGCAGAAAGGATAGCAATGAAAACAAGCAAACAAATGCGAGTAGATCCCCTGTTTATGCGAAATGAATTTCCCGTATCGGGAAAATATGGATTCCCGTTAATCAAAAAGCAAAGGATTAATCTTGAGCAGGTTTCTTTGATCGCCTGTTCAGATACAAGATCAAATGAATCGGAAGAGAATAAGAAGCGAGGAGTTCACTTTTTTGTCGATGATTTCCGGTTTACCGGAATTTATACAAGCCCAGACAGATCGCTGAAAAAATACTCTCAATATTCTTTTCTTCTGTCTCCAGATTATTCGACCTATGCTGATATGAATCCATGGCGGCAGATTGAAAGTATCGCACATAACCGATGGGTTGGCGCCTATTGTCAAAGTAAAGGATTGACAGTGATTCCAACGATCAGTTGGAGTACTCCATCAAGCTATGAATATTGTTTTGATGCAATTGAGAAAGGCTCAATTGTAGCGATTGGTATGATCGGCTGTAAAAAATCTAAAGAGGCTTTTCTTTCTGGATATAGGGAAATGCTGAAAAAAATTGAACCTGAAGCTGTTATCTGTTTTGGAACACCTTTTCCTGAAATGACTGGGAATCTCATAAAGGTAGACTATTTAGAATCTAGACGGAGGATTAATTGATGGGTGGTCGTGGAACTTTTGCAGCAGGAAATCCCGTTCCTTATACATATCGGGCTGTGAACAAGATTGAGGGAGTCAAGATTTTAATTGGAATAGATGGGAATCACAACCTTCCTGTAGAAGCACATAGCAGCGAAGCTTACATTCCTCTAAAACCAGATGGAACTTTTCATGAAATGCGCTTTTACGATAAAGATCATCATCTCATCAGAGAAATCGCTTATCATCCTGAACCAAATCTCAATGCAGGAAACAGAAAAGAAAATATTCTTCATATTCATGAGTACCCTCAAAAAGGAAATATGAAGAATAGACCTAGCAGACTCCTCACCGAGAAAGAATATCAACAATATAAGAAATATATGAAAGGAATTTCAAAAGATGCGCGGAGGTAATGTTAACAAATTTGTCGATGATCTGTATTACGGATTTGAACAGGTCTTTCTATATAGAGGGAAGAAGTATTTCATTCAAGGGTTAACAATAGATGAGAAACCCTATCTACTTCTGGATCGGTGGAATCCTCCGGCTGATGACTATATCTGGAAGAAAGCCGGAAAGGATTCATTTCCAGTCAACGACTTTCTCGAAGCACGTATCTGGGATGGGAGAAACTTTTGGGAGGCTCAGGATGAAATGGAGTGGATTGATTGCTGATCGCAGGAGCTTGGAGGTCAGCCCATGATAAAAAGCCGTACCTACATTGCGGTTGCTCTGAGAGAAACGATTAAGGAGCAGTTGAGCGACAGAAGAATGAGCCTGGGCGAATTTGCCACCCAAATGAACACGCCTGAGTAGGATATCCTTGATTTGCTGAACGGTAAAATTCAGCTTACGGCCAATATCGCCATCCGGCTTGGAAATGTTCTGGGGGCGTCTGCCAGTTTCCGGAACAATCTGGAAGCCATCTATCGGGAGAAGATTCTGAAGGTGTTTGAAGAAAGCGAAGCTGATGCCGGATTGAAGCAACCGGTCCGAATCATACTTTTCCTGGTTTCAATCAGCTCTTATCTGTTTATCGCTCAGACAATTTCTTTCATCTGTATCTGTGCTGATCTTGCAGCAGTCAGCTGCTGTTAGATCAGCATTTTCTGACAGACGGAAGATCACCAACGCTGATGACTTAAAAATCTAAAAAAGGAAGATGACAGCCCGGGTCATCTTCCCTTTTTAACATATGACAATCTTCTATTTGCTCGCTTACAGAACCGTACCGTTCGAGGCAATCACGTTTTTATACCAGTCAAAGGATTTTTTCCGTTTGCGCTCCAGCGTACCGTTTCCTTCATCGTCCATATCCACATAGATGAATCCGTAGCGCTTTTTCATTTCACCAGTACCAGCGGAAACCAGATCAATGCAGCCCCATGTGGTATAGCCCAGAACAGGAATACCATCGATTTCAATCGCTTTTCCCAGCTGTTCGATGTGGTCTTTCAGACACTCAATCCGGTAATCATCTTCGATTTCACCGTTTTCATTGAAGGAATCGCCAGCTCCAAGTCCATTTTCGACCACGAACAGCGGCTTCTGATATTTGTCATAAAGCTGATTACAGGCAATACGCAGTCCAACAGGATCTGTCTGCCATCCCCAGTCTGTTTCTTTCAGATAGGGGTTCTTATACATTTCGCCTTTATGTTCTCCTGTTTTCGGAGCATCCTTATCAAGGGTATTAACCTTTGAATAGTAGTAGGAGAATCCGATGAAATCGATAGTGCCGGCCTTGAGCAGTTCGAGATCTCCGGGTTCCATTTCTACTGTAATGCCGTTGCGCTCCCATTCTTTCAGAATGTAATTCGGATACGCTCCGCGACACTGTACATCGCAGAAGAATCCCGTTTCCTTATGGGAGGTGAGAATATCATGCAGAACATTCTCCGGTTTGCAGTTAAGAGGATAAGAGGTCTCGTACGCGACCATCATTCCGATCTGATTTGTGAGATCAATCGCGTGCCCGATCTGAACAGTCTGCGCGCTGGCAAGGAGAATATGATGCATAGCCTGCCAGTATTTCTGTTCTGTCATATCTTTGACACCGTTGAAGTTCCAGTACTTCAAAATGTTGATCTCGTTAGATGTCTTCCAGTAATGAACGAGCCCTTTAAATCTGCTGAAACAGGTCTCCGCAAATCTGGCAAATCGATCAATGGTCTTTCGATCCAGCCAGCCATCATAATGATCCGCCAGCTAAAGAGGCATGTCGAAATGATTCAACGTCACCATCGGCTCAATGCCATATTTCTGCAATTCCAGAAAAACATTTCTGTAGAATTCAATCCCCTCTTCATTGGGAACCTCTTCTGTTCCTGTGGGAAAGAGGCGGGTCCAAGAAATTGACATGCGGAAACACTTGAAGCCCATTTCCGCGAACAGCGCGATGTCCTCTTTCCAATGATGGTAAAAGTCCGTTGCCTGATGGCTGGGATAGCAACGGTCAGGATCAACCGCACCTTCAGCCTCTGCCGGAAAAATTCCCCTCTTATTTCCGTAAATCAGATGATCCCCAATCTTATAAGAAACCAGGCGCGGCTGCGTATTGCTGCCACCGGTAATCACGTCCAGTGTGGACAGACCGCGTCCCCCTTCGTCGAATCCACCCTCATACTGGTTCGCTGCCGTCGCACCGCCCCACAAAAAGTTCTCTGGAAATGCCATTTTGTTCTCCTTTCAAAACTATGCAGGCTGCTCTGCAGCCTGCATCAATAGTTTTTCTCAGACAGTAAGAGAAGCAGTCTTGCTTTCTTTTACCTGTGCTTCTTCATCAAAATCAGTTGCGGCCTCTCCATCAATGTCCTTTGTTTTTACAAGGAACATGCCGACCGCAAATGTAATGACAGCACTGATAGCTACCGCGATCATTTCATTGATAAGGTTCATCGGGTTGTCACCTACGAATACAACCAGACCGAAGATACCGCTTCCGCCATAAGCGAAACGGGCAACGTGAGTGAAGCCTGCGTACAGACCACCGAAGAAGCTTCCGATCATTGCGGAGTACAGCGCTTTACGGTATTTCAGGTTGATACCAAACAGAGCGGGTTCTGTTACACCGGCACCAATTGCGGAAATTGCGCAGGAGATCGCCAGAGAACGAGTATTGGCCTTTTTGGTTTTGCATGCGACAACAAGGCAGGCAATGCCCTGGTTGAAGTTACGAACGAACATGGCAGGACCAACGAACAGTTCTCTTCCGGTTGTAGCCAGAGCGTCAGCTGTATAAGGATCCAGGCAAAGATGCATACCGGTCATAACAAGGAACGGTGAGACTGCAGCAAACAGAGCCATACCCCATGGACCGATTGTGTCGTAGAGGAATTTCACGCCGATTCCCAGATAAGTACTCAGATAAGAGCCAAGCGGAGCAAGCAGAGTCAGCATGATCGGAGTCATCACCAGGATTGTGCAGACAGGCTCGACAACGGAACGGATAGACTTCGGAGAATATTTTGCGAAGAAACGTTCAACATATCCGCAGATGAACATAGTCAGGATCATCGGGAAAATGCTGGAGGAATAGTTGTTGGCAGGATAACCGATCCCATACAGCGCGCCGGATACTCCATCGGTTGCCATCTGAATCAGAGTAGGGTGAATCAGAATTGCACCAAGCATCATGCCAATACTGGGGTTAGCACCAAACTGTCTGGCTCCGGTATAACCGATCATGACAGGCAGGAAATACATTGGAGCATTGGAAACGAAGTTCAGCGTCTGATAGGTCGCGCTGGCAGTATCCATCAGGCCGAAAGTAGATAAAGCAAGAATAATGGCTTTGATCATACCTCCGCCAATCAGCATTGGCAGAAGAGGAGGGATGCAGCCTGACAGAGAGGCGAAAATCTGCGCAGCGGAGAATTTTTTCTTTCCTTTGACCGCGCTGTCTCCAAGATCTTCATCAACAGGGCGTTCCTGCTTCAGTCCATTTGTTTTGCAGACCAGTTTGTAAACATCTGCAACATCCTGGCCAATGATGACCTGAATCTGGTTTCCGGCCCAGCGAATGCCGACAACGCCCGGCATTTTTTCGATTTCTTCTGCTTTGACAGCCCCTTTGTCTTTAAGGGTGAAGCGCAGTCTAGTCAGGCAGTGGGTAAAAATCTGAATGTTGTCTTTTCCACCTACAGAATCAACGATGTTTCCAGCAATAACGCTGTAATCTTTTCCAGCCATAAATCGATGCTTTCTCTCTTTCTTTGTTTTGTTTTTCAATCTATTTACAGACCATCCGTGCGCGCCAGTGGATGGTTGCTGTCCAAAATAAAAACCCGCAGTTCACAACAGACAGAAAGCTACTGTCTGGTCTGTGACACCGCGAGGTTATGCTCTTTCGATAACAGTCCTCTTAATCGCATAAGCGATTCAAGTGCAGCAATAAATACAGTTTTTCTTCTTCGTTCAGATTCATTCCGTGCTCATGGAATACAATCTCGAGCTCATTCACGCAGGGAACATATTCCGGAAGGCGGTTTTGAACCGTTTGATACAGTTTCAGGTTATCTTCAGAAACCTCAGTATGACAGTCAGTTCTTCGCAGCAGATATCTCATATGGTAGATAAATCTGGAATAGTTGAACGACTCTCTGTCGATATGGACCTTCATCTGCTTTTCGATGACTTCCACGCAGCGGTTGATGATCTGCTCATTCGTCTCTACCGAAAGATTCAGATTCTTTTCCGCATTGATGATTGTCATTGCCAGACCGGAGACTTCCTGTTTGGGAAATCTCATGGAAAACGCCTTTTCAATCATCTTCATCGCATATTTGGCGAACCTGAGCTCATCCGGATAAAAATGTTCGATTTCGTAAAATACAGGAAGATTGACTTCAATCCCCTTCTGCTGACGTTCAATCATGAACTCGATATGATCCGCCAGAATGAACGGGAAATTTGAGCTCATTTCTTTTGTGGTGCTTTTCAGAAGGCTCTCATAAATCTGATTGGAAATGTTCAGGATTTTGGGGTCCAGGCTTCGAATCAGATCTATGCTTGTTTCGTTCATCCCGTAATACGTGCGGGTGATCGCTGAGAGATCAGTCAACTGACACGGCATTTTGTTAAAGCCGATTCCCTTGCCTTCCACGATGACAACCTCACCGTCTGAATCCTTGGCAAGAACGAAGTTGTTGTTGATCTTTTTGAGTAGTTTCATAAACAGCTTATGCAGTCATCACCGCATCAGAGGCTGATACATGTTGATCCAGAGCCAGTTTCTTCAGACCTTTGTCTACCCCTCCGGTCATGATCACCATCGTGGTCATATCGTACTCTTTGGAAAGTTTCTCTTTGTCGAAACGGATAATCGGATCTCCTTTAGAGATTTTCTGGTTTTTGGAAGCCAGCTTCTCAAATCCAACACCGTTGGCCTCTACCGTATCAATACCGATGTGAATGAGAGCTTCCACTCCATCATTGCGCCTGATTCCAAAAGCGTGAAGCGTCGGGAACATCATGACGATCTCTCCGTCAAAAGGTGCGCTGACCAGACCCTCCTCCGGTACAATTGCCACACCGTCTCCCATGCATTTGGAAGAAAAAGTCACATCGCTCACTTTTTCGATATCAATGCACTTTCCGGAGACCGGAGCATACACATTCGGATCCACTTTTTTCTGTAAAAACTTGAACATAACCCCTCCTAGAGCCAATGTCATTAAGTTAAGGAGGGATAAAAATCTTATACCCTGTTCATGAGCG